>Ga0302319_10003682_pt1 | contig 31851 bp, 26 predicted proteins | sample Bog_T0_2_FD_203319 | JGI IMG/M metagenome (GOLD analysis project Ga0302319, IMG submission 203319) | Peat permafrost microbial communities from Stordalen Mire near Abisko, Sweden - Bog_T0_2 | ecosystem: Environmental > Terrestrial > Soil > Wetlands > Peat | place: Sweden: Abisko, Stordalen Mire... | reverse complement strand
CGCGCGATCGGAACCGCTACGTGTTCTCCCATCACCTGCGCGCCGTTCTCGACCGTGTACCGGGTCAGGTCGGCAGCCTCGGTGAAGGCTCCCCGCTTCAGGCCTCCCGCGAGGCGCACCAGTTGCACGGCGGACATATTCTCGCCCAAGGGATACTTTCCCGGCCGGGCCACTTCGCCTTCGATCTTCACCGTGGCCGGATCGGCCTTGGAAAGATTGCGGTGGATGATGACTCGATCCCTGGGCTCAAGCGGAATATTGTCCACCGCGTCTCCCGCCAGCGCGTGCGCCAGATTCACGCTGAGTACCTGCAGCTTTCCGTCGGCTGTGCGGCGAAAGACCTGCGCGTCCGTCAGTAGAGCATCCGGGGTAACGCCGCCCACCAGGTAGACCGCATCGCGCAAGCGAGTCTCCCCGTTGGTGAGGTGTTCGCCGGGATGGCGCACTTCGCCGCTCACCGTAATCGTGGGAGGATCTTCGAAGTCGAACCGGCTGAAAATGCGCACCGTATCGAAGGCCTTGAGGGTCACATCCTGCGCCGGGTGGCCATTGGGATCACCGGGCTTATGGTTTGGTCCCGTGCCCTCCAGGGCATCGGCGAGATTGAAGGCAATCACCTGGGGCGCGTAATCCGGCGGAGCCAGCCGGATGATTTCGGCATGGCGCTCGGCGGGCTCAGGCAGAAGGTCGGTATAGGAGTGGATCAGATCCGTGACCCGCATGCCTTCGCGGTAGGCGCGCTTGCCGGGATGGACGACATGGCCGTCGAGATAAACGGTTTGCTCGCTATAGGGCAGGATGGGCGAGATGCGGATCTTGTCGCCGTCCTGGATCTTGAAATCTTCAAGAGCGCTGGTTGCCGCCTCCTGATTGTTGCTCTCCGGTAAATCGAGCCGCAGCATGGAGCGGCTTTCGTGGGCGACGACGCGCTCCACCTCGATGTGGCGGAGGGTGCCGGTGTTGAGCACGCCGCCGGCGAGTTGCAGCGCCTCGGCAAGATCGCTTTCGTGATTCAGTTCGTAGACCGCGGGACGGCGCACCATGCCTTCGACGGTCAGCTCCGCGCCGAGCGGCGGAACCATAATCGTGTCGCCCGGCTGCAACCGTTCGAGGTTCGAACGAACCCCGTGCAAAAGCAGATCGTAGAGGTCGATTTCCCCGACCAGCTGCGGGCCGCGGTAGTGCCGCAAAATCCGCAGCGATCCCCGAGCGGTCGGGCCACCGGCCTGGTAGAGCGCATTGAGCGGGGTGGACAGCGAACTGACGTCATAAGCGCCCGGCCGCAGCACGTCTCCCACCACATAAACCCGCACCGTACGCAGTCGGGCCAGAGAGACGTCGGCATGCACATCGCGAAACTCGCTGCGCAATGTATTCTGCACCAGCTGCTGCACATCGCCGAGACTGCGGCCGTTTACCTCGACCGCACCCGCTTCCGGCAAAGTCACGCGGCCCTCGCGGTCGACCACGCGCTGCAGGTGTTGCGAAATCCCGCCCCACAATTCGATGCTGAGAGCGTCTCCCGGACCCAGCACGTAGTCCGTCCCCACCGGCAGATCCATGGGAAGTTCGTCGAAGTTGCCCGTACCGTTGCGGAACACGTCTTCGCCAAAACGAACCAGCACCGGCGATAGCCGGGAGAACTGGGTGTTGAGATCGTAGAGGGAAGGCACCTCGGCATACGGGTTCACCCGGCGGCGAATTGTCCCACGGTCGTCTGCGGGGGCCGGCAGTGGCCGCTGTGTCCGGGTGTCGAGCCGGGGAGTCCACGTCCCCAGTCCGGAATCGGTCGCCGAGGGGTAGGGCGAGCCCGGCGAATTGCCTCGGGAACGCGAAGCGAAAGAAGAAGCGGAGTAGGGGGAAAAAGAAGGCGCATCCATCGCACCGATCTTCGCTCCGGACACACCCGATTCTTCCATGCTGGCACTCAGCAGTCCCGGCATGGCTTCCGGGCTGATGCGTGGCAACGAGCCTGGGTCGGGCGGCGCTCCCTCGTAAGAGTCCCGTTCCGGACTCTGCAGACCGGCCATGCTCTGCCGCCGGCGATAGTCTGGAGGCGGCGGAGCGGCGGGTTGCACCGGGGAGACATTGGATGGCGCGGGCTCGGCGAATCCGTCTTTTGAGAACCCATCGTCCGGAATCGAATCTGGCTGCGGCATCATCCGATCCGGCGGGCCCGGCTGCTCGTGTTGCGCCCAGTACTTCTCCTCTTCACTCCCGCTTTGCAGGGCCGGCGCCGCCCGTAGCTTTTCGATCTGTTTTTTATCGATTTCCTGCCGCGTGGGTTTGGGACGCACGTATTCGCGCTTCTCGATCTCCTGAGTCGCCAGAATGCGGACGTTGTCGTCTTCCCTCAACAACTGGAACAGCGCTTCATCGGTAAGATCGGCGGGATCGAGCAAACGTCCCTGCTCGTAGGCTTTGCGCACCAGCACTCTCTTCACTTCCAGCAGCAGGCCGGGTTCACGGCGCAGAATTTCGCTGATGGTGGCAGCGGACAGCGAAACCATCGGTTCCGGGTCCCGCTCGTGAGGGTCCGCTTGGACTGAAGTCCTCGGGTCTGGCGCCCGCTCGCGATCAGACTGGGCCAAGACCCTGCTCTGCCCTAAGCCCGCCAAAAGCAGAAGGCCGAAGGTGAAAGTCGCCGCCGCTTGCCAGCGCGGGAAAATGTGCGGCGTAACGTATTTGAAATGTCGCATGAGGAGTTAATCCAGTCTGACCAGGAGTCGCGGCACGAGTGATCCGGGGGAGTTTTCAGTTGCGACGCTTAGAGTGGGCGACCGGCTCCACGTCGGTTTCATCGACTTCCACGGCTACGGAGCGCATGATGAGGTCCAGGGAGAAGACGACGCGGCAGCGGTCTTTCCGGCGCACAATGATGCCTTCGAGCCCCTGCATGGGCCCGCCGCATACGCGCACCCGGCAGCCTACCCGCAAGTAAGGATGAGGTTCCAGGCAGCCGCCGCCAGAGAGCCGCTGACGCAACAGTTCGATTTCGACTTCCGGCAGGATGGTAGGCTGGCCGTTGAAACTCACCAGGCGCACGGCACCGGGTAGTTGCAGAACCCTAACCCTGTCCTTTAGCGCGAGGCGGACGAAAACGTAGCCTGGGAATAGCGCGAGCTCCAGTTCCTTGCGCTGATCTTTCCAGCGGCGCACGGAGCGGTACAGCGGCAGAAAACAGGAAATCGAGCGCTGCTCGATCTGTTGCGCCACGCATTTCTCGTGGCGCGAGCAAGTGTAGAGCGCATACCAGTTCAGATCGGTCCCGCCCTGCGGCAAGCTCACAGGAGCACTGCTCATCGGCGCTTCTTGCGAGTTCACTAGCAGGTTCCCAGAAAAGTCCATTCAGTTGCAGCTTCGCCCCCTCAGCTACCGGGAGCCTAATGAGTTAAGTCATGTCGTTTCAAAACTATGGCCGCTAATTGTTCGACCGTCAGTGTATCTTCCGTAGAGAGTTAGCAGCTTTTCGTGCTTTAATTCTTCAATTCGTCAGTTCTGCGCCGTGCCCACCAAAATTGGACGCTCCCGCACGGCGTTTAAAATCCCGGCCTCGGAACTCTCCAGCGCCTTGGTTCGGATGTCGACTACGGCCCAATAGAAAATCCCCCGGTTTTGCTCCGGCGCCAAGGCCAGAATTCTCATCCCGGGATGACGCCCCAGAAGAAATCCACACTGGCCAAGTCGTTTCTCAGGTTGGTCCATGGCGACGATCAGAACATCCGGTTCCACCTGTTCGACGGTATCCGCCAAGTCGCTCTCGTTTTGAACTTCGCCCACGACCTCAATATCGGGCTGGTCGGCGATCGTAGCCATCACCAGTTCCCGCATCAATCGCGGATGATTTGCGACCAGTACACGGACTCGTTTCACAAGGCAATCCCCAGCGCAGAGAATAGGTCGACCAGCCCGCAAGCACAAGGTTCAAAAGCGATCTATGCGGAACTCCATCCGTGTACTGGGGCAAACCAGGGGCGGAGTACTTACGTAGTTTCGAGGTGGTACCAAGGCTCGTACTAATTAGGTACTAAGCTCTAAAGGACGTGGCTAGGAGGCTTATTTTGAGAAACGCCGAGTTCAAGGCGATCAAGACGGATCGGAGATATTCAGGCTGGAATTGATTGAACTGCTGTTTCACGTCTGGGCTTCATCGAAGCCCGGTCGACCCGAAACCCATCGGGGCCGGAACATTGGGGAATCCAGCGTCCGCGATCAAGCTGACGCTCTGCGTATTGCAAACTTCTTCGCGCCACGAAAATAAGGTGGTGTCCCGTTGATCGCCGGAACACCACCCAAGATTCTTAGCGCAGCTTACGCGCCGGCGTGAGCGGCTCTGGCCAGTGGCGCGGTCCGAGCTTGCGCTTCCCGGCCAAAGTACAAGCGATACGAGTGGTGGATCCCATACATCACCGGGAAGACCACCAGTGCCGCCGGCCAGCTAAAACGATGGCTGACCAGGTTGACCATCGAGGTCATTCCCGCGCTGACTATGTAGTAGGGGAATGACAGTTGCACGATGCTCAGCCAGACACGGCGCATGGCCGCGCCCTCCGCCACTTTGAGGATGCCTGCCACCGGAGCCGTCTGCCCCAGAAAGAAAGCAGCCGTGGCCGAGGCCAACATCAGCGGCTCTGAAGCCCACGCTGCTTTTCCCAGCCAGCCAGCGTTCCATATCAAGGTGGCCACGCTGGTGGCGAAGGCCATCATGCTGACGTTGAACAGCATTTGTTCGGGCTTGAACTTGCCGTCCGCTTTCGGCCAGCACTGCACCACCGTGGACAGGCATGCAATCAGGACGGCTTCCAGCGCGCTCAGATTCACCACCGCGATCAGCAGGAAGGGCAGGTTGACCGACATGTTGCCATCAATGCCCGGCAGTTTGATCTTCATGCGCGAGGTGGCCGCTGCCAGCGCAAATACTGCCAGGGCGAAGGCCGGGTGCAGGGCGTGGCTGCGCAGTCCGGCGAACAGAGTGCCTGCCAGCGCTGCCAGAACCATCCCACCGATGAATGTTTTCGTTAGCCGTGTGTTCCGATTCATAACTCTTCTCCTTTCTTTGATCTATCGCACACGGTTACTGCTCATCGTCTCCAGCATCGGAGAACGCGCCGTCGGTGGTAGATACAGCCGTACCCCAAACCACACTTGCGGCTTGCGCGCCGGTACCGGTGCTCGATCCCCAGACCACGCTAAAGGCGCTGAGCAGGTTGTCATTCCAGGGCAACGAGGTGCCCCAAACCACCGAGCTACCAGTTACATTTGTACCCCAAACGACTGACGTACCCCACACTACCGACGTGCCCCACACTACCGAGTTCACCGAGACACTGGCGTTTCCGGTAACCATGGAAACTGTGCCGGTGGACGCGTTGTAGACCACCGAGGGAGACAGCGCTGCGCCTACCGTAGCGGGAGCGAGATCGGTGTTGACCACCGCGGTCTGCATATCGAGCAACCCGGATCCGACCGAGAGCAGATCGTAGAAGTCGGTAAAGTTCTGTTGCAGGTGCGGAACAAAAGCGCTGGTGAAGGTTGGGAGCTTCTTGTACGTAGTCTTCATCAGCCGCGCCTTCACCTGGTCTGGCGTCAGGGCGTTGTTTTGCTGCAGAAGCAATGCTACCGCTCCGACGACGACCGGCGTTGCCATGCTGGTCCCGCTCAGCGTGAAGTAGTCGTTGTTCCCATCGTTGCCACTGACCAGTTCAGCTGGATACTCGGCTTCGAGGGTCGCACCGGGAGCCGACAACGAGACGATGTCGTTGCCGGGAGCCATAAGGTCGGGCTTGACCACGTGGTCATACGTCGTGGGCCCCTTGGAACTGTAGCTTGCTTTGGTCTCGGCCGCCGGCGAAGTGGATCCGTTACTCTTCATTGCGCCCACCGTGATCACGAAGGGATCGTTGCCGGGAGCCGTGACGGTTCCGAAGCCGTTGCTGCTGTTGACGCTGACCCGTCCGTAATTACCCGCCGCCACTACCACCACAATCCCGGCTTTCCAGGCCGATTCCACCGCCTGGCAGAGCGGGTCCTGAGTGTAGCTGACGAAAATACCGCGCCCCAGCGATAGGTTGATCACTCGGATGTTGTAAGTGCTCTTCAGCGCGATTGCTTGCTGGATGGCCGCGATCACGGTGCTGTCGCTGCCTGAGCCATTGACATCCAGCGCGCGAAGGTCGACAAGGCTCACATTGGGCGCCACGCCGGTATAGTTCCCGCCGGAGAGGTTGCCGTTGCCGGCAATGATTCCGGCCACGTGGGTACCGTGCCCGTAGAGGTCGTAGTTTGCTCCGTTCGAGTTCGAAGTCGCGGTGCCCGTGAAGTCCTGGTGATAGACCACTCGCGAGTGCGACTGGGTCGAGTCCCACAGGTCGGGATGACTGTCGTTAATGCCGCTGTCTATCACGGCTACAGTAACCCCTGTTCCGTCGTAGCCGTCGTTCCAGGCGGTGCCTACACCCGTAGCTGCATCCGTGATGTCATCCAATCCCTGCATGGGATGGTCGATGCTCACGGAGAGAATCTCCGGGTCCGCTTCCAGCGCAGGAAGTGCGCTTACCGGAATCGTGAGAGCAATGCCCTTGACCATGCCGAGCCTGTGGTTCAGCCGCGCGCCCAGGCGCTGTACTCTTCCCTCTTGCGCCGACTGAGGAACCTGCTTGTACTGCACGATGACCTTCACCGTCTCATTCGAGGCCGAACCTTGATGGGCTCGTGCAGCAATGGGAGCGAGGTCGGCGGCGAACTTGCCAACCGGCTTGGGGCTGCCTTCCCAGTTTTGGGCGAAGGCCGCCTCGGCAACCAGGAGCAACAAGAGCATGCTCAAGCGTTTTCCCCAAGCTGCGCTATGGCGCTGGCCTCGACCCGGGCTCTTTGGTTTCAGTGTCTGCAACATAAGTCTCACCCTTCTTAGAGCGGAACGAACGAATGTGGCGCAAAACGATACTTCGATTCAGCTTAGCTAGTGCACGGGCGGGGCCAATCGGTTCCATGTAAGTTGTTGTTATTATTGGAGATTTCAGCGGCCTTGGAGGGTCCTGTTGGGCCAGTCTGTCCCCTGCCCAGGGGCGTGAGACAGATTGTCCCGCCGCCTCAAGTACTTCGGTTTCGCTGACACTGGTTACCTGGCAAACTGGAAGGAGCAAGATAGAAAGCATTGCATCCGCGTTGAGGGCGCGTTACACGCAGTCAGTTTGGAAGCCCGGAATGCCGATGACCGTGGCTTACCTCGCCGTGGCTGCTTCGGTTTTCGCTTGGAGTCGCACGTTTGTCAGCAGGATTCGCGGTAGCGCTGCCATCAACCGCTGCGTGTATTCATGTTGAGGATGCGCGAAGATCTGCTCGGTTGTGCCACACTCTACGATCTCTCCCCGGTCAAGAATGGCAATGCGGTCGCAAATCCCCGCCACCGAAGCCAGATCGTGAGAGATGTAGAGAATAGCCATTCCGGTGGATCGGTTCAGCGCGCGAAAGAGCGCAAGAATCTCCGATTGCGTAATTACATCGAGAGCGCTCGTCGCTTCGTCGGCAATCAGCAGCGCGGGACGATGCATCACCGCCATGGCAATCAGCACTCGCTGCGCTTGTCCCACACTCATCTGCGAAGGATATTTCCGCAAGAACTCATCGTCGCTAGGCAGGGAAACACTCTGCAGAGAGGCTCGGATTGTATTTGCACAGTCCGCGCCTGTGCCGGAGGCATGTGCCCGCCATGCTTCCTTGAGCTGAGTCCGGATTTTCAGGGCGGGATTTAAAGAAGACAGCGGACTCTGCAATACCAGTGCAATGGCTCGTCCCCGGAGCGCGCGCAGTTCCCGTTCGGATAGTTGCAGAAGTTCGGAATCTTGAAACCGGATCGTGCCTTCGGCTTGCGCTCGCCTTTTATCCAGGAGCCCGAGAATCGCCATGGCCAGCGTACTCTTGCCTGAGCCGCTTTGTCCCACCAGACCCAAAACCTCCCCGCGCCGGATTTCCAGTTGCACGCCGCGCAGAACCGGCTCTTTGCCCGCATAGCGCACCGAGAGGTGGGCCGACAGGAGATTCGGGTTTTGCGAGGCGGACAACATGCCGATCTTTACCTCAGATAATTCGTTGGTTTCCAGATCCGTGTGAATCCGTGTAAATCCGTGGCAAAGAGGTTGGCCTACTTCGCCCCAGCTGTGAGCCGCTCCGCATTCCAAAATGTTTGTGGCGACAGAATCACCGGTGCCGCTCCATGCACCGTGGTTGACACCGCGGAAAGCGCATTCTTGTTAATCAGGAAGACAAACGGTTCCTGCTCGACCACAATCTCCTGCACGCGGTCGAATGCCTCTTTCCTCTTCTTCGCATCTGTGGAAGACGCCTGCGCCCGCATGAGCCGGTCGATCTCCGCTTCCCAGGAAGTCTCTGGAGTTTTCTGCTGCGGATTCCACTGGTGATTTTCCGAAGAACTCAGCCACACGTTCATCTCGCCATTCGGATCCAGATCCACATTGGTCAAACCCAGCAGAATAGCCTCGTAGTCAAAGCTCTGGGTCATGCGTTCGATCAGGGAAGGGAAGTCGAGCGTAACCACATTCACGTGGATGCCGATCTTCTGCAGGTCATCTTGAATCAGCACCGCCATGCGTTCCCGTGTTTTGCTGCCGGCGTTCGTGATAATCGAAAACACAACCTCGTTGCCGTCTTTGTCCTTGAGCGCTCCGTTTTCCATGCGAAAGCCATCGGCCTGCAGCGTCTTCAACGCGGCATCCGGGCTGTACGCCTGGGGTTTCAGCTTGCTATTGAACCAGAATTTGTTCGCCGGGGAAAACGGTCCCACCGCCGGTTGGGCATGCCCGTGGTAAACGATGCGGCTCAAGTCTTCGCGATTGATCGCCTCCGAGATTGCTCGCCGGAAGTTCGCCGAGCGAAACCAGTTCTTCTTATAGCCGGGGATCGGTGCTCTTCCGACCTCATTGAACCAAAGCTGCTCGCTATCGAGCGACGGGCCCGCATCGTGCACCAGTTGCGGCGAAGTTGCTGCGAGCTTATCGAAGTACTCGCTGTCGAGAGAATTGATCAAGTCCAATTCTCCGCGCTTGAACCGCAGCATCTCCACATCGCGGTTGGGCTGTATGTCCAGCCGGATCGAATCCAAATAAGGCAGCTTCCGTCCCTGCTCGTCCGTCTTCCAGTAGTTGGGATTCCGATTCAAGAGCAACGTCGCGCCAGGTTTGTAGTCGGCCACCATGAACGGTCCGAGTACAGCCATTTCTTTCTTGGAGGAACGCTCGGAAAGAATCGCAACCTGATCGAAAAGTCTATCCAGTCCAGCTACCGGCGCGGGAAACGTAATCGAAATCTGAGTCGGGGAAATCACCTTGGTTTCCACGTTCCCGGCACCCGAACGAAACGCATCGCCGGTCGGCGAATGCAGAGCGGGATCCATCAATTGCTGCATGGTGTACGCGACGTCCCCGGCGGAGAATCCCGTGCCATCCGAAAAAGAAATCCCACTGCGCAACCGGAATGTAATCTGTCGCCCGTCCTTTGAGACTTTCCACGACTGCGCCAGCTCTGGCTCCAGTTCCTGAGTCTGGCGATTCACTCGCACCAGCACCCCTCCCGTGAGATAACGGACCGCGGCGGAGGACTCGTCTTCCACTTTTAAAGGATCAAACGTCTTGGGCTCGGTGCGCAGGCAAAATCTCAGTTCGCCACCACCTTGAGCCACCGCTTGCCCCAGCAGGTATCCCAGGCAGATCACTGTAACTGCGATTGCCCTTCCGCATGCACTTGTCATCTCTCCCACCCTTCTCTCGTGGCGCGTCATGCGGTCACCTCTTCCTGCCGTGAAAGCAAAAGCTGAAACGATGTCACTACCACTACCAGCAAAACCAACGGCACAAACTTCCAGGGCTCCTCGCCCACCGAAACCAGTCCTTCTAGCTCTTTCAGCAGGCTTCCCCACGAAGGCATCGGTTCGGCCACGCCGAGCCCGAGAATCCCCAGGTTGGCTTCACTCAAAATGAAGACCGGAATCGAAATCCAAAATTGCGCATAGAGCACAGGCCTCAAATTTGGCAAGACATGCACCCAGAACAATCGTTGTCCGGGAAGCCCCGCCGCCCGAGCCTGCCGCACGAAATCCGATGAGCGCAGCGATCCCGCGGTAGTGCACAGCACTCGCGCCGCGGCAGTCCAGCCCAGAAGTCCAAGCAGCATAAAAGTCACCAGCACCGAAACCAGTGGAGAAACATTCAGCGGCATCAGTGCCCGTGCGGTGATCAGCAGGAATAACCACGGCAGCGACAAGAATAGATCGGTCACCGCCATCGCCATCCGCGCCCAGATTCCGCCCAGATACCCCGCCAGCCCTCCGATCACCGCCGCCATCAGCGTAGAAAGCAGAGCCGCGGCCGGAGCCAGCAGCAACGAAATCCTGGTTCCGTACAGCACCTGAGCAAACCTGTCGCGTCCAACTTCATCGGTTCCGAGCCAGTGCGCATGCGATGGAGGCGCATTCGTCGCTTCGCGGTACTGTTTGGCATAGCCCGCCGGCGCCAACCAGTTCGCTGCCAGCGATGCGCACAGCACCAGCGCCAAGATCGCACACGCCAGCTTCTGCCACGAATTCATGATTCCTGGCCCCGGACCATATGACCGATTACATCTGCTCCGGAATTGGCCAGCAAGGTTACCAGCGTCACCAGGATTGTGATGTTGACCAGCAATGGCAGATCGCGGGCCAGCGCCGCTTGCCACGCCAGCTGTCCGATGCCCGCAAGCCCGCATAAGGCTTCGACCGGGATTGCCGCCCCTACCGCCATGCTCACCGACACTCCGGCCACGGCCAACAACTGCGGCGCCACCACCGGCACCACATGCCAGAAGAGGATGCGCACCTCTCCCAACCCTTTTGCTCTCGCGGTGATGATGTGAGGCAATGAATAGGCCTTCACCAGCAGATTTCGCGCATACCGGTAAGTGTGCGGGAAGACGATCAACGCAATTGCGAGGGAGCCGGGCACATTCCACAGCACCGAAAGCAATGCCAGCACCGCGGCGGGAATACAAAGAAATGTTCCGCTAATCACCGTGGTCAGCGTGTCGTAAACCGAGAGCCGCAGCCACGCCGCACTCAACGCCAGCGTCAAAGCCAGCATCCACGCAAGTGCAAGTCCCGTGGTCAGCAACCGCAGCGTGAGCGGTGCCCGATCGCGCAGCAAAGTGCGCACCGGTTGCCCCAGGGCGAGCGAGCGTCCGAGGTCGCCGTGCGCCGCTCGATTCATATACGACAAATAAAACCGGAAGATGTTGCGATCTTGCCGCCTGGCGTCGTGCAGCGCGTTCACGCTCGCAGCGTTCAAATGAGGATCAAGTTCTCGCTCATCCGCATCGAATCCCGGCGCGAGCCGCACCAGCGTAGCGGAAAGCAATCCCCCAAGCAGGACCGTCGCCACCAGAGCCAGCGCATGCCCGGCAATTTTCCCTCTCAACATTTATTTCACCGCAGCCCCGAGCGCCAGAGGGTCTGGGCGGGCAGCCGCTTCCGCGTGGTGGGTTTGTTTTACGGAGTACATCCGCCGGTCGGCTTCGGCCAGCAGCGCTTCCACGTCATATCCGTTCTCCGGACAGAAAGCCGTTCCCACGCTGAGCGTGATCACTTCCCGTCCGCAAGTGTGACGTCCCGCCTCGACGGCGGCCTGGTTCAATCGGCTCGCTTTTTCCAACGCAGCTTCCGGTGTGAGGCCAGGCGCGGTGATCACGAACTCGTCACCGCCCATGCGCGCCACGTAGTCGTAACCGCGGCAGGCCTCCTTCAGCCGTGCGCTGAATTCCCGCAGCAGTTTGTCGCCTTCCAAATGTCCGAACGAGTCATTGATCTTCTTTAGCCCGTCAATGTCGCAGACCATGACGGCGAGCGACGTCTTCATGCGGCGGCACCGCGCCACTTCCTGCGCCAGGTGTACAAATAGCGAGCGCGCATTCGGCAGTCCGGTGAGGAAGTCAGTGGTTGCCGAACTCTCCGCCTGCTGATACTTCAGCGCGTTTTCCACGGAGAGCGCCACCTTTGAGGCCACCGCCAATAAAATCCGCAAATGGTCCGGCGTGAAAGCGTCCGGGGATGAGTGATACATGGCCAGGACCCCGACCACCCCGTTTAATCCCTCGAGGGGAACAGCCAGCGCCGAGGACAGAGTGACGTATTTTTCCGGATCGGCGACGTAGCCCGCTTCTACCTGAGGGTTGCCGTTGATGATGGGCTTGCAATTCTCCGCCACCCAGCCGCACAAGCCCTCGCCCACGCGGATTTTCAGCGATGACAGCACGCGAAAGTTTTCGCCACTCACCAGTTCCGGCAGCAGCCAGCCGTTTCGGTTCACGAATACGGCGATGGAATCGTAGAGGATCAGTTTGCGCAGCCGCATCGACAGTACTGACAAGGTTTCGCTCAGGCTTAGCGAATTCCCCAAATCCTGGCTCAACTCGAACATGGCTTGCGCCTCTTGCCGGGCCGAGGCGATCGACGTCAGGAAGTCGGCTTCGGGCTGTGAGTTTTCCGCCCCTTTCTCGAATCCGGCGGCCGGAGCCAAGCCGCGTTCTACGCGCAGTCCCTTGGAGAATCCGGAAGGAACGAAACCGGCCTCATGGGTCTGCGCGATGCTTTCCAGAGCTACATAACGCTGCTCCAGAATCTCCACCAACCTTGGTTCGAACCACGTGCCCGCTCTTTCTTTCACCTTACTCATGGCCTGATCCAGAGGTATGGCCGGACGATATTGCCGGTCCGAGGCCAGAGCATCCAGGCAATCCACCACCGCCAGAATCCGTGCTCCAATCGGAATTTCTTCGCCGGCGAGACCCGCCGGATATCCGGACCCATCCCATCTCTCGTGGTGGGAACGCACAATCGGCGATACAGGATAGGGGAAAGCCACTCGATCAAGAATTTCTGCACCCACCAGCGGATGCACTTTCATCTTCTCGAACTCTTCCGGCGTCAGCTTGCCCGGCTTGTTGATGATGTGCTCCGGCACCGCAAGTTTTCCAATGTCATGCAGCAGCGCCGCCGCCCGCAAGGCCTCGATCTCGTCCGGCGATAGGCCGATGTCCTTTGCGATTTCTACCGCGTAAGTCCGTACCCGCTGCAGATGCGTATGCGTGGTGTGGTCCTTGGCCTCGATGGCCAACGCCAGAGCCTCGATCGTGCGCATGTTCAGCGAGGCAATCTCTTCCACATGCTTCTTCTCGATCTCCACCCGGTCTTTTTCCGCTTCCAGCCGTCCCAGGTAGAGGCGATAAGAGCGGTACACCCAATAGATCAGCGGCAGCACCAGCAGCGATGTTTCCCATCCCGCCTGCCGGTTGACGATTCCGACCAGCCCCACCGCAGCCGCTCCGACTAGGTAATAAGGGAAGGACCAGAAGTAGCACTCCGACCACACTTTCCGGCTTGATTTGCCTTCGGTCAGAGCGATGACGAACGATATCGGCAACGTGTTTGCCAGGAAGAAAACCAGAGCCGCCAGCATCAGCAGAATGGGTTTGTTGTCGCCAATTCTCCCCGCGAGCCAGTGATAGCTTACGTAACATAGCGCGCTGGCATTTGCCATCATGCCGAATACGTTGAAGACGACCTTGATCGGATCCAGCTTTTTCCGCGCATGCCACACGCTCTGCACCAGAGTGGCAGTACACCCAATCACCAGTGTCTCCGGCAGGCTCAACTCCATTAAGCCCAGAAGGATGAAAAGGAAATTCACCGACATGGTGCCGTCGATGCCGGGCAATTGCACCTTCAAGCCAGAGGCCAGGATGGCCACAGCCAAGTAACAGAAAAACCGCACCACATCCGCGGACTGCCAATGCCAACAGGCAGAGGACAGCACCACTATCCCGAGCGAGGCAGTAACCCCGACAAATAGTTTTGTACGAGTCGACATTGCAGCGTTGTTCTGTATTGCTGGCGAAACAGACCCCGTCGCTCGCGTGGGAGAGTTCTCTCACGCAGACTCGCGTCCAAGGCTGTTCAGTGAAATCCTATTGTTGTTAAAGGGATTTAAGAAGCTTACTAACGTAACCTTGCCGGTGCTTGGTTACGCTGTTTGGCAATTGACGTGATGGCGATTCTATGCGGACGCATGCGGTAGCCGATTACTTTCGTTATCGTTCGAAGCCGCATACTTCCTGCAACACCTGTTCTCTGTGTCAAGATCGAGTCCAAACGCGGAGAATGTCACCGATAAACCTCAATTCGCAACCGCAAGCACCGTCCACCGACGCTGCCCGGCCCGGCTGCGACACGTCTCTGGCTGCGGTTCCCGATGTCCGAGGTGTGACTGGAACTCCTGTATTATCCGCCGATCTGAGCGGCTCTATCACCGGCTGCAACCAAGCCGCGCTGGAGGTATTCGGCCAAACGCCTCAGGAAATTCTCGGCCGGACCCTGGCGGCCTTGGTTTTGTCTGAGACTGGAGCGGGACAGCTTCAACTGCATCAGGCCATACTCGCGGCGGTTCTGAAGGATGGTGAGTATCGATCTCAACGCCGGTGTCAGTCCAAGTCAGGAGACTTCATCGCAGAGTTGTCCGTTACGCTGCTTCGTGACGGACGTCCTACCCCAACCGGGATGGTCGCCGTATTCACTTTGGCCAGAGAGAAATCAAAGCCGGGGTCCGCCCCCGTCGAAGAAGAGCAAGAACAAGAAAAAGAGCAAGAACAACTCGCCGAGGAAGATGAAACCGCACGCACGGTCTCTCGCTCGATTGATGGCGGAGCGTTCATTCTGGCCAGCCCGCTCATGCATAAATTCCTGCGCATGGTGGATCGGGTCGCCGCCCACACCGAGAGCGTACTCATCACCGGCGAAACGGGAACCGGCAAGGAACTCATCGCCCGCACGATTCACCAGTCCTCTCACCGGCGCAGCCGCCCGTGGGTCGACATCAACTGCGCCGCTCTTCCCGAAAACCTGGTAGAGAGCGAGTTGTTCGGCTATGAAAAAGGCGCGTTTACAGGCGCCGATGCGTCCAAGCCCGGCCTGTTCGAACTGGCCGACAAAGGTACGCTTTTCCTCGATGAAATCGGCGAACTGCAGCTGCAAACTCAGGTCAAGCTCTTGCGTGTGCTGGATGGATATCCTTTCTACCGTCTAGGCGGTCACCGCAAGATCAAGGTCGATGTCCGTATCGTTGCCGCCACCAATCAGGATCTCGATGCCGCCGTTGCCGCCGGCCGCTTTCGCCAGGATCTTTTCCATCGGCTCGGCCAGCTTCAACTGCGTGTGCCCCCGCTGCGCGAACGCCCCGAGGATATCGTTGCTCTGGCCGAGCATTTCCTGAACCTCAAGAAGCCAGGCAGTTCCTACACTCCGGAGGCTGTTTCTGTTTTGCTCTCGCACACTTGGCCAGGCAATGTCCGCGAGTTGCGCAACCTCGTCGCCAGAGTTGCGGTCGAGTCCACTCATCGCGAGATCCAAAAGGTTCAGATTACCGACGCGATGTCCGGCAGCCCGATCGCGCTCCGCCAATCCGCATCCATGCCGGTCGGCAATCTTGACAGTATGGAAGAGCAGATGATCATCCGCGCTCTGGAACGCAGTGGTGGCCATCGCGGGCAAGCCGCCGAACAGCTGGGTATCTCCCGCCGCACGCTCAGTCGTAAATTGAAGGAATACAACATCAACGTCAATTCCGGCGACGGCGCAGACTCACTGGGATTCATCAGTCTCGAGCAGCAGAAGTTCTTCCGCGCCCGCACTCAGCTTTCCGTCACCTTGAGGAACCAGCAGGGTGAGGAAGTTTGCGTCCAGGGGGTAAACCTCAGCACTGGCGGCATGGGACTGGACGGCCTGAAAGAACCGATGCGGTTCTCCGGACTTCTCGACGTGAGCTTTCCACTCCCCGAAAGCGGGATCGTTTTTCAGGCGAAAGCCCGTATCGTTTGGATCGGCGACGAATCGCGCGTCGGCCTTCGCTTCGCGGTCATTGATCCCGCACTCTTCGAGCAGCTGCAGCACTGGACCAACAAGAAGATGAAAGACGAAGGCTGGGAATCGCCGGCCCAGTCGTAGAGGCGTCCCGCACGTTCCACTGCCAGCTTCAACCGCTGGGCCGGAAGCTTAAACCAGAGGTTTGCGGGAACTTTAGGCACGTTACGCCCGTGCCAGCCACGGTCGAGCCATTGTCACAGTGCACTCTCCGCCTCAAACTAGCTAGACCATGGAAACCAAATCGAGCGTCTGGACCGGTGTGAAGAAGACCGAGAAATTGTCGATAATGGTCATCAGCCTCTGCATAGTGGCCCTGGTGGCGCTCATTCTCTTCCGCCCCTTCTAGCCAGAGCAACGAATCAGAGTTGCATCCGCAGAGTTGCATCCGCAAACACGCTTCCGCCGTACAAGCTATCTGTTTTTCCGCGCGCCCGATCGTTAGTGCACCGGCGCAGGTTGAGGAGTCGCCTGCGGAGCCGCTGCACCCGGACTTGAGAAGTTCACCTTCGGAACCTCTCGCGATCCCGGGGAAGCCTCGAAGTAAGCTTCGTTCGGCTTGAATCCCGCAAAGCCCGCGAAAAAGCTGTTCGGGAACTGCTGCACATATGTGTTGTAGTCGCGTAAAGTGTCATTGTAGCGTTTGCGCTCGACCGCAATGCGATTCTCCGTGCCCGCAAGTTCATCCTGCAAACGCAAGAAATTCTCGTTGGATTTCAACTGAGGATAGTTCTCGACAACCAGCAGCAGACGCCCAATCGCGCCATCCAGCTGCCCATTCGCAGCAATCTTCTCTTGCGGCGAGCCCGCCGAAAGCAGGGCAGAGCGCGCCTTCGCGATATCTCCAAACACAGTTACTTCCTGTTGGGCGTAGCCTTTCACCGTCTCCACCAGGTTCGGGATGAGGTCGGCGCGGCGTTGCAACACAATGTCGACCTGCGACCATGCCGCCTTTACCGCCTCGTTCTTGCTGACCAGCGTGTTCTTCACGCTCACATACTGGCCAAAAGCAAACAGGACAACAAGCAATAAAATTGCCACGATAACGACGACCACGATCAGTCCCTTGCTCATGAGATTCTCCTGAAAAGCCTCTGCAAGCTCTATGAAGAGCCCGCGGTACCCGAGTCCAGCATTTTATCAACTGCGGCGGTTACCTGCTCAAGCGCCGCCAGGTATCGCGAAAAAACGTCCGCCACGTCGAGCTTCCTGCGATCTGATTTCTTCTCTCTTACATCCAACACTTGCAAAATGCCCGAGCCATCGAACCCAATCTCCTTTGACAACGCTTGCACCGCCTCGCGCTTCCCAACCGGCGCATTGTGACCAAGTACGATCAGTGCGTGGCGAAAGAGCGTGGCGAACGAGGACACCGATCGTAGCAGCAACTCCCACAGCCGTGACTCATTGCCCGAGGCCAACAGCAGGTGCTGGCGCAGTAGCGTCAGTTTTTCCCGCAGCTCGTACTCCACCTGGACGCGGTGCAGATTCGCCGGAATCGACAGCCCTTGCAGAACATCTTCGCCGAAGAGCACGCGGTGGTGCTGTTGCATGTCGAGCAATTCAATCGTAAACACATCGGTGGAGCGCGCGATCTCGTCACGAGTCATGAACAACGGCGGCGGCTGCTTCTGCGCGTCCCACCATTTCACCGCAGGTGCCAGGGCTTGCAATGCCGCGAACGAGCTGTCGCGAATTACGCAGAACAGATTCACATTCGAGAACTCGGAATGAAAGTCCCCCGCTACCGCCGAGCCGAACAGGATCACGCTCTCCAGGTTCGCTCCAGCCGCCGCTCGCAGCCGGCTGACAAACTCGCTGATCTTTTTTTCCGGAATCATCTGCATCCTCGCTCGCTACCAGCTGCTGCTGCCTCCACCACCGCCAGAACTACCGCCCCCGAATCCGCCGAACCCACCCCCGCCGCCAAACCCACCGCCACCAAAGCCGCCCCCGTAACCGCGTCCTCCTCCGCCAAACATTCCAGAAAAAAGAATCCAGAAGAGTATGGTGCGAAGGGGAGTGAGAAGAACGATGAGTACGATGACAATGAGCAATACGATTCCGCCTACCGACATCCCTTTGCTGGGCTGCTCCTCTCGCTCCACTGGAGCGGGTAGGAGTTGCGGAGTCGTGAGTTGAACTTTTGCATCCTGTGCGATAACGCTGGCAACGCGGGACGTGACCAGCAGCAACGCCTGGCCATAATTTCCACTCCGCATGAGCGGAATCGCCTCCCGCTGGAAAGCAGTCACCTTCCCGTCGGTCAGGATCGGCTCCAGCCCGTAGCCAACCTCAATGCGGGCACGATGGTCGTCGATGGCGTAGAGGATTAGCACTCCGCTGTCGGTGGACTTGCTTCCGACGCCCCATTGATGGAACAGATCGACCGCGTAGCTTTCAATATCGGACCCATCGAGCGACCGGACCGTCACCACCGCGATCTGGGCATGCGCCTTCTCGTCGATCTGCCGGCAGATCTCGTCCATCTGCGTGATCGCGCCCTGATCCAAAACGTGGGCAAAGTCGTTCACGTAGTCGGTGGCTTTGAGCTGAGCGACAGGTTCGGCCTGCGCTCCTAGAACCAGCAGCAACGCGCCAAACACACCAAGCCACCATTTTGTGTGAGCACTCATCGAAGCAAAATTGTACAGGATCAACCCCGAGCAAAAGCCTGTGGACTGAACATGGCGAGATTTCGCAACCGCAAATGCTCCCCCAGCATCCAACGGCCATGAGTTCCCTATCTCTCCGCAGCACATCGCTCGCCGTGGTCGCTTTGTCGTTTGCGGTCATCATCGCCTGCACCACCAGCGACAATCCCGATCAGATCCGCCAGCGTACCGCGGAGGCGACCGCGACCATGAAGCGCGATACCAAGGCCGTGGTGGAGGGTGTGAAGGAAGGCTTGGGCAGCCCGAAGACCATTAACCTCAACAAGGCTTCCCGCGAAGACCTGCTGAGCCTGCCGAGTGTGACCGAACGCCAGGCGGACCGAATCATTGCCGACCGCCCGTTTGCCGAGGCCCATGACCTCGTGAAGCGCCGCGTCCTCTCCGAAGCTGAATATGCCAAGATCAGGGACCGCGTGACCGCGGACCGTTAATCCCTGTCTTTCGGTGACTTCTCGCACGCTCCTGCGATATCATCAAAGAGATGTTATCTCTTCATTCATTTCAGACCGACGACCCGTGCCTGGCGCCAATCCACGCCAAAGTCGTGGCCGCTGAGCGCCTCAACGCCGACGACGCGCTCGCTCTCTACCGCACCGGCGACATCCTCGCCGTGGGCTGGATGGCCAACTACGTCCGCGAGCGCATGCACGGCGACAAGACGTATTTCAACGTCAATCGCCACATCAATCCCACCAATGTCTGCGTCGCGGCCTGCCGCCTCTGCGCTTTCGGCCGCAAGAAGGATACGCCCGGCGCTTACACCATGGCGCTCGATGAGGCTTTTGAAACCGCTGCTTCCGGATACAGTGAGGCCGTCACCGAATTTCACATCGTCGGTGGATTACATCCCGACCTGCCGTTTCAGTATTTCCTCGATCTCTGCTCCGGCCTGAAGCAGCGCTTTCCGCAGGTGCACCTCAAGGCCTTCACCATGGTTGAGGTCGCGTATCTGTCAAAGCGCGCCAAGCTCTCGATTCGCGAAACGCTCGAGCAACTCAAAGTCTCAGGCGTGGATTCTCTCCCCGGCGGCGGCGCAGAAATATTTGCCGACCGCGTTCGCCACATCATCTGCGACCACAAGATCGATGGCGATCAATGGCTCGACACCGCGAAGATCGCTCACCAAATTGGCCTGAAATCCAACGCCACCATGCTCTACGGCCACGTCGAAAACGACGAAGACCGCGTCGACCATCTGCTTAAGCTGCGCGCCCTACAAGACGAAACCGGCGGCTTCCAAACCTTCATCCCCCTGGCTTTCCACCCGGATAACACGCCGCTGCAGCATCTCCCGAAGACCACCGGCATGCTCGACATCAAGCAGATCGCGGTCAGCCGCCTCGTACTCGACAACTTCCCGCATATCAAGTCTTACTGGCAAATGATGACGGCCAAGATCGCGCAGATCTCCCTGCGCTTCGGCGCCGACGACATGGATGGTACGGTGATCGAAGAAAAGATTTACCACGACGCGGGTGCGACCACCCCCCAAGGCATGCGCCGCGAGGAACTGGAGCGTCTGATCCGCGCTGCTGGGCGGGAACCGATCGAGCGTGACACCTTGTACCGCCCCGTCACGCGCACTGAGACTTCGGTTACGGTCACGGTGTGAGGATCATCCTCAAAGACCCGCCCCTCCAGATCACGAAAAAAGCCGGAGCAGGGAACTCAGTCCCTTCTTCTCCGGCCACTCGAAACCAGAAACCGCCCTACAGCTTCTCGTAGAACTCGCACGCCGAGCAGGAAATATAAATCCCGCCCGGTATGTTGCGCTCGCGGTCTTTCATGCGCTTGACGATGCGCGTCGTCTTGCCGCACTTCGGACAATCCGTGCTCTTGCTGGTGTCCATCACTTTCTTGCGATCCGCCGTTTTTGCGATCTTCCCGCCGACTGCCATGGTTCGTTTCTCCTGATCTTTTCGATGTGTGCGCAGCCATCCGCTGAACTTCCCGCGCGGATATGGTGGATGGGAATAGTTTCAGAAAACCTGGAAAACTGGATCCACTCTGGAAGACTCTGTCGCTGCGTCTGGTTTCGTTTCTTCCGTCGCTGTTTATTTTACAGCAAGGTTGTGCCAACTGTCTTGGCCGGTGCCGCGTCGCGTTGACCGCGCTCCCCCGCGCCTGCTACCGTCAAATGTTTGCCCTCCGGCACGCGCCCGTTCTGCGGGCGGCAAACGTGTCGCAAGCATCATTTCATCGCTACGGAGATTCACCATGCCAGCCATCAAATTCCGCGGTGTCGATTTCATCCAATTCGATTCGCTGCTCACCGAAGAAGAACGCCTGGTCCGCGACACTACCCGCCAGTTCATCGAAGACAATCTCATCCCCATCATCGAGGAGTGCAACCGCGCCGGCCGCTTCCCGCGCGAACTGGTCAAGCCCATGGCCGATCTCGGCTTCTTCGGGGCATCGCTCAAAGGCTACGGCTGCGCCGGCATGGGCAACGTCGAATACGGCCTCATGACGCAGGAGTTAGAACGCGGCGACAGCGGCGTGCGCAGTTTCGTCAGCGTGCAGTCCGGACTCTGCATGTACCCAATCTACGAATTCGGCAGCGAAGAGCAGAAGCAAACCTGGCTGCCCGCTATGCAGCAAGGCGAAAAACTCGGCTGCTTCGGACTCACCGAACCCGGCTTCGGCTCCAATCCCGGCGGCATGCGCACCCGCGCCCGCAAAGTGGGCAACGAATACATTCTCAACGGCGAGAAGATGTGGATCACCTCCGGCACCATCGCCGACGTCGCCGTAATCTGGGCCAAAGTAGAAAACGAAAACGACAAGGTTCGCGGCTTTCTAGTCGAAAAAGATCGCCCCGGTTTCACCTCGGACGACGTCCACGGCAAGTGGTCCCTGCGCGCCTCGGTCACTTCGGGCCTGTCGCTGCAGGACGTTCACATCCCCGAGTCAAACCTGCTGCCGAAGAGCGACGGCTTGAAATCCCCTCTGATGTGCCTCAACCAAGCCCGCTACGGCATTGCTTGGGGAGCGATCGGCGCGGCCATGTCCTGCTACGACTGCGCTCTGCAATACGCCATCCTGCGCAAGCAGTGGCGCGACCAGCCCATCGCCTCGCACCAGCTCGTGCAAGACAAACTCACCTGGATGATCAGCGAAATTACTAAGGCGCTACTGCTCGTGCTGCAAGTCGGCCGCCTGAAAGATGCCGGCAAGGTCGAGCACCAGCACATCTCCATGGCGAAACGAAACAACGTCTGGATGGCGCTCGAATGCGCCCGCCTCTCCCGCGACATCCTCGGCGCCAACGGCGTCGCCGACGACTACCCCATCATGCGCCACATGATGAACCTGGAATCGGTGAAGACCTACGAAGGCACCCACGACGTGCACTCGCTGATTATCGGGCAGAGCGTTACGGGGATTGACGCGTTCTGAGGCACCCCCAAAAGTTGCGTAGTCCGAACGATACCTAACTCCACCCACCCTTGCAGGATAATCGGTACTGATGATATTCCGGTGCACTTCTTGCCCTTCAGTAGCTTTACATTATGCCATAAGCATGGCATACTAGATAAGCAAATGGCGTGGAGGAATTGCAGTGAAGCCAATCTGGAGACAGCCATACGGGAAGGGTGATGACGAGTTGTGGATTGGGGTGCCTAGCTGGGATGTGGAGAACGAACACGGGAAGCTCTCGATCAAGTTTGCGTACAGAAAGGACGGCAGGATACCCCGGACAGCCCCTGAGGTTCCAGAAGAAGTCGTGGTCGAAATGCTTTTGATGTTGGTCGCACATGGTCGCCTGAGTCCTGAAGATCGAGAGCGGCTCGAAAGGGTGATCTCGCGTATCGGCGGTTCGAGACGACAACTCGATGCAGACGAAGCCAAGCGACTCGCCAGCTATGGGGCGGAGTTGCTAAAGAGGTTCCACCAGGAGTACGAGAAAGATCCCACGCACAGGGACACAGAATATGCACGCGGCCAGGTGACTGGCTACCGTCACCTTCTCGACTTCATGTACGGGCGACGCCAAACGGAGATGATTGTCGATATGGCCAGCCGCGACGCTGGGTACACCGTTCCTCACGCAGGGCCGATGACCGAAGATGGAGGGGGTTACTACGGCTTCGATTCGGGTGCGCACATGTTCATCGGCAAGCTGCCCGAAACGAAAGGTTGAACCACTGGGTGCCCAGTCGTTAGAGCGCCCTGAGCCAGACTACCAGTTTGCGCTCTCATCTTACGTAAGGCGGCAGATCCCTTGAAAAGAGACGACGATCTGAATGACGTAATCCGAGAAGAGAGCAGCCGAGGTAGAAAGCGGCCGATCAACACCGCCGCGATCAGCGAGAAGGCCGAAAGGACAGGCGCGGTGCTCCGCATATTTCAGCGCGGCACGCGGGAGGATTTGCGGGCACTTCTGAAAACGTGGAATTACACGAAAGAGGAAATCGATGCAGCGCTTATCGCGTACGACGCTGCACGCGAGCAGCAATCTTCTTAGTTTCGGAATCGGCCTGTGCCCGCTTCTCGGGAGTCATCTTGGCGGCACGTTCGTTGATCTCAGTCGCGAAACGTTGGGCCAAATCCTCCAACCGGTCTTCGTTCGGACGCTTTAGTTTGGCTACGGCCATGGGGTTCCCTTGTCTTGCTGCAATACTACCACTCCCATTGTCGCTTGCAGATTAAGATGATGCAAGACTGACTTTGGTAACCTCATGCAGTGGGTTTCTCCCGCGGCGGTTCCACCGCGAGGAACTCTTCGACAAAGCGCCGGGCATATCCTTCCAGCAAAGCTGGCACGCGTTGCGGGTCGCTCGACCTCAAAATCAATCCCGCATGATGATGCCTCTTGATCCGCAACACCACTTCCGGATCGTCATACCCCGCAGTGTCCGGCTCCTCCTGTCGCGCCAGCGAAAGAATCACCCCCGCATACTCCTCTCGCACCGGCGGAAGCCGGTAACTTCCATCCCCTCCAGCAACTTCGATGCGCGCCCACTCCCGCCACAAATTAATTCCAGTCGCCGCCTCGACCATCTCGTTGATGTAGGCGCCGCCCACCCGCGCCGCACATTCCAAGAAATAGAAATGCCCATCGGCGTGCGCCTGGATGAATTCGGTATGCGCCACGCCCCGCAGCAGTCCCAGTGCCGCAATCAGGTCGCGATTGATCTCGCGCAAGCCCGCATCCGCATCACTGCCTCGCGGCACAACGCAAGTGGTGAAGATTCCGCCACCCTGGGCCACGTTGATCGGAGGCCTGCCGTATTTGCTTACGCTGGCGAAGAGCACCTCATTCTCCGATACCACGGAATCCACGTGATAGACCTCGCCCGGAACAAATTTCTCCAGCAGAAACGACGACTGCTTGTCTCCCAGTAGCTCCAGCACGGGCCACAACTCTTCGGCGGCATGAATCTTCTTGATCCCGATCGCCGATGCCTCCTGCCTCGGTTTAAGCACCCATGGTCCCGGAACATGTTCGAGGTAGTAACGGATGTCACCGTGATTCAGGACAGGAACAAAGTCCGGCACGCGCACCCCACGATCCAGCGCCTTCATGCGCATGGCCAGCTTGTCACGGAAATAACGCATGGTGGTCAGCCCCATCCCCGGCACCCGCAGATGTTCGCGAAGAGTCGCGGCGGTCTCCATGTCGTACTCGTCGAGCGCGACGATGCGGTCGATCTTCTGCGTACGGGTCAAATGAGTTACAGCCTGCACGATGTCGGGGATGGAAATTTCGGTGGGAAGATAGAACGTGTCGTCCAAACTTTCCCGCGGCCAGTCGGCATCTCGCAGCTTCTCCGCGGTAAGCAGGATCACGCGGCATCCCTGGCGCTTGCACTCGCGCATGAACTCCTGCCCCTTCTCGTTGGTCGTGATGCACAGGAAAGTTAGCGAGCGTGATTCCGGCATGGGATCTCTTTCAAAACAGGGTTGTGAGGATAACACGTCACCCACCGTGTCGGTATCCGTATTTCTCATGGCTCCAGCCGTTTCTTTCAATCTCCTCGCAATTGCGTTATATTCTCAGGCCGGTCGGAATGGCCGGTTCGAAGTGCTCGCTGGGAGGCTCTCATGGCTACGCAAACCCGTCCGGAAGGCAAGGCTCGCAGTTTCGGGGAAAACATTGAAAGCGACCTGGCGTCACGCTTTCTGCGCGTAGTGGAAGTGGCGGCCATCGCCTCGGCGCGCACCATGGGTCAGGGCGAGCGCAAACTCTCCGACCAGGTTGCCACTGAAGCCATGCGCCAGACCATGGACTGCATACCCATGCGCGGTACCATCGTGATCGGTGAGGGCGAACGCGATGAGGCGCCCATGCTCTACATCGGCGAGAAAGTTGGCGCCGAGTTTCCCGACGGCCGCGAAGTGCCCGAGGTCGACATCGCCGTCGATCCGCTCGAAGGCACCAACCTGTGCGCCACCGGCGCACCCGGCTCAATCACCGTGCTCGCCGCTTCCGAGCGCGGAGGCCTGCTTAACGCACCCGATTGCTACATGGAGAAAATCGTCGTTGGACCATCGTGCAAAAACGCCGTCGAGCTCGATGCACCGGTCGCCGATAATCTGAAGAACATCGCCAAGAGAATGGAACGCGACGTGGAAGACCTGGTCGTGATCGTGCTCGACCGTCCGCGCCACGAAAAGCTGATTGCCGATATTCGCGCCGCCGGTGCCCGTATCCGGCTGATCGGCGACGGCGACCTCTCTGCCGGCATCGCCGCCGCCGTTATCGGCACTGGAGTACACGCCGTCATGGGCTCAGGCGGTGCGCCGGAAGGCGTGATCACCGCCGCCGCCATCCGTTGCCTCAATGGCTACATGCTCGGTCGCCTGGTCGTAAAGCCCGACCAGGAAGAACGCCTCGCCAAGATGGGCATCAAAGACAAGAACAAGATCTACGAAGCCGAGGACCTCGCTCCCGGCAAGCAACTCATCTTTGCCGCCACCGGCGTCACCGAAGGCGCACTGCTCAAAGGCGTGCGCTTCTTCGGCGAGGGCACGCGCACTTCGTCGGTGATTCTCACCCTGCTCACCGGCAAAGTTCGCTTCATCGAAAGCATTCACCTGGAGAAAGGACCGGACGTGAAGGTGAGGTTCGCGTAGGGCGCGGCTCAGGAAAGGGCACGACCTTTCAGTCGTGCCACCCGAAGTTCGTCCCACCGGGCTTCAGCCGCTGAGCTTCGCTTTTGAGCCACATCCGGAAGACTGCTCCTACTTCATTCCCTCCGGCACCTTCGGCTCTGGCGGAAAGTCCTGCGAATACCCTTTGAACATGGCCACCGTCTTCTCCGCTCGCCGCTCGCCGTCATGCACCGCAATTTTATGTATCTTGGTTGGACTGTAACCTTCCCACAACGACACTCCCGCGTACGCTCCGTCCTTGCGCAAAACGTAATAAGTCATGTCGATAAAGCGCAGCTTATTCATGTCGCCGTTGTAGGTGTGCACCACGCGCTTCAGCGCATCCATCCCAGCTTCTAGTGGAGACATTCCATGCCGTATGTTCTCCACAATCGTATGCGCTCCCGCGACTTTAATATTCTCTTCGCCGCTTCCCGTCGCGCCCGCCGAACCAATATCCTGATCGGTATAGCAGCCCGCGCCAATGATCGGTGAATCGCCGCAACGTCCGGGCAGCTTAAATCCTAATCCGCTGGTTGTCGTGCAACCGGAGACTTCTCCTTTCTCATTGAGGGCCGAGCAGTGAATCGTCCCCGTCGGCGGAAACATCACGGTGTGGATTGCGTCGCGCCGCAACTCCGGCGCAATGCCCAACTCCGCCGCATGCTCTTCCAGTTTCCGGTAGCGCTCTAGTCGGAGGTCTGCTTGCGGCCGCGCGTCCGGGGCCTGCCAGTGCGGGTCGCCCAATCCCGGTCCCCACCAATCTTCGTTGGAGTGGTACTCCTTCCAGAGCAGCCAAATCTTTCGCGAATGCTCGGTCAACAGGTTCTCGCGCGGAAATCCCATCGCCACCGCGAAGCGCTCGGCGCCTTCGCCAACCAACATAACGTGTCCCGTGTGCTCGAACACGGCCTTTGAAACCAGCGAGACGTTCTTGATATTGCGTACGCCTCCAACCGAGCCCGCGCGCCGCGTAGGTCCGTGCATGCAGCAGGCATCGAGTTCGACTACGCCTTCTTCGTTGGGAATTCCGCCGAGGCCAACGCTGGTGTCGTTCGGATCGTCTTCCGGGCCCTTGACGACGCGAAGCGCGGCGTCGAGCGTGTCGCCGCCGGCCTTGAGGAAAGCGAAGGCGTCTTCAAGGTATGCATATCCGTTATAAGCACAGATGATAATGGGGCGCTTGTGCGATCCGGCTTGCGCATCGTGTTCCTGCGAGCCATTCTGCTTCGAGCCTTCCCCTTGGGCTGGGGCTCCTACTCCGGCGGCGACTGCCCCTAAAACGGATGTCTTTACGAATTCACGGCGCGAGAATGGCATGAGTTCCTCCCTGCTTGCGGGAAAGCGGGAAGCATATCACGCCGGGAGCCCTCGGGATTGACGTCCGTGGAATCCCTCCCTTGCGCAGAGAACGCGCGAGGATGGGCACCCATCGTCTGGTAATTACTACGTGCTGGCAGTTAACCGCTGGCTAATCCGCGATAACGGCCTACTCGGCCTTCCTGGCGGCCGAGGGATGGTTTCGCGGAGACGTCGGTGATGGAGCGGACGTTGTCGGCGGTCTTCGCGGAGCGGAAACGCAGCAGGGCGGCGATGTTGCCGACCTTGTCGAGTTCGGGATCGTCTTTGACGTAGAAGAGTTCGATGTCGTGGCGGATCACCCAGGGCAGGATCGCTTCGGCCACGTCCACCACTTCACGCGTCTCCTTTCCGCAGACTGGACAGAGGGTCACGAGGTGGGCGTCGAGATGGCCGCAGCCGGTACACTCGACGGCTTGCGAGTGATAGTGATCACCGAGCAACAGGGTTTGTATTTCTCCCAACTCGAGGGAGTGCAGCACGCGCCGCAATCCGGTGACGCCGCGACCGTGGCCGCGAGCCTGGCTGATGGTGTCGCGAACCGCTTCGCTGCTGCGCTTCTTCTGCCAGTCGGCGAAAATGCGTTCGGCCTGGGCACGGATTTCTTCGCGGCTTACGTGCGCTACCTCGGTGGAAAACCGGCCCAGCAAGCGCTGCGAAGCATAGGGATGCAATTGCGGTTCGAATTGCGACCAGTGGGTGTCCTGGCAGCCCAGAATCCACTTCTCGTAGGTGCCTTTTTCCAAGGCGTCCTTGAGAAACTCGGCGACAAACTTGAAATGCTGGCGGGCCTCATCGGCGACGCGGCGTTCGGCGTGGCCTCCGTCGTAGCCGGCGAAGCCGTCACCACGGCCGCGGCGGGTTAGGGGATGAAAGAAGCCCTCGCGCTCGTTCAATTCGCCCAGACGCAGATCGAACATGCGGGCGCGGTGACGATCGACCAGGACGACTCCAAGGCTGGGAAAGGCTCCCAGCAATTGGGCAAGAGGTTTGAGATGGAAGTGGCGGCTCACGCTAAGTTCGGTGCCGCCGAGTTGTGGAGGCAGATCATATTCGCGCCAAAAACCTTGTGCGCCGCAGGCGAACACAGCTTTAGCGCGGGCGCCATTGCCTCGCACGCCGTTGCCTCGGAGATCCTGTGCCAGGCGCACGATGCGGTCGAGATCGGCGCGGGCCGACTCGTACTTGTTCTTGCTCCCACTTTTGCCATTGCTTTTGGCTTCTAACTGGCGCATGGCTTCCCGCGCCAGGTCTTTGGCGAGGATCGCGTCTTCCTTGTGGGCTTTATTGCGAGGCGCGGCGGGCTGAAAGTAGAAACTGAGAGCGCAGGCTCCCTGATCTTCAAACTGGGCTAGTTCATGGACTTGTTCACGAGTAATCATTCGCGGTCCCACTCCCTTTCAGTTGAGATTTGGATTTAGGCCGTGCCGATGGTGGCGAACCGGCCCTTGAATTGCCGGACGAAGCCGGGCGATTGGCGGAGGTGATCGCGCGCGGCGGCAATGGAGCTCAACACAGATTCCGGCGGAACGCCGGTGATGGCGGAGATTTCGTCGACGCCGAAACCTTCGACCGCGTGCAGGATGAAGGCCTCGCGCTGGGCAGGGGTGACATCGAGCAGAGCGGAGGCGATGAGGTGCATCATCTCGTCCGAACCGACGATCTGTTCGGGCGTGGCCACGCGGTCGTCAGCGATAATTGTCTCTTCTGTAATGGCCTCATCAGGCTGATAGAATTGCAGTTCAGGCTCGTCGCTGGCCCGGACGTTTTGCTTGCGGGCCGACTCTTCCAGGCGCACGGCGCTGCCGTTGGTGCCTTCGGGACGAGAGAGCTGATCGAGCGCATTCAGAGCCAGGCGGTAGAGCCAGGGTTCGAGGGCAAGACGCTCAGGCTTCTCCTGACTCTCATCGAGGGCGGCGGCGATGGTTTCGTCAATCACTTCTTCCTTGCTGATCGACTCGGGCGCTACCTGGTCGGAGGTTTCGCGAAAATAGATTTCGCGCTCCACAAAGCGTTCCAGGCGCGAAAGATTCACGTTGACATACGAACGCACGTCGTCGGCGGAAACCGTAGCTGGAAATACCGCGGCCAGAGTCTGCTCGAAGGGGACGGAAGCGTTGTGGCGTTCCGATGCCTCATTCCTCCGGCGCGGCCACTTGTGGGTGGAGCGCAACAGTTCCTTATGTTTGTTGACTTGCTGCAGCAAGTCTTCGAATGCACTTTTCACCGCGGCGGCGGCGGTTGAGGCTTTGGCCTGGACTGCCATCTGTCCGGAAGGCAAGCGCAGGTTGAGCGAAACGCTTGTGCCCTCGCGCGGGGAGAGTTCTTCGACTGTGCCTTTCAAATGAATCAGGTCAGGACGGAAGACTTGCAGCCGTTTCTGCAGTTTGTCGATCTGGTGTTGGATGTCTTTTTCTACGGCGGGAGTTTTATGAAGGCGATAACTAATGTGGACGTTCATGAGCACCTCAGGCTTGCCAACGAAGCGGTGCAACCCAGTGCTATCTAACGCGATTGTACACCCGGTGGGCAATGGCAACACGGGGGATTCCTGGCGGAAATGTTTACACCGAAGATGACGCCGGGTATGATCCGTGGACTATGAAACAGGGGAGACTTTTGCTGCTTGCGGTTCTGGTTGGTTCGGCGTATGCGCAGGTTCCTGCGTCCAAGGAAGTCGAGGCTGTCTATCCCGAGGCGCACGCGCTGTACCTGAATTTGCATGAGAACCCGGAACTGTCGTCGCACGAAATCCACACGGCGGCGAAGCTGGCCGGTCGGTTGCGCGATGCCGGGTATGAGGTGACGGAACACGTGGGCGGAACTGGCGTGGTCGCGATCTTGAAGAACGGGGCAGGGCCGACGGTGATGCTTCGAACTGAACTTGATGCACTGCCGGTGGAGGAGAAGACAGGTCTGGCTTACGCGAGCAAGGTCCACAGCAAGGACGATGCCGGCCGGGATGTTCCGGTCGCGCATGCCTGCGGACATGATCTGCACATGGCGGCGATCGTGGCTACGGCTACGATCATGGCGCACAGCAAAGACACCTGGCACGGCACTCTGATGCTGATTGGCCAGCCGGCGGAGGAGACGATTGGCGGAGCCAAGGGGATGCTCGAAGACGGCCTGTTCAAGCGCTTTCCCAAGCCTGACGTGGTTGTGGCGTTGCACGTGGACAACGAACTTCCCGCGGGAGCGGTGGGTATCACGCCCGGTGTTTACAACACGAATGCGGATTCGCTAAAGACCACGATTTATGGCACGGGCGGCCATGGATCGGCACCGCAGACGGCGGTCGATCCGATTGTGATTGCGGCGCGAACCATTCTCGCGCTGCAGACTATCGTTTCGCGCGAAGTGAAGCCGGGGGAAATGGCGGTGGTCACGGTTGGCTATATTCAGGCGGGCACCAAGAACAACATTATTCCGGACCATGCCGAGCTGGGGCTGACGGTGCGCACAAGGAAGACGGAAGTGCGGCAGCAAGTGCTGGCCGCGATTGCGCGGATCACCAAGGCCGAAGCCGAGGCGGCGGGGGCGCCGCGTCCGCCGTTGATCGATCACTATGAAGGGACGGACCTGGTGTACAACGATCCTGCGCTGGCGAAGCGGCTGCGTGAGGTGCTGGAGGCGGCATTGGGAAGGGAGAATATTGTGATCACTGAGCCGATCACGCCGTCGGAGGATTTCTCATACTTCACCGAACAGGGGATTCCGGGTTTTTACTTCAGTCTGGGAGGAGCGGACCCGGAGAAGTTCGCGCAGGCCAAGGCGGCGGGGACGACGCTGCCGTCGAATCACTCACCGCTGTTCGCGCCGGATGTGGATCCGGCGCTGCATACCGGGATTGCGGCGGAGGTGGCGGTGCTGAGGGGGCTGCTGAAATGATTCGTGATTAAAGGTCTAGGAGCGGGTTAGCGTCTTGGCTTGGCGGCCTTCACGAAAGGAGCTTTCGAGCTACGCTCGACTGGACAGCCCCTTCGACTCCGCTCAGGGCGGGCTCGGGGAAGCTGTCCCCACATGAGCACCTTCGCAATCTTAGGAGTTGATCTCGTCCAGAAACGCCCGAGCCGCGGCCGCCGGATCATCCGCTTCGGTGATGGGCCGTCCGACGACGATGTGGCTTGCACCGGCGGCTATCGCTCCCGCAGGGGTGACCACGCGCATTTGGTCTGCGTGGGCGCTGCCGGCGGGGCGGACGCCGGGAGTTACGATGGCGAAATCGTGTCCGAGTTCGGCGCGCACGACGGAAGCTTCGCGGGCGGAGGTGACGATGCCGTTGCATCCGCTGGCCAGCGCCAGTGCGGACAAGCGCAGCACTTCATCCCGCACGGTTCCGCGAAATCCAACTTTTTCCAGATCATGTTCGTCGAGGCTGGTGAGCACGGTTACGCCCAGCACAATCAAATCCGGGTTGGCGGCGCGGGCGGAGTCTGCGGCCGCGCGCAGCATTTTGCCGCTGCCTGCCGCGTGTACGGTCAGCATGCTCACCCCGAGCTGGGCGGCTTCGTGTACCGCCGAGGCTACGGTGTGGGGGATGTCGTGGTACTTGAGGTCGAGAAAGACGCGGCGGCCGGAGGCCACCAGATCGCGTACGACCTGCGGGCCTTCGGCGGTGTAGAGCTGCATGCCGACTTTATAGGTGAAGGCCGAGTCGCCGACGGCCGCCACGATCTTCTGGGCGGCTGCCGCCGTGGACACGTCGAGCGCGACAATCAGCTTTTGGCGCGGGTCACTATTCTGATTTTGGGGATGGTTTTCCCG
>Ga0302319_10003675_pt1 | contig 31884 bp, 5 predicted proteins | sample Bog_T0_2_FD_203319 | JGI IMG/M metagenome (GOLD analysis project Ga0302319, IMG submission 203319) | Peat permafrost microbial communities from Stordalen Mire near Abisko, Sweden - Bog_T0_2 | ecosystem: Environmental > Terrestrial > Soil > Wetlands > Peat | place: Sweden: Abisko, Stordalen Mire... | reverse complement strand
CGTTCGATAATCTCAACGGCGACAGAACTGAACTCGTGTGCATCGCCGTCCGGTGGGGAGATCATGGGTTGCTTATCGGCAGGTTGCGGGACAATATAGAGTTCGGAAGTCTGGCCTTTCGGTCCAAATGGCATACGAAGCACCTCGCGGAATCACGGTTCAAAAGAGGTGGAGATTAGCCTCCTCGCCGGGGCGTCACGCATGTCACGAATGGGCGTTCGAGCACCGGCCGAAAAGGAGAAACGGCGCTTCGCCGACCGGGTTTCAGGAGCGTTTTAGAGCACCGGCCGATTTGCGCACGTTGAGTGCCAAAGTCCGGGAAGTGTAGATTAATGAGGGAGTTCGGTGACCCCCGGCGGAGCGGCTGCAACCCCTCGTTCTTCTAAGCCGGGGGTTGTGGGTTCGATCCCCGCCTCGCCTACCATTTAAAATCAATGACTTAAGCGTGCCCCTCTCGTGTCGCGCGATTTTCCTGTGGGGGAAATTGGGGGGAGTCTCCCTTAATTCCACCCATATTCAACGCTTCCACGGCATTTCGCTTCGTCTAATTCCTGGCGTGGCTGTAACGCTCCATCATCTTCCTAGACATATGTCCCGCAAGGGCCATGATCGTATGGTCTGCGGTCTGCCCATTTACGTGCCTGGAAACGAAAGTGTGGCGGAGGTCGTGTAACCTGCATTGAACCTTGGACAGTTTTCGGCAGGCTCCCCAAGCGGCTTTCCAACTCCCAATGGGCTTTTCGGGGTTGCGATCCCAGACGCACACCGCACCATTCTTGTACCCCTCTTCACCATCAAGACCCTAACGCTCGGAAGGGAAAACAAAGTGGGAGGGCGGGGATTGCCAAAACTCTGCCGCCATTGGACGACCGCGGCAAATGCCTCATTGTTGAGAGGTACAACCCTGCCTTCACCTCCCCTTGTTTTTGACCTGCCGACGGTGAGGAATCGCTCCAACAGGTCTGCCTGCCTCCATTAAAGTGCCCTAAGTTCAGCGACTCGGAGGCCGGGATTCAATAGCACTACCAGAGCCGGATAAAGGGATAGGCTGCGGCTCTTCTAGGCGACGGTGAGCATACTTTGGACCTCTTCCGGGGGCAGGGCCTTGCCGGTGTCCCCCCGCTCCCGCAGAGGGCGAAAATCGGCGGCCAATAGATGCCAGAGCCGATGCTTTCTCAATACCATTCGCAAGACTGCGCATTCCATGTTTATCTCTCGGGTGGAGGCTCCGACCTTTTGCCGCTTGCACTGAAATGCAGAAATATCAGCCGGAGTAATCTCACCGCAGAGCAGCATTCCAAATACAGGAGTCGCGCGGCTCATTTTCAGTCTGTATATCTCACGTTTGCTTTCGCTCCAATGAGCGCCGTCCGCACAAAAGGTTCGGCAAACGGATCTCCTAATTTGACGTTTTCAAAAAATTCCGCCGCTTACACAAATCCAAAGTAACGAATGCGCCGTATCTATTGAAACGAGCGGCAGAAGCCTGAACCAAACCTTTGTGGTTCCTGCCAGGTCCAGGTTTAACCGTTCCCCACCAAAGCAAATCTGTAAGGAGAATCCCATGCCAAAGTTGAGGTCTGCAATCGGACTCGTGTTGAGTCTGCTGATTGCTGTTCCACCCGGCGCATTCGCTTCAAGCCATCGGGAAGCGCCCATTACCGCGCTGGACCACACCGCTGACATCACCGATTTCTATGCGTTCGTCAGCTACGATCATCCGGACCGCGTCACCTTCATCCTTTGCGTCGACCCTTTCCTGCAGCCGAGCAATGGACCGAACTATTTCCCGTTCGATCCGTCGATCGTCTATCAGATCAACGTAGACAACAAACAGAACGCCTTGCCGGCTGTCACCTTCCAGTTCCGCTTCCAAACCAACATCCTGGATGCCGGACTGCCTGTCGGCTTCGCTGGTGCTGGTTCCGGAGTGGTTGCGCCGGCAAACTCTCCCTCGCCTGTCCCTCCCGGCACTCCGATCGTGCCCCCGGCTATCACTTCGCTCACCGGAAAAGGTGCTGCCGGTCTTAGTCTGCAGCAGACCTTCAGCGTTACCATGATCCGGGATGGAAAGACCATTCCGCTGAACAGCTCCTCCGGCGAGCCGTTGATTGCAGTTCCCAGCAATATTGGCCCCCGCACCATGCCCGACTATAACTCCCTGGCTGCGCAAGGCATCTACAACCTGAGCTCTGCAGGCTATGGAGACATCCGCACGTGGGCTGGTACTGCAGCCGACCCGTTCTTCATCGATCTGGGTGCGACATTTGACAGTCTGAACTATCGTGCCGGAAGCGGCGTGGAAGCGCTCACTGCTGCCCAAGACGCCGACGACCACCTCAATTCCGCTCCGGATTCAGTCTCCGGATTCAACGTCAACGTGATCGCCATCGAAGTTCCCATCTGGGTCCTAACCTCCGACGCAAAGGTGCATCCTGCCACCGACCCCAAAGCAGTGATCGGCGCATGGGCAACCACCTCCCGGCCGCAAACCACCATCCGGAACTCTCCCAACCCTGTGGAGTACCAGGGCAACCTGGCACAGGTGCAGCGTTTTGGCAATCCGCTCATCAATGAACTGGTCATCGGCACCGGCAGCAAGGATTACTGGAGCATGTCCCAGCCAGTGAATGACAGCCAGTTTGCCAACTTCGACCTTGATCCACTTATCGCAAGAGTGTTTAACGCCGTTTACGGATTCAACATCCCTCCGCCGCCGCGCTACGATCTGCTCCCGTTGGTAGTGTATGCACCGCCGATTGCTCCCGCGGGCACTCCGGCTGGACCGATTGCCGATCTGATGCGCCTCAACACGGGCGTTCCTCCGACGCCGATCGCGAATCGAAGCCGCCTCGGACTGATCGCCGGCGACGGTGCGGGATATCCCAATGGACGCCGGCTTACCGATGATGTCGTCGACATCACCGAGCGGGTCGCCATTGGCGGCGTCTTGGTCCCCGGCTACAATGTCGCACCGAACAACCTGCTTGGCGACGGCGTCAATGCCACCGATGTTCCTCCGCAGGAAACGTTCCCCTACATTCACTACGCATACAGCGGGCGCGACAGTCGCCACATCAGTCCGGGCGATCCGACCGGCTGCGGTGATCAGCCGACTGCCTCCAGCCCGCAAAACTCCACTCCGGCCCCAGGCAATCAGGGTGGCTCTGTTCCGTGCCCTGTGGGTCAATAACCGCGGCAATGCAACGGCCGCCTGAAGCCCAACATCCCCTCTGCGTGGTTTGTATGCCACGCGGAGGGGCATACGCCAACCTTGTCTGAAGAAGAGGTAGCTCTATGAAGTCGCGGCGCATCACATCCATCGTTTTTGGGATCGTAATTTCTATACCATGCTTTGCCCAACGGGTACCGCTGGCTGCTCAAGGCGAGCTTATCCTGGCAGGCGACGCGCAGGACCAGCAACAAACTCCCGCCCAGCAACGGATACTTGCGGCTACGCAGCAGATCGCGAAGGATCCGAAAAGAGTCGAGGCCTATAACGCGCTGACGCTCGCCTATATTAGACGCGCGAGAGAAACGGCCGATCCCAAGTACCTGAAAGAGGCTGAAGCCTCGCTGGCTCAGGGATTGAAACTCGAGCCGACCGACTTTCAGCTGCAGAAAGCTCAAGTGGCGCTACTATTGAGCAGCCAACAATATGCACAGGCAAAGGAGCAGGCAACGGCTCTGCACCACGGCACGCCAGATGACGTAATGACCTATGGTTATCTTGCCGAGGCATGCATCGGGCTGGGCGATTATGCGAATGCGGAGACGAATGCTCAGTGGATGATGAACATGAGGCCGAACAACACGCCAGCTCTGCTGGTCGGAGCAAAACTTCGCGTTCTGTTCGGCGATGCACACGGAGCCATTGATTTTCTAAACCGCGCACTTGCTCAGACGTCCCCTGTTGAAGTTGAGGATCAGGCCTGGATCGCTAACCAGATTGCGTCCATACAAATCGACTCAGGCCAGAATGACTCGGCAGAGCAGACACTGCAACGCGCCGAAGGGCTCTTTCCGCATTACCCATATACAGTTGAGAGCCTCGGACGAATACGCATGGCGCAGAACCGGCCAGTTGATGCGATTCAACTTTGGACGCGGGCGAGATCACTGGACCCGAACCCGCACATCGTCTACGAACTGGCGGAATCACAGGAGGCCGCTGGACTCACCGAGCAGGCTCACGCCACATACGCCGAGTTTCAGAAGCTCACGACTGCGCCGGAAAGCGCGACAGACGAGGCAAAAGTCGATCTTGTCCTGATGCTCGCCGCTAAGGCGTCCACCGCGCCAGACGCCCTCAAACTCGCAGAACAGTTGATCAAATCAAGGGAAGACGTTTGGACACTCGATGCTTATGCGTGGGCACTCTACGCGAATGGCAACTTTAAGGATGCAGAAGCCGCAGTGAGCAAGGCCATAGCGGTTGGAGTACAGGATGCGCGGATCTTCGATCATGCCGGCCACATCGCGCAGAAACTCGATCAGACCGAAGACACCGCGAAGTTCTTGAGGCTTGCCGTTCAATCGAACCCATCTTCGAGTTTCGCTGCGGACGCTATGAAGTTTGCAGGCGTTACCTTGCCAGCCGAAGAACATAACCGGAAGGTATCGCAAGTTGCACCACCACCCACACCGCCCCAGACTGCGCCGCAATCGTCATTGGCAGCGTCAGTCCGGCCGCGGCCAAGTGTCCTCCCCAGCACCGCCGCTGGTCCAAAGGCCGCACCAACCTTCGCACCGGTGCCGGACTCGCTGCTCACCCCTCAGCCGACCGGTACCGATCGCCTGATCCGCAACGCACAGACCACTGTTTCTCTCAACCCAAAAGATGCACAGGCTTACGCGGCCTTGGGCGCTGCCTATTTCCAGCGCGCCAGGGAGACCGGAGATGTGGGCGACTATCAGCTATCTGAAGAGTCACTCACCAAGTCTCTCGATCTGGTTTCAGTTGATTTCTCCGCAGACGCAGCACTGGGAAGCATGGCTGAAGTCTGCATGGGCGAACACAGATTTGACGATGCACTGATGTATGCACAGAAAGCACTGTCGCTTGGGACGGGCGATATCTCGTCCTTTGCCATTGTGGGCGACGCATATGCAGACATGGGCGAGTATGACAAGGCCGAGGTAGCCTATGGCCGCCTCACTCCCCGTGATATGACGCTCGCTCCGCGTGCTGCTTATGCTCGCGACAGCCGGCTTTCTTATCTCAAGTTCGTTGCCGGTGATACGCCTGGGGCCGTTGCTCTGATGAAACTTGCAATCACCGAAGGCGTTGAGGCTCAATTGCCGAGCGAGAATCTCGCTTGGCTTTACTACGAGCTTGGTGAATATGAGACCCAAAGTGGCGATCCGGCTTCTGCCGATTCGGCGTATGTCGCAGCACTCAGCACGCACCCTGGAGACTATCGAGCGTTGGCGGCTCTGGCCAGACTCAGAGCAAACAATGGACGCTACGAAGAAGCAATTGTTCTGTATCAAAAAGCAATCGCGGTTGTGCCTATGCCTATCTTCATTGCCGAACTTGGCGATCTGTATGCGAAGCAGGGAAATCAGGTAGAAGCACGAAAGCAATATGCATTGGTCGAGTACATTGGCCTTCTCGGACACATCAATCAGGTGCTGCACAATCGCGATCTGGCTCTGTTCTACGCGGACCACGATATGAAGCTTGCCGAGGCTCTCGAACTGGCGCAAAAGGAGCTTGAAGTGCGGCGGGACGTGTACACCTGGGATTCCCTGGCATGGGCGCTGTACAAGAATGGCAAGCTGGCAGAAGCTGCCAAGGCCAGCGAGAAGGCGATGCAATTCGGAACTCGGGACTCGATCCTCCTGTTCCATGCGGGAATGATTGCCCAGGCGCAGGGAATGACCGAGACGGCTCGCACAGAGTTGAAGGAAGCCTTGGCGATTAATCCGCGTTTTAATCTGCTCTACGCGGATGAGGCGCGTGCCAAACTCAACGCACTGGAACCGCAATTGGCTCAAAAGGGAGGGTCGAATGAAGACGCTCGCTAAAAGGTCCGTCAAGCTATTGGTGCTCGTCCTTCTTGTTGCCCTGTCCCATTCGGTTTCGGCTCATCCGATGGGTAATTTCAGTGTCAACCACTATTCCAGGATCACTCTGCAAAACGATCGGATCAGCATCCGGTATTTCATTGATCTTGCCGAGATTCCTACATTTCAGGAACTTCAAAACGCCGGGATCTCGACAACATCAATTGATCCAAATGCGGCCGCGATAGTCACCTACGTCGCTCAACGCGGCGCAGAGTTGGGTCGAGGCCTTGTCCTCGATGTAAATGGGAGTTTGGTTCCGCTTCGCCTCGCCTCCAGCGGAGTGATCTTCCCTCCTGGCGCAGGTGGTTTGCCCACAATGAAAATGGGCTTCGTGTATGAGGCAGCCTACCCGACAGGTTCGCCAACCTCGGAGCAGCGCCAAATCAACGTCCAATTTACTGACCAGAATTATTCCGGCCACGCAGGCTGGAAAGAGATTGTTGCGGGCGCTTCTTCTGGATCGTTGCTGCGAAGCACGGTTCCAACCACCGACCGCAGCGGGGAACTGAGCAATTACCCAACGGACTTGCTTACCAGCCCGCCGCAAGAGCTCCAGGCATCTCTCGCGGTCGCTCTGGATCCGTTACCGGCATCTCTCCCCGCGACACACTCAACTGGCTTGTCCCATTCGGCCGTGGCGCCACTCCAAGAGCAGGTGCCTGCTCCCATTCGCACCAAGGGACATGCCGAGTCATTGGTACACGCTACCCCTGCCTCTCTCGTTGCGCTGTCCGATGCTGCTTTACAGACGGCACCGGCTTCCACCATAAATCTGCAGGCCAACCGTCAGCAGACACCGCGCAGCCGATTCACCGAGCTGATTCAAACCGAGCACATCAGCCTTTGGTTTCTCTTCACTGCTGCGCTCATTGCCATCAGCCTCGGCGGTCTGCATGCCCTTGAACCAGGGCACGGCAAGACCATTGTGGCCGCTTATTTGGTCGGATCCAAGGGAACAGCTCGCCATGCGGTTCTGCTGGGTCTCATTGTTACACTGTCCCACACCGCTGGTGTATTTACGCTGGGAGCGATTACTCTCTACGCCTCGCGCTACATCGTGCCCGAGCAACTCTATCCCTGGCTCGGAGCTCTCTCAGGAGTTACAATCGCCGGCTTGGGGTGCTACATGCTTGTTCGCAGGCTCACTGGCACGGCGACTGACCATGTCCACACGCCTGGCGAAAGCCACGGTCATTGGATGTTCTGGAAGACTCGTAATAGCGAGGACAAAGATGCCAAGATGGCTTCAACCAAGGAGCTACCGGCACAGTCGGTGAGCCTGGCCCAGCTGTTCACGCTCGGAATCACCGGTGGAATCATTCCCTGTCCGGCAGCTCTGATCGTCCTGCTGAGCGCATTTGCTCTGCATCGGGTTGGACTCGGCTTCTTCCTGATTGTGGCCTTCAGTGTAGGGCTTGCCGCGGTCCTCATCGGTTTCGGAATGCTCATGGTGTATGCCCGTCGCTTTATGGGCCACCTTCAGATCGACGGTCCTCTCACCAGGCGCTGGCTGCCTGTCGCATCTTCGGCGTTCATTACAATCCTCGGCATCAGCCTTACCGTGCAGGCACTTTCCAGTGTTCATATCAGCGGAGACATCTTCTCGAAAGAGACGCTCGGACCAGCCCTTTTCGTCACCCTGCTTGGATTGGTTCTTGGCATGCGCCATTCCACAGACGCCGATCATGTGGTTGCGATCTCAACCATAGTCAGCAAGCAGAAAAGCATCCGCAACGCAGCCTTCATCGGATCGGTTTGGGGTTTAGGCCACACCATCACCATCTTCATCGTCGGCGCGCTGATCATTCTGTTTGGGGTCGAGATTCCACCGCGTCTCGGTCTTTCTATGGAATTCAGTGTGGCGCTCATGCTGATCCTGCTTGGCGTCCTCAATCTCTCCGGCGTCCTGCAGAAACTAACCAGTTGCTTTACGCCGGCTGATGGTGCGGGCAACGCCTCGAGTGCCTCAGTACAGATAAGACGCACCAAAAATGGCCTGGAAGATTGGCTGGAAAGGTCGGTTAGCCGTATAGGACTCTACCATTTTCTCAGGCCTCTGATCATTGGCCTTGTGCATGGGCTTGCTGGGTCAGCTGCTGTAGCGCTGCTGGTGTTGTCTACGATTCATAACCCTGGCTGGGCTACCGTCTATCTACTGATCTTCGGCGCTGGAACCTTGATTGGAATGATGTGCATGACCGCGGTTATCGCCGTGCCACTTGCATTTGCCGGCGACCGCTTCGCCAAGCTGAGCAGATTCCTCGGGGCTGCGTCAGGCATGGTGAGTCTTTGCTTTGGGTCCTTCCTGGTTTACCAGCTGGGATTCCTGGGCGGACTCTTCACCAATCATCCTCAGTGGACGCCAAGATAGACGACTCTCAGAGAACCTTCGAGTCAAGGCGGCCAACTCAACGCTCACGTTTTCAATTTGCGCACTCGTCCGAAATGAGCACGGCTCATTTGTCCCATTTCGAAGAGAGTTAAGAAAAGAATAGGCCGCACTTCAGGTGGCATTGTCGCTTTCAGTCAAGATGGTTCGATCGGCGTATGGACACGCAGACTCAAAATCCCCGCTTCATTGATTTCGGAGCGATTCTGGCAGTTCCAATACCAACTAAAGAGGCCTCCGACTCATTTCTCCCGGCGCTCCCATTTTGGAAATCCCCAGAAAGTAACTATGGCGTAGTTACTCTTTACGCAATATAGAACACCAATTACTAAAGGAATCCTGTACTTACCAAAAAAGTCCTTGCATTTCCGTTTTTTGATTGCTTAAAATCCGCTAACGATAAGGTTTCCCGCAAATCCGGCAGGACGCGCTTCCAGTGCGTTTCTGGCTGTCGAGGGTTCGCGGCTCAGCCAGCGATGAACTACTTATTAAGTTATGCATAGCCCTGCTTCAATTTTGTCGTGCCCTATGAGTTTTGAGGTGTTCATCGGTTTTGCTGGTCGAGTTGAGTGCAAACACGGGATCACCGAAGGAATGTGCGGACGGGCTCTCTCCCATCTGTTCCGCGCCTACTAATATGTAATCGCCCTACCCCCATGTCCGTGTGCGGAAGGAATCACATGAAGAAGTTGCAGAGTGCTGTTCTCCTGTTTCTGGCGGCGATTTTCTGCCTGTTCTCCACAAGTTCAGCAATGGCGCAAACGACCCTTTCGGCGACAAGTCTGTCGTACGGGATCGTTCCAATTGGGGTTCAGGGTGCTTCGTACCAGGCAACCCTGACCAATACCAGCGGCTCACCCATTGCCATTTCGAGCATCGCCGTTACCGGACCAGACGCAACTTCATTCATCTTTGGAAACAGCTGTGGGACCAGCCTTGCCGCGGGAGCGAATTGCATGATTCACGGGCATTTCACACCGCTGGCACAGGGACCGCTCACCGCTGCGGTCACCATTACGGACAACGCCAGCAACTCGCCGCAGACCATTGCCCTCAGCGGCACCGGCCAACTCACCGCGCCTACGCTCTCTGCAACGAGCCTGTTGTTTGCTAAGCAGGCAGTTGGAACCGCAAGCGCATCGCAGTCAGTCACCCTGACCAATGTCAGCACAGTGCCTCTTGCCATTTCCAATGTCGGTGTCACCGGGGCCGGCGCCTCGTCTTTCGTTTTCGCGAGCTCTTGCGGGACCTCCGTCGCCGCTGGCGCCAGTTGCACAATCCACGGCCACTTTTCGCCAGCGGCTCAGGGCCCGTTGGCAGCCTCGGTTACCATCACAGACGACGCCGCAGGCTCGCCGCAGACCATCGCCCTCAGCGGCACAGGCCTTGTTTCAGCTCCAACAATCTCAGCGACAAGCTTGTCATTTGGTAACCAGGTCTACGGCACATCCAGCGCACCTCAGTCCGTCACATTGACCAACACCGGAACCGCTCCACTGGCGATCACCAGCGTGGTCCTTTCCGGCACAGGTGCGTCTTCGTTCGCCATCAGTAACACTTGCGGAGCCAGTGTCGCGGTCGCCGGGACCTGCGCAATTCAGGGAACCTTGAAGCCCAACGCGCTGGGCCCATTGACGGCTACCGTCACCATCACAGACGACGCAAGCGGTTCGCCGCAGACCATCGCGCTAAGCGGCACTGGATTAGCCCCGGCCCCGACCCTGTCGGCCACCAGTCTTACGTTCGGCAATATCGCTGTTGGGGTGCAAAGTGCTTCGCAGTCGGTCACGTTGACAAACAGTGGCGCTGTGCCGCTTACCATCTCGAACATAGCCGTCACCGGGTTGGATGCTTCTTCCTTCGTATTCTCAAACACCTGTGGAACCACCGTTGCCGCAGCCGGCAATTGCACCATCCAAGGGCACTTCACTCCGGCGGCCCAGGGCCCATTAACAGCTTCGATCGCCATTACCGACAACGCATCCGGCTCGCCACAAACGATCACTCTAAGCGGCACAGGACTCGTTTCAGCTCCGACGCTCTCGGCTGCCAGCTTGTCCTTCGGTAACCAGACCTACGGCATAGCCAGCGCATCGCAGTCGGTTACATTGACCAACACCGGAACAGCACCTCTGGCCCTCACGAGCATCGTTGTCTCAGGTACAGGGGCATCTTCATTCGTCATCAGCAACACTTGCGGAACGAGCGTCGCAGTGGCGGGAACCTGCACCATTCAGGGCACCTTCACGCCCAAGGCACTGGGCGGACTGACAGCTACCGTCACCATCACTGACGACGCGTCCAGCTCCCCGCAGACAATCACTCTCAGCGGGAACGGATTCGCTCCCGCTCCAACGCTCTCGGCCACGAGCCTCTCGTTCGGCGATGTTGCGGTTGGGGTGGCAAGTGTTTCCCAGTCGGTCACTCTCACAAACAACAGCGCTGTATCGCTTCCCATTTCCCCAATCGTCGTTACCGGGGCGAACGCCTCTTCCTTCGTTTTCGCAAGCAACTGCGGAACTACCGTTGCCGCTGGTACCAGTTGCACCATCCATGGGCACTTTACGCCAACAGCCCAGGGCCCGTTGACAGCCTCAGTTACTATTCCTGACGACGTTATCAACTCGCCGCAAACAATCACCCTCACCGGCACGGGCCTCGTCTCAGCTCCAACGCTCTCTGCCACAACCATGGCGTTCGGCAACCAGGTATTCGAGACGACAAGCACTTCTCAGTCTGTCACGCTGACAAACACCGGCACCGCACCGCTGGCAATTACGGGCATCGCGCTTTCCGGCACGGGTGCGTCTTCATTCGCCATCAGCAATACCTGCGGAACCAGTCTCCCAGTGGCAGGGAATTGCACTATTCATGGGACCTTCAAGCCCTTGACCCTTGGCGCACTCACGGCCACCGTCACAATCACCGACGACGCCAGCAATTCGCCACAGACCGTCACGCTCACCGGCACTGGGTACATTCCCGCGCCAACACTTTCAGCGACCAGTCTGTCCTTCGGCAGCCTCGCGGTTGGGGCGCAGAGTGTTTCGCAGTCCGTCACTGTGACCGACAACAGTACTGCGCAGATTGTAATCACAAGCATCTCGGTCAATGGCGCCAACGCTTCGTCTTTCGTTTTCGCAAACTCCTGCGGAACTACCCTTGCCGCTGGCGCCAATTGCACCATCCACGGACATTTCACGCCAGCGGCTCAGGGCCCGCTAACCGCGTCCATAGCTATTGCCGACGACGCAACCGGTTCGCCGCAAACGATCACACTCAACGGCACAGGCCTTGTCTCGGCGCCCACGCTCTCTGCCACCAGCCTGCCATTCGGCAACCAGACATATCAGACAACCAGCGCGTCTCAATCGGTCACCTTCACCAATACAGGCACTGCGCCCCTCGCCATCAGCAGCATTGCTGTTTTCGGCACAGGTGCATCTTCGTTCGCCATCACCAACAACTGCGGATCGAGTGTCGCGGTCGGTGGACACTGCACCATTCAGGGCACCTTCACACCCAAGGCCCTCGGAGCTCTGGCGGCTACCGTCACCATCGTTGACGACTCCGGCAGTTCGCCGCAGACCATCGCGCTCACCGGCACTGGAACTGGCGTAACCACGATTGAACTGTCCGCTTCCAGCCTGTCCTTCGGCAATCAGATCGCGGGAACGACGAGCGCGTCGCAGAGCGTGGTGCTGACCAACAACGGCTCCGCACCATTGACCATCTTCGGCATCACCGTCACTGGGGCCAACGCCTCTGCGTTCGTATTCGGCAACAATTGCGGCGCGAGCGTGGCCGCTGGGGCGACCTGCACCATCCACGGACACTTTGCACCCACCACGCTCGGTGCGCAGACCGCTGTGGTCACCATCAGCGACGACGGAGTCGGTTCGCCTCAGAGCATTGCGCTGAGCGGCAGTGGTGTGGTCGGGCCGCCAACGCTGAGCTCAACCAACCTGGCTTTCGGGAATCAGATTGTTCAGTCCGTCAGCCCTTCGCAGGCGGTCACATTAACCAATACCGGCATCTTCCCCCTGGCCATTTCCAGCATCACTGTGACAGGCCCCAATGCTGCTGCATTCCCCTTCACAAACAACTGCGGTGCGAGTCTCGCCGCCGGCGCCCTTTGCACAATTCGCGGAAGTTTTGCGCCAACCATCGTGGCTTCGCAGTCCGCGGTCATCACCGTCGCCGACAACGCCGTCAACTCGCCTCAGACAATTCAGCTCACCGGCACTGGCGCAGGCTTGACCACCGTTACTCTGTCCGCTCCCAGCTTGTCCTTCGCCAGCCAGGTGGTGGGGACCACGAGTGCCTCCCAAAGCGTCACCTTATCCAATACCGGCGCAGCGGCAATGTCCATCACCAGCATCGGCGTAACCGGCGCAAACGCCTCAGAGTTCGCATTTACCAATACCTGCGGAGCCACCTTGGCGGTCGCTGCAAACTGCGCGATCAGCGGAACCTTCACTCCCACAGCCCTTGGCGCTCAGACCGCGGTGGTTACCCTCGTCGACAACGGCATCGGTTCACCGCAGAGCTTCACCTTGAGTGGAACAGGAGTCAACCCAGCCCCCACGCTGTCCGCAAGCAACCTGACGTTTGGCAGTGAGCTATTCGGCCAGTCAAGCACGTCGCAGTCAGTCACCCTGACCAACCCCGGAACCCTGCCGCTCGCCATCACCGGCATCGCGATGACGGGCGCGGATGCGTCCTCGTTCGTCTTTGCTAACACTTGCGGCTCAAGCGTGGCCGCAGGCGCCAGCTGCACCATCCACGGACATTTCGCGCCGGCCGCCCTGGGCGCGCTCACCGCTACCATCTCTATAACCGACAGCGCCGTCAACTCACCGCAAAGCATTACGCTCACCGGCACTGGTTACATTCCGGCTCCGACGCTGTCTGCAAGCAGCCTCACCTTCACCAGCCAGGCTGTTGGAACCACCAGCCCAACGCAGCAGGTGACCCTGACCAACACCGGCGGCACCGACCTTTCCATTTCCGGCATCAACCTGACCGGCACCTACGCATCGTCGTACGCAATCACAAACAACTGCGGATCGAACGTCCCGGCCGGCGGAAGCTGCGCGATTCAGGCTAGCTTTGCCCCGACCTCCGCAGGCACACTGACGGCCGCTATTACCATTACGGACAACGCCAGCTCGACAACGCAAACAGTCTCCCTTTCTGGCACATCCTACAATCCGCCGGTTGCGTCGCTCTCCCACACCAGCCTGGCGTTCGGCAGCCTGACCGTAGGCACATCCTCGGGGACGGATTCAGTAATCCTCACCAACACAGGCGGCACGGCGCTCTCCATCACAAGCATCTCCTTGACGGGCGTCGACGCTTCCTCCTTTGTTTTCTCGAATAATTGCGGAGCCAGTCTGGCCGTAAGTGCTACTTGCACGATTAAGGGGCACTTCACACCGACGACTTCCGGTGCGCTCTCTGCCGCCGTCACAATCGTTGACAATGCCACCAACTCGCCGCAGAGCATCGCTCTGAGCGGCAATGGGCTGGTTCCGGGAGGGTCCACAATCACTCTCGGCCCGGCCGGCGTCGCATTCGGAGCACAGGTCCTGAACACCGCCAGTGCAACTCAGACCCTGACCTTGACCAATACCCAGGCCACTGCTCTGTCCCTCACTTCAGTGATCTTTGGCGGTCCTTTCTCGCTCGACACCAGTGCCACAACAACCTGCCCCACAAGCGGCGGTTCCTTGCCCGGGAATTCAAGCTGCACCATCGGGGTAGTCTTCACACCGACCGCTCTGGGAGCAACTACCGGCGGCCAGATCACGGTCATTGACACGGCCTCCAACAGTCCGCAATTCACCACTCTCTCCGGCACCGGTGTTCCCGCCGTCGCGCTCTCCCCGGCCTCCGTGACCTTCGCCGATCAAACGGTCAACACCACCAGCACGCCTCAGTCCGTTACCCTCACAAACAACCTGCCCACGGCGCTGAACTTCACCTCCTTCGGCATCGCTGCGCCGTATGCCGTCGCCGCTGCTGGGACCACCTGCAAGGTTGGCACGCCCGTTCCCGCCAATGGAGGTGCCTGCAACATCAGCCTCACCTATGCGCCCACAGCTGTTGGTCCGGCCACTGCCGCATCCCTTACCATCAACGACAACGCTGCGACCAGCCCGCAATCCGTGCCTTTGGCCGGCACCGGAATTGCTGCTGTGACGCTCAGCCCGACCGCCCTAAGTTTCGGCACAGTTGTGCTCAATGAACCCACGATTCAGAGCCTCACGCTGTCGAACAATCTGGCAACGCCGCTCACCATCTCTTCAATTACCGGCCTCACCGGCGGATACGCGATCAACGCGGCCGGCACAAATTGCCCGTCATCGCCGCAAACCCTCGCCGCTGGCCAGTCCTGCACTCTCGCCATCAGCCTTACTGCGACCGCTGTTGGATCCCAGCCCGGCACCATCAGCATCAACGACAATGCGCCCGGCTCTCCGCAGACCTTTACCGTCAGTGGCAATGCGATCGTGCCCGTTGTCCTTTCGCCGACGTCGCTCACCTTCGCAACTCAGTACATTGGAAGCTCGAGCGCCGCGCAGACCGTCAATCTGACCAACAATCAAAGAGTCGTGTTGAACATATCGTCGATTGCCATCGGCGGCACTGACCCGAGCGACTTCTCCGTCACAAGTTCCTGCCCCACTGTGCCCGCGTCCCTCCCGGCAAATTTAATCTGCCCAATCAACGTGGTATTCAAGCCCACTGCATCGGGAACCAGGACCGCGACCCTCGTTGTCACCGACGACGCACAAGGCAGTCCGCAGTCCATTCCACTGACCGGCTCGGGCAACGCTCCAGTGACTGTAACGCCCACAGCGATCACCACATTCACCGCGCCCGTCGGCACCACCAGCGCCTTCCAGACCATCACCATCACCAATAGTTCAGCTGGGTTGGTGCACATCAGCAGCTTTGCACTCAGCGGCGACTTCATCCAGACATCCACCACCTGCCCGATGGCACCCAACGCTCTGGCTGCAAATGCATCCTGCAATCTCACTGTCAGCTTCGATCCCACCATCGGCGGTACTCGCGGTGGTCAGGTCCAGATCAACGACGACACCCCCACTAGCCCGCAGGTGGTCAACCTCCAGGGCAGCGGCACCAGTCCGCTCACCATCACGCCTTCCTCGCTCTCATACAGCGCGCTGCTAGTGGGAACAGTCAGCGCTCCCCAGACCATCACGCTCACCAACCACGAGTCCAAGGTTGAGACATTCACACTAACGCCGTCCGGAGACTTCACATCAAACAGCAACTGCGCAACGGGCGTCATTGCGGCCAATTCTTCCTGCCTGCTCTACGTTAGGTTCACTCCCACCTCCACCAATCCCACCACCCGCAACGGATCGCTTTCCGTGACGCATTCTGCGGCTGTTGGATCGCCGGTTGTTGCTTCGCTCACGGGTTCGGCAACAGCAACCAATCCGCCCGCCGCCGTCGCCGTGGTATCACCCGGCGCTGGTGCTGCCGGCACAGTCGTGCCTGTTGCAATTACCGGTAATGGATGGACGCACTTCAATGCCTCCTCCGTAGTCACCTTTGTGCAGACGGATACACCGGCCAACGCCTGCTCACTTACAGTCGGCAGTCAGACCCTGGTCTCTCCCAACCAGATCAACGCGCAACTCACCATCAGCGCATCGCCGATCTTCGGCGCATGCAACATCAGTGTCGTTACACCGCTCTCCGGTGGAGGCAATGAAACCGCGCTCCTGACCTCCGCTTTCACCATCGCCGAGCCTTCCAACGCACACAACATCACCGTGCTCAATCCCGCCTTTGGCACACAGGGCGAGACCCTGAATGTCAACCTCTCGGCAACCGGCACCCACTTTGTTCAGGGCACAAGTTTTGCCAACTTTGGCGACGGCATCACCGTCAACTCACTCACCATCACAGATGGGACTGACGCACAGGCAAATATCACCATCAGCAACACAACCTACATCGGTACCCGCACCATCACCATGATGACCGGCGGCGAATTCGCAACATCCACCGCAGGCGCCTTCCAGATTGGCCCGAACTCGGCAACTCTGGTCAGCGTCAGCCCAAATACAGAGCCTCAGAACGGCGTACAGCCCGTCACGCTGACTGCCACTGGCACGCACTTCCTGCAAAACGCAACCCAGGTCTCAATCGGTGGAGTCCTCGTCGGTGACGTCATCGTAAACTCTCCAACCAGCGCCACGGCACAAGTCGCCGTCTCTGCAACCGCGCTCGGGCCGCAGAATGTCACTGTCTCAACTGGTGGCGAAATTGCAACGCTGCCCAACGCCTTCACCATCACTGGAGCCACGCCCGCCCTTCTCTCGGTCACGCCGAGCACCGGGGTTCAGGGCCAGCAAAATGAGAACATCGTCATCACCGGCAATGCCTTTACCAGCTTCAGCCAAGCCAATATCCAGGCGGAGTTTGACGGCAACATCACTGTAAACTCGATCACGGTCAACTCGACCTCCAAGGTGACCGTCAATATCTCCATCTCACAAGTCGCAAATGTCGGCAGCATTACCGCCAATTTGATCAGCGGTCCTTCCGGCAGCGCGACGCTGTTCCCGTTTACCTTCACCGTGACTCCGTCCGCTGCGGCCATCGTCAGCGTAGTTCCCAGCAGTGTTCCGCAAGGTGGCCAGGTCACGCTGAACGTGACCGGCATCAACACGATCTGGAACCAGCCTCAAACCATGGCCAGCTTCTACCCTGTCCCGGTTCCATATCCATTCGTGAATGAAGTCACAGTCATCAGCCCGACCAGCGCCCAACTTGCCATAAGTGTCCCCACAACCACACCGCCGGGAACATACGGCTTCTACATCGCCACGGGCGGCCAGATAGTCAACGCATCCATTAATGTCTACGCCAACACGCCAACTCTGACCATGAACCCGGCAAATGGCCTGCTGCCCGCTGTCTCGGCATCCAATGCGTTCACCGTCAACTTCACGGGCCAGTTCACTCACTTCGCGCAGGGTGCCACTTTGCCAGTCATCGCGGGCGAGGGTGTAACGCTGTCAAACTTCGTCGTCCATAGCCCGGTCAACGCCACCGGCACCATTACCATCCTCGGCGGCGTTAACGGAACGCCCACCGCAACTGGCGCGCGCCTGGTTACCTTCACCACAGGCGGCGAAATCGTCACCACTTACTTTAATGTGACGCAGACGCCAGTTGGGCTCATCAGCATTGCCCCATATCACACGCCGCAAAACACCACGCTGAATGTCGCAATTACTGGCCTGAACACACACTTTACTTCCACAGGTCCGAACCCAACACAGGTCATCTTTGGCGGTCCTCAAATCACCGTCAACGGCGTAACAGTTTTGAATGCAACCCACCTGAGCGCCAACATCACCACCAGCTACTTGTACAACGGCGTCACCACCGCTTCGCCGCCCGGATGGCAGAATGTTTACGTCAATACCGGCTCCGAGCAGGTCATCGGAGGCTTTGGTGTCGACGCGCCCGCGACTCCGACTATCTTGAGCGTGGTTCCGAATAGTGCTGCACAGGGTTCTACTGTGAACGTCGTCATCACCGGCTCCGTGACCAGCTGGATCAACGGCACAACGGACGCCATCCTGGGCGCAGGGGTCACTGTGTCCAACCTCGTAATTACCAGCCCAACCACGGCTACGGCCACGCTGGCTGTCTCGCCCACAGCCCCGGTCGGCGGCAGCAGCGTGATCATGGTCACCAACTCCGAGTACGACAGCGGCGCAGGCTTCAGCGTCACACCGGATTCGGCGGAAATCGTCAGCGTCGAGCCGAACTTCGTTTGCCCCACCACCACAATCAACTCCATTGCGGGCTTCAACTGCCAGCCCGGGGCCACGCCAACAGGAACGCCTGTTATTGCGCAGTTGCAGACCATCGCCCTGAACATTGTTGGCGTCGGTACGCACTGGCTGCAGGGAGAAACCCAGGCCAGCTTCGGTCCTGGCGTCAACGTCGACCAGCTAACCGTCAACAGCCCAACAACGGCCACCGCCCAGATCACTGTGCTCTCCACTGCCCCGGTCGGCTTCGCTTCTCTGACCACCACTACTGACGGTGAAGTGGTCACCTACCCGCAGGCGATCGACATCGAAGAAGGATCTCCCATCCTTCTGGCAATTTCACCCAGCGGCGCGCAACAAGGCGCTACCTTGAACGTCGCTGTCCTCGGGCGCTTCACAAACTGGCAACAGGGCGTCACCTCGGCCGCCTTCAACCAGGACTTCCCCCAGGATATTACCGTCAACTCCATCACGGTCATCGACTCCGAGACGCTGGTCGCAAACGTTACAGTTGGGCCGTGGTCCATCGTCGACACCGGGTATCCGTGCGGCCATACCCTCACCATCACTTCCGGCAGCGAACAGGTCGGCGGCCTGCCCGGAAACTTTTGCGTCTCTCAAGGCGCCGAAGAAATCACCAACGTCAATCCGCTTGACGGCGTGCAGGGAACCACAGAGACGGTGACGATCACTGGATCAGATACCAACTTCCTGCCTGGCGTCACGCAGGTCAGCTTCGGGGATTCCAACTTCCAGGTTGGTCAAATCACCGTGAACAGCGCCACCAGTCTCACAGTTCCAGTGGCGATTACTACATCGGCCACAACTGGATTCAAGACCGTCACTGTCACCACATTCGGCCAGGTCGCAGAGCAACAGTACTCGTTCACCGTGATCCCCGGCGTGGCTACGCTCAACGAAGCTATCCCCAACCAGTATGAGCAGGGTGTACAGAGCCAGGTCGTTCGCCTCATCGGCCAGTACTCTCACTTCAGCAGCCAGACTACTGCCACGTTTGGCCCAGGCATAACTGTCAACTCAGTCGCATTTGTGAGCCTCACTGAGGTCGACGCAACCATCAGCATCGATCCGCTATCGTATGTGGGCGGACGGTCGGTCACCGTCACCACGCCGGGCGTTTCCTGCAGCTACCAGCCACCGTTCGCCGTCAACGGACTGCAGTACTCGGGTTGCACCCCGGGTGTCAGCACTGGAACGGGCAGCGAGATCGTCACGAACAGTGTGTTCGGGATTATCCCCGGGCCGGCAATCATCTCCACCGTTTCCCCCAACACCGGAAACGAAGGACAGGAAGTCGTCTTCAACATCACCGGTTCGGCCACTCACTGGGCACAGAACTTCACCCAGTTCTACATCGCCGGCGGCGGTTCCGATCTCACGGTCAACTCCGTGGTCATCAACAGCCCGACCAGCGCTACGGTCGATCTGAGCATCTCGCCCACCGCCAACCCAGGCGCACGCTCCATTTACATGGTCACCAACGGGGAATCTCTGACCGACAGCGGCGCCTTCGTCGTCACCGGCGGCGTTCCTGTCATCACATACCTCAGCCCCAACAGCGCTCTCATAGGCGCAACGCAAGTGGAAGTGACCATCAACGGTCTCTACACCCAGTGGACACAGGCCGGAACGACGGTCACCTTCGGACCCGGCGTCACTGTGACCAACTACACGGTAGATGACAGCACCCACATCACAGCCGTCGTCAACGTCGCGGCCAACGCGCAGGCAGGCTACCGCACTGTCTTTGTGCAAACCGGAGCGCAGGGCCTGACCAGCAACTTCCTGGTCCAGTCGCCTCCGCCTCCGCCAACTCCTTATATCTGGTACGAGTCGCCGTCCTCCGGTCTCCCCGGCCAGACATTCACTATCCAGTTCTACGGCTCAAACACGCATTGGGACCCGACTCCAATCACCGGCACCGTGCTGACCGGCTTCAACGCGGCCGTGACATTGAACACCTTCCAGGTGCTCGGCGCCGCCAGCGCTATCGCCAATATCACCATCAGCCCGACGGCCACTGCGTCGACCAGCGACCTGACCTTCACCACCGGCACAGAGGTCGAGAATGCTCAGTTCAGCGTCGTCATCAACCACCCAACGCTTAGCATTGTCGATCCTGGCTCCGGCATGCAGGGAGCGCAGAACCTGACCGTCAACATCATCGGCCAGTACACCACCTTCGACTCCACAACTACGTTCCAATTCGGCCCCGACATCACCACCGTTGGTCCGCCAACAATTCTCGGGCCCACCATCGCCACCCAGATCATCAGCATCAACCAACTGGCTCCGCTCGGTGGCAGCGGCGTCGTTGCCACCACTGCGGATACGCCCGGCGGTCCGCAGGTAGTCGGCGGCGCGGGTTTCTCCGTCACACCGAGCCTTGCGCTGATCGCGTCTGTCGCGCCCAACACAACCAAGCAGGGCACTACGATTACGGTCAATGTCACAGGCCAGAACACGCATTGGAATGGCTCAACGAGCTTCTCGTTCGGCGCCGGCATCGTGGTAACCAGCGTCACCATCAACAGCGAAACAAGTGCAACCCTCACCCTGGCTGTGCCTGCCCTCGCTCCTGAAGGTCCTACCAACGTCTACGCTCAGACCGGCGGAGAAGATGCCTTCCAGTACAACGGATTTGTTGTGCAGGCCGGTACACCGCTGCTCTTGTCCTCCGGACCCGGATCGGCACCGCAACAGGGCAGCGTCGTATTCACCATTCTGAGCCAAGCAACCAACTGGACCAGCGCGAACCCGCCAGTTGTCTCTTACGGGTCGGGAATTACGCTGACCAACACAACAGTCACCGGCCCCACTTCGCTGACGGTCGATGGGTTTGTCATTCCCACGACTTACACCGGCTATTACAACCTGACCGTCACCACCGGTGCGGAGACACTCGGCATCCAGAATGCTGTCTATGTCAGCCCAGGACCTGCGGTCATCAACAACCTGTCGCCCAACACTGGCGGACAGAACGCGAACCTGTCCGTACAAATCAACGGCACCAACACCCACTGGGTGCAGGGCACAACGCAGCTAACGTTCCCTGACGTCCTCATCAACAGCTTCACCGTCAATTCGCCGACGTCGATCACTGCCAACATCACCGTCAACTCGACAGCGCCCCCAGGAGAAGTCACCGTGACGGCGACGACTCTCGGCGAAATCGCCACGGGCGTCAATGTCTTCACCATCACTCAGACGCAGGCCGAATTACTCTCCGTCGTTCCCACCAGTGGAGCGCAGGGCTTGACCACATCGCCAGTCACTCTCACGGGTGACTTTACCAACTTCGTCAACGGCACCACCACGGCCAACTTCGGCGCTGGCATTACCGTCAACTCGGTGACCGTGAACAGTGCGACTTCAGCGGTAGCAAACATCACGGTGTCGCCAACCGCAGTGCTCGGCGCCCGCAACGTATCCGCGACCACGGGGACCCAGGTTGTCTCTCTCGCCAACGCATACACGGTTACCGTCGGGCCGGCTGCAATCGCCGGTCCGCTCGTCCCGGCTAGCGGCGGTCAGGGGCAATCGCTCAACGTGGCCATCACTGGAAGCCAGACGCACTGGGCACAGGGTGTAACCACAGCCCAGTTCGGCGGTGGCATCCAGGTCACAAGCGTGACCATCAACAGCCTGACCAGCGCCACGGTGGGTATTTCCATTCCGAATGGCACTTCACTTGGCTCGTACAACGTCTCCCTCACCACCGGCGGAGAAGTTGCCTCGATTCTGGGCGGCTTCACCGTGAATACGGGCGCTCCCCAAATCAGCGTCGTTAACCCGCCCACCGGAACACAGGGCACCACGATCAACGTCAGCCTGACCGGCCTCTACACGCACTGGGTGCAAGGGACAAGTGTGGCCAGCTTCGGCGCTGGGATCACGGTCAACACTCTTACCGTTTCCGACTCCACCGACGCGGTCGCAAACATCACCATCAGCTCCACTGCGACCATTGCGTCACGCAATGTCACGGTCACAACCGGGTCTGAAGCTGCGACGCTCACCGGCGGGTTCTCCGTTCTCGCGGGCGTTCCCACTTTGCTCACCGATACGCCCGGCTCTGCACAGGCTGGCACCTCAGCCAATATCGTCATCACCGCTGAATTCACCACGTTCCAGCAGGGCTTCACAAGTGTCAGCTTCGGCTCCGGCGTCACGGTGAATGCGGTCACGGTCAACAGCACCACGCAATTGACTGCCAATATCACCGTTGCGTCCAATGCCTCAGTAGGCACGCGCACCATTACCGTTACCACCAATAGCCAGAACTTAAATCTCAACAACGGCTTCACGGTAACCGCCGGAACCCCGGTCATTACCCAGATCAACCCCAATATCGGCAATCCGGGACAGACACTCAACGTCAACATCTACGGCCAGTACACGCAATGGGTGCAGGGCACCACGACTGTGAGCTTTGGCGCTGGGATCACCGTGAGTTCAGTCACCGTGAACTCGACCACCAACCTGACCGTCAATATCACCATCGGTGCCGGCACTGCCCCCGGCCCGTTCGATGTGCAAACCACAACCGGCGGCGAAATGGAGAGTGTCCCTGGTGGCTTCACCGTGCAGCCCGTATCCGTGCCTGGACCTACGCTGATCTCTCTTAGCCCTGGACCGAATGCCGGCGGTGTGCCCCTCAACAGTTCGTTTATCGGGGTCTTCAGCGAGCCGATGAACCGCACCACCATTACAACAAGCACTGTCGTGCTGACCCTGACCAGCAACCCTGGCCAGAACATTGCAACTCCGGGTACCGTCGCAGTGGACGCCACCGGCCGTGTGGTGACCTTCACGCCGAACAGCCCGTTGGCACCGAATTCAACCTATTACCTCACTCTCACGAACGGCATCCAGAGCGCCACAGGAACGGGCTTCAGCTATTACAACCAACCGTTCTACACCGTGTTCACCGCGAATACGACGCAGCCTACTGTGGTTATCACCAACCCGCCGGCCAATGCCACCAACGTTGGAACCAACGTCACACCGCAGCTCGCATTTACCACGGACATGGATCAGAACACCTCGGCTGGCCTCGTCGTGACCACAGGCGGCAACCCCGTCGCCGGGACCTGGACATGGAACGGCTATCCGTATGGAAGCCCGTACTGGGGCCCGGGAACAGTCGCCTACTTCACGCCCACGGCAGCTCTCAGCCCGGCCACTGTGTACACCGTCACTTACAACTCGACCGTAACCGATACGGCAGGAAATGCCCTGGTGCCCGGATCGTTCTCCTTCACCACCGGCGCTGCCGCGGATACAACAACGAACAACGTATCTGCACTCAACTTCCAGAATAACCAGACGAATGTCGGGACAAACCTCCTGCCCGCCGTTCAGTACCAGAAGCCCATCAACCCGCTCGATATTTATTCCACCTTGAGCGGCAGCGGGACGTTGCTCCTCTACAACGAAGACAGCGGCAAGTACATCGCAGGTACCGTCACGGTCGCAGCCAATGGCCTTGGCGCCACGTTTGCGCCGATCTATCCGTTGCTGCCGCAGACATACTACCGTCTCTATCAGGCAGGCGGCGACTATGACATGGATGGCGTCTACCTGAACGGCGGCAACTGGTACTTCACCACCGGCGCGGGCACAGAACTCACCGCTCCCACCGTCGCCTCAATCTCGCCCGCCAACAACGCCACCAGCGTCCCGTTGAATGCCGAGATCGTCGTGCACTTCAGCTCTGCCGTCAGCCCCTCAACGGGCTCGAGCATCATCACTGTGACTCCGTCGGGCGGCTCGGCCATCTCCGGCACTGCGACGCTGGCCAGCGATCTGGTCACGTTCACTTTCGTTCCCAGCACTCCTCTCGCGGCCGGCAAGCAGTTTACCGTCAAGGTCACCGGCTATGAGGACGTAGTCGGGAATGTGGGCACCGCATTCAGCAGCACATTCACCACCGCAACTTCGCCCACCGTGATCAACGTCTCAACCGGCTTGAATTCTGCCGGCCAGCTGATCACCACCAACAACACCAACGATGCGCACTGGACCTATGTGCCGGTTGCCAATCTGCCTGGCCAGGGCTCAGAGCCTCTCTATGCCTTCTCGGCGGGAACGAACGCCACCGGCCCGGCTGCGACGCTACAGACCGTCGGCACCGGCGACGCTGGCTTCTACGGTGGATGGCCTGTCAATGGTCCAACCTCGGACTGGATCACCATCAATCCCAACAGCACCACAGGCAACACGCTCGGCGTCTACTCAACCACCTTCAACATCCCAGGCCCCACCGTGCCCACCAATCTCTGCCTCGTGGGCTCCGTGGGAGTCGATGACAACGCCGAGCTAGGTGTCAACGGCACCGCAATCACCGGAAATATCAACGCAATCAACAGCCTCGCCAGTTTGAATGTTTCCATCCCGGCCTCCGATCTGGTGGTAGGCTCGAACACTTTGTCGCTCGGATGGGGCTCTACGGATAACAGCTATGAAGCCTTCCGCCTCACGGGCGTCATTGAAACCTGCGGTGCGAGCGAAACCGGCGGACTTACAGTTACCAGCAGCACGCCAGCCAACAGCGCATCGGGTGTAGCCACCAACACAACCATCACCATCAACTTCAACAACACACTCGATCCGGCAACAGTCAACTCCAATACTCTGCGGATACTGCTCGGCTATAACGGCAATGCACAAGTTGCGGGCACCTACCAGGTGACTGGAACGCAGGTGATCTTCACGCCCGACAGCCCGTTCCCCGTGAATACCCAGATCTACGTCACCGCCTACTATGGTCCGAACGACCTCGCAGGAGACACTGCCGGCGGCAACTACACAACACTGTTCAGCTTCACTACCGGCGGCACCGCCATTGCGCCTTCCGCGCCGTTCCAGGTCACTGCCTTTACACCTTCCAGCAACGCAACCAACGTTGGCCTGCGCGCTCCCGTAACCGCCACCTTCAACCGCTCCTTCAATCCGAGCTCCATCAACCCCAATGCCGCAGGCGCTGACTTTGGTCTCTTCGCCGGCGATGGGCAAACCCCCTGGTGCGGCGGCGGCAGCTTTACCCGGTCGCAGGACAATACAACCCTCTCGTTCAACTGCTATCCGCTGCCCAGCGACACCGTGTTGACCGCACAACTGAACGGAAACCTGGTCGATTGGACGGGCGATGCTCTGGTCCCCTTCAGCAGCCAGTTCACCACCAGCCTGTGGGACGCGAATACCAACGGCAGCATCATCACCACTCGGCCCGGTAACAGCGCCAGCGGTATTCCGGTGAACGAGCCCATCACCATATTCACCAACTACCCAATCAACCCCTCCACCGCGGCCAATGGCATCGAGGTTGCCGAGAACAATGTAGCTGTCTCCGGCTCTGTGGCTGTGCTCGATGGCGGATACACGCTCGAATTCACGCCGAGCGTCAATTGGACGCCAGGCGCGCTCATCCAGTGGTGGACTACCGGTAGTCTGTACGACACCACCTACAACACGCCAATCAACAGTGCTTCGGGATACTTCTACGTCGCCGGCAGCACCGCCACGCTATCGCCAACCATGCAGGCTGCGTCCCCGGCGCCTTACTCGAAAATCACGCCGAACGTGATCTTCGACGTGCAGTTCAATACGCCGCTGAGCCCTTCCACCATTACCACGTCCACCATCTATCTGTGGGACAACACCACCAGCCTGCTTGTGCCGGCGACGTACTCCGAGCCCCAGCCCAACGAAGTCCGCATGGTGCCCACAAGCGATCTGACTGCCGGACATACCGTGTCGCTGTATATCAATGCCGGCCTGCAGAGCTCAACCAGCGTGCCTGCCACAGTCAACAGCTGGTACTACTCCAACATCGTCGGCCCGGATGACACCACCCTCCCGACCGTGGTGAGCGCGGTGCCCTACAGCGGGTCTACCGGTGTGGGTGTCAACGTTACTCCGGATATCGTCGTTAGCAAGCCCATCGATCCAGTCAGCGTAAACAGCACCACATTCAAGGTCACAAGCGGTGGTACCCCGCTTGCAGGCACCTTCTACCTCAACAACACCGATACGCGTGTTGGCTTTGTGCCTAATGCTCCTCTCCCGGTAAACACCACCCTGACCATGGCCATCAACGGCATCCTCGACCTGGAGGGCCACCCGCTGACCTCGACAACCAGCTTCACTACTGGCACAGGACCCGACTTTATCCAGCCGACAGTGATCTGGAGCAGCGTAAACTCCAACGAAAGCATCCCGACCAATTCCATGATCGAGGTGCGCTTCAGCGAATCAATGGATATCACCACGTTTGCCAACGGCCAACCGGGCGCCTGTGGCAACTTCTACATCTCCGACCAGCTGCCCGGTGACGGCATTGGCTGCATCGCAACCACGCTGACCTGGAGCGCGGATCAAACCACAGCTTACCTGGTGCCCGCGCAGCCCCTGGCAGCAGGCCGCCAATACTACTTCGCCGTCAACTACGGTACGGATCTCGCCGGTAACGGGATGGCGAATCTCAGCTTCTACTTCTATGCGGAGCTCGCCAGCGCCGGCACCGCCCCGACCGTCGTCGCGTTCAACCCGTTGAGCGGCGGCACAGGCCTCGGCACCAACGCGATCATTGAAGCCGGATTCAGTGCTCCAATCGATCCCACGACGATCGGCAACGTCACACTTAGCCAGGGTGCAACCCCAATCTCCACCACGCCTGTCTTAGGCGCCGGCAACACCGTGCTGCAGCTTGTGCCCGCGGCTCCGCTGGCTCCCAATACCAACTACACCATGAAGATTACTGGAGTGAAGGATCCAGCCGGAAACCTCGTGGCCACCATCAGCAACTCTTTCACCACCGGCGTGACGTTTGACATCACCCCGCCCGCGGTCGCTTCCTACGATCCGGAGTACAACTCTACTGTAGGCATCAACGTGACCCCGAAGTTCGTGTTCAACAAGCCGCTGGATCCGCTCACGGTCAACAGCGGGAACTTCCGCATCTACCTCTACGACACAGGTCAGTACCTACCGTCCAATGTAACGTTATCGGCCAACGGTCTCGAAGTGACCATTACGCCTCAGATCCCGTTGCTGCCCAACACCCGCTACGAGTTCGCAGGCTATTGGAACGGCGGCGCGGTGGATGAGGACGGCAACTCCTTCAACACTGGTTGGTACTACTTCAACACCAACAACGGAGCGGACACTACCGCGCCAACCGTCACCATCAGCCCAGTCAACGGAGCCACCGGTGTCCCGCTGAATGCGCAAATCACGGCCACGCTCAGCGCCACCATTGACCTGACAACTGTGACCCAATCCTCGGTCGTCGTAACGAAGAGCGGCACCCCGATCGCTGGAACGATTACCCAGCCCACCAGCACCGAACTCGTCTTCGTGCCCACAAGTCCGCTGACTGCCGGCGCCGCTTACACGGTAAAGGTCAGCGGCATCACCGATGCAAACGGCAATGCCGTTGCTACCAACAGCTCAACCTTCACCGCGGGCACCATCTCGGCGAGTGGCGGACTCACCCTCACCAGCGCCAGCGTCACTAGCGGCACAAACGTAACCAACAATCTGCTCCCCATCACACTCTCCTTCAGCCAGGTCCTCAACCCGGCCACGGTAGTGAATGGCAACCTGCTGGTCACGAATAGCCAAAACACAGCATGGGCACTCGCGGGCGCCTGGGTCATCAACCCGTCCAACGGCGCGCAGGTTACCTTCATGCCAAGCAACCCCTATCCGCCCAATGCCACCATCTGGGTTTACATCAGCACTGCTCTGACTGACGATGCAGGAGACTCCTACAGCAGCAGCGCCTGGCCGCTCAACTTCACAACGACCGGCGACAATCCTGACACCGCGCCTCTGACCGTACTCTCCGTGAACCCGGCAAGCGGATCCGCCAACGTTCGGCCTGACACACCGGTCTCAGTTACCTTCAACAAGGGAATCAATCCTTACAGCGTTTACAACAATGGCAACAACGCCCTGCTCTTCGCTGGTCAGGGGTTGGAGGACCGCGGAAGCGTCACTATGTCGGCAGACAACCGCACCCTCACGTTCAGCAGTGGTGTTCTCTACTCCAACGCTCAGTACACCATTGACCTGCCTGCAGGCGGAATCAGCGATCCTTCGGGCAACACTCTCGCTACGACATTTGCCAGTACCTTCACAACTGGAGGAAACCCGGCAACCGGCAATGGAAGCGTTCAGTCCTCCGAACCTGGCAACACTACCGGAGTCCCGACCGATTCGATCCTGACCCTCTTCATGAATCGCCCAGTCGCTGCGGCAACCCTGCCCGGTCAACTCACAGTCACAGTCAACGGAAATGTCTATGCCGGAGTAGTGCAGTCCGTCGCTGACGGATACGAGATCCAGTACACGCCCACCGTTCCGTTCCCGAACGGGGTCGCCGTGCAGTGGTTCCTGTCTGGCAGCGTCCTTGATGTCTACGGCGATGCCTTCAATGGCAACAGCGGCTATTTCTACACAGCCCCAGCCGTAAATTCGGCCACTGCGTCGCCGACGGTTGTTGCCGTCAGTCCTGAATACAACTCGGGTACGATGCCCATCAACGGTGAGATCGATATCGAGTACAACTTGCCCATCGATCCCGCCACCGTGAACACCAGCGACGTCTACTTCAACACCGGGACCGCGGCAACCGTCAGCGTACTCGCTGCACCCAACAACAACATCATCCGCCTGGTGCCCAACGCCAGCCTCGCGCCGGGTAACTACTACGTCTGCGCCAATAGCAGCGTCAAGGGAACCAACGGCGTCGCTACGCCGGGCAACTGCTGGAACACCTATTTCACAGTACCCAGCACTGCCACGGCGCCAGATACATCGCACGGCACCGTCATCATCGGGCCACCCAATGGTTCAGCGAATGTCGGTACGAATGCGTACATCCGACTCTGGCTCTCCAAGCCAATCGACGTGACCAGCGTCAACACAAAAACCGTGGCCATCACTGCCGGCGGAAACGCGATCCCCGGATCGTGGGCCTTCAACTACTCAAACAATGACGTGCGGGAGATCAACTTCTCGCCCGTCAATCCGCTGCCACCGTCGACTACCATTACCGTGGCCATCAACGGGTTGCTGGACTACGCCGGCAATACCTTCACGCCGGTCACCTCAAACTTCACAACCGCGGCTCTGCCCGACTACACAACGCCGACCGTGACTCTTGACTTCGGCGGCAACACTCAGGGCATTGCTACCAACGCGTCGTTCACCTGCCTCTACTCGGAACCCATGGATCCGGGAAGCGTCAACCCGTCCAACACCGCCGTGTACAGTTACACCACCAACGCCATCGTCCCGTTCACTTACACGTGGGCCAGTGACCTGATGGCGGTCACCCTGAAGCCGACTGTGCCGCTGTTCACCAACGCAGAGTACAACTACAGCTGCGAAGGCGCCATCAACCTCACCGGCAACGGCATGAACGGCACTTACTCCTACTTCTATACCGGCAACGGGCCTGGCACCGTCGGCCCCACACTGGTCTATGCCAACCCGCCCAGCGGCATCACCAATGTGCCGCTCAACTCCATCGGCGGCCCATGGAACAACACCAGCCTCATGCTGCTGTTCTCCGAGCCCCTTAGCACCGATTCGATGGCCAATATCACCTTCACGCCGCAGGGCGGCAGTGCGGAACCCATCGCTGTCATTCCTGAGGACGGCAACTTCATCGCCAATGTGAGTTTGCCATGGGCCATGGCGCCGAATACCACCTACACCTTCAACGTAGCCGGCGTCACCGACCTGAACGGTAATCCTGCCTCTGGTACGACCACCAGCTCCTTCACCACGGGTTCGAGTTTCGACTGGACGAATCCAACCGCCACTGCCGCAACCCCGGCAAACGGAACCACCGTTACCGGCGTCAATCCGGTCATCTCGGTCACCTTTAGCAAGCTGATGAACCCAGTGCTCATCACCTCAAGCCAGATTTACCTGCGCCTCCACAATCAGACATCGGTTGTCGTTCCCTCAACGCTCGCCATCTCCACCGTCGGCGGGGTCACCGTAGTGACCGTCACGCCTACAGCGCCGCTGTCCGAGTCAACCATCTATGACTTGGTGTACTGGCCCAACAACTGGTACCTCTACGACATCGCCGGAAATTACGAGCCGAATTATGGTGTCGAGACCACCTTTACCACCGGGACAACTGCCGCGGTCAACGGCGCTTGCGGAACGGCGAATACCCAGGCGTTCGCCTCAGTGCCCACGGCCAACCTGTGCTCCGCCGGGAATGCCTCGGCGGTCACCAACCCAGGCTCATGGACATGGTCCTGCAATGGAGAGTTTGGAGGCACCAACGCTTCCTGCTCGGCCAGCGTCACCGGAACCCCGGCCTGCTCGGCACAACTGTCCAGCTTGCAGGGCCTCTGGCCGGGAACCGACAACACGAACGACTACAGTCCGAATGCCTATAGCGGAACGCTCGAAAATGGCGCCTCCTACGCTCTTGGCGAAGTCGGCGACGGTTTCAACCTCAACGGAAGCAATCAGTACGTGCTGATTGGCCAGCCGGTGCCCACCAACCTGCAAATCCAGAACGCCATCACTCTATCAGCATGGATTAATCCCAGCGCGATTCCCACCGATTATGGAAGCGGTGCGATGGGCCTGATCATCGGCAGCCAGGTAGACGGCAGCCCCTTCGGTGGCGCCACCATCTTCTTTGATGGCCGCAACGACCCGGATGGCGTCATCGGAGCTCCGCCGGGACACATCCACTTCAACATTGGCGATTCCAGCGGAAACGGACACGCCACAAACACCCTTGCCCAGGTACCGCTTAATCAGTGGACGCTGGTCACCGCAGTGGCTACCGGCGGCCAGCCGTTCCAAGTCTACTTCAACGGCGTCCTTCAACCCTCGGGAACGGTGGCCCCCGTTTGGAATGGCACCGTCGAGTACACCGGCTCCTGGTTCGCTCTCGGGCAAGAGGTAAACGAGAACCGACCCTTCACCGGCATCATCAACGATGCGCAAATCTACAGCGCGGCATTGACGCAGGCGCAGATCACCGCCATCTACAACGCTGGCCGAGGCGGCGTCTGCCACTAGAACCGATACAGCCCATTCACCCCAGGGCGGAGACTGTTTCTTCAGTCTCCGCCTCGTTTTATCCTCGTGACGGTGCTGCTCGGCAAGACCTTCCAAGTCTCCGATTCAATCGTGATTCTGCAACCCGCAGTCTCGCGCGAAGTTAGAGAATCTCGGTGTGGTACTGAGGAGCAAGGGCGCGCGCTTTTTGAATGAATTCAGCCATCTCTGTTTCGCTCAAAGGCGGCGGGGCCGTGGTGCGCGTTGCCACGGGCACGCCAACGGCCATAAACAAGTCCTCAATGCCCGCTGGCGCGCAAATGCACAGCAGGCGAGCCGGCTGTGAAGACGCATTATGGAAATGGTGCGGCGCATTCGATGGGATGTTGATTGTTTGTATCCATTCGGGCAACACCATACTTTCGCATGGTTTCGCTCTGTGCTGAAGTGTAGGGATGAACACGGACGGATTGGTTGCAGGGAAGCGGAGGCTGAGCCGGACGGAAGCAGAGCGTCTGGTTT
>Ga0302319_10003674_pt1 | contig 31889 bp, 27 predicted proteins | sample Bog_T0_2_FD_203319 | JGI IMG/M metagenome (GOLD analysis project Ga0302319, IMG submission 203319) | Peat permafrost microbial communities from Stordalen Mire near Abisko, Sweden - Bog_T0_2 | ecosystem: Environmental > Terrestrial > Soil > Wetlands > Peat | place: Sweden: Abisko, Stordalen Mire... | reverse complement strand
TCGGCGAGCGAATCGACCTTGGAGCCGAGGCCGGAAACGGAGGCCAGGACGCCTTTGTCCATGCGGTCCTTCATGCCCTTGTCCATCGTGGCCACCTGGCGATTGGCGGAGTTGACCTGGTCGAGGATCTGGCTCAAAGCGGCGTCGATGGCGTTGAAGCGGTCCTCGTTGGCCTTCTTCTGATTACGCACCTCTTCCTGCAGGAGCGCGATGTCGCGGTTCATCTCGAGGAGTTCGCGTTTCTGGGCGGAGGCGGCGACGGGAATCAACACGCACGCGAGAACGAGCCAGGTAGCAGTTCGCATATCTTTCATTTTGCCATTTTGCCTTCATCCACGAACGGCGCGCCGAGGGTGGCGCGAGGCGGGTTGCCGTAAAAACATAAAACGGCGCCGCCCCCCCGCGAGCGGGAGCGGCGCCGGACAGCGGTTGGCGGGCGCAGCGTTACTGCGCGCCCGCGAAGTGGTCGTGGCGGTTCTTCTGCCAGCAGCTCTCGTTGGAATCAGAGCAGACCGGCTTCTCCTTGCCGTAGCTGATAGTCTTCAGGCGGTCGGCGGGGAGGCCGACCTGCGTGAGGAACTCCTTGGCGGCAGTGGCACGGCGGTCGCCCAGGCCGAGGTTATATTCGGCCGAGCCACGCTCGTCGCAATTGCCCTCGATGGTGACGACGGCCGAGGGGAAGTCGCTAAGGATGGCCTTGAGGACGTCGGCATTGCGCTGCAACACCGCGCGGGCATCCTCGCGGACTTCGCTCTTGTCGTAGTCGAACAAGATATCCTGCACTTCGCCCAGGCGCTGTTCGAGGCTCGCCTTGGGAGCGGCGGGCGGAGGCGGAGGCGGAGGCGGGTTGGTGACATAGACGGTCACGGCGGCGACAGCGTCACCGCCCGCGCCGGTCGCGGTCATGCGGTAAGTGGCGTTGTCGGTCGGGCTGACGCTGCGGCTGCCGGAAGCGGGCACGGTGCCGATGCCGTTGTCGATGGTGACCGACGTGGCGTCGGAGACGGACCAACGCAGGGTCGAAGTATCGCCGCGAACGATGGTGGAGGGTTCCGCGGTGAAGCTGTTGACGGTTGCCGCTTTGGCCGCTGGGGCCGCGACGGCGGTTGGCGCCGGCGGAGGCGGCGGAGGCGCGACGGGCTGCTTCTTCTTACAACCCGCCGACGCGATCAGGAACGCCGCGGCTAACAGAACAAGTGCAATTTGGGTACGTTTCATTGAATTCCTTATGGCCTCCTCAAGGCTACTGCACTGACATTCTATCCACTTTTCGCCGAGGTGAGGATTCTACTTCACCCAAACCGGCATATAGTTGTTCCCCTGCGTGGTCAACTGGCGGACCGCGGTGCCGTCGGCCAGCATAGTGAAAATCTGCGATGCGCGGCTGCGATTGGAGCTGAAAGCGAGGTGGCGGCCATCCGGAGCCCAGCTCGGGTTCTCATTGCGGCCCTCGCCGTGAGTCAACTGAACCGTTTCGCGCGATGAGACGTCCATGATAAAGAGATTCCAGTTGCCGGGCGCATAGCCGCGCGTCCAGGCGAAGGCCATGTGCTGGCCGTTGGGGTTCCAGGCGGGGTTGGAAGCTTCGCCTTCCCCGGTGGTCAGCCGCACCGGGTCTGCGCCGTCGATATTCATCATATAGATCTGCTGCGGGCCACCGCGGCCGGAGACGAAGAGCACGTCGCTGCCGTTCTTGGGATTCACCTTGGGCTCGACTTCGACGGCGCGCACATTGGTCAGGCGGCGCAGCGCTCCGCCGTCGAGGTCGCTCGTATAGATGTTGGTGTAGCGCCCGTCGAGCGAGGAGGCGAACAGGACGGTCTTGCCATCCGGCGTGAAGCTCGGCGTGCCGTTGACCGAGGCCTGCGGATTGAGGAACGGGATGAAGCGCCCGGTGACGGTTGAATACATCATGAGGCGCGGCTGGCCCTTGGCGAAGGTGGTGAAGGCGAGACGCGTGCCGTCGGGAGAGATGGCCGGCATGGTGGAAATTGAATTAAACGAAGTCAGACGTTTCTGGTTTGCGCCGTCGAAGTCCATCACCCACAGCTCTTTCGTGCCCTTGCCCTGGCGATCGGAGACGAAGTAGATTTTTGAACCGGCGAGAGAGGGCATGCCGAATTTGGCGAGGATGTCGGAGGCGTACTGGTGAGCGACCTGGCGCGCGCCTTCCTCATTCAATTCGGCGTTGTAGAGTTTGCGGAACAAGCGCGCGCCGTTGAGGTCGGCGACGGCGGTGTTAAAGAGATGGCCGAAGGCGACGAACTGGCCGCCCTGCTCGGCCACGTAACCGAAGCCCAGATAGCTGGCCGAAACGGGGGCCGCGGCCCAATCGGAGAGGCAACGTCCGGCGCAGTCGCGGGCCACGGGCGCGCCGCGGCGGGCAGGCGGTTCGGGCGCGGCCCGCAGGTCGCTTTCCTGCTGCGGCGGGTTCAGCGGGAAGAAGCTTTTCGGCGCCATGGTGAAGACGCCCGAGCGCTCGATATCGTCGAAGACGGTTTTATTAAAGACATCGACGAACTGAGCGGCGGCGGCGGCGCCGCGGAAATCCGGCAGAGCGATGGTCTGTTTGGCCTCGGCGGTCAGCTTGATCGTTATATCGCTCTGCTGGGACTGGCCCGGTGCGAGACCGGCGAGCAGGGCCGTGAGGATGAGTGCGGGAATGAGAGAGATTTGTTTCATCGCGTCCATATTTCAGCGCTTCAAGGTTTCATCGCTTCAAGGTGAACCAGAATTCAATTGTCGCCGAAGAACCGGAGTAGGCCGCCGGCAGGGCGTCGAACGGCGAGGCTTCCGCGACGGCGCGTTGCGCGGAGTAGTCGAGAACCATATTGCCGCTGGACTGAGCGACGCGGACGTTGCGCACCTGCCCGTTGCGCTGGATTTCGAAGGTAACAATCGCCGTCGGGAGCGTGCGGATGCGGGGATCCAGCGTGTCTGTATGCCACTTCTGCGCCACGCGATCGCGGACCAGCATGGCGTAGGCGCCGAAGATGTTGCCAAACGGCGCCCCGCTGCCGACGCCGACGTTGCCTGCGCCGGGCGCGGGTGCGAACAAGGGCGATGCGGCCGCGGGACCGGTGCGGCTAGTGAGCTGATTGTCGGGCAGGGGCTCAGGATGCGTGCGCGGATTGCGGTAGGAATCGCGGGCATTCTTCCGAATGTGTTTGGACTTGAGCGCGATGGCGTCATCGGGCTCTTTGGGAGCCGGCTTGCTTTTCTGCGCAGGCGTGGTGAGGGGCTCCGGGACTTGCGATTCGGTGTCGCTGGCCACGCGGTTGGTCGGGCCGCTGCGATTCATGAAGGGCAGCGCTTTGACCGATGTGACGCCCACCGAGCCGCCGCCCATCGAATCGGGACTGCCCCAGGACTGGCGATTCGCGAGGTGCGTGAGTCCGAGGAGAACGATCAGCGCGACCGTGCCGGCGTGGAGCGCCACAGATTCCATGAACGGCCGCCGGAGCGACTCGCGTTCGTCGAGAATCTCACGATGCGCGTCCATAATTCTTCCCGCCGGAACCTACTTGGGCCGGCCGTCGTCGGGCTGCGTCACCATGCGCGGCTCGATTTTCTCGTCGCCTAGCGTTGCGATCACCGGCGCCAGCACGCCCCACATGACGGCCTTATCCGCGCGCACGTAAACCGCCTTGGCAGTGGGGAACCTGCGCCGGACCTCAGAGCCGAGCTGATGAATGTTGGCCGGCTTGTCATTCAGGAACAGTTCGCCGGCGCGCGTGATGGAAATCACCGGCATTTCCTGCGCGCTGTCGCGAACCTGCTTGACCTTGGGAACTTCAATCTCGAGGCCGAACTCCATCACGTGGGCCGTCAGCATGAAAATGACGAGCAGCACGAGCACGACGTCGACCAGCGGAACGATGTTGATCTCGGCCATCGAAGCCATGCCGCCGCGCCGGCCGCGCGGGCTGGACATTCCGTTTTGCGTCGAGAAGGCCACCGCGCGCTACTCCTCACCGCGTTCGGTCATGTTGAGAAACTCGAGCGAGAAGTCGTCCATGCGGGCGCCTAACTCGCGGATCCGGTGCGTGAACTGATTGTAGGCAATGGCGGCTGGAATGGCGGCGGCGAGCCCGGCGGCGGTGGCGATCAGCGCTTCCGAGATGCCGGGCGCGACGGCGCGCAGGCTCGAACTGCCTTGCATACCGAGGCCCTGGAAGGAGTCGATGACACCGAGCACGGTGCCGAAGAGGCCGACGAAGGGCGACACCGAAGCGGTGGTCGCGAGCCAGCTCATATTGCGCTCGAGCCCGGCCAGTTCTTCGCTGATGCCCATCTGCAAAGAACGCTCGACAGCGACCTTGTTGACGATATGACCGTGCGCCTCGACCTGGCGGGCGGCCTCCTCGTATCCCAACGAAAAAACGCCGGTGAGCGGAGAGGCGCGAAACTGCTCCGCGACCGCGGCAATGGCATCCAGGCGGGGCGCCTTGCGAAAGGCGCGCAGGAACGAACGGTTAGCCTGAGAGGCAGCTCCGAACTGGCGCCACTTGGCAAAGATGACGGTCCAGCTCATAAGGGAAGCGACCACCAGAAAGAGGAGGACGATCTTCGAGACCAGCGACGCGCTCATCAGCAGATCCCACAGCGGCAACTGCAGAAAAGCGCCGGCGAATGGAAGGCTCAAAACAGAACTCCTTGGAATTGTCGGGAGGATCCCAATCCCTGTCTACCATGATAACGGGCTTGGAATTAAGGCGGCGCGGCGAGCGGGTGGCGCAAACGACTATAATCTGGCTCGGATGCTCGTCGAACTCGTGGTCGAGAACTTCGCGGTGGTGGAGCGCTTGCGGCTGAGCCTGCAGGGAGGGCTGAATGCGCTCACCGGCGAGACGGGCAGCGGCAAGTCGCTGGTGGTGGATGCGTTCGGATTGTTGCTGGGAGGGCGGGCTTCGACGGACGCGATCCGGACCGGCGCGGAGCGGGCGTTCGTCTCCGGTCGTTTCGAACTGCCGGACGACGCCGCTTTGCGCGCGCTGCTGGCCGATGCGGGGATCGAGGCCGAAGACGGGGAGCTGGTGATCGAGCGCGAGATTCTGGCCAACGGCAAGAGCCGGGCTTACGCGGGCAGCCGTCCGGTCACGTTGACGTTGCTGCGGGACCTGGCGCCGTATCTGGGCGACATTCACGGCCAGCACGATCAGCAAAAGCTGCTCTATCCAGACGCGCAGCGCGAACTGCTGGACGAGGCGGCCGGCGCGGAGGCCGAACTGGCGGCCGTGGGAGCTGCGTGGCAGGAATGGCGCGAGGCGGCCGCGGCGCTCGAAGAACTCGACCGCAGCGAGCAGGAGAAGTTACGGCTGGCCGACCTGTGGGTCATGCAGCGCAAGGAAATCGAGGCGCTCGAACTGCAGCCGGGCGAGGACGTGCAGCTCGAAAACGAGGCGCGCGTGCTCAGCAATGTGGCCCGGCTGACGGAGAACGCCACGGCGGCGCACGAGGCATTGAGCGATTCCGAGGACGCGGCGGCGAAGAGCATTGCGCGGGCGTTGAAGAAGCTCGAGGACCTTGTTCCGATCGACGACAAGATGCGCGGAGTGGTCGAAATCCTCGAACCGGCGCGGATCGCCGTGGCCGAAGCGGCGCACGAGTTGCGTCATTATCTGGGGGCGCTCGAGGCCGACCCGGCGCGAATCGAAGTAGTGGAAACGCGGCTGGCGCACATCGAAAAGCTGAAACGTAAATACGGGAATACGATTGAGGAGATTCTGGCGTTTCTGGCCGACGTGCGCTCGAAACTCGACGCGGTAGAGAGCGCCGCCGAGCGGCGGGCGGAGTTGCAGAAGCGCATCGGACAGCTCGAAGGCGCTTACCGGAAGGCCGCGCTGGCTCTGCGAGCAGTACGCGAGAAGGCGGCGAAGGCATTGCAGAAGGCCGTGGAGACGGAGCTCGCCGGGCTGGCCATGAAGGGCGTCGTGTTCCGCGCCGCTTTACGCGAAACAGAACCGTCGAGCCACGGAGTGGACCACGTGGAGTTCCTGGTGAGCGCCAACCCAGGCGAGGAACCGCGGGCGCTGGACCACGTCGCCAGCGGCGGGGAACTGTCGCGGATCGCGCTGGCGTTGAAGACGTGCGTGGCCTCGCGCCCGGCCAAGAACGGCGGGCGAACGCTGGTTTTCGACGAGGTGGACGCGGGCGTGGGCGGCGCGGCGGCGGAGATGATCGGCCGCCGGCTGAAGCGGATTTCGCGGTCGAGTCAGGTGCTGTGCGTGACGCACCTGGCGCAAATCGCCGGTTTCGCCGATCATCACTACCGCGTAGAAAAGAAGGAAGCCGGCGGCCGGGCATCGACGACGGTTCAGGAATTGAAGGCTGAGCAGCGGGTGCGCGAAATCGGACGGATGCTGTCTGGGCAGAGCCTGTCCGAGGAGGCGCTGCGGCACGCGGCGCGGCTGGTGGAGGAATGCGGCAACGCCGCGGTGTGACGAGCGCGTGAAACTCTGGCTGTATTTCATCGGCAAACCGCGGGACGCCCATGCCAACGGCATGGCGGAGGAGTTCCTCAAGCGCAGCTCGCGCTACATGGATTGCGCGATGCGGGAGATCCAGCCGGCGCGATTCGACGTGTTCGCGAAGCACGCCGCGGCGCGCAAAGTGTTTCTCGATCCGGCCGGGAAAATGATGGATTCGCAGCGCTTCGCGGGGCTGTTGAGCGAGGCCGAACTGCACGCGCGCGATCTCGTATTCCTGGTCGGCGGACACGACGGACTGCCGGCCGAATGGAAGCCTCGGGCGGACCTGCTGCTATCGCTTTCGCCGCTGACGATGCCGCACGAACTGGCGCGGGCCGTGCTCGCCGAACAGATCTACCGGGGCCTGACGATGCTGCGCGGGCACCCCTACGCGCGCTGAGGGCGGACGGCGCGCATTGCCACCGCGATTGCCGGCGCTGTAGCTTGAAGAGTGGGCATGGACTGGTTCAAAATTCCGCGCAAGGTCGCACGCGTCAGCGATGACGAGAGGCACGTCCGCACCGAGGGGCTGTGGATCAAGTGCGAAGGCTGCCACCAGATCATCTGGCGCAAGGAGCTGGAAGAGACGTTGCAGTGCTGCCCGAAGTGCGACTATCACTTCAAGCTCGACGCGCAGGCGCGGCTGAAAATGCTGCTGGACGGCGCATGGGTGGAGCACGACCGGGAGCTGAGCTCGACCGACCCGCTGGAGTTCGTTGACGCGAAACCGTACCGGCAGCGGCTGGCCGCGATGCAGAAGGCGTTGAAGATGAAGGACGCCATCTACGCGGTCGAGGGCAAGCTGGCCGGGCGCAACGTGAACGTGTGCAGCCTGGAGCTCAAGTTCATCGGCGGCAGCATGGGCGCGGTGATGGGCGAGAAGATCACGCGCGCTATCGAGCGTTCGCTGGCCAGCCGCAGCCCGTTGATCATCGTCTCGGCGTCGGGCGGAGCGCGGATGCAGGAGGGCGCGGTGAGCCTGATGCAACTGGGCAAGATCTGCTGCGCGCTGATGCGGCTGGACCAGGCAAAGGTGCCGTTTATCAGCGTGCTGACCGACCCAACGACCGGCGGGGTGACGGCGAGTTTCGCGATGCTGGGCGACTTGAACATCGCCGAGCCGGGCGCGCTGATCGGTTTCGCCGGACCGCGCGTGATCGAACAAACGATCCGCCAGAAGCTGCCGCAAGGCTTCCAGAGGGCGGAGTTCGTGCTGCAGCATGGGTTCCTGGATGCAGTGGTGAAGCGCCGCGAGCTGAAGCTCCACATCGCCCAGGCGCTCGAGTTCCTGTGCGGTCCCGTCGCCCAACCGCAGGCATGAGCGCGCACGGCGAGCGCGTTCCCCAACCGGCCATTGTCGGACGGCACAGAGCATGATCTCGCTCGTCAACGCGGCCAAGCGATTCGGGCCCAGAGTCCTTTTTGAAAACGTCACGTGGATGGTGACGGCGCAGGATCGGGTCGGCCTGGTGGGCTCCAACGGGAGCGGCAAGACGACGCTGATGAAGCTCCTAGCGGGCCTCGAGACGCTGGACGCGGGCGACTACAGTTCGCAAAAGGGCATCAGCGCCGGTTACCTGCCGCAGGACGGATTGCAGCTTTCCGGCCGCAGCGTGTTTCAGGAGTGCCTCTCGGTTTTCGACAGTCTGAAGGACATGGAGCGCGAGATCGAGGAGCTCGCGCACGGGCTCTCCGATCTCGATCCGAGTTCCGACGAGTACGCCGCGGCGGCCAATCGATACGCCAATCTGGACGCGCTGTTCCGCAACCGCGACGGCTACGCTCTGGAAGCCAAGGTCGGCAGCGTGCTCAGCGGTCTCGGCTTTCAAAAAGATGAGTGGAGCAAGCAGACCGAGCACTTTTCGGGCGGCTGGCAGATGCGCATCGCGCTGGCCAAGCTGCTGCTCGAACAGCCCAGCCTGCTGCTACTGGACGAGCCGACCAACCACCTCGACCTCGAGGCGCGCAACTGGCTGGAGTCGTATCTGACCTCGTACCCGAACGCGTTCGTGCTGATCTCGCACGACCGCTATTTTCTCGACGTCACCGTTTCGCGGACCGTGGAACTGTGGAACAAGGGGCTGCATTTTTATTCCGGAAACTACGAGTCGTATCTGAAGCAGAAAGAGGAGCGCCGGGCGAGCCTGGAGGCCGCCAGCCGCAACCAGAAGGAGCGCATTCAGCAACTCGAGGCCTTCATCAACCGCTTCCGCTACACAGCCACGAAGGCCAGACAGGTGCAGAGCCGCGTCAAGGAACTCGAGAAGATCGAGCGCATTGAAATTCCGCCCGAGGAAAAGACGATCCACTTCAGCTTCCCGCAGCCCAAGCCCAGCGGGCGCATCGTGGCTGAGTTCAGCGGAGTTGCGAAGGCGTATGGCGAGAAGCGCGTGCTCGAGAGCGTCGCATTTCAGATCGAACGCGGCGACCGCGTGGCGCTCGTCGGCGTCAATGGGGCGGGCAAGAGCACGCTCATCAAACTCCTGGCCGGGATCGAGCCGCTGACAGCGGGCGAGTACCGCATCGGTCACAACGTCCAGCCGGATTACTTCGCGCAGGATCAGTACAAGGAACTCGACCCGGCGGCCCAGTTGCTGGACGATCTGACGTCCGTCGCCAACGGCAAGACCGTCACTGAGCTGCGCACGCTGCTGGGGTGTTTTCTGTTCGGCGCGGACGACGTTTTCAAGACGATCGGCGTGCTCTCCGGCGGCGAGAGAAACCGCTATGCGCTGGCGCGAATGCTGCTGAATCCATCGAACTTTCTGTTGCTCGACGAGCCCACGAATCACCTTGACATGCGGGCCAAGGACGTGCTGCTCGAGTCGCTCGAGCAATTCACCGGAACCGTCGTCTTCGTCAGCCACGACCGCTATTTCATCGACCGGCTGGCGACGAAAGTTTTCGAAGTGAAGGACGGCACGGTGAACGTCTATCCGGGAAACTACGAGGATTTCCTGTTCCGGAAGCAGCAGGAGGCGGCGGGGCCGGCGGCCGGCATGATGAGCGCCGGCGGCGTGGCTGCCAGCACGGGCTTGGCGCCGTCGCTCGACGATGTGCCGCGCGGGGAGGCCGACGAAGGCCGGGCACGGCGCCTGAATCCGATCAAGTTGAAACAGCTGGAAGATCGCGCCGCTGAGTTGGAAAACGAATCAGCGAAGCTCGAGGCCGCGATCGCGCAACTGGAAACCGGCCTGCAGAGTTACACGAGCGCGGAGGAGACGCGCCGGCAGATGGAACTTCTGGCGGAGAGCAGAGCCCGCCTGGCGGAGGTCCTGGCCGAGTGGGAGCGGGTCAGCGCGCAATTGGAAGAGGCGCGCTGAGCGGACGCGAAACTCAGGCCTCAGTCGACCCAGTCGGCGACGAAAATGTTGAACTCGTAGCGTTCGGCCGCCTTCCAGTCGCTGGCAAATACGATTCGCTTGCCGTCGGGCGAGAACTCGGCGAATGAAACAAATCCACCAAAGTTTGTTGCCTGCTGCACATTGGAACCGTCGGCGTTCATCAGAAACAGCTCGAAATGGCGGCCGTCGCAATCCTGCTTATTCGAGGAGAACAAAATCCGCTTTCCCTCGGGCGTGAACGTGGGCGCGAACGAGGCGCAACCGAAATGCGTGAGCTGGGCGACGTCGCTCCCATCGGCGCCGGCGGTGAAAATCTCCATCTTCATCGGCTCAGTGAGGTTGTCCTTGATCAACTCGCGGTAGCGCGCCATGGCCCGCGGATTGGTGGGGTCGGTGGCGCGCCACACCAGGCGCGTCCCGTCGCGCGAGAAGAACGCGCCACCGTCGTAGCCCTCGCGATGCGTGATCTGCCGCTTGCCGGTCCCGTCCGGCTGCATCTCCCAAAGCTCCAGATCGCCGGATGCCATGGAGGTGTAGACGATCTTGTTGGTCTTCCAATTGACGGTTGCCTCGGCGTCGTAGCCCGGCGTATCGGTCAACTTCTTTTCGATTGTTCCGTCGTCGGTGGCGAGGTAAATATCGTAGGTGGGATAAACGGCCCACACGTAGCCCTTGCTGCGATCGGCCGGGGGCGGGCACTGCGGGTCCGCCTCATGTGTCGACGCGTAGATGATGTGCTTGTTGTCCTTCAGGAAATAGGCGCAGGTGGTGCGGCCGCGGCCCGTCGAGACGAGCTTCGGCTCGGGCTGGTCCACGTTCATCACGAAGATCTGGTCGCAGGCGTAGGGCGGACGCGTCGACTGGAAAATGAGCCGCTGGCCATCGGGCGCCCAGTAGGCTTCGGCGTTCGACCCGCCGTGGGTCAACTGCCGGATGTTTTTGAGATGCGGTCCTTCGGGCGACTGAGCCAGCGCGGCCGCTGCCGCCAACGCGACGATCCATCTGAATGTCATCGATACACAGCCCCCTGTTCCATTTCAGTCCCGCCCCGGCGCCTGGTTGCAGAAGTTCTGAAACCGGCTCCCTTACGGTCGCGGCTCTGAATTTGTTACCAAGCGGCGCGCGGATTTCCCAGCCCGCGGCGCTCAGTGCAACTCAACCTGTCCGACTATCGCAGATACTCTTCCAGGCGGATTTTTTCGTCGGTCCGACTATCGCGATATTTCACGATGACCGGCGTGTACAGCGAGATGCCCCATTCGCGCCCCTTGCCGCGCGTGACCGCGCGCGAGCCTGCGACCACGACCGCGCCCTCGGGAATCATGAGGGGCACATCGTCCGTGGCGCTGTAGACTGCGTCGCGGACTAGATCGTAGACCGGCGTGGAGCGGTTGAGGATGACGCCCGAGCCGAGCACCGCGCGCCGCTTCACAATCGTCCCCTCATAGACGCCGCAGTTGCCGCCCACCAGCACTTCGTCCTCGATGATGACCGGCATCGCGCCGACCGGCTCGAGCACGCCGCCCAACTGGGCCGCGGCGGAGATATGGCACGACTCGCCGACCTGCGCGCAACTGCCGACCAGGGCGTGCGAGTCGATCATCGTGCCCGCGCCGACCCACGCGCCCGTATTGATAAACATCGGCGGCATGCAGGTCACGCCGCGCCCCAGGTAGCAGCCGTCGCGGATGCTCGAACCGCCGGGCACGATGCGCACGCCGCTGGCGGCGTCCAACCGCTTCACGGGATAGGTCGTCTTGTCGAAGAACGGCTGCCGGGCCGTGTGCACCGACATGTCCACGATGGCGCCCATGCGGAAACCGAGCAGGATGCCTTTCTTGACCCACGGATTGACACGCCAGCCGGTGGGGCTCGAGGCATCCGGCGCGGCGGCGCGCGCGTGGCCCGTGTTCAGAGCATCTTTGAATCGGGCAAAAAGCGCGAAGTGCTCGGGCGAGTAAGATGCCGGGGCGTTGTCGAACAGTGCTTCAATTTCGTGTTGCAATCGGAGAACCTCTAGCTGAGCGGCAGTCCGCATTCGCGCAGCACCGCATCGATGCGCTCGCGCGAGGCGTGTGACGGCGGGACCATCGGCAGGCGGTAGACCGGCTGCAGCAATCCCATTCGCGCCAGCGCCCACTTCACGGGAATCGGATTGGACTCGATGAAGTTCATTTCCATCAGCGGCAGCCACTGGCGCTGCAGCGCCCGCGCATCGTCGAAGCGCCCGTCGACGCAAGCGTGCGCCAGCGCGGCCATCTGGGCGGGAATTTCGTTGGAGGCGACGCTGATGATGCCCTTGCCGCCCAGGCCCGCGAGCGCCAGCGTAATGGCGTCATCGCCCGAGAGCACCGTGAAATCCGGCGGCAGGGTGGCGCACAGGTTCGCCATCTGCGCGATGTTGCCGGACGCTTCCTTCACGCCCACGATGTTGTCGATGCCGGCAAGCCGGCGCAGCGTCGCCGGCTCGACGTTCACACCCGTGCGGCCGGGCACGTTGTAGACCACGATGGGGAGTTTCACGGCGTTGGCGATCGCCAGGTAGTGCTGATACAGGCCCTCCTGCGAGGGCTTGTTGTAGTACGGCGTGACGGAGAGGATGCCGTCTGCGCCGAGCGCCTCGAAGCCGCGGGCCAGGGCCACGACTTCGCCGGTGTGGTAGCCTCCGGCGCCGGCCAGAACCGGCAATTTGCCCTTGGCCTCCTCGAGCACGATCTCGACCACGCGCAGGCGTTCTTCCTGTTCGAGCGTCGGGCTTTCCCCGGTGGTGCCGCAGGGCACCAGGAAATCGACGCCCGCTTCGATCTGCCGTCGCACCAGCCGGCGGATGGCCTCTTCGTCGAGCGAGAGGTCCGGCCGGAACGGTGTGACCAGCGCTGTCCCGCATCCTTGCAAGCGCACGTGCTTACTCCTTGCCCTCTGCAAACAGGATCGAGCCGAATTCAAACACACCTTTGCGCCCCGGCAGCCTCCGTGCCGCCTCGAGCGCCCCACGCGCGAAACCCTCGCGATTGCGGGCGACGTGACGCAGCGTCAGCGTGTCGGCCGCCGAATCGAAGCCGATCTCGTGCGTGCCCGGGTGTGTGCCCGCGCGGTTTGAGGAGGTGTCGATACGCCTATCGTAGCCCGCTTCCCGCATGTCTTCCACCAGCCGCAGCAGCGTACCCGACGGCGCGTCCTGCTTGGCGCTGTGATGGATCTCCCAGCCCCAGGCCTCGTAGCCGGGGTGGCCCTGCGTCCAGCGCGCGGCCTCGCGGACAACGCGGCGGAAAATGTTCACGCCGATAGAGAAATTGGCGCTGTAGATCAGCGTCCCGCCGCGCTCTTCAAACGCCGCCCGCACGCGCTCGAGTTCGCCGTACCAGCCCGTCGTTCCGCACACCACCGGCACGTCCAACGCCGCCAGGCGCAGCAGATTCTCCACCGCGACGCGCGGCGTGCTGAATTCGATCGCCACGTCGATCGGCGCGAAATTTTCTTTCGTCAGGCCCGCGCCCGCGGCGTTGTTATAGTCGTCCAGGATCAGCGCGGCCTCGAAGCCGAACTCGGGCGCCAGACGCTCTAGCATCCGGCCCATTTTGCCGTAGCCGACCAGTGCCAGTTTCATGTTTCAAACACCTGCGGGTCGAGCTCGGAAAAGAACTCCACGTGCAGGGCCCCGACGGCGCGGACCAAGTCGTCATCGTCTACCACGACGCTGATGTTCAGCCGGGACGCGCCCTGCGAGATCATGCGAATATTGATGTCGCGCAATGCGGCGAAGATGCGCGCTCCAATGCCGGGCGTCTCGCTGAGGGCCTCGCCGACCAGGCAGACGACCGCCTGTTGCGGCGTCACCGTGACCTCCGCGATCTTCGACAACTCAGCCTCGATCTCCTTGAGCGACTGCGTCTGGTCGATCGTCAGCGAAACGCTGACTTCGGTCGTGGCCACCATATCCACCGGCGTTCGATAGCGGTCGAAGACCTCAAAAATGCGCCGCAGAAAGCCGTATGCCATCAGCATCCGCAGACTGCGAATGTTGACCACCGTGATGCCGCGCTTGCAGGAGATCGATTTCACCGGGTTGGTGGAATGCACAATCCCGGAAACGATCAAGGTTCCTTCGACATCCGGCTGCCGGGAATTGAGGATGCGGACGGGAATGTTTTTCTCAACCGCCGGCACGACGGTGGATGGATGCAGCACTTTCGCGCCGAAGTAGGCGAGTTCGGCGGCCTCGTTGAACGAGATCGTTTTCAAGCGGTGACCGCCGGGGACGATGCGCGGATCGCACGTGAGCATGCCGTCAACGTCGGTCCAGATCTGGATTTCCGCGGCGCCGATGCCCGCGCCCGCAATGGCGGCCGAGAAATCGGATCCGCCGCGGCCGAGTGTCGTCGCCACGCGGTCGGTCGTGGCGCCGATGAAGCCGCCCATGACGACCACGCTGTCGGCGAGCAATGGAGCGACGCGGTCGTGGAAGCGGGCGTACGTCCTGCCGTACAGCGGCAGCGCCTGCGTGTGCCGGCCATCGGTCACCAGGATCTGCCGGGCGTCGACGTGGGTTGCTGGCAGGCCCAAGCTCTGAAAAATCATCGCGATCAGCGCGCTGGAGAGCCGTTCCCCGTAACTCAACGTTTCATCCCACAGGCGCGGCGTGACGGCGCCGGCATCGGCGATGGAGGCGAGGGTTTTTTCAAGATCGGAAAACTCGCGCTCGAGCAGCGCGTCCATTTCCGGGTGCCGCAGCGGCGCAAGAATCGATCCCGCCTCGCGCCGGTGAAAGGCCTCCAACTCCTCGGCGTCGCGATGGGCGGCGTCGAGATTGCCCGCGGCCGCCTTGTCGGCCGCCGCCAGCAGGCGGTTGGTCGTCTTGCCCATGGCCGACACGACCACCAGCGGACGCTGGCTCTCCCGCGCCTGGACAATGCCCGCGACTCGGCGGATGGCGGCGGCCGATTCAACTGACGTGCCGCCGAACTTCATCACGATCATCGGCGGATCAGGCCCTCCTCGCGCATCAGCTCCGCGTTCAGCACCGCCGCGCCAGCCGCGCCGCGGATCGTATTGTGACCCATGCAGACGAATTTCCAGCCCATCACCGGGCACTCGCGCAGACGGCCGACGGTGACCGTCATGCCGTTACCCCGCATGGCGTCGCGCCGCGGCTGCGGGCGATTCTCCTCGTCCAAATACAGCACCGCCGGTATCGGCGCGCTGGGACAGCCTTTCTGCTGGGGGAACGGATTGAATGCGCGGTACGCCGCCAGCAGCTCTTCGCGCGTGACCTGCTTCTCCAACGTGACCGAGACTGTCACCGTGTGGCCGTCCACTACGGGAACGCGGTTGCAGTGCGCGCTCACTCGCGCCGCCAGCGGCTCGATGTGGTCGCCGGCGAAACGGCCCAGGATCTTCTGCGTCTCCTGCTGCATCTTTTCTTCTTCGCCGCCGATGTACGGGATCACGTTGCCCACGATGTCCATCGACGGCACGCCCGGATAACCGGCGCCCGAGATCGCCTGCAACGTCGTCGCCACGACCGCGCGGATGCCGAAGGGCTCGAGCGGTGCCAGCCCCATCACGAGCGCCACCGTGGAGCAATTCGGGTTGGTGACGATCTGGCCTTTCCAGCCGCGCCGCGCCTTCTGCGCGCTCAGCAGGGCCAGGTGGCTGGCGTTGATCTCCGGCACCAGCAGCGGAACGTCGCTCTCCATGCGGTGATTCCGGGAATTGGAGACTACGGTGTGTCCGGCCTCGGCGAAGGCGCGTTCAATCTCCGTCGCCACGCCCGCGTCCATAGCTGAAAAGACGAGCTCCGGCGGCTGCGTTTCGGGCCGGCATTCGGCGACCGTGAGGGCCGCTACGGCCGCGGGCATCGAGCCCTCCAGCCGCCAACTGGTGGCCTCGGCGTACTTTTTCCCGGCCGAGCGGTCGCTCGCTCCAACCCACACCAACTCGAACCAGGGGTGGTTCTGCAAGAATTTCACGAAGTGCTGGCCCACCATCCCAGTGGCGCCAAGCACGCCAACCGGCGTCTTTTTGTCCATCCCTGAATTGTCCTTCAATTTCTTCTTATTATTTTGCGCCGCCCGCCAGCAATTGGCGAACCAGGCGCGCGTAAACCTGCACCGCTTCGACCAGCTCGGCCTTCGGCACGTGCTCCTCGCTGGTATGAGCGACGTGGATCGAGCCCGGCCCGATCAGGAACGGCTCGCCCCACTGGCCGCCAAAGGCGGGGATATCGGTGGTGTAGGAAACCACGGTCGTTTCAAAACCCGCGAGCGCGCCCAGACGGAGCGCGGGAATGCACAGCAGCTCGTTAGCCACGGCATCCGGTGCGGCCGCCCGCTCGACGGCGGCGCGAATCGGATCGGGGTCTCCCACCAGCCGGAACATCAGGGCGGCCAGCGCCGCGTCGGGAATCACGTTGGGCGCGCGGCCGCCCGAAATCAGCCCGATATTCAACGTGCACGGTCCCAGCGTTTCATCGCGCGGGAGCGGAATCCGGCGCACTCTGGCCAGCGCGTCCAGCAGCTTCTCGATGGCCGACTCCCCCAGCTCCGGGTAGGCCGAATGGGCCATGCGGCCGCTGGCTGCCAGCTCGTAGCGCAGCGCGCCCTTAGAGCCCAGCGCCAGCCGATTGCCGGTGGGTTCGCCGTTGATCAGGTAGCGCGAGCCCATCGGGTGGCGGCCGGCATGATAGGCTCCGGCGCTGTCCTTCTCTTCGCCAACCACGAACAGCAGCGCGAAATCGCGGACTCCTCCGGCCAGCAGCGACTCGGCGGCACAAATCATCGCCGCGGCGATGCCCTTGGCGTCGCACGCGCCGCGCCCCCAGATATGCGTCTCATCTTCATGCAGAGGAATGAAGGGCGGGACAGTGTCGAGGTGGGTGGACAGAGTGACGGCCGGCTCGCCGAAGCGGGCCAGTACGTTGAACCGCTCCGGCGCCACTTCGACTTGCTCGGCGACGCCGCCGTATTGGCTCGCCAGTTTCTGCAGAAGCTGCAGCACACAGGCTCCGACAGCGGCTTCGTTGCCTGTCGTGGACTCGATGTCCACCAGCTTCCGGGTCAGGGCAAGAACTTCCATTCAGGCGCTCTCTACGGCATCTCGATCGGTTTCAGGCACTCCGGCGGCCGGCCGCACTAGAACCTCAGACCGTTCTCGGGAGACCAGTACAGGCCCGCGCTGGCGTAGGCGGAGGAAAATGAGGTCGTGGACGGCTTCGTCTCGTTAGCGTAATAGCCGCCGCCCGCGGTAAAGGAGAGTCCACGGAGGAATCGATAGGAAAAAGACAGCCCCGCGTTATAGGCATCGTAGCTGGTCCCCGCTTGCGCCAGGCCGGTGAGGCGTGTCACTCCGCCGACCCCGGACACCGAGAGCCGGGATGTGAGCGTGCGGCTGAGAGAAGCTCCACAGGATTCGCTTCGGCTGAGCAACAGCAGGTCGTTGCCCGGAACGACGCCCGAGTAGCAGAAGATCGCGATCCCGCCGCGCTGAAAAGCGTGGCTGTAGTTTGCAGACCCTGAGAGGAATTTCTGGCTCACATTGTCGATCACGTACACCTGCGGCACGCCCAGCAGCAGGGCGATGTCGGGAGGCAGCGTCAACGTCGCCAGGAATTGAGAATTCACAAAGCTCTCGCCGAAAGATCCGGCGATGGAATCGCGCGATGAAATCCGGTATTGCGCGCCCACGGTTACGGATTGGATGTTCGTGTCCCCAATGCTCTTGATGTAGTCGATCCGCGTATAAGAGTAGACGACGTTGGTGGAAAATCGCTGCGTCCAATAGGTGCTCAGGCTCACGTTGCCCGTGTACCCGTTGGAGTCGCTGAAGGAACTGCCCTCACGCCGCGCGAAGAACGCCGATCCGCCAAAGCTCATCATGGTCCGTTTACTGAGCAAAACGCCAAGGCTTCCGGAGCTGTTCGAGAAATACGTCATCTGGTTGGAGGACTGGGTGTCCACGAGATTGTTCTGCAACGGGTTGGTCGTGCTGGCGCCTGGGGGAACCGTGGCTCCGCCCGTCGAGCCGCCGCCGGCGACTCCGATGGACCCCAACACGCCATTGGCCGAAGATGGCAGTCCCCAGGACGTGAGTCCGAATCCGCCGGCCGAGGCTCCGGCAAACTCCTCGAAATCCAAGGTGAGCCGTCTGGATAATAAGGTACCTACCGACAGACTCACCACATTGGAAGGGAGCCAGCCATTCTGAGGTTCCCCTTTACCGAAATAGCGGTAACCAGAGCCGCTGTAGCCGAGCGTGAAAGTCGTCCGTTTGAACGATTTCATCATCGAGACGCCACCGCTCAAGCCGATGGTTCTGCCAATCGAAGCGGACGCGCCTTCAGGCGAGTTGACGTCCGTGTAGTAGCTGCCCGAAACCGCCAGCCAGGGCTGAATGGAGTTGACTACCGACTGCAGGCCGTCGAATGTGCGCGGGTCCCTCAGTTGTGCCGGGACGGACGATCCGGCGAGCGCAAGAATGACGATGGCGCGGCTGATTCCCATGGGAATTCCAGAGTACCGCGAATTCTCGCGCAATGGACCGGCGATCGTGGCCCGGCCGCGGCCCGCTTGTCGATCTCGAGGAGTTTACAGGTCCCCGTGTTTGCCCTTCACCCCGAGCCGGACCTTTGACCCCTTGGCCTCGCAGTACGCGTTAAACTCCTCGATCATCTTGGGAGTCCACTCCGTGTCGATTTCGCCCGGCGAGTATTTCCGTTCGCGCAACATCTTGTGGCCCCATTCATCGACCATGTGCGTACGCTCGGCCTCGTTGGCCACCTTTTCGGCAACCTGCGGCGGGATGAAGGTGACGCCCTCGGGATCGCTCACCACGACATCGCCCGGCAGCACCGTCACGCCGCCGATGCGGATCGGAACGTTGATGCCCGCCAGCGTCGTGTTGCGCAGCGCCGAGGGATGGAAACCGCGGGCGAAGATTTGAAAACCCTCGATTTCCTGGTTGCCGCTCACGTCGCGAATGGAGCCGTCCACCACCAGCCCCGTCCCGGTCTTAGTCATGATCGACGTGCCCAGGTTATCGCCGATGATCGTGCCGTCCTCGATCTTGCCGAACAGGTCCACCACCATCACATCGCGCTTCACCAGCGTGTCGATGACCCAGGAGTTCTGGCCGTGGCTGACCCGGCCTTCCTTCTTCCCGTTGGCGTTGATGTAATCGTTGAAGTCCTTGCGCAATGGAACGAACACCGCCGTGACCGCGCGGCCCACCATCCGCGGCCCGCCCACCTTCACATTTACGGTCTTAAAGTTGCCTTCGAACTGCAGCGGATAACCGGCTCCGCGCAGCGTCCCCCACGCCTCCTCGGCGTCCACCGTCGCCAGCCGGTCGAGCAATTCGTCGGAGACTTTCGGGCGTCCGTCGGGGAATCGCTCGCCCTTCCACTCGCTGGTGATGGCGAGCAACTGATCTTTCGTAAACATGCCCAGCTGCGCCAGCGCCGGCAGTGCGATCAGCGCGGTCAGGATTCCCAATTGAATGACTCTGCGTTTCATCGATGCAATTTCTCCTTAGTCGCTGCGATGTCTCGTGAGAGCGCGCACCGCGGCGCGTTGCTACCACCATTTATGCCCGTTCGGCACCCATCCCGGCGCCGCATAGGCGAAAAACATCACGATCAGGCCTATCAACAGTGCCAGCGCGATGCTGTGCTTCAGAACGGCCCGGAATACGTCGCCCTCTTTTCCTTCCAGCCCCGTCGCGACGCAGGCCACGATGATCGACTGCGCGCCGATCATCTTGCCCATCACGCCCCCGGCCGTGTTGGCCGCCGCCATCAGCACCGGATTCAGTCCCAGCTTGTTGGCCGTAATCACCTGCAGGCTCCCGAACAGCGCGTTTGATCCGGCGTCCGTCCCGCTCATCGCCGTCCCCAGCCATCCGATCAGCGTGCCGAAAAGCGGGTAGAACCACCCCGTGTTCGTCAGCGCCAGCCCCAGGATCGCGTCCATCCCGCAGTAGCGCGTCACGAATCCCAGCGAGATCATGGCCGAGATCGCCAGCAGGCTGTACCGCAGCCGCCAGTTGGTCCGGCCGAAAACCCGCAGCGTCCTGCCGAACGACAGCCCCAGAATCGGTCCGGCCAGCAGCCCGGCCAGGAACGTTCCCGTGCCGATCGTGGACAGCCACGCCAGTTCCATGATGGCGGGCTCCGCATGGTTCTTGGCGACCACCGGCGGAGTGCGCAGTACCATCTGGTGCAATCCGGGCACCGGCGTCTTGTAGTCCGTGCTCTCCAGCAAGTGCTTCACGGGCGGGAGTCCCCACACGACGACGAACACGGCCAGCAGCATGAACGGCGACCAGGCGTGCAGCACCTGCCGCGTCGTGTGCCGGCTCCGGGCCAGCTCCGCCACCGGCGGATCCTCGGGATAGCGCCAGATCGGCTTCGGTTGCCAGAATCGGAAAAACACCGCGCACAGCAACAGCGTGAACATGCCGCCGATCACGTTCACCAGTGTTCCGTCGATGTAGTTCGACCAGAATAACTGCACTCCGGCAAACGCGATGCCGCATACCGCCAGGCCCGGCCACACCCGCAGCGTGTTGCGCCATCCGGTCATGGTCCGGACGAGCCATAGCGGCAGGATCAGCGCCGTGATCGAAACGATACGGCCTGTCATGGCCGCCAGGTCGGGCTCGGCCAGGCCCGTCACCGCCACCAGTGTCCGCACCGGATTGCCCATCCCGCCGAACGCCACCGGCGCCGTGTTCGCCAGCAGGCACATCACCGCCGTCTCAAACGGCTTGAAACCCAGGCCGATCATCATCGCCCCGCACACTGCCACCGGTGCGCCGCCGCCCCCTGCGCCCTCCAGCACCGCACCGAATGCCAGCGCGATCAGCAGCGCCTGCAGCCGCCGGTCGTCCGTGATCCCTCCGATCGATACCTTGATCGTCTCGAAATGCCCGCTCTCCACCGTCAGGTCGTAGACAAAAACGGCCGCCACCAGGATCCATCCAATGCGGATCGCGGCATAAACAAACCCGTGGCCCACCGCCGCAGCCAGCATCAGCGCGGGCATCCGGAACACCGCCAGCGCCAGCACCGCGCCGCACGCGAACGCCCACACCGCCGCCCAGTGCGCCGCCAGCCGGCGCACCGCCAGCAGATAAAACATTAGCGTTACCGGCAACGCCGCCACGGCCGTCGAGAGCACGGCGTTACCCAGCGGATTGTAATTCTGAGTCCAAACTTGCACGAATGAAGCCCAGCCCTAGCGAAAGCAGGCATCCTATCACACCGGCGCCCGCGGCCCGCTTCAGTGCGCGCTATTCATGGCGCGCCAGCGCTGCGCACTGCACTCGGGCCCGGCCCCGGTCTCCTACAATGCGGGGAGAGCCATGTCTTCGGTGTGCGTATTCTGCGGTTCGCTGAACTCCGTTTCAGACCTGTTTCTGGATGCTGCCCGCGAGACCGGACGGCTGTTCGCCGCGTCCGGCTGGACGATCGTTTACGGCGGCGCGCGCAATGGGATGATGGGCGCCTTAGCCGACGCCGCGCTGGCCGCCGGCGGCCGCGTGGTGGGCGTGATTCCGCGCGCCCTGGTGGAACGCGAAGTGGCCCACCGCGGGCTGACCGAACTGCGCGTCGTCGCCTCGCTCCAGGAGCGCAAGACCGTTATGACCGAGCTGAGCGACGCGTTCCTGACACTGCCCGGCGGCTTCGGCACGCTCGACGAACTGTTCGAGGTGCTGACCTATTCGATGCTCGGCTATCACGACAAAGCCTGCGTCCTCGTGAACACCGGCGGCTACTACGACCACCTGCTGGCATTCGTCGGCCACGCCGTCGCCGAGGGTTTCGTGGCGCCTCGTTTGAGCCGCTGCCTGCTGGTCGCCGCGCAGCCGCCACAGGCTCTCAGCCTGCTCGAACGGTCTTTGGCTGAAACTCGCCGCACCGCGCCCAAGCGTTACTGAGCCGCGACCGTGTTGCTGAGCCGCAACTGTGTTACTGAGCCGCGACCGTGTTGCTGAGCCGCAACTGTGTTACTGAGCCGCGACCGTCAGGGAGCGGATGTGCCGAGTGCTTCTGCAACCAACTCCCGTCCGCCTTACCCCGCCAGTCCCCGCGCCTCTGCATCAAACGCGAATTCGAACCCGTTCGCTGCGATCCCTCTCAACTCCTCTTGCGTGAAGCCGAATGCCGTAGCCGCGATTTCATACTCGCGTTCCAGCGTGGTCCCGAACATCGCCGGGTCGTCCGTGTTCAGCGTCACGGGGACTCCCGCATCGTAGAGCCGCCGCAGCGGGTGCGCTCCCAGCGACGCCACCGCGCCCGTGCGCAGGTTGCTCGTGATGCAGATCTCCAGCGGGATCCGGCGTTCCACCAGGTGCCGCACCAGGGCCAGATCGCCGATCGCGCCGATGCCGTGTCCGATCCGCTCGGCCCCGCACTCCAGCGCGTCCCAAACCGTTTGCGGCCCCATCGTCTCCCCGCCGTGCGGCGCCAGGTGCAGCCCCTGCTGCCTGGCCCACGCGAACACCTCGCGGAACTCCAGCGCCGGCCCCCGCGCCTCGTCGCCGCCGATGCCGAATCCAATCACGCCGCGCTCCCGATGGGCCGCCGCCAGGCGCGCTACCTCCCACGCCGCTTCGACGCCGAATTGCCGCACCGCATCGAGTATGAACCGCACCTCCACCGGGCTTTGCGCCGCCTCCGCGGCAATCGCGGCGAAGTACGGCTCGAACGGCAACTCCCGCCACAGCCACACTCCCACCGACAGGTTGATCTCGGCATACACCACGTTCTGCGCGCTGAGCCGCTCGAGCAGCCGCCGCGCGATCAGCGCGAAGTGTGCCGGCTGCGTGAGGCGCAGGTTCACCCACTTGTAGCTCTGCAGGAATCCGAGGAAATCGGTGTAGCCGTAAGCTTCCGCGACCTTCTCCCGCGTCAGCGCCGGATCGATTTCCAACAAGGTTTCCGGCTCGACCGAACCTTCCAGATGCAGGTGCAATTCCGCTTTCTTGAGTCGATGAATGAATTCGGTCACGTTCCCTTATCGTAGCCGCTGCTTTCGATGCCCTCTTTGACCGGAACTGGTGTCTAATTGTGCAAGAGCCCACATGCGCTTCCGCTATTTGCTGCCAGTGGTCAACCTGGTCATCGATGCGGCGCTGCTCATTGCAGCAGTCCATGTGGTCGATGCCGACCGGCTTGCGAGAAGGAACCCTTATCCGCTCTGGCACCAATCGTACGAGCGCATCGATCCCAACTGGTGGCGGAATGACTGCTGGTACCGGCCGCAAGCGCCAGTCCAGGCAATCACCTCGGGCACCTTGCCCGCCACATTAACCGTGGCGGCCATCTTCGAGGCGTTCATCCCGAATGGGGCTACGGGCTGGAGGCTCAGCACTCCATTCGATTTCCGCTGGGCGGGCCTCCATTTTCTGTGTGCGGCATTATGTTGGTACACCATCGGCCGTTGGCTGGAGTCGCGTGGGTCCATCTGGAAGAAGATCGTCGCCATTTACGTCGTTGCGCGAGTGTTGACAATCCCGGCGTCGATGATGCTCGAATACGACAGTTGGTGGATGCTCTGCTACATGCTGCTCATCCTGGCCTGGACCATCTTTGCCATGGCGCTGGTCGTGACGGTGCTCCTGCGCCTGTGGAGGCGCTTCTCATCGGCAAAGGTCGAAGCGCGGTAATCGGAGCGTACGTCGAGCGCTTCCGACCGAGCGCAACGAAGAAGTAGACATGGGTCTATCGGGCGTTGCAGCCAAGAAGCCTTCAATCCTGCGGCCCCGTCGCTGCGATAATAGGCCCATGAAGCCGGGTGATCTGGAAGCTATTGTCGGCGGCTACCACGGTGATCCGTTCGCCGTCCTGGGCCCGCAGTCCACGGCCAAAGGCGGTTGGACGCTGCGCGCCTTCTTGCCGCACGCCAGGAGCGTCACGGCGCTATGTGAAGATGGCCGCAGCGTGGAGCTCGAGCGCCGGCACGCCGAGGGTTTTTTTGAAGCCGCGTTCGACCGCGCTCCGGGCCGCTACCGCCTGAGGGTGGAGACCCAGCAGGACACGGTCGAGGAGATCGAGGATCCCTACCGTTTCGGGCCGCTGCTGAGCAGCTTCGACCTGCACCTGCACGCCGAGGGCACCAATCACGAAGCCTGGCACGCGCTGGGTGCGCATCTGGTTGAAGTGGACGGCGTCCCTGGCGTCCGGTTCACGGTCTGGGCGCCCAATGCCGAAGTGGTCAGCGTCGCCGGCGACTTCAACTATTGGGACGTGCGCCGCCATCCCATGCGCCTGCGCGATGGCGGCATCTGGGAGATCTTCCTGCCGCGGGTCGGCGTCGGCGCGCTCTACAAATACTTCGTTCGCTCGAAGATCTTCGGAGTGCACAGCCTGAAATGCGACCCCTACGCCTTCGCCACCGAGAAGCCGCCTAAGCAGGCCTCAGTGGTCTGGGACCTGACCCGCTATGAGTGGCATGACGCCGAGTGGATGGAGCGCCGCGCCGCCGCCGATGCCCTCACCGCGCCCATGTCGTGCTATGAGGTCCATCTCGAATCGTGGATGCGCGATCCCTCCGGCAACCCGCTCAGCTATCGCGAGCTGGCCCAGCGCCTGGTCTCCTACGCCCGGCAGATGGGCTTCACCCACCTCGAGCTCATGCCGCCCCTGGAGCACCCTTATTCCGGTTCCTGGGGTTATCAGGTGACCGGCTACTACGCCCCCACCGCCCGCTTCGGCAACCCCGACGATTTCCGCTTCTTCGTCGACGAATGCCACCGCGCCGGCCTCGGCGTCCTCATCGACTGGGTCCCCGCTCATTTCCCGAAGGACGCCTTCGGCCTGGCCCGCTTCGACGGTACCGCGCTCTATGAGCACGACGATCCGCGCCAGGGCGAGCAGAAGGATTGGGGCACCCTGATCTTCAACTTCGGCCGCAACGAAGTGCGCAATTTCCTCATCTCCAACGCCCTGTTTTGGCTGAAGGAGTATCACATCGACGGCCTGCGGGTGGACGCCGTGGCCTCGATCCTGTATCTCGATTACTCGCGCCAGCCCGGCGAGTGGCTGCCTAACCAATACGGCGGCAACGAGAATCTGGCCGCCATCGATTTCCTCAAGCGGTTCAATGAAGAGGCCCACAAGGTACCCGGCGCCATCACCATCGCCGAGGAGTCCACCTCCTTCGCCGGCGTCTCCCGCCCGGTCTACGCCGGCGGCCTGGGCTTCACCATGAAGTGGAACATGGGCTGGATGCACGACATGCTCCACTACTTCCACCAGGACGCCATCTTCCGCCGCTTCAGCCATCACGACATCACCTTCAGCCTGGTCTACGCCTTCAGCGAAAACTTCCTGCTGCCGATCTCCCACGACGAAGTGGTCCACGGCAAGGGCTCGCTCATTTCCAAAATGCCCGGCGACGATTGGCAGCGCTTCGCCAACGTCCGCGCCTTTCTCGGCTACATGTACGGCCACCCCGGCAAGAAGCTGCTGTTCATGGGCTGCGAACTCGGCCAGTACGAAGAGTGGAACTGGCAGGCCAGCCTGCGCTGGGATCTGCTGCAGTATCCCAGGCACCACCAGCTTCACGACTACGTGCGCGAGCTGAATCTGCTCTACTCCCGGGAAAAACCGATGTTCGAGGTCGACTACCACTGGTCCGGCTTCGAGTGGATCGACTTCCACGACATCGACTCGAGCGTCATTTCGTTCGTCCGCCGCGCCAAAGACCCGAACGATTTCCTGGTCTTCGTCTGCAACTTCACCCCGGTGGTCCGCCACGGCTACAACGTCGGCGTGCCCGAGCCCGGCAAGTATGTCGAGGTTCTCTGCAGCGACGCCGAACAATTCGGCGGCAGCGGCGTTTGCAATCGCGGCGACCTCTGGAGCCGCCCCGGCGTCATCCAGAATCACTACCATTTCCTGACCCTCACGCTGCCGCCGCTCGCGGTCTCCGTGTTCCGCTGCGTCCAGCACGCCTGAGCCGCGCGAACCGGGGAACGGCCCTGAAGGAGGCGGTTGGAGGTGTTGGATGCGAGCCAGTAGGCTTTGACTCCAGCGCCGGCTTTCTCTTCCTGGCCGCGGTCGCAGCGGCCGCATTCGCTATCCTGTTCTTCTTCATGCCCGAGACACGCGATAAACAGTTTCTCAACCCAACCCTATGAACACTATCCTGCTTCTGCTGATGTCGAATGTCTTCATGACCTTCGCCTGGTATGGCCATTTGAAGTACGGTCACGCCTGGCCGTTGTGGAAAGCGATCCTGGTCTCGTGGGCCATCGCGCTGCTCGAGTATTGCCTGGCCGTGCCGGCCAATCGCCTCGGCTACGCCCAGTTCTCCGGCTTCCAGCTCAAGATCATTCAGGAGGTGGTCACGCTCTTCGTCTTCGCCATATTCGCCGTCACGTTCCTGAAAGAAAAACTCGCCTGGAATTATCTCGTGGCCTTCGCCTGCCTGGGCCTGGCTGCCTTCTTCGCCTTTGCGTTCAAGGCGCCCGGAGCCGCATGAGCATCCACTCTCCGCGGAATGCGCCGGATTTTCTTAGGTCGGAGGTCCGGCGTATGCTAATTTGATTTCTATGTCCAGAATTGAGCCCCGGTTCAATCCAGGTGCCGGGCTCGGCCCAGGAATCGCCGTTCAAAGGAGCAACACTCGATGTCCCAGGTGAAACCGGTACCGGATGGATATCATTGCGTCCAGCCGTATCTGATCTTCAAGAACGCCGCCGCGGCCATAGCTTTTTGCGTGCAAGCCTTCGGAGCGACGGAGAAATTCCGAATGGCCGGTCCCGAAGGCCGCATCGGCCACGCGGAGATTCTGATCGGGGACTCGACCATCATGCTGGCCGATGAAGCGCCGCAGATGGATGCGTATAGTCCCGAGCATTACGGCGGCTCTCCGATCAGCCTGCTGATCTACACCGCCGATTGCGACGCCGTCTATGCGCAGGCCCTGGCCGCGGGCGCGGAGAGCCTGCGCGAGCCCGCCGATCAGCCCTATGGAGACCGCATGTCGGGCGTCCGCGATCCCTTCGGTTACAAGTGGTATATCGCCACGCACGTCAAAGACGTCTCCCACGAGGAACTGGGCGCGCAAAGTTGAGTCGACGGAGTTCAGTTTCGGCAGGCGGGAATCCTGGCTGATCTTCGGTTGCGGACAGGAAGCGGCGACAGACCACCGGCGCCGCGGCATGGATCGGGTTCGGGAACGCCGTGTCTGGACGGGAACGCCGCAGTGGGGGATCAGGGACGTATAGACTGCGGCAAATGCCTCACTTTGAGTTCACCGCTTGCCTTCCGCATCCGCTGAGTATCCACTAACCCACGCCGATTCAACAGCATGGCGATTTTCGGGCACCGCGGTTGTAATCTGGACCATTACGTGCATGTAACGTTGTGACGGCGTAAGAAATGCCCACAACAATTGCACATACAGATCTGAATCTCATCTTAGTGCGGAGGACCCGGAGAAGTTTCGGTCGCAGGCCGCGCCCGGGCACATGGGCCCGCCGAGGCAGGAGTTGCTGGAATCGCGAGTTCTCGGACAACTGGCCACTCTGGAAAGCCTTGAGGCCCTCCAGCCTGGCGCAGCAGTTGCCTTTCTGAGAATGCCCGCTCGACCCTTCGGTCGGATCGAAGGCCGGCTGATCGTCCGCGGCATCCATCGTGCGGAGACGGTGAATGCAGCCGGGCAGTCGCTTGCGCCGGCGCCGTGGCAAAATAGGCCAAATTGGCTGTTTCTTGTCCATGTGTGGTCGATCTCTCATCGGGGGCCACGGCAAGCGGGACCGATTTCCCACTCCCGCAGCAATCCACCCGCCGGCGCCGCAGCCGCCTCTGCTCGGAATGCGTTAGCGTAAGGAGGATGTCGGGCGCAGACGACTTAGCCGCTATGGGCGACCCACTCTTCCTCTCGCTGTGGCTCGGCGGCTTCAGCCCGCTCGCGCTGCCGATCTACTTCCGCAAGACCCTCGAGGTCTTCCCGTTCTCCAAACTCGCGCCGGGTTCGCTGCTGCGCGTGTGGGCCGTCTCGTTCCACGAAGTCCCCGTTTTTGAGAGCTTCCTCGACACCGCGGTCGACGCTCGCGAGGCCGCCGGCCTGGTGCAGGAGTTCCTGCACGACGATTGCTGCATCCAGCTCGAAACGCGCTGGGATCTGTGGCTCTGGGACGGCGATTGGGCGCTCAAACCCTCGCGCGTCTGCATCGAGCTGCACGCGCCGCTCTTCGAGCACGACGTCCTCAACCCCCTGGGCGAGGCCGAGCAGATCTGGATCGACCTGGGCCGCGAGGATCTCTATTTGCCCCAGCCGAAGAGCGACCAGCTCCGCCCGGTGCAATCCAATATCCGCAGCATTCTGCACCTGGCCGACGACCTGGAAGAGGCCCTCACCGTCGAGCGCCGTCTGCTGTGGTCCGAAAGCGAAGACAATTTCGCCGAACGCCTCATGCTGCTGCTCGACGAACCGCCCGGCGAGGGCATCTCGTAGGTGGCCGAAACCGAGTGGGGACTGCGCTATCGACCCGCGACTCTTGTTACTGAGCCGCGACTGTCAAGGAGCGGATGCTTCGCGTTGTGATCGCGCCATGGCCCTGCGGGCCACCCATGGAGATGAATGTCAGCGGGTGACATTCGAGAGAGCGGTTGCTTCGCGTCTTGACGAGCCGCTCGTTTCAGAGCCGCGACCGCCGTTTCTGAGCCGCGACCACGTGACGGAGCCGCGACTGTTAAGGAGCGGATGCTTCGCGTTGCGATCGCGCCGTGGCCGTGAGCGATTGGGCAACGATTTCCCAACTAGCCATTTTATGCCTTTTAGAATCAATTGCTTAGAAACCGAGTTGGGCAAAACTGCCCAAATCGACCCAGGGCGCGCACAATTCTTCCGCTCCACCCTCTGCCTCTCCTGCGCTGTGTGGACTTCACCCTTCTTCTCACCCGCTATTTCATCGCCGCATGAACGAATCGGCGCTCCGCCGGCGTCTAAACGCGTAGCGGCCACGTCTTTCTTGTGGGCCTCGTCCAGGCGACGAATCGCCGCCGGACGAGGCTTAGGAGTGGCATTGTAGGAGAGGCCCCGTAGGATGGATTTGGAGGAATCATAATGATCCGCTGTTTTGCGTTTCTGATCGCGGCAGCTCTGACCCTGTCCGCGGCCGAACTCCCCGTTTCCCGCGTCGTGCTCTATAAGAACGGCCTGGCGCTGTTCGAGCGTTCCGGCGCTGTCAAGCCCGGCGAGCCCGTGCGCCTCGAATTCAAGAAATCCGAGATGGACGACGTTCTCAAAACCCTGGTCCTCACCTCCTCGGCCGGCGCCGTGACGCACCTGCGCTATGAGCTCGACGAGCCTCTGGACCTCCGCCTGGCCGACATCGGCCTGAGGATTCCCGACGGCGTCAACCTGGCCACGCTGCTCGATCAGATGCGCGGCGCGCGCATCGTCCTCGGCACCACCGGCGGGCCTGTCGAGGGCGTCGTCGTCAGCGGACGCGTCGTCCAGCCGCTCGCGCCGGCCGGGCCAGCCTTCCATCAGATCGTGCAGGCGCAGAAGCTCGAGCTGACCTTCCTGACCACCGCCGGCGAGCTGCGCATCATCGACCTGGACGGCGTCTCCAGCGTCAAGCTCGCCGACGACCGCCTGCAGAAGCTCCTCACCGACGCCCTCGGCGCTTACCAGCAGGCGCAGTCGCAGGAGCGCAAGTCGCTATGGGTCGAGACCTCCGGCGCGGCCGGCAACCTGCTGGCCCGCTACCTGGTGCCCGCCCCGATGTGGAAATCGGCCTACCGCCTGGCCTTCACCGACAAGGACGACGCCACCATCGAGGGCTGGGCCATCGTCGAAAACAAGAGCGATTCCGACTGGAACAACGTCCAGTTGACCGTCGTCTCGGGCCAGCCCATCTCCTTCATCAGCCGCCTCTACGAACCGAAATACATCCAGCGCCAGGACCTGGAGCCAGCCGAGAATGTGGCCCAGTTCAAGAACCTCGAACGCAACGCCGCCCCCCAGGCCGCGCCCGGCCACTACATCGCCAAGGCCAAGCTGGGCATGGGCCAGCAACAGAACATGCTTCAGATGAACGCTCCCATGCCTGCTGGCACCCCCGCCGGAGTCGCCGGCGGGATGCTCGGCTCGGTCAATGAGAGCGTCGAGGTCTCCAGCAGCGTCGAGCCCGACACCGAAGCCCAGGAGGTCGGCGAGTTGTTCGAATACCACTTCAGCCGCCCGGCCAGCGTCAAGGCCGGCGAATCCCTGCTGCTGCCCTTCGTCCAGCAGAAGATCACCGCCCGCCAGGTCTACATCTGGGATTCCGGCGAGGGCGTGCATCCGCAGCGCGCGGCCAAGCTGACCAACTCGACCGGCAAGACGCTGGACGGCGGTCCGGTCACCGTCTACACGCCCGAGGGCTACACCGGCGAGTCGCTGATGAGCACCTTCAAGGCCGGCGACAAGCGGTTCCTCTCCTTCGCCATCGATCTCGGCACGCGCGTCACGACCAAGTTCGACACCGGCGCCCAAGTCATTCGCTCTTTCAAGGCCGAACACGGCCTGCTCACCACCAAATCGGTCCTGGAGCGGCGGACCACCTACACCGTCTCGAACGTCGACGCCAAAGAAAAGGCGCTGCTCATCTCGCATCCGGTGGTCGGCGAGCAGGAGCTCATCTCGCCCAAGCCGGAGGAGAAGTCCGACCAGCGCTACCTCTTCGCCGTCACCGCGCCCGCCGCCGGTAGCACCAGCTTGACCGTCGTCGAGCAGCAGCCGCTCGAGGAGAGCGTCAGCATCATGGGGTTGAACGCCGACCAGATCGTCGCCTGGATCGCCGCCCGCAAGCTCAGCCCGGAGGCTCGCCAGAAGCTGGAAACGCTGGCCGCGAAGAAGCGCGATCTCTCCGACGCCACCGCGGCGATCCAGCAGCTTGAGGCCCGCATCAACGCGCTCAGCGCCGACGAGAGCCGGCTGCGCCAGAACATTCAGAGCCTGAATTCCGTCGTCAGCCAGCGGCCGCAGGTCGAGAAGTGGGCCGCCGATCTGGCCGCCAAAGAGGTCTTCATCATCGATCACCAGTCCCGCCTGGACGAGGCCCGCAAGAAGAAGGCCGCCCTCGAAAGCGAGCTGGCCCAATTAGTTGAGAAACTGAGTTTTTGAAACTCGCACTGATCGGCTACGGCAACGTCGGACGCGCCTTCGCGCGCCTGCTGGAGCGCAAACGCTCCGTCTACCCTAACCGCATCGTCGCTATCCACACCGCCCGCCACGGCACCGCCTACGACCCGCGTGGGCTCCCGATCGAACCCGCATTCGGCCCGCCCGCCGCCAGTGTCGACGAATTTCTGGCTCAGGCGCGGGCCGAAGTAGCGGTCGAGATCACGACTCTCAATCCCGAGTCGGGCGAGCCCGCCGTGTCCTACATCCGCGCCGCCTTCGCCCGGCACATGCACGTCATCACGGCCAACAAAGGCCCCATCGCCTGCGCCTACCAGGCCTTGAAACAGGAGGCCCGCGCCGCCGGCGTCGAGTTCCTGTATGAAGCCACCACAATGGACGGCACGCCGGTCTTTAATCTCGTGCGCAACACCCTGCCGGGCGTCGAAATCCTGGGCTTCTCGGGCGCGTTGAACTCCACCAGCAAGGTGATCATCGAGGCCATGCGCCAGGGCCAATCGCTCGAAGACGGCATCGCCGAGGCCCGCCGCCTGGGCATCACCGAAGCCGATCCCTGGTTCGACATCGAGGGCTGGGACTCGGCCTGCAAAGCCGCCGCGCTGGCCAATGTTCTGATGAACGCCGGCGTCACGCCGCAACAGATCGACCGCCGTGGCATCGGCCGGCTGACGCCTGAAAAGCTCGCCGCCATCGAGGCCCGCGGCAAGAGCGTGACCCTGCTCAGCCGCGCCCGCAAGACGCCGCGCGGCGTCAAACTGCGCGTGCGCGCCGAGGTGCTCGACCGCGACGACATCCTGGCCGCCTGCCGCGGCACCTCGAACCTGCTGGTGCTGCACACCGACCTGATGGGCGATGTGGGCGTGTTCACGCTCAAGCCCGGACTCGATCAGACGGCCTACGGTCTGTTCTCCGATCTGGTCGAAATCGCACGCACG
>Ga0302319_10003668_pt1 | contig 31921 bp, 9 predicted proteins | sample Bog_T0_2_FD_203319 | JGI IMG/M metagenome (GOLD analysis project Ga0302319, IMG submission 203319) | Peat permafrost microbial communities from Stordalen Mire near Abisko, Sweden - Bog_T0_2 | ecosystem: Environmental > Terrestrial > Soil > Wetlands > Peat | place: Sweden: Abisko, Stordalen Mire... | reverse complement strand
ACCTTCGATTTTTCGACGAAATCGAGGGGGGGGGGGTGGGGTCTCAGCGTTTTTGGGGGGGGTGAAGGCCGGAAAACAGGGATCAGGAATCAGAGAACAGGGGCAAAGGCGGGGCGATGGAATTGGCGAGGGGGCGGGTTGCGTTCTGCTGGACGATTTTGGCATGAGAAACACCCCTACAAGGATTGTGCGCCAAAAGGGGTGAATTGCCTGCAAGTATGGTATGGGTGGAAGTTGTTGGATTTAAGCAGGTTAGTCAAGGTAAGTTGGGGGAGGGGCTTGCTTTTTTTTTGGATGGGGTATGGGGAATCGGGTTGCAGGCCTACCGGAAGGCACATTCAGTGGTTGGATCGATGTTCAAAATGCGTTTGCCTGCCAGCGTAGAACTCCTGCCCTGTCGCATCGCCGCACCTCCTCAGACAGACTCTTCCCAAGGCGCCTCGGGATACTCCTCAGGTTGCCGCCTAAGAATGAGGGGGATGGTGACTGGGGATGATTCCATGTTCATCATTGTTCTGGGGAAGCGGGGAAGTTCTCATTGCAGGAAGAAATGAATGAGGGTCTCCCGAGCATGGTTGTTCATGATGCACATGCTCGCAGGAGCGTACAGTTTGTTCCCGGCCAGATCTTCTGTTGCTGGAGGAACGAAAGAGTCTTTCTGGAAGGGACGGTGGATTGAATAGATGCTGCGACTTTCGATTGCTATCTTGGCGCCGGCGAACGCGCCGCGGCCCCTGCCGGCCGCAGTTCCCGAAGCATGCGAGTTCCGGTTTTGGGGCACTTATGGAAATGATTCGAAACTGCTCAAAGACACGCTCTGCTTCACTGGCCCGAAATCAAACGAGGACCAATCCCCTGTAGCAAATTCACCCCCGAATATGCATTCAGGCGGCAAATACCATGCTATCGGCGGGATTCGCGGAAATTGCGAAACAGCACCGCATCGTTGATTTCCGTGCCACGGGATAGCAGGAGCCGGCCGTCCGGCGCCCATTGGAAATTGAAGATGCGGCCATCTGTGAAGTGAGTCATGGGGGTGGATGGCCCGCCGGCGACTGGCTGCTGCCAGACATTTCCCACACCATTTATTTCGTTGATAAACGATATCGCGCGGCCGTCAGGCGTCCACACCAGGGGTGGAGAAATCGATGTGCCGGGTAGCGGGAACACTCGGACTGGCTTGCCGCCAGAGATCGGAACAATCGCCAGAAGCGCTGCTTGACCGGGCCCTGGGGTGTAGGAACAGGCAATCCATTTTCCGTCTGCCGATACAGACGGATTTTCGGCGTTGAAATCTGTCAATTGGGTTGCTTTGCCGCCCTGGCCTGGCACTTTCATCAGTACGGACTTGTCGTCCTGCGTGCTGGAATAAATCACCCAATTGCCATCTGGCGTGATCGAGGGCGGGAAGTCCTGCAACCCCTGAGTGAGACGCGTTTCTTTGCCGTCATTCAGGTCGATGCGCCACAGATTGGCCCGGTCTTCTCCGAACCAGCGGACCTCCACCATGAAGTCACCTCGCTGAGAGATGGCCGGGTGCGAAAGCATTTCGTGTCCACCGGTGGTGGCAAACCGCCTGGCATTGGAACCATCCGGATTGATTTCGATCAAGTCACGGCTATGGCCGCTTTCCGACGTGTACACAATTCGCCCGTCCGGCGTCCAGGCTAGTCCAAAAACGCCGTCCTGATTTTCATTTTCTGAACTCAGAACGCGCGGCTCCGTTTTGTCTCCGGGCGGAAGAACCTGAATGCTGCTCAGAATCTTGTCCTGAACGGCGAGCAATGCCTTTCCGTCCGAAGTGGTACGGACCTCTGTGTAGTTGGAAAGATCGTGCGAAACGGGCTGAATATTACCTCCATCCATCGACGCTGCGAAGATCTGCGCGTGCCGCGTGCTGGGAAGTTCTCCGGCGATGATCAACTCCCGGCCCGGAGGCAAGTCCCAGAGATCGTCGACGGTCCGCCATTCTTCCATGGGCAAAGGCTGCGCTGCGCCGTCGGCGGCCGCAATGCTCATGAGCCTTGACTGCAACGGATAGACGAGGCTCTTGCCGTCTGCTGTCCATGTAATTCGATTGAAGTGAATTCCCGGCGCCTTGTACGTGGCAAGAACGCGTTCGCCCGAACCATCCACCGCCGCAGTCACGACGCTGTCTTCCCCATGCGTGGCGAGGGTGCTGCGCACGAAGGCAATGGTGCGCCCATCCGGTGAAATGGCCGGCGCGCCGGAGATGCCGCTGAGCAGTTTGACGGCCGATCCCCCCAGGAACGGCACGCTGAAAAGATCGCCACTCGCTTCATTCGGCTTTTTGCGGGCAAAAAGAACAATTGCCGCATCGGGAGAAAAAGCCACTCCCGGACAATCATCGCTGCCAAGCTCAGCCAATTCCAGCAAACGGCCCGATGCCAGTTGTTTCAGCCAGATGGCTTTCTGGCCCCCGGATTCGCGCACGAAGGCAATGAACTTTCCGTCTGAAGAAATGTCGGCAAATTGCACATCACCGGTTCGAGTTACCTGCGTCAGCTCAAGCTCCGGGGTCACAGTTGGGGCATTCCGTTCTGAACGGGAAAGGAGATAGGCGATGGGTGCCGCAACCGCCAGCAGGCCGGCGACGATCCATTTCCAATGGCGGCGCAAGAGCTGCCATTCCTGCGTTTTGGAGACTTCAAGGGAATCAGGCAACGGAATCGACGCGGAGTACGAACTCCGGCCAGCCGATTTCCCATTCGAGTCCGCTGCGACCTGCGGCGTCAACGAAGCGGTATTTTCCCGCCTGAAGAAGTCGCCCTGCGGAGTCGGTTGGGCGGAGGAATGCTCCGCCGATCCCAGAACTTCCAGCCGTTCGCTCTCAGAAACTGCGGCCACGAACCTGTACCCCAACCCGACCACGGTCTCAATGTATTTGGGAGCAACAGGGTCGTCCCCAAGATGGCTTCGCAGGCGGTTTACGGCGGTGTTGATGCCGCTAACTTCATCCACCGTGCTCGAGTCTTTCCACAGACAAGCCGCAATTTCCTCGCGGGTGATCAGATCGCTGCGGTGGTCGACAAGAAGAAGAAGCAGGCGAATCTGCGACGCGGGAACAGGGACCCGCACACCGCGTTTGCGCAGTTCCTTGAGGGCTGGATCCAGCCGGAACGGTCCGAACTCTAAGACTTTGCCGTTCATTTCACGACTTCTTATTTCAGATGCTGGGGAGATTCCCGGGGAAGGATCTGGATAAGTTTACCAGAATCAGGGATATGAGCAGTTAGACGGAATTTAGATCGAATTTAGACGAGGTCTATGGCTTTTTTCAAATGATTTGTCTAGAGTGTCCCCAAAGAACTGGATGCTGCAGGCGACTTCCCCAAGTGGACTGCTGCCAACGCCGTGCGTCAGTCGGCACGGGTCAAATTGGGAGTCTCAGAGCCTGGCGCTTTCCCCATGCAAATACCAACTACACAACAGATTCGATTTCCACACCGATTTTGCACTCAACCAACGTGAGTTCAACGGCCGCAGTCGCGCCTTAACGGAGTTAGTTCGATGCAAAAGCTCGCTTCTTCCTCACCCTTCCAGATAACCCTTGCGGTTGTTACGGCGTTTGCCTTGACCTCATTCTCTCCCGGCCAGCAGTTCGATCCGGCCAGCACTCCGTCGGGCAGCAAAGCTCCTTTGAACCTGGTGCTCGGCGAGGCGCGCAGCCTGAAGGTGAACCAGGCCTACGGCGTGCTCACAGACAGCGTACCGATTGTCGTTCCGCCCGGCCGGCACGGCGTCGAGCCGCATCTTCAACTGACTTACAGTTCCAGCAAGGGCAACGGACTGCTCGGAATGGGGTGGGGTCTGGACATCGGCTATGTGTCGTTGGATTCGCGTTATGGGCTGCCGCAGGCGTTCGCCTCCGACACGTTCAATTTTTCGATTGCGGGGATTGGCGGCGAGCTGCACAACGATGGCAGCGGCAACTACCACTCGACCACCGAGTTGGTCTACCGGGTCTTCCATAAGACAGCCGGCGGATCATGGACGATGGAAGATGGCCAGGGAAATCTCTACACATTCGGATCGACATCGGCATCGAGCATCGCCGGCACACTCTGGCTGCTGGATTCGGTCGAGGATCCTCTTGGCAACCGCATCAGCTATACCTACCTGAACGACGAGGGCGCATTTTATCCGCAAACTATCACGTACACCGGCTTTGGCAGCAGCCCGGGTGCAAACCAGCTGACATTCTCATACCAGCAGCGCCCGGATGTTCAAACCACCTGGGCGCATGGCGTGAGCGAGATTCACCGGCTCCGCTTGGCGCGGATCGAAGCCGATGTGCTGGTTCCTAGCTTTCAGATCGCTCGCGCGTATGGGATGACGTACAGTTTGACCGCGATCGGCGAGTCGGTTCTTACCGAGGTTCAGCTGATCGGCGACGATAATACATCTGCAATTGCCTTGCGCAAGATGGGCTATTCCAACCACGCCGAGGGCTGGAATTCCATCCAGGGGCCAGCCAACTTCGACCAGAGCGTCGCTTTCACGGTGTACAGCGGCGACGATGCAGGGACGCGACTGCTGGATATCGACGGCGATGGGTGCGCGGACCTGGTGGACCTGGGGAATGTGATATGGCTGGGTGACTGTAATGGGAATTTCTTCCAACGGCAACCGGAGAGCGAGCCCTGGACAAATGCGCTTCACACTCTCCCCGTCAGCACCACCATTTCCACTTACACAGACTCCAACGGCAACCCGCAGACGCAATCCAACGGAATCCAATTCATGGATATCAACGGCGACGGGCGGGCCGATGTGATCATTGCCGATCAGGCGACCGGAACCCAAGCTGTCTATCTGAACACATACAATTCCGCCACCAACGCTCCTGTGGGCTGGGCCCAGGCAACCAGTTGGACAATGCCCACGATTGAAACCAGCTACGACGCACAGGATGGGCTTGCTAACTGCACCGGCGCGGTTCCGAAATCGACCAATACCAACTTCTGGCTCTACTACCAGGGGAACGACATCAACGGGAACCAGGTGAACGGCACTCCCGGCGGGGTGACGTTTGTGGATGTCAACGGCGACGGACTGCCGGATATCGTCTGGTCAATGTACCAAAACACCGGCGCCGGCAATGTTTGCATTGCCGTGGTTTATCTCAACACCGGGTCGGGCTGGGTGAAGAGTGCGGCGCTGTCACACCAGTTGGCTCTGCTGGTCAGGCAACACAACGCATTCTCCATCAGCAACGCGTGGCCGACGGGTTGGAATTTCATCGACATCAACGGCGATGGAATGGCCGATGCGGTCTATCTCGGAACTGGTACGCATGCCGCTTACCTTGCGACAGGAAACGGCTGGACCGAGGACACCAACTACACCGTATCTCTTCAGAAACTCGGCATCAATTCGGTGGGAAGTCAGGGCTCGCCGACCGGCTTGTTGACTTACGATTTTAGCCACGACGGTCTCGTCGATCTGATCTACGCCACGCAGGGTCAGACTCCGAAAGCATTCCGCAACACCGGAAGCGGATTTGAAGAAGACGTGGTGATGGAAGGCCAGATGTCGGTGGATGCCAATTTCCAGGGAACCATCGGCACCAACAACTACGCGCAGACCGCGGTGATGGCTGACATCAACGGAGACGGGATCATCGATCTTATCCCGATCAATAGCTCCGGATTGGCGAGTTTCGCATATCTGGGCGGATGGTGTTCCCTTGATGAGTGCAGCACACTGAACTCTTCAGGCCAGCCCAACGGGTTGATGCTGTCTGACGGCATGCTCACGTCGTGGGAAGGCCCATTGGGTGAGCAGGCGACGGTCGGGTATACGCGTGCGCCGAACGACTTCGCCATACCAATGTACGTGGTGAGCAAGTTAAGCCGGTCAGAGGCCCGTGCCGATCAGAGCACCCGGCAGGTGGAGAATTACTCCTACACTTACGAGGGCGGGCTCTACCAGAACCGGGAGTTCCTGGGTTTTGCCGCCACCAGTGAGAACCAACCGAACGGAAATATCAAGGCCACCGCCTGGGATCAAAGGCCGCTGTTCGTGGGCCAGGAGGATTCCGAGTATGTTACCGACTCCTCGGGATATGAACACTATTTCAAGATAAATTCCTGGACGGCAAACACCCCTACCCAGGGCTATTTGAGTGCGAAGAATGAAACGTTCCAGGACGGGAGTATGGCTGATGGATTCCCGTTCGCCTACAGCGCCGTCACCACCATGAGCTATGACGCGCACCTGAACCTGGTGCAGTTCTATCACAACCCGAATACGAGCGTAACCGGAGAGGACTCAACAACCGTCTACAGCTGGGTTATCGACGACGCCACCGGCTTCTGGTCAATGCCAGCTTCAACCACCACCTATTCAGGTTCGGGGACTTCTGCCCAGAACATGGTCAATAACACAAACTATTTCTACGATGGTCTTTCCCAGGGCCAGATTTCCACCGGGAAACTGACTATGCAGCAGGACATTGTCAGCAGCGGTTCCAACGCCCAGTCGGTCACGCGGAGTACCTCGTATGACCAGTACGGCAACGTACTGAGCGTCACGGATCGAAACGGCAATGTAACCTCGTTCACGTATGACACGCAGACCGCGACCCAGCGCCTGGTGGCAACCGACCCGGCAAGCAATTCAATCCATAGCACCATGGACCCGCGGTTTGACGCCGTGCTCACTGACATCGATGCAAGCGGCAACTTGACCTCGTACCAATACGACGCTTTCGGGCGGTTGGCGAAGGTGATCAGGCCGGGAGACAGCGGCCTAGCCGGTGGAACCGTCAGTTATACCTACACACTGCCCTCTCCGTCGTTCCCAACGGGGCTTTCGGTCACCCAGCGCGAGTCCACTTCGAACGGCAACGCAATGGTCATGACCACGCTCTATGACGGCTACGGGCAAGTCTATGAGACCATTCGCACCAACAACGGCCAGCGTGTGGTGACGACAGCCAGTTATGACAACATGGGCTTCCCTTACAAATTTTCCAAGCCATATCTTGACGGCCAAACGCCTCTGTATTCGACCCTGACCTTCGACCCAATGCACAGGATCGTGGAGATAGTGGATGCGGACGGGGGAACTACCACACGCAGCTATCAGTTGTTGCAAACGACGGAGACGGACAGAAGGGGACTGGTGACAACCACCACGTTCAATCCCCAGGGGCAAGTACTCTCGAAGGCGCTTCCCACGCCAACGGGCACAGCCACTACCCAGTATGTCTATGACGTTCTGGGGCAGATGACGCAGGTCATCCGTGCGGATGGATCAACGTCCAGGATTGCGTACGACATGCTTGGCCGCAAGACTGGCATCACCGATCCGAATACCGGCAACTTCACTTATCAGTACGACAACCAGGACCATCTGACCGCTGTGACTGGCCCGGATGGCGGAACGATCCAGTATAACTACGACAAGGTTGGCAACCTGCTTTCGCGGGTCTATCCCGGAGGCATTACTCACACCATCAGTTACGGAACTGCGGGGAACGTGAATGCAGTGGGCCGCATGGTTTCTGTTGTCGATTCCGCGGGAACATTGACATTCAACTACGATGCGCGGGGGCGCGTGCTGGCGCGAACCCGCTATGTGAACGCCAACCAGAAGACCTATCTAACCGGCTATCTGTACGATTCATCGGATCACGTGGTTTCGGAGATTTATCCGGACGGATTCAAAGTGATCTTCGCCTACGATGGGCTGGGCCGTGTGTCCGGAGTAACGGACGGCACGGGCAGGGCAATCGCCACCAAGCTCTCTTATAGTCCGTCGAGCAGGCTGACCAGTCTCGCATTCGGCAACGGCGTTTCCAGCAGCTATTCCTACGACGCGATCGACCGGCTGTCAACTATCAAGACGGGCACTTTGGGCGGAAGCTCGGTGCAGAACCTCGCCTACACCTACGACAGCGATTCGAACATCACCAATATTCAGGACGCGGTCAACACCGACACGCAAAGCTTCATTTACGACTCGATGAACCGGCTGACCTCGGCTACCGGTGCGGGGTACGGAACCGAGACCTACTCATACGACGCACTCGGCAATTTGCTGACCAAGGGCTCGGCAACCTTCATCATGGACTCGGCCTCTCCGGAGCGCGCCGATTGCATGATCCCGACCACGCCTGGAGTGACGACGTGCGCCGGCGGGGGTGGATCGACCTACTCCATCGGTTATGACGCGCGTGGCAACGTCAACAGCGCGGGAACCAGTTCCGGCCCAACGCAATATAGCTACGATGCAGAAAACCGGCTCACTACCGAGACCACAGGCGGCTCGGTGGTGGAGACCAACGTCTACGATTTCTGGGGCGACCGGGTGGTGCAGCAGACCAGTGCTGAGACTCGGGTTTTCATTGACGGGATCTATGAAGAGGGGGCCTCGACTGCAAGCCGCCATGTGTATGCAGGCAACCTGCTGCTGGCCACTATCGTGACCCAGTTGGGACAGCAAGCCAAAGCGCCGAAAATCGCCCGGCACAGCATCAGCGTTCCGCTGCACTTTCTGGTGGCAGCGCCGCCGGCCGCAAATCAAAGACTTTTCCTGGCGGGTTCGCTGGGAATCTCTCTCATCGTGATGTTGTTGGGCGGCTGTGTGCGCGTTTCGCATTCGGGACGAAGGTTGCGCATTCGCCTTTGCGCGCCAAAGATCACCAAACCATTTGGAAGCCTGGTAAGCCTGTTGATGATTCTCTCGATGCTGTTATCGGGAACATTGGATGCCAGCGCTCTGGCCTCGCCAGACCCTCCGCCAACCCCGGCCGCCGGAGCGATGAGGACCCTGACAATGATTACCCGGATCACTTCGAACCTGACTCCGGAAACGCGCTACTACTACCATGTGAATCACCTTGGCAGCGTCAACGTGGTCACCAACGACTCTGGAAATGTTGTGACCGAGCGGCAGTACAAGCCGTATGGTGAGATGTACACCAACACCGGCACGGTATCGACATCCACCTTGCCCTTCACTTTTGACGGCAAGCGCCTGGATGGGGCCGGGGCTCTCACTTACTTTGGCGCACGTTTTTACAACCCGGTGCTGGCCCGGTTCATGAGCGCCGACACCGAGATTCGCAGACCAACGAATCCGATGGAACTGAACCGCTATTGCTTCGCCATCGGCAATCCAATCCGCTATACCGACCCAACAGGCCACTTCCCCTGGAAGTATTTTCTTGCCGGGTTGGCGATTGGAGGCATTCTCATTCTTGCCGCGGTCTCGGGAGGAGCCGGGCTGGCACTCCTGGCCGTTGCCGCATCCTGCATTGGGTTTGGGGCGGGCGCATTGATCGCAACCGGTTTGGGCTACAGCCCGACGAGCTCCGATTTTTGGCAGATTGCCTTGACCGGAGCATTGATCGGCGCCGCAGTTGGCGCCGGCGCCGGGGCAATCATCGATGGAGCGCTTGAAGCATCCGCGGCGGACGGGGGATTAGACCTGGGAGCGGACGGAAGCAGTTGGGTCCAGACGGCACGCTCGGTCGCGACCGACATGGTCAAGTCCATGGCCTTTGGCTCACCGCAATCGGTGGTGGTGCACGAGCTTCAGGGGGGCGGGACGGACGGGCTGCTTCTGGGCTGCGTGGAAGGCACGGGCGAATCGGCCGTCACCGGTGCGATCACGGGACGGCTGACAAGCGCGGCTGGCGCCCTGATACCCAAGGGTGCTGGGCCTGGACTGTCAGCGCTCACCAAATTTGGGTTGAAACTGGGCGTGACTCTCGTCATCCAGGGAGGGCTATGGACTTACGTCGGCCTGGAGCATCAGACGCTGCCCCACTATCTTGTCTTCCAACAGATAGTCCCTGGCCTGAGTTCTGCATTTGAGAGCAGCAATCAGAAAAACCCTGCCGTTGTGGCACAGCCAGGCTACGACCCCGAGGCGCCCCCTCCTCCGCCCAAAGATCCCAGGTCAGCTAACCAGGGCGACCAGCCGTGGTAGCGGTGTCAAACCGTCGGTCCTCTGCCTCTTGCGCGGAATCTGTCTCCTTCCGCGTAAGGGAGGAAGAAGAAAAGGAAAACCAACAACCAGCCAGCCAAAGAAAGCTTACGATGCTGACATCAAAAGCCATCCGACATTCCGTAGTCGCCAGCAAGCCGTGGGGAATCTGCTTTTTCGCCCTCGCTGCGAGCCTGTTTTCGATCCTGGTGCCGGCCTCAGCCGTCGCCCAGGCAGGGCAGACGATCGACGTGAATGCAGGCGATGTTGACGGACTGATCGCGGCGATTCAGACGCTGAACGCCTTGGGCGGGGGAACGATTGAGCTGACGCAGGCCAGCGTTTACACCGCAACCGCGCCCTCCGACTGGTGGTATGGGCCGAACGCTTTCCCGGCCATCGCGAGCAACATCACCATCGAGGGAAACGGGGCTGAAATTCAAGGCGCCTGGGGCTCACCGAAGTTCCGCTTGTTCTATGTTTCCGGAGGATTCAGCACTCTTCCGGCGGGAACCTTGACGTTGAGAGATATGACCCTGACCGGCGGCTATGCCCAGGGCGGCAACGGAGGCACTGGCGCAGCCACCGTAGGGACCGGAGGCGGCGGCGCAGGCATGGGAGGCGCCATTTACAACCAGGGGCAGCTGCTGCTGATCAACGTGAAGCTGATTCAAAACCAGGCCATAGGCGGAGCGGGCGGGGGTACGCTCGATGCAGGGTGCGTTGCATTTGCGGGCGGAGGCGGCGGCCTGGGAGGCGATGGCTACGGTGGCGACACGGGCGACGGCGGAGCTTACTACTGCACAACCTCAGGAGACTATGAATACGCGTCCGGCGGCGGTGGCGGCATGCAGAGCTCGGCCACCAGCAACTCCGGCGCAGGCGGCAACTTTCTGGGAACCGAGGGCGGCAACGGCCTCTACGGCGGAAGCAGCCAGTACGGCGGCGCGGGCGGTAACTCAGCCGGATGCTGGAGCCTGGGGAACGGCAGATGCCAGGTGGCCTCAGGCAGTGGTGGCGGCGGCTATTCATCGGCAGAGGTTGGTGTGGAAACAACAGGCGCCTACGATTCAACAAACCATCGATACGATGGCGGCGCAGGAGGTTTTGGCGGTGGACAGGGTGGGTGGATGCTGACCTACACCTACCCGTCCAGCCCGGCACCGGGCACGTGGGGAGCTGGCGGAGCCTTCGGCGGCGGCGGTGAGGGTTCGCAGCTTGGCGGTGGTGGCGGCGGCGGTGTTGGTGGTGGTGGCGGCGGCGCAATGGGCGGGGGGAATGCCAGCACCGGCGTGAGCCTGGTTACGCAAAGTGAGGGTGGCCAAGGAGGCTACGGCGGGGGCGGCGGCGGCAGCTCCGGGAATATTGCTGCGACCAGTGTTTTTGGCGGCGGCAACGGTGGCATCCTCTATAACAATCAGCCAGGGACAGGAGGACAGGGTTTCGGTGGCGCGATCTTCAACCAGTTAGGCACGGTCTATCTAGATACGGTCTACTTCAACGAGAACAAGGCTCAGGGCGGCGCCAGCGAGGCGGTAAACCTGGCCACAACGGACCTGGTTCCTAACCTGGGCAATGGCGGCGCGATTTTCAACGCCAACGGCAGCGTCTGGCTTTCGAACGTGACCATGGCGGGCGATCAAGCGCTGGGCAACGACGGGAGCCAGGGGGTAGGTCCTGAGATCGATGCGACCGCAGTAACTGCCGCCATGATTTCCGCCGGATCCACGCCCACGGCCACGGTGAATGTAGGCGGCAATAACACAATCCCTGCTACAGGTGGGGTGATCCTGAACCCTTTGAACGGCGCGGCGACGCAGACCACCTTCACTGGCGGATTGTTGGTGCTTGAACCCACATTCGTCCCCTTCAGCAACCTGGGCACTTACTACGTCGGGACTTCGGCTTCCCAAACTTTCACCCTTTTCAACATGGGCTCTGCCACGCTTTTCAACTCAGGCGCGCTCACAAACTTGAGCGTATCCATTCTGGGCACGAACGCCCCGCATTTCAGCATTTCCAACAACAATTGCCCGCCCAGTCTGGCCCCCGGCGCCAGTTGCACCTTTGCCCTGGTCCTGGTGCCCACAAGCGTGGCGGCAGTGTGGGACGCGACGTTGTCGATCGTTTCGCAAGGCGGTCAAACCAATCAGGCCGAGTACTTTTTCGCGATGACCACTGTGCCTGCTCCGCCGATCACGCAACTGGCTTTCGGACCGTCTTTGCCGGCGAACAACTGGACGGGCAGCACCGCCGGTTTGAATCTCACCGTCGAAGAGGAGTCCGCTGCGGCCATGTTGGTGCCGGACGGCGCGGATACCATTACGCTGAAGATCGCGGGAACGGGCGGCTACAGCGCCATCTACACCGCCAAGGCCGTAAATGGCATTGCCACGTTCAAGCTTCCGACTGCTCCGCAAGGGCCGGGAACTTATACCTACACAGCCACCTCAGGGTACCTGACGCCGGCCACGCTTACCCAGACCGTAACGCCGCCGACAGTGGGGCAGAAGAGTCCAGCGGTGCTGGTCGTGGTGCCGATCGCCCAAACCGGAACAATTGGACAAATCGAAGTGCTGACTGGCGGCCAAACCGGCCTCGACTTCGCACAGGCCAGCGGCGGAACCTGCGCCAGCGGGGAGTTGTTTATAGAGGGGCAGTCCTGCACGCTCAACGTCACCTTGACCGCGGCGGCGCCAGGCCTGCGCGCGGGCGCCGTCTTGTTGCTGAGCACCAACCAGCAGCCCATGGGCACTTTCTATCTTTCCGGTGTGGCTCAGGGGCAGCAAGTCGCCTTCCTTCCGTCCGTGGCTTCGAATATCGCAGGCAGTTGGGAGGACGGCATTGCCGCAGTTGCATCCGATGGTGCGGGAAACCTCTACGTAGCCGCCGACAATGACGGGGAGATCCTTCAAATACCGTATAGCAAAGGCTCGTATGGCACACCCGTTCCACTGGCCCAGGGGCTGGGGATGCCGACCGGGGTCGCGATCGATGGGGCCGGTAATTTGTTCTATACCGACTGGCTCTTCAGCGAAGTGGTCGAGCTGCCCTGGACAGGCAGCGCCTTCGGATCTCCCATTCTTCTCGGCCCGCAATTCAACTGGGTCGGTCCCAATTCAGTCGCGGTAGACAAGCAGGGGGATCTGTTTGTCGCCGACACCGACAACGCCGAGGTTGTTGAACTGCCGTGGGACGGAACCAGCTTTGGAACGCCAACTCCGCTGCCCGACTATCCATGGTACTACCTTGCGACCGTCGCCGTGGATGCATCGGGCGATGTTTATGCCACTGACAATGGAATAAACACGATTGTCGAGTTTCCCGCGGCTACTGGTTTCTATTCGCCTGTCACCACTGTCCTAAATACGGCTTCTCTGTGGGGCGTGGCATTTGATCCTGTGGGCAACCTCTACTCTTCCGATTCGCTCGGCGGGACGGTCGCACAGATGCTCTTGCAGCCGGGCGGCGGTTTCGCCAGCCCCACGATTCTCAGTTCCAGCATCAACTCACCGTTTGGCTTGAGCGTGGGAGCCAACGACGCCATCTTTGTCGCTCCCGGGGGCGGGACCCAGATCGTTGACATCAATCAAGCTCAAGCTGTTACCCTGAACTTCCCCACGCCCACACTGGCTGAAGTGATTGACTCAACCGACGGTCCGCAATCCATCCTCGTGGAAAACGTTGGCAACGAGCCCATCGCCTTCAGTCCCCCATCCAGCGGATCCAATCCCAGCTACCCAATTGCATTTCCCGCAAATACTGCCGCCACGGGGCTGTGCGGCGCATCGGCTTTAGCGCAAGGCGGAACCTGCACTCTCTCAGTCAACTTCCTGCCCCAACAGCTCGGCATCAACCAGGGAAGCATTGCGATTACGGATAACGCTCTGGATTCTCCTCAAACTGTTCCGCTTACCGGCATTGGATCTTCCAATCCAACAGCCGCGCAACTTGCGTTTGGCACGGCCCCGCTTGTGTCTCTATGGGCAGGTGGCAACGCCGGCAATACGGTGACTGTGGACGAAGATACGGTGGTAGGAACCATCGCCACCACCGCCACCGACCCCATCACTCTTTCAGTAACCGGGCCCGGCGGCTACAACGCCAGCTATGCGGCAACAGCATCGGGCGGGGTGGCGACCTTCAGCCTTGAGCCCTACCCTCTGACCACGCCGGGAACCTATACCTATACCGCCAGCACCCCGACGGCACAGAGCGCGACGGCCACCGAAACCGTTTCCGCGTTAGCGGTTGGCCAGCCCGGCCCCGCGGAGTCGGTTTCAGTTGAGATAGCCAACTCGGGAACCTTGGCCGGCATTGCGGTTCTCACCGGAGGTGCGCCGAATCTGGACTTTACGCTGGGCGAGGGAGGAACCTGCGCAACAGGCACAGCTTATACAGCCGGTGAAACATGCACCGTAAATGTCAATCTGACGCCGACCGAGCCTGGCCTTCGCGCCGGGGCCGTGACCCTGCAAAACGGCAGTGGCAATCTTCTCGGCAGCGCCTACCTGGCCGCCAATGTACCAGGGCCACAGCTATTCTTTACCCCGAATGTCGTAACTCCAATTGCCGGTCCTGCCGGCGGTTGGAATACTCCTTCCGCCGTAGCAGCGGATGGCGCGGGCAACCTTTATGTGACGGATGTCGGAGTGAATAAGGTCTTCAAGATCCCGGCCGGCGGCAGCGGCTACAGCGCTCCGCAGGCAATCGCCACCGGTCTCAATTCGCCCCAGGGTATTGCAGTCGATGGCGCAGGCAATGTCTTCATCGCCAATACCGGTGCGTCGACTGTGCTGGAACTGCCGTGGAATGGCACAACGTACGGCACGCCAGTCAGCATCTCGCCTGGGGCAGGGAACTCTTTCCAAAATCCCACTTCGCTGGCCATCGATGCTCAACACAATCTCTACATTGCCAATCCTTCCGAAGGTGAAATCTTGCTGCTGCGGTGGAATGGCGCCGGATTCAATAATGGATTTGAGGTTCCCATCTCCACCGAGTCCAACGGCATCGCCATCGACCCATTCGACAATATCTGGGTCGCGGACGAGGGAGACGAACTTGTCCTGGAGATTCCATTCTCGCCCACCGGATTCGGATCGTCGATTGTGCGCAACCGCGGCGTAAATCAATCCGCATATCCATCGGATATTGCGAGCGATGGATTCGGCAACGTTGCAATCACCGATTTAAACCTCGGGAACGTTTCACAGATGTTACTTCAGTCGAGTGGTGGCTACACTGCCGAAACCCAGGTGGCGTGCCTCGAAACCAATTGCGTTGCTCCACCAGTCGGTAACAGCGGACCCACTGGCATTGCGGTCACTCCGGCAGGCAACCTCATCGTTGCGGGAGGGCCCGGAAAGCTGGTCGCCATCAACCGTGGCAGCGGGCTGACGCTCAACTTCCCCACACCAACAGCCGTAAACTCGACCGACACAGCCGATGGTCCGAAGCTCGTGACAGTGACCAACCAGGGCAACCAGCCTTGGACGTTTGCACCGGCCATCACCGGAAGCAATCCCAGCTACCCGGCGAACTTCCCTGAGAACTCCACGGCCAATGGGCTTTGCGCCATCGGCGCGACCCTTGCACAAGGCGGGTCCTGCAACCTTGCGATGAATTTCGCGCCATTCGAGAACGGGACCAACGAAGGGCAAGTGATTCTTACAAATTCAACGGGCAATTATTCCGAGTCTGTCCTGCTGACGGGCGAGTGCGCGTCAACTGCCCCGATCACCCAACTGGCGTTTGCAACCCCGCCGCCTGCCAACGTTTTTGCGGGAGGCGATGCCGGCGGCGGCATTACCGTTGTGGAAGAAGTAGCTGGGGGGACAATCAACACAACAGGGGCAGACACAATTACCCTGACTGTGACCGGGCCGGCAGGCTACCTGGCAAGCTACTCCGCGCAGGCCTCCGGTGGTATCGCCACATTTGATCTTTCGGGCGCTGCCCTGCCCACTGCTGGAAGCTACACCTACACGGCGAGTTCAGGGGCGCTCACGCCCGCCACCACAATCGAAGCCATTTTGTCTCCCGTGGTTGGCCAGACAGGGCTGAACTCCTGGGTAGTTGTTTCCCTGGCCAAATCAGGGACGCTCGGCTCGATCGCCGTTCTCACCAGCGGCACCCCTGGCCTGGACTTCACGCTGGGCGCCGGTGGAACTTGCGCTGTCGGGGCGGCGTACACAGCCGGGCAGACCTGCACCGTCGGCGTCAACCTCGCTCCCAAAATCCCGGGGCTCCGGGCCGGCGCGGTGGACCTGCTGGACGCTTCAGGGAATCTGCTGGGGACCGCTTTTGTCTCCGCCGTGGGTCAGGGCGCACAGATTGACTGGAACCAGGGTGCATCGAAGCCAGTGCCCGGCTTGACGGCCAACTATACCGCTGGCGCCACCGATGGAGCTGGCAATCTGTATCTCGCTACCAACGGCCAGATAATAAAAGTTCCCGCCGTCGGCGCTGGATTCGGCACGCCTATCACACTCGTCTCAGGCGTCAATGTACCGGCCGTCGCGGTGGATGGAGCAGGCAACGTGTTTTACGCCGACCTGCACCAGGACGTTGTTGCAGAGTTGCCCTGGAACGGGACCGCGTATGGCGCTCCTGTAGGGCTCTCCCTGGGCTATTCATGGGGAGATCCGCTTGGATTGGCTGTCGATGGGGCCGGCAACCTTTATGTGGCCGACACATACAATCAGCAGGTTGTCCAGTTCCCGATGACCCCTTCAGGGTTTGGCGGCGCAAACGTGATTTGGAGCGACTACTACGCCAATAGCCAGCCCTCCAGCGTAGCGGTCGATGGGAACGGGAACGTCTTCATGGTGGACTGGGGACTCAACCAGATCATCGAGATTCCCTTCAGCGGCGGCAGCTTCCAGGGACCCAACAATCTCTACCTCACGCTGAACGACAACGGCACGGTAGATCACGACGATGTTGCCCTCGATGGAACAGGAAACCTCTATTTCCTTGACGCGACAAGCGAGACCATCCAGCGCCTGCTGCTGCAACCGGGCGGCGGCTATGCGTCTCCAGCGACGCTGGTCTCGTTTTCCGCCTCTCCGCAGGGCTTCATCCTCACCCCCAGCGGAAACCTCTATGTGCCGCTCTACTACCAAAGCCAGCTTGCTGAGATCGATCTGATTGACCCGCCCTCGTTCAACTTTCCCACCACCACCCTGGTTGGAAACATCGATACAGCCGATGGACCGCAGACGGCCACGGTAACCAATGTGGGCAACCAACCGCTCACCTTCACCAGTTCCTCGGGCGCAGCCGACCCCAATTATCCGTCGAGTTTCCCTGCGAATACGGCCGCATCCGGGCTTTGCTCCAACGCCGCGAGCGTGCCGCCAGGGAGTTCCTGCGTCATCTCAGCCAATTTCAACCCGCAGATCTCAGGCAGCGTCGCAGCCCAGATTGTGCTCAGTGACTCGGCCTCGAACTCACCCCAGACCGTCAATGTGACCGGCACCGCAAACCCCAAGCCCACGCCAACCATCACCTGGGGCACGCCTGCGGCAATCACCTACGGGACAGCCCTTTCGTCGGCGCAACTGAGCGCGACGGCCTCCGTCCAGGGCACCTTCAGCTACACGCCAAGCCTCGGAACTGTACTCGCTGGGGGCATTCAGGTTCTCTCAGTGAGCTTCGAACCGGCTGATTCAACCGACTACACCACGGTAACGGCGACGGTGAACCTGACGGTGAATCCAGCCACCCCCGCGATCAACTGGCCAACTCCGGCGGCGATCCCCTATTTCACGTCGCTTTCGGCAACGCAGCTTACCGCAACGGCGAATGCGGCGGGGACCTTCACTTACTCTCCACCGGCTGGGACCCTCTTGCCGCTCGGTCCGCAAACGCTCAGTGTGACCTTTTCTCCGGCGAACCCGACCAACTACACCTCTGCAACCGCAAGCGTGGGCATCACGGTAAATCCCGCCTCAGTTGCCTCGCTATCGACCACCAGCGTTGCGTACGGCTCAACGACGATAGGCATGGCCAGTGCATCGCAATCTATAACGCTCACCAACACCGGAGACACAGCGCTCTTGATCACCAGCATCAGCGTGACTGGTGCGAACGCCTCCTCATTTGTGTTTGCAAATAGCTGCGGCACAAGCCTGGCTGCAGGGGCCAATTGCAGCATTCACGGGCACTTTGCCCCCACCGCCCCAGGGCCGCTCAGCGCAGCCGTCACCATGGTTGACAATGCCGGCAATTCTCCGCAAACCATCGCGCTGAGTGGGACTGGCGTTGAACCGCCAGTGACTCTCTCGGCCACTGCTCTTACATTTGCTTCCACCTTCGAGGGCCAATCAAGCGGCTCACAATCGGTAACCATGACCAACACCGGAACAACTGCGCTGACCATCACAAGCATCTCAGTCACCGGCGCCAATGCTTCTCAGTTCGTCTTTGCCAGCACCTGCGGTGCGAGCCTGGCTGTGGGGGCGAACTGCACCATCCACGGGCACTTTGCGCCCACAGCTACCGGCGCAATGATGGCCGCGATCACCATCACTGACAGCGCCGCGGGCTCTCCACAGACCATCAAACTGAGCGGCACGGGGCTCAAAGGCCCCGTCACTTTATCGGCCTACAGCCTCGCCTTCGGGTCAACCATCACCGGCACCTGGAGTGCCTCGCAAACCGTGATCGTCACCAACACCGGCACGGCCGTCGTGACCATCACCAGCATTGCGGTCACCGGCGCCAACGCGTCGCAGTTTGTGATTGCGAACAGTTGCGGCACCAGCCTCGCCGTCGGCGCCACCTGCACCATTCACGGGCACTTCCAACCCACTGCGCTGGCCGCGATCACGGCCAGCGTCATCATCACTGACAACGCCGCTACGTCCCCGCAAACTATTGCTCTCAACGGCACCGGGATTCCGGAGCCGGTGACCTTTTCGCCCAAGAGCCTGGCCTACGGATCGGTCACGGAGAACATAGCCAGCGGATCACAGAGCGTGACGATGACCAACACCGGCACCGCCGCACTTTCCATCACCAGTATCGCGCTGACCGGCACTGGCGCGTCGCAGTTTGCGATTGCGAACACATGTGGAACGAGCCTGGCAGTAGGCGCCAACTGCACCATCCACGGTCACTTCGCGCCGACCGCTGCCGGGGCCATCACCGCAGCCATCACCATCATCGACAGTGCGACCACGTCCCCGCAAACCATCGCGTTGACCGGCACAGGCGTTGCGCCTGCAGCTCCGGTAACTCTATCGGCCACGAGCCTTTCTTTCGGCACGGTGAGCGTGGGAAACACAAGCGCGTCGCAATATGTGTCCATGACCAACACCGGCACCGCGGCGCTGACGATTACCAGCATCTCTGTGACAGGTGCGGATACTTCTTCGTTTGTGTTCGCGAACAGTTGCGCGACTAGCTTGGCCGTTGGAGCGAGTTGCACGATCCATGGGCATTTTGCACCAGCCGCCAAGGGAGCGCAGACGGCGGCAATCACAATCACTGACAATGCATCGGGCTCGCCGCAGAGCATCGCGCTGACCGGCACCGGGCAGTAAGCAGGGGGTAACTCTGTAACTTAACCCACAGGAATTGACACGACTGGACCTGTCCAATCCGGCGTTTCAAAAGGTGTACGTTGCGGACGACCTAGATCGCGCAAAATCAGCTGTTGAAAATGAACGGTTTGATTGCGCATGTTTTGGAGCCCCTCTGGACCAGCCTGAGAGTCTGCTGTCCGACCCGCCGTGTGGTCGTGAGGAGTCGCGGCCCCGCGGCGCAAAGTCAAGGTCAAAGGGGTAGCAGAGGCTCTGCGCCGCACGCCGAAGCACGTATACGAGATGGTGAAAGCGGGAGAAATTACCTACTCGAACAACGGACGTCACATTAGGTTTGAGCAGGCAGACATTCAGGCGTACCAGACCCGCATACGGATTGCCGCCACCCGCTGATTCAAGCGACCCTTCAAGATCAAAAAACCTTGCGATAGACTTTCCCCGTGCTATAGATTTTGAGGGTAATCAGGGCGATAGCACGGCACTCAGGTTACGGGGGCATTTGGGGTATTCAATGTATCTTATTTGTTTGTAATAATTTACGTTTCGACTTAGATAGCCAGAATGGTGGTGCTGGCGGAGAGAGTGGGATTCGAACCCACGTTAGAGTTTCCCCTAAACACGCTTTCCAAGCGTGCGCCTTCAACCACTCGGCCATCTCTCCCGGAGGGACTCTCTCATTCAATCTAACATAGTGGGGCGCTCCAAACCGGGCACTGAAAGAGCCTACCTCCTCAAGAAGAATCCAACTGAAAAGAAAACATTCTTCTCACCCCCAGGCGGCAAGGCGTCATCCAGAGTATGGGCCGTTATCTCACTGTCAGCGTCAATCGAATTCCTTCCATCGTCAGCTTAACGGATGCAGGCCAACTTTCCGCTGCCGATTCAAAAGAGAATCGTCATCTCTTTGCGTTTGCCCTTATGCGTTGGTCCAGTCTCAATTTCTGTCAAGACCGGTACGACGCAATTCCCTGCGCTTGATGAGCAGGAAGAACACCGGAACAAGAATCAGCACGTGAATCGTCGATGTAATCATTCCCCCGACAATTGGCGCGGCAATGGGCTTCATCACGTCGGATCCAATGCCGGTTTCCCAAAGGATAGGCGCCAGACTCAAAATGACAGCCGCGACGGTCATCAGTTTTGGCCGCAGACGCTGCACTGCTCCTTCAATGACCGCCTGTTGCAACGCATCATCCGTCATCGAAGGGGTCTGCGCAAGGTGACGCTGGAAAGCTTCATCGAGATACACCACCATCACCACGCCGGTCTCAACCGCGATCCCAAACAGCGCGATATACCCCACCCAAACCGCCACGCTGAAGTTATAGCCGAGCAGCCACTGCAGCAGCAGCCCTCCGGACATGGCGTAAAGCGTCGGCACAATCAGCACAACGGCCTCTGTAGCGGATTTGAACACCAGATAGAGCAGCAGAAAAATGACGAAAAACACGATCGGCAGGATGATTTTCAGGCGCTCTTTGGCGCGCATTTCGAACTCGTATTCGCCAGCCCAGTGCCAGGTGTAGCCGGCCGGCAGCGCGAGTTTCTGGTTCAGCAGTTTCTCCGCCCGATTTACGAAGCCGCCGTAATCGTTGGTATTCAAATTGAGATAAACATATCCGGTGAGTGCTCCGTCTTCATCACGAATCATCGACGGCCCGCGCGAGTAATAAACGCGCGCCACCTCGCTCAGCGGGATCTGCTCGCCGGTTGGCGTTGGAATCAGGGCATTCGAGAGGGAGTCGGAACGATCGCGGAAATCGCGCTGATAGCGGACAGCGATAGGGAAGCGCTCGCGGCCTTCGACATTCTGAGCGATGTCCGCGCCGCCAATCTCAGAGGCGATCACGCGCTGCACATCGGCTACCGTCAGACCGTACCGCGCGGCCGCCGGCCGGTTCACATCCACATTGAGATAAAAGCCCTGCGAGACGCGCTCCGCAAAAACGGAGTTGGTCTCCGGCATGGCGGAGAATACCTGCTGCATGCGCGCGCCGATGTCCTCAATGTGCCCCAGGTCGGGACCCTGAATCTTGATTCCGACAGCGGTCTTGATGCCGGTGAGTTCCATGTCGAGACGGTTCTCAACCGGCATTGTCCATGTATTGGTCAGGCCTGGAAACTGGAGCTTTTCATCCATGTCGTGGATCAGCTTGTCGTAGGTCATCCCGGCGCGCCACTCATCACGCGGCTTCAGCATGATGGTCGTGTCGTACATGTCGAGTGGGGCATTGTCGGTAGCGCTGTCCGAGCGGCCCACCGTGCCGAAGACCGAGGCCACTTCCGGAAAAGACCGGATGATCCGATCCTGTTCCTGCATCAGCGACACGGCCTGTGTGATTGAGATGCCGGGCAGCGCGCTCGGCATGTAGAGCGCCGAGCCTTCATAGAGAGCGGGCATGAACTGGCTGCCAAGACGAAAATAAAGAGGTACCGTTGCGGCCAGGAAAGCAAGGTTCAGAGCAACGACAATCTTCCAATGCTTTAGGCACCAGCGCAGCACAGGGAGATACATCGCCTGCGTGATGCGCGCAGCGGGATTCTTTGACTCCGGACGCAGTTTGCCGCGCAGGCAAAACGGCATGAGCGCCGGAACCAGCGTGATCGAGAGCAGCGATGAGAAGACAAGGACCAGCGTCTTGGTCCAGGCAAGAGGCCTGAACATGCGCCCTTCCTGTGCTTCCAAAAGAAACACCGGGAGGAACGAAACGACGATTATGATGAGCGAGTAAAAAAGCGCCGGACCAACCTGCTGGGCTGCTCCAACGAGAATGCGGCGCCGCTCGGCCTCAGTGGGAACATCGGCGCGCTCGGCCAGATGGCGGTATCCGTTCTCAACCATCACTATCGCGGCATCGATAAGCACGCCCACCGCCAGCGCAAGTCCTCCCAGCGACATGATGTTTGAACTGACATGGAGCAGGTACATGGGGATGAATGCGGCAAGCACCGCAATGGGGAGTGTGAGAATAGGAACAAGCGCGGAGCGGAAGTGGAACAGAAACGCGATGCTCACAAAGCTGACGATAATTGCTTCGACAATCAGGTCGCGCTTCAGCGTGTGAATCGACTGGTTGATCAGCCACGAACGGTCGTAGCCGGTCACGATTTCCACTCCGGCCGGAAGCGATGGCGCGATCTGCGCGAACTTGGCCTTGACGCCGTTGATTACATCGAGCGCGTTCATGCCGTAGCGCATGACTACGATGCCGCCCACTGTTTCGCCCTGGCCCTGCCAATCGGCGGCGCCGCGGCGCTCGTCGGGACCGAAGGAGACGGTGCCCAGGTCTTTGATGAGCACGGGTGTACCATTCTTTGTCGCGACCGGAACGTTTTCAAGATCCGAAAGCGACTTCAGATAGCCGAGCCCGCGAATCATGTATTCCGCGCCGTTCATGTCCAGCACATCCCCACCCACTTCATTGGTGCTCTGGCGGACGCGATCAATCACGGTCGAGGCGGAAATGCCATACGAGAAGAGCTTCTTCGGGTCGAGATTCACCTGGTACTGGCGCACAAAACCGCCGATGCTCGCTACTTCCGCCACCCCCGGCACCGTCTCCAGTTGATAGCGCAGATACCAGTCTTGAAGCGCGCGCAGGTCGGCCAGGCTCTTGCTGTGGCTGCGATCCACAATCGCGTACTCATATACCCAACCCGCACCCGTAGCGTCCGGGCCAATCGCGGGATGCACGTCCGCAGGCAGCTTGCCGGCAATCTGCTGCAGATACTCAATCACCCGCGAGCGAGCCCAATAGAGATCGGTTCCGTCCTGAAAAACAACGAAGACATAGGAGTCGCCGAACATGGTTTGCGCGCGCACATTCTTCACCTGCGGAGCCGAGAGCAGTGCTGTGACGATTGGGTAGGTCACCTGGTCTTCAATCACATTGGGCGGTTCGCCTGCCCACGATGTGTGGATGATGACCTGCACATCGCTGATGTCGGGAAGAGCATCGAGCGGCACGCGCCGCATGCACCACAGGCCCGCCACAAACAACAACAGTGCACCCATAAAAACGAGGAAGGGGTTGTGCGCACACCATGCAATGATTCGTGCAAGCATTACATGCCCCCCGTTGCGGTGATGCTGAGTTGCTTGGTGGCAATGGCATGGCCGTCGCGCAGCACCGTCACTGACACATGCCATGTCCCGCCCGCCGACAGTTGCAATGAGCCTTCATAGACCCCGCTTCCCTTGTCAGTCAGCGTCGCAGCGGCGTGCTCTGCGGCCATTCCCATTGCAGGCATGGCCGGCATGAAGAAGCTCGCGGTCACCTGCACCCCTGCCAACGGCTTGCCGCCAGCGCCGGTCAGCTTGATGCGCACCGTGTTGGCGCCCTTCTGCGGAGGTGACGGCGCCGTGCTCATGTCGATGAGTACTTGCTGCGCGGACGCGGTTGCGTTCGAAGGCTGAGCTGTTGGAGCCGCGAACGCACCCACGGCCGCCTGAAGCTGCGCTTCCGAGTCGACAAGGAAGTTGGCCGAGTTCACAACCCGTTCTCCAGCTTTCAAGCCTTTCAGCACGACGACAGAATCATCGACCTGCTGACCCGTCTCAACCTCGCGCGGCTCCAGATTTCCGCCTCCGTGATCGATAAACACAAGGTCCCGTGTGCCCGTCTGCAACACTGCGGATGCCGGCAACATAAGCTGCTTGCCCAAAGGCACTGCGATCGCGACATTCACATACATGCCGGGCTTTAGAGCCACACCAGGGTTGCGAAGCACCAGGCGCACGCGCACGGTGCGAGTTGCCATGTCGACCTGCGGCAAGATCTGATCGATGCGCCCGTTGAACTTGCGCCCCGGATACGCATCCACCGTTACCTGTGCGGAGTCGCCTGGCTTGAGGCGGCCAACATCGTTTTGAGACACATTCGCGTAAACCCAAACCGTGGAAAGATCGGCGATTGTGTACAGCTTCGTATCCGGTTGCACATAGGCGTTTGGCAATGCATTGCGCTCGGTGATGTAGCCGGAGACGGGTGAGTCAATGGCGATATTCCGCTGCACTTTTCCGCTTTGCTGCAAGTCCGCGATCACCTTTGCGGGGACGCCGAATTGCAGCAACCGTTCCTCGGCTGCCTTCTGAAGCCAGCCGCTGTCATGAGCCGCCATGCCGTGCGAATCCTGAGCAAAGGCCTTTTCATTTTGCCTGGCGAGCAGATATTCCTGCTCGCTGCTGACAATGTCCGGGCTGTAGATGGTAAAGAGACGCTGCCCCGCGGCAACATACTGGTAAGTTGCATTCGCTTGAACATCCTGAATCCAGCCGGGAAAACGTGTCTGCACATACGAGATTCTCTCCTCGTCGATGTCCACATTGCCGGGAACGCTCAAATCGTCATTCACATCTTTGACTTCGGCAGTGGTCGAGGTAACGCCGATTTCCTGAAGCCGTTCCGGAGACAACTGCACGGGACCGAGCGCAGGCTCGGAATTCGATCCGGCGCTGGCAGGTGTTGACCCGGCGTCGGTCTCCGGCCCGCGCGCCACCACCGGGTCCTGAGAAACAGCTTTGACCGCAAAATGATTGCGGCCCATGAGTACATACACAAGAGCCGCCGCAAGCAGGATGCAGAGTAGTGCGACGGTTGCGAAAGCAATTTGATAACTGCGCGTCTTCATGGCTTCACCTCTGCTGCGGGGGATTCAAACTGCTCAAGCGACACGCCTGCGGCGAGTTCGAGATCGGCCAGGCGCGAGTCAAAATCGGAGACCGCCTGAATCCAGGCAAGGTCGATGTCCACCACAGCCATCTGGCTGTCGAGAAGATCGAGCAAGTCAGTCTTGTCGTTTTCATAGGCGATCACGCTCGACTGGAGCGTAGCCTCTGCCTGGGGCCGCAGTTCATCGTGATAAAGGCGTGCCAGCTTTTGCGCCGCCTGAGCCTCCACAAGCGCCTCCTGAATCTGCCCAAAGGCCATATTGCGCTGCTCCGCCAGTTCGGCATCCTGCTCGGTCGCTTGCGCCACAGCCTCCGCAATTTCCCCATCGTGCTTGCGGTGGTTCAGCCAGGGCAGATTCATTGAGCCCTCAAGCATGTAGGCGTTGCGAAAGTTCTGCCCAGAGGGCATGATCATGTATCCCGCCGACACCGTGAAGTCCGGCACATAGGCCTTCTTCGCCAGAGCCTGCTCCTTGTGGCTCCGTTCGGCCGCCAGTTCGGCCGCCAACAAATCGGGCCGCGAGTGCAGCGCCATCTTGTCCAGTTCCTGTGCCTGCGGCAGTGTCTCGAGCGTCGCATGCTCTCCACTCGCGCGGAGTGGTGTGCCAGGGTCGCGCCCCAGCAGCGTATTCAGCCGGGCCCGCGCCAGGTCTGCGTCATGATCGAACTGAATCATGTGTTCGGCCAACCGCGTCAACGCAACCTGCGCCTTCAGCATGTCCTGCTGCGGCACCTTTCCAGTGGTGTACTTGATGCGCGCCGCTTCAATTCCCTGGCGCGCAATATCCACATGCTGATCGTGAATTTTTATCTCTTCGTCCACGCGCAACAGGTCATTGAAGGCCTTGTGCGCACGAACTCGCACCTCCAGCCTCACCTGATCCAGTTGAGCCTTCGCTTCCTCCACGCTCCACTCCGCGACGCTCGTCCGCAGTCCCCGCTTTCCCCGGCCCGGCAGCGTCTGGCTGATGCTGAACATGTTCTGCGCCGCATTCAAATCCCATGGATGTTCCAGCGGAATGCCCCAGCCGCGATACATCGCCATCGGATCGTCGAGCGCTCCCGCCGTCGGAACATGCGCCTGAGCGACGGCCACTCGCCGCGCCGCGACTTCGATCTCAGGATTCGCAGCCAAAGCCATTCGTTCCATTTCGTCCAGGGTCAGCGCCGCCCCTGAAGCCTCTGGATGGTGGTGCTGTGGCAGCAACGCAGCCATCGCCGACAAGCCGTCGCCCCGGGTTGGCGCCTGGGCAGGCCCCTGTGCGCGGGAAACACAAGCGCCCGCAGCGAGCGCCAGAATACAAAATGCAAAAAGATGTGCCTTCATTACTCCCTCCAACGGAGACAAAGCTTGTGGACCGCCCATGCGTTCTTGAGATGCGTTGTTGCATCCAACACACACAATGGCCCTGGTTCAAACTGAGTAGGAAGGAGTTTTAGATTCGAAGTGCGAAGGCGCCGCCCGGTGGGAATTTCGGTGGCGGCGTGTCAAAACTATTTTGCTGCCGCGCGCCAGACAAGACAGCCAATCGCAGACCGCCATCAAGCGTCACAAAGGCCAGCCTCTGCGAATGCTGCGGCGAGTAAACAGGAGCCGTTGCGACCGCGGCGTTTTGCGGATGAGTCTGGCAGCAGGAAGCATCTGCGCGCATCGAGGCCCCGCCGCATCCCGACTCCATCCCTCGACAGCAATCAGGCTGGCCATGGGAATGAACCGCCAGCAGACAGGCAGAGACCGGCATCGCGGTCCACAGGACCACAACCGCCAGCATCAGGAATGCGCCTTTTCTGCCCCAATTCATGGTATCAACGTCCTAAGTGTCAAGTGTAAGCATCCCCTGCCGGGCTTCCTCTGGCAGTGATTCAGATCACACCCGTGAAGCCCCCATAAACAAAGAGCTTCAGTTCCATCGCGGGCATCGCCAATGCTCACAGGCTGCCAACCGCTCAACTAAACCCGCTGCATAATCATTGCCCCGTCCCGCTCAGCGCAATGCTCTGCGGCGACCCAGCCGCACTGTCTGTGATCGTGACAGCAGCCGTGAGCGCCCCAATAGTTACCGGCGCAAAATGCCCATGAATCGTGCAACTGGCTCCCACCGCCAGCCCGGTCCCGCAGTTGTTCGCAAACACAAACGAAGACGCCTCCGCACCCGTCACCGCAATGCTGTTAATCGTCAGCGCAGCCGTTCCCTTGTTCGTTACAGTCACCGACTGCGACCCGCTCGAAGAGCCAACCGCCTCCGTTCCGTACGATAGGCTGCTCGCCGAAAGTGTAACTGGAGCCGTCGGAGCCGTCCCGGTCCCGCTCAACGCGATCGTCTGCGGCGACGTCACAGCGCTGTCCGTAACGGTGATCGCTGCCGTCAATGCGCCAGGCTTCATCGGCTCAAAGTGACCATGAATCGTGCATTCGGCTCCCGCCGCCAAACTCGTCCCGCAGTTGTTCGCAAACACGAAAGAAGTCGAGTTGCTCCCCGTTATTGCAATGCCGGTGATCGTCACCGCCGCTGACCCGGAATTGGTCATCACCACCGTCTGCGATCCGCTTGACGAGCCAACATTCACTGACCCAAAGGAGAGGCTGGTCGCCGAGAATGTCACCGGAGGCTTCAGCCCCGTCCCGCTCAGCGCGATGGTCTGCGGCGATCCGCTGGCGGTGTCCGAAATGGTCACTGTCGCAGTCGCCGCGCCTGTCGCAGTCGGCGCAAAGTGCCCGTGGATCAAGCAATTCGCCCCCGCCGCCAGAGTCGTTCCGCAACTGTTGGCGAACACAAACTCGGTCGCGTTCGTCCCGGAAACCGCAATGCTGGTAAACGTCAAGGTTGCCGTTCCAGTATTGGTCAGCGTCACGGAATCCGATGCGCTCGTCAACCCCACAGTTGTTGCCGCAAACGACAATTTGGTCGCCGACAGAGTCACCGGCGGCTCTACGCCCATTCCGCTCAACGCAATCGTATCCGGCGAGCTGTCTGCACTGCTGGTAATGCTGATCGAAGCCGTCAGCGCCCCGCCGCCGGTGGGCGCAAAGTGTCCATGAATGCTGCATTCGGCTCCCGGCGCAAGGCTCGTCCCGCAGCTATTCGCAAACACAAACGAAGAAGCATCCGTCCCCGTCACCGAAATGCTGCTGATCGAGAGTGTCGTACTGCCAGTGTTGGTCAGCGTCACATAGTCCGACCCGCTCGCCTGGCCCACCGTCACGGTGCCAAACGTCAGACTCGTCGCTGACAACGAAACCACCGGCCCTGGCGGCGCCTTCCAGCCCGCCGTTGAGTTAAGAAATACGATCAAGTTAGACCCGCCGACCACTGTTTGGCCGACGAGCAGCTCGGGGAAGCCGTTCCCGAGCAGATCGGCGGCGGCTACCGTGCCGGGCTGCTGCCCCAGGGCCAGAATCGTGTCGTCCAGGGTCCCGTCGCCATTGCCGAGCAACACTTCCGTGTAGTCGAGGTCGTTTCCCACCACCACATCCAGGTTCCCATCGTGGTTAAAGTCCGCCAGCGCAATCGAGCCGGCGCCAATCCCATCGGCGCTTGCAAGAGGCAGCGCAAGGGCTGTTTGAAACGTGCCATCCCCGTTACCCAGCAGTGTGTAAACATTGGGCGTGCTCACACCCGGGCTCGTCCCAGTGACGTTTCCTGCCACAATCAAATCCAGCTTGCCGTCATGGTTCAAGTCGCCGAGCGCGGCCACGGTGTAGTTGGTCGCCGTTGTCGAGGGCGTTGCCGCTGTGGTAAATGTCCCGTCCTTGTTTCCCAGATAGACATGCAGTGCCCCATTCACTTGCTGGCTGCCGCCGTAATCGAAAAATCCTTGATCCGCCACAACCAGGTCGGTTCGGCCGTCCGTGGTCAGGCTTCCCGCGGCAAGGCCCGAGGGGCTCAACGAAGTGTCGATTTGCACGGGTGAGCCGAGCGTGCCGTTGGCCTGACCGAACAGAACGTAAACACCGGACGTGCCTGTCCCGCCCCCTGAGGTCACGCCGACCGCGACATCCAGAAAGCCGTCGCCATTGAAATCACCCACAGCCAGGCTGACAGGGCTGTCCGGCAACGTGTAATCCTGCTCCCCGGCGAACGTTCCATTGCCCTGGTTGATGAGCAGGGCCAATTTGGAATACCCGGCGACCACGACGTTCGGCTTGCTGGCCCCATTCAAGTCCGCTGCAGCAACCATCACCGGCACGAAGTTGATAGGACTGGTGATCGGGGCGCCCAGATTTCCTTTGCCATCTCCCGGCAGCACGGCCAAAAGGCTGGGGGCAGTCGTGCCGCTGTTGTTTGGCTCAAGCACCAGCACATCGAGCTTGCCGTCGCCAGTGAAGTCCGCGCTCGCAATTTGCCCAACACTGCCGTTGACATTGTAGGTTCCTTGGCTGTAAACCAGCGAGTCCACGAAGGTGCCGTCGCCCCGTCCCATCAGAATCTGGTACATGGGGAGCGGTGTGTCGTAGCCGCCTTCCGTGTAGACGCCTCCCGTGCTCGTTCCCACCACGATATCCAAATTGCCATCACCATCGATATCGGTGATGGTCACCTGCTCTCCGTCCGGCGGGCCCGCGTATCTTGGGCCGACTGCAAATGTTCCATCGCCATTGCCGTAGAAGATCGCCACGCTTCCGCGCTCGCTCACAACCACGTCGAGCTTGCCGTTATTCCTCAGGTCGCCAACGGCCCCGGTACCAAATGTGGAGACGTTGGCCAGTGCCGCGCTGGTTGGACCCTGGGTAAACGTGCCGTCGCCCCCGCCAAACAGCACCGTGGTGTCTACCAGCAAGTCCTTCTTGCCGTCGCCATTGAAGTCGCCGGTGGCCACCCCTTCGATGCCGCCGCCGCTGCCGCTCGAGGTGAAGGTCGAAACCGGCCCGATGGTAAAGGTCCCGTCGCCTTTGCCGATCAGCGTCGTTACGATCCCTGTGCCCGCCACAACGATGTCCGGTATGCCGTCGCCGTTCACGTCGTCGATCGTCAAACTGCCTGCCACGTCGTAGTAAACGGGGGGCTTGAAGGTGCCGTCGCCGTTGCCCACGAAGACAGCCGTTGCCAGTTTTTGGGTTGCCGGATCGGTTTGAAAGACCTCTACAACGTCCATGATCCCATTGCTCCTGAGTGACGCGGCAGAAAAAGAAAGCCCATTTTCGCCGCCGGTGAGCGTGGTCGTCGTAACCGTATTGGCCGTGAGATCCGTCACCGAGGCCACCAGGTTCCCGCTGAAGGTCAACTCGGCGCCGATTGCCGCGCCGTCCGCGGTCGCTCCCAGGGACAGAGCAATGTCGGTGGTGGGTAGCCCCAACACCTGATCGTCGCAGCCATTGGCAAAGACATCCGGCTTGGTCGTTAAACCCGCGAGCTGGTGAAAATAGTCCTGCGCGTCCGGAAGCGAGGTGAGGTACTCGGCGTCCGGCAGCCCGGCGCCGGGGAGGACGTAGTCCTCGTCGAGGCTGCAATCGGATTGGCGGCTCAGGCCGGTGGCGTAAGCGGCCGTCGCATCGGCCGCGGTGGTCGAGTTGGGCACCCAACTGAGGACCGTGAGCTGGTTACCGAGAAACGGCAAACCCGGAGTGCTGGAATCGAGAGATGGTGTAAAGGTTGAGCCTAAGCCCGGGGTCGGTCTGTCGCCTGCTTTTGCGCGGCTCCTGCCGGAAAGACGGGACGACGGCGCCTGACTATGAAAACCTGCCAACCCTCCCTTTAGGTATTCTTTGGCGTCGATCCGCAGGTTATGGTAATGGGTGTAGCACGTAATCCACGAGGAATCAGTGTAGTACCTCGCGCATCGGCTCGATATTTGCGCATCTGTGAGGCTCGCAAGGATCACGATATACGTATGTGAGTATGTATAAATCGAGCCGTTCGGGCGCACAGATAAATACTCATCGGCGCATGCCTGACGAGAATGGGCAAGCCCGATCGTCGTCAGGAGAATGACGACCCCGAGGGCTCGAGCGGAAAGAACCCGCAGGACTGCCTTGCCCCGCGGCCGATTGAACGTAGCAAGGCACTGCGACAGCCTCCCGCACGGCGCAACAGCCCCCGAGCTGCCAATCCACACCGTTTTCAATCCGCGCCGCACCAACGAGAACAAGGCAGAACCAACCATGATACCCAGCTTTCTGAAACTCACACCAGAGTTCCGTATTCGTCCGGACCGGAAATGCCGCAGTGGGTCAGTTTGAAGAGAACGGGCTCTAGCCCCCGAGCGAATGTGCATTACAAAATGAACCCGGCCGCCGGCCCGGCATCAATACTCCGTGCCCCATCCATTCGCTGTCTCATCGCGAACGGGTGGGAAATCAAGCAATCAAGCAACCAATCGGCCGCGTTCGAGGGGTGCGAACGCTCTTCAGGTCGCGGGGAGGGCGAAGAATCCGCCTTTGTTTTTTCGCGTTTTACAAAGAATTCTGCGGACTGGGCAAGCCCCAGTAGCCTATTGCCAAGCCCACCCCCCTGTCAATCGGATTCTCGACCCTCGGCAGGGCAAACGCATTTGGAACCACAAGCTCTTGACCTTGTCAGGGAGATGCTTTTGAGGGCGAATCGAGGTGGAAAAACAGAGCACGCTGGGATGGTTTGGGTAGGCGAATTTCGATGTGCGAAAAGTGCCATTTTTTGCTCTAAAGTGCCAGTTTCGATGGTGTTTTTGGCGTTTTTTTGCCTGAAAATGGGGGTTTGTGTTTACCGATAGGTAAACATGCGGTTTTTGTAACTCATTGAATCGGAATCAGTTAAGCGGATTC
>Ga0302319_10003667_pt1 | contig 31928 bp, 30 predicted proteins | sample Bog_T0_2_FD_203319 | JGI IMG/M metagenome (GOLD analysis project Ga0302319, IMG submission 203319) | Peat permafrost microbial communities from Stordalen Mire near Abisko, Sweden - Bog_T0_2 | ecosystem: Environmental > Terrestrial > Soil > Wetlands > Peat | place: Sweden: Abisko, Stordalen Mire... | reverse complement strand
CACGACCGGTTGGATACTGAACAACGACCCCGACGCTCCCGCCATTGGCGAGACCGAAAAGGCCAATTTGGCCGCCGGTCCCGGCCCGGAGGGGCTGAAGTTGGCACTGGTACCCGCAGTGAGGGGTGCCGACACGGCAATCAGGTTGTAAGACTGACCCACCACACCGGTAAATACGCAGCCGGTCACGTTGATGACGCCACCGGCCGCCGTCAAACTACTGCATCCCGTAAGGAGCCCACCGGACGAATTGAGCGAAATCGTGGCGTACGAGGTCGTGACGACGTTGCCAGCGGCGTCTTCCACGTAGATCACCGGCTGGGTGGTAAACGCACTCCCCGATGCGCCCGCGACCAGGGTCGGGGCGAAGACCAATTGGGTCGCGGTGCCGGCGCCCGACGGGATGATCGCTGTACTTGTCGCATTCACGGTTGCCCCCGCCCAGGTGATGGAGGCATTCAGGTAGTACGACGTACCGACAGTTCCCGTGAAATTACAGTTCGAGACGCTGATGACTCCCTCGACGGGCACCAGATTCGTGCAGACCGAGAGCGTGCCGCCAGAGGAGGTAAGACTCAATGTGCTGGTGACGGCAGTGACGACGTTGCCCGAAGCGTCCTTGACCGTGAGGACCGGTTCGGTCGACAAGGTGGACCCTGATTGTCCCGCGATTGGCTGGGTGGTGAAGACGAGTTGGCTTGGAATTCCTGTGATATTGAACGGCGTGCTCATCGCGGTCGTGACGCCACCCCCTGATGCCAGCATCACGACGTTGTTCGCGTAGGTACTGTTGGCCGCTGAACAGCCATAGACGGTATAAAGGCCGTTGGCGAAAGGAGCACCACAGCCGTTGGTCACTTCGGGCGATTGCAAGGTGATGACGAGACCGACCGTGGCACCTGCAGAATTCTTCTGATTCGCGACTAAATTACCAAACGAGTCTTCAAGGGCGACGATTGGCTGCTGCGTGAAGACGGCGTTCGCGGGACTCGTTGTCGCCACCCCGAGTGGTTGCTGGACGAAGGCCAGTTGCGTGCCACCCCCGTAGGAGGAGACGCCGAACGAGGAACTCTGTGTCGGAATCAGCGTCGCGGAACTGGCCGTGAGGACGTACTGCGTCGCGATGAACGTGCCATCGGCCGCGGGCTTGTAGCCACCTTGGAACGTGCAGCCCGTGAGGGTGAAGACGCCATTGGTGGTCGTGAGCGTGAACACACTGTTCGTCGGGGTCAGCCCGTCGCAGCCCAACAAGATGCCACCCGACGAGGAAAGAGAAATCGAGCCGCTGTAGGACGATTGGACCACCCCACTCGAATTCTCCACTTTGATGATCGGCTGGGTGGCCAACGCGGCGCCCGAGGCGCCGCCCACCGGCTGCTGGGTGAAGACCAGCTGGTTCCCTGCGCCGCTCACCGTGACCGTGACCGAATTTGACGTCAGGTTCCCATCGGTGGCGTACAGGGTGTACGTACCCGACGCACTGATCGTGCAGCCACTGAACGTGACGACGCCTTCGAGCTCGTTCCCATTGCAATTCGACACCGCTCCCGTCGCGCCACTCTGGCCCGTGACATTGATAACCACCGGCGAAAGGTCGGTCGTGACGATGCCGTACGCATCGGCGACTTCGACGATGGGTTGGAAGGTTAGGGGCAGACCAGCGTTACCGTTCGAGCCAACCGATGGCGAATTGATAATTGACAATGTCTCGTTGCTGGGCGCCGTCTCGGTCGCCACGGTGCTGCCGAGAGGGAAATTAACGACGAAACTGTTCTGGTAGTTGGTGCCGACAACCTGCAAGGTGATCAATTGAGGCACATTCGCAATGCAGGTGGTCCCAAAGGTGTCACTCGTACTGTTCCAGAACTCAATCGCGTTGGTACTCGCGTATTGGACGTTGTAGTTCTGGTAGGGAGAGGGCAACGAAATCGGATGGGTGTAGCCCGGATAATTCGCGATGATGGGCGCCGGTGTGCCTGTGGTCGTGCAGTTCGACGTAAAGAGCGACGGCATTGCTTGGATCGCGGCGATGGTCTCCTGTGACGCCGTCTCAAGTGCGGTGTCATAGTTCGTGATCGTTCGATGTTCCGCGGAAGCAGAGATCACCGTACCAAACGCGACGAGAAGAGACACCGAAGCAAGGGCGAGCACGATCAGCGCGAGCAGTACTTCGACGAGCGTGTCACCTTCTTCAGAACGTCGATACTCGCGAACTTCTCGTCGACGCGCTCTTCGTTCATCTCGAGTGCGGCGCACCGGTTTCACGACTTCTCCGCCACTGGACTGACGTTTTCTCGTCGAGCGACTACAGCAACGTGATCAATTCGAGCACACGTGAGGTGTCGATCTCGACGCGGGTTTCCAAAGGGGCGATCAAGTGCGCAGCGAAATATCATGAGAGCAACAGTCCGAATGCAATGGCTTGGAGGCCGGACCCGTACATCTGGATCGTGACGGTGGAAGGAGCCGGTGACCACACCATCGCCGTGCCATTCTTGGCCGCGCCGGTCGTCGTGAAGGACACGCCCGCGGGATTGGTGGCTTGCCCCCAACACTGAACTTCATTCGTGCCGCTACCCCACAGACCAAGTCCTGCACCGCAGGCGTTACCAATCGGATCGGTGATAACACTTCCCGAACCCGTCACCGTGCCACCTGAAATGGTGAACGTACTCGCTGACGTGTTCACGCTCGCCACGACGGGTGTACCACTTAAGGCCGCCGTCCCGGCGTAAATTGGTTCACCGACAACGGGCAGGTTCGCCGCGCCCGAATACGAGCCCGTCAGCGATCCCGCCGTGACGGTCCCCGTGGTGTCCCACGGTTCTTGGTTCGGAAGCACGTAGACAGGTTGGTTCGCCGTCCAGGTGATGTACTCACTCCCGGCGAGATAGGGACCCGTCGTGTTCTCGGCGTCCGCGCTCACGATTTCCCATCCAGTGGCGGGTACGTTCTGGTCGTTCACCACCGTGATGTTCTTGAACGTGATGGTCGTCGTCTGGCCTTGGGTCGTTTGATAGAGCGCAGGATCACCAGGGATTGCGTAGTAGAACGGAGCGCCCGAGCCCGAACAACTACTCGAGTTCGCGCAATTATTCCCGAGGAACGCCACCGAGAACGTCGGCAGCGACGATGGCGTCACCGCTCCTCCGCTGAGGCTGAGGCAATAGAACATCGTGTAGTTGTTGGGCAGACTGACCGACACTTCGAGGCATCCCGGAGCTTGAGCGGCGGCGAGTTGAGCGGTGGTCAGCGTTGAAAAATCTGTGAAACAGAGATTTGGGGCATAGGCTCCCGATCCCGCCGCCGCGAACCCACAACTCGTCGTATTGTTCGCCGCCGTTGGCGATCCAGTCGCGGTTGATGACGACGTGCCTTGTGGTACTCCAACGAGTGTGTAGGAGTAACTCGACAGTGGTTCGGTAATTGGAAATGTCACCGACGTGATCAGCGATGCCTGCACCCAGCCGGTCGTTGGTGAACACGTGACGCTGCACGCGACAGTTGGTGGCGATTGCACCGCAGTGCAGGGAGCGACCGAAGCCACGGTCGTCGTGGTAACGGAGGAAGAGCAGACATCATTGGAGAGAACGATGCTGTTGATGGTGATCGTTGCGTTCGGGTACGTCGTCGAACTTGTAATCAACGTTCCAGCGGTTGAGGCACAATAGTTTCGAACTAATTGGTAGGTACCGGCAGCTCCACCGGGATATTGCTCATCCACGTACGACACGACGTACTCGTAATTTTTCGTCGACGAATTCTGGTCCCATTCGAGTCCGAGCAACTGAGTCCCGGAGCCGCACTGCGGGGTCGACGACGATTGTGTGGTGATGTAGGTCGCTGCTTGCACATCGGTGTTGAAGTCTGACGAGACCACTTGTGCGTCACTCGTGTCGGTGAGTCGATTCGTCACGCTCGACTGCAACTTCAAAACCGACAACAAACCAAAGGAGAGTCCGCCGATGACGAGCGGCAAGACCGTCACGACGATAAGCAATTCCACGAGCGTGAAACCCCGTTCACCGTTCTCGCGTCGTCGGGCGTGTCGTATCGACCAATGAGCCTTGCGTTCAACGATTGGCGACGCGCATCCCCTTGGTGGCGACGCCGTCATCCAACTTTGACCTGGTTGTAAATGCCGTACATCGCTGAAATCAGTGCAACCGCGACGAAACCTACGACCACGCCCATCACGATGATGATCGCGGGTTCGAACAGAGCCGTCGTTCGCTCGAGTTTCACTTCGAGTTCACGGTTGTAGTAGTCCGCCGCGACTGAAAGTTGCTGATCGAGGGTTCCGGTTTCCTCGCCAACGCGGAACATTTGTCGCGCCGCACCAGGGAAAAGACCCGTTCGAGCGATGGGCCCAGCGAGACCTTGGCCCTGCATCATCTGGTCACGAACCTGTTCGAGCGCGTTGTGATACACCGCGTTGTTCGCCGAGTCCGCCGTCACCGCCATGGAACGGGGCAGGTCCACACCCGCTTTCAGCATCGACGAAAGGATGCGACAGATGCGCTCGAGGACGGCAGTTTGCGTGAGGTCACCCACGACCGGCAGGCGAAGAATGATCGCATCCATTTGCGCGCGTCCATTCTCGGACCTACGCGCCGCGATGTAACCACCAACCACGATCAAGACGAACGCGATTTCCGCGTACCACCAGTGCGACACCCATCCCGTCATCGACAGCATCATGCGCGTGACGAGTGGCAACTTCGCATGTAGCGAATTAAAGAACGTCGTGAACCGCGGCAATACGAAAATGGCGAGAACGAGAATCGTCACGACCGACATCACCGCAACAACGGCCGGATAGATGAGTGCGGAGGTGATCTTTCCTCGCGCGGACTGGTCGCGTTCTATGTACTCGGCCAACTGGTTGAGCACGTTGTCCAAGTTTCCCGTGAGTTCAGCGGATTCGAGAATCCCGACGTAGTAGTTCGGGAATGCTTCGGGATGCGAAGAGCACGCCGTCGCGAACGTGTCACCAGCACGAAGACTGTCGATGAGCTCCAAGATGACCTTACGAAGTAATTTGTTTTGCGTCTCCTCGACGATGACTTCCAGCGCTTCCATGATCGGCACGCCTGCGCGCATGAACACCGCAAGTTGACGCGTGAAGTTCATCACGTCCGAACGAGGCACCATCTTCTTGGTGATTTCCAATTGCAAGATGTTGCGCTTTGGATTGATATCGAGCGGTTGCAGTCCTTTTTGAATGAGTGCGAGGTGCGCCTGACCTAGTGACTGCGCCATCTCCACGCCTGCCGTCTTCTTACCCATGTCGTCAATGGCGTTGTAGCGAAACGCGATGAGGTTCTTGTCTTTTTTCTTCGGCTTTGGCGGACGAGCGAAGCGTGGAATCTCCGGAAGTCGACCCCCCGGCGGAATCTCTTCGGTGTCGTCCTTCTTATTCCTGGTCAGAGTGGGTAATTTCACAGTGTGTACACACTTCGAATCACTTCAGCGACCGTCGTGATGTCCTGGGCGACGAGCGAGACTGCTTCTTGGCGAAGTGTTCGCATGCCCTGTTTCATCGCAAGGTTGTGCAACTCTTCTTGAGTCGCCCAACCAACGATCAGTCGCTTGATCTCAGGTGTCATCACGAGCAGTTCGTACACCCCAATTCGCTCCTTGTAACCGGTGCCGTTACAGAAGTTGCACCCGGTGCCGTGGTAGAAGATCTCCTTGGGAGCACCACCACTTTCGTCGTAGAACTCTCGCTCTTCGTCGGTCATGATGTAGGGCGTCTTACACGATGGACAGATCCGACGCAGGAGGCGTTGCGCCACGACCGCAAGCACCGAGGACGCGACGAGGAACGACTCAATACCCATGTCGAGGAATCGGTGAAGGGCGGAGACGGAGTCCGTGGCGTGCATTGACGAGATGACGAAGTGACCAGTGAGTGCTGATTGCACGGCGACGCGTGTCGTCTCGACGTCACGAATCTCGCCGACCAGAATCACGTCAGGGTCTTGGCGAAGGATTGCTTTCAAGCCATTCGCGAAGGTGAGACCTGCTTGGTCATTGGTCTGAATCTGATTGATGGTGGGAAAGATGTACTCGACGGGATCTTCGATCGTCATGATGTTGAGAGTCGGATTATTTACTTCACTCAACGTTGCGTACAACGTGGTGGTCTTTCCGCTGCCCGTTGGCCCCGCGCAAAGCAACATTCCAAACGGCGAACGAGCGAGACGAGAGAATGCCTGGTGGGTGTCGGCGGGCATACCGAGGTCGCCCATGCGGAACACCGACTTGGTCTTGTCCAAGATTCGCATGACGCAGTTCTCGCCAGCGATCGTTGAGACCGTCGCGACTCGAACGTCGACCTCTTTGCCGTCAACGGTGATCGTGAGCTGACCGTCCTGGGGGCGACGACGTTCGACGATGTTCATGTTGGCCATGATTTTTACCCGGCTGACCAGGCCGGGACCCATTGCGACCGGCAACTGGAGTATCTCCTTGAGCGCTCCATCAATGCGAAACCGAATCCGCACAAAGTCGTCGGTTGGTTCGATGTGTACGTCTGAAGCACGGTCTCGCATCGCTTGGGTGAGAATACGGTCCACGACTTGCACGACCGGTGCATCATCAAGCGGCACTTCCTCGTCGATTTCAGCAGTCGGACGGCGGCGCGACTCTTCAACGGCTTCGAATGCCTGCACGAGCGTGCCCACATTGCTGATGGCGCGGTAGTTACTGTCAATCGCCCACGTGATGTCACTGGGCGGAGCGATCATCAAGTTCACGGGATGTCCGGTGAGCGTCGCTAAATGCGCTTTCATGTCATCGGAAGGCCGTGCGGCAGCAACGAAGAGATGTCCGTCCTCGAAGCGAACGGGAATTACGAGTTGTTCGCGCGCAAATTCCTCCGGAACGAGCGCGATGACCGCCGGATCGACGTTGTCGCGACGAAGGTTGACGACGGTGAGTCCAAAAAAGGATGCCAATTCATTGGCGAGCGACTGATTGTCCAAGACGCCCATCGAGACCAGGACTTCTCCGAGCTTCGCGCCAGTTTGGGATTGCAACGCGAGTGCTTGATCGAGTTGCTCTTGGGTGATGAGTTTCTTTTCGAGGAGCAACTGACCCAATCGTCCCCGATACGGTGGAGCAGGAACGATCGACGCGCCCGCGGTCTGGCGCGCCGACGTCGGTAGACCTTGGGCATTCGTAATCACGTGTTTAGGAGCAGGGGATTCGCCAGTTGACTTTCGTTCGCCGACGAGCACGGACGATCCATTGCCCGCCGATTCCCCAGTGCCATTGAGTGGCCCGGACTCTGAGGGAAGCACCTTGTCGGTCTTCTTCTTAAACGCCACTGTTACCTCTCTACTCCATGCATCCGTTTTTATATGAAAAATATAGAATTAGTCCTGGTGGGAACTCTTCCTCTCCATTTAAACCCATATTTCCGGGGTTCATTCATCATAATTGCCGATTGGAAATACCCTCGGGTGGAATTTTTCAAGCGTTCACACAAGCACACGTTGACCTCCACGCAATAGTCCTCGATCTCTGACGACGATCGTGCCCACTGCGACGTTGGGTTCAAAGCTCCGCCTTACGATTCGTGATGAAAACCTCGGATTGATGACGAAATAATCAGAATGTTGCCTATCCAACGCCGTGCGACCACACAATGGTGCCGTTCCTGCGTAGTCTTCCGATTATTGAAAAATATTGCATGAATTTGCATGAAATTGGTGAAATATCAATTCTCAGGCACGTGACGTACGGTTCGAGGTGGTTATGTCAAGTGGACGCCGCGCCGGGGAGCATTTTTCGACCAAGTCCTGGACCTAAGGTCGGGGAATGAAGCTCAGCACGGTGATCTTGCCCATCGAAAGATGGTTGAATTCCAAGGAAAAGTGGCGGCGGGCTGAAGAGTTGGGCTTCCATACCGCCTATACCTACGACCACCTTTCGTGGCAGCGATTAGAGAATCGTCCTTGGTTTGGGGCGGTACCGACCCTATGTGCGGCCGCTCAGGTGACGACAAGCATGAAGATCGGGACCCTCGTCACATCGCCAAATTTCCGTCATCCCGTGCCATTTGCCAAGGATCTCCTCTCGATTGACGATATATCGACAGGACGGCTCGTCGTCGGCATCGGATCTGGCGGAACTGGTCATGACGCGACGGTGCTCGGCGTACCCGAGTGGAGTCCTAAAGAACGCTCCGATCGGTTCGACGAATTCGTCGTCGTTCTCGACGAGCTCCTGCGCTCCCCCTTCACTTCTCGATCAGGGCAGTTCTACGCTGCCCATAACGTTCGCATGCTCCCCGGAACCGTCCAAGCTCCTCGCCCGCCTTTTTACATCGCCGCAACGGGACCTCGCGGTTTTGACCTCGCCGCACGTTTCGCTCAAGGTTGGGTCACCATCGCGTCGTCCGACGAAGGTTCACTAACTTCAGAAGAACGAGTGCGGCAACAATTCGGTGCCTTGCAAGTTGCCCTCGCGCAACATCAACGTCAGGTAAGCGAGATTGAACGCGTCGTACTCGACGGATTCAGTGACGAGCGACCTCTCGCTTCAGTTGATGCGTTCGTTGACTGGGCGGGGCGATACCGCGATCTCGGAATGACTGAACTAGTCATTCATTGGCCCGAACCTGATTCAATGTTTGACACCGATGCGTCAACCTTTGAGCGCATTACCCTTGAGGGTATGTCACAACTTCGAGGTTGAACATGAGCGAATCCACCACGATGACTACCACCGCAGGCGTGGACTTTGCGTCAACGGCCGCGAATACTGCGGCGTGCTCAATCGAATGGAGCAATGGTCAAGCACGCATCGTTGAATTCTGTGCCGCGTGCGACGATGGTTATCTTTTGAACCTCGCAAAACGAGTGACGAAGTTAGGTATCGACGTTCCACTTGGATGGCCGTCACCGTTCGTCGAAGCGATCAGTATGCATAATGCCGATGGCTCATGGCCTACGTCGTACGATCATCAACTCAATCTTTCTGACTACCGTTATCGAAAAACGGACACATGGCTTCACGAGGAATTGAAGTTTCCACTTCCACTCTCCGCGTCAACAGATCGCATCGCAATTCCGACAATGCGAGCAGCAGCGCTTGTCGTGAGAATTTCGCCCAATATCAATCTCGACGGCAGTGGTCTCGTCGTCGAGGTGTACCCCGCCTCCGCACTCAGTCGATGGGGATTTCAATCGCGTCAATACAAGGGAAAGAAGAATATCGATGCGCGTCGCGCGCTGACGAAAAGTTTTTTCGACGCGACGGCGTCGTGGCTCTCACTCTCCGATGAACATCGAGAACTTTGCGATACGAATGACAACGTGTTTGACTCCGTCGTGGCGGCCCTCGTGAGTCGCGCATCCCTCGTCAACCTCATTGAACCAATTCCCTTGAATTTGCGAGAAGCGGCCAAACGTGAAGGATGGATCGCGATTCCTCGCGAAGGCACGTTAAGTCAACTAGCAAATCCACCCGAGGCCTAGGCGTACGAGGAAGTCGTCTCTCGACGAAGCATGTTTGGCTGAAAAACCCATTGATTTCAAGGTTTTTCTGCGTCGGGTCGACCTCCTCGGCTCACGATGGCGTCAAATTTGTCACGGAGAGAGCTATTTTTCGAGCGGCGTGGCATGGCTCCTTTGACCCAATGAACCGTGTTCGGTGAATTTGGCGTTGCGAGTCCTCTGGCTGGCATTGGCCGCGTCGAAGCGCGATGACGCTCTTACAGCGCAACCTTGTCAATGGAGACAAGAGCAGTGGGTGGCCCCCGACCTACTTGATGTTGTGCTGCCCCTTATTTTCGCGTTCGATTCCCTCGCACACGTATTAGACCGTTACACATGGATTCGCCGCCACAAAGTTCGAAATCGGCGGTGGGTCGCACCATCGCCGTCATCCTGGCGGGTCTCAGTCTCTACATCGTGCTACCCGCTCTCGTGCGCGTCATCTCTTCGTGGCCCCGATTATCGTCGCTGTCGCCATGGTGGTGGCTCGTTGCCATAGTCGCAGAGGCGTTGAGTTTCTTCTGTGCCATGGCACTGCTTCGACTTGTGTTGCGATCAAAGGGTTGGTTCGCCGTCGTCACCGCGGGGCTCGCGGGAAACGCAGTCACCAACACACTTCCCGGTGGTGACGCGGTGGGTGCCAGCGTGCAATATCGAATGCTGCACGCATCGGGCATTGATCCCGTCCAAGCCGCGGGGGGGCTCGCCGTTTCGTCGATCATCGGCGTCGCCGGTTTGTTCTCACTTCCAATCTTCGCACTACCAATAATTTTTGGTGGCACTGTGAGCGCCGGTTTGGTGCACGCTGGTGAACTCGGTGTCGTTGGCTTCGTACTGATTTCAGTGTTGGGCGTGGTTCTTCTTTCCACTGATGGACCACTGATGCGCTTAGGTCGCGTCTTGCAGTGGATCATTTCGAAACTACCGAAGAAAAAGAAACCAGCTGGCGACTTACCTTCGCGGCTCGTCAAGGAGCGTGACCTCGTTCGTGCTGACCTCGGGCAGAATTGGTGGAAAGCGGTGTTGCTCGTCGCGGGTCGCATCGGACTTGACTACTTCAGTCTCCTCGCGGCACTACGCGCGACGGGGGCGCACCCTAATCCATCACTCGTCTTGCTTGCGTATGCCGCGACCGCGGTCATCGCGCTCATACCAATCACTCCCGGTGGTATTGGCATCGTCGAAGCCAGTTTGAGTGGACTACTCGTCCTCGCGAACGTGCCGAGTTCGAGCGCGGTCCTCGCGACTCTGGTCTTTCGACTCGGTTCGTACTGGCTGCCGACAATTGCGGGCGGCGTGTGTTACATACTTTTCCGACGACGTTACGGGTCGTTGAACTCCCCCAGTGCCGTTTCGTAATCACGCCGCGCATTCGAACGTGGTCGACGCCAACCTCGCTCGACACCTACGTCGAAAGTCCTAGGACTAGCGTGTTGGCCTAGCAACTCATCGAGGAGCACTATGTCGACGCAACCAGAGAACGGCGAAGACCCGAACGAGACTCGTCGCGCGCGCATCATCCTTCGAGCGAAACTCAACGACGTTCCTCTCCTCACCATCATCACGGCAGTGATGGTGGTCGTTGCGGTCTACTTCACCGGCAAAATTCTCTACCGACTTCGCGACATCTTGTTGTTGATGCTCGTGGGTGGATTTTTGGCGCTGATCCTTAATCCGCTTGTCGACGGCCTCGAGCGATGGAAGATTCGGCGACGGGGCTACGCCGTCGCCATCGTCGCACTTGGTCTGGTCGTCGTGTTCTCGTTACTCGCCTTCGCATTCGGTGATCCACTCGTCAACGGCCTTACTCACCTCGCAAATCGCTTGCCTTCCTACGTCGAGCATGCGCAACACGGGAAGGGACTCTTAGGGAAGTTGCTTCGTAAGTATCACGTCGAGAAGTGGATCCACAAGAATTCCGCAAAGCTCGTGTCGCTCGCGAAAAGCCTAAGCAAGCCCGCGCTCGAGCTCGGCAAGGGCGCAGTTACCGTACTCTTTCTCTTGGTGACGCTCTTCGCGTTCGTCTTGATCTTGCTGCTCGAGGCGACGAAAATGCGTGAAGCACTGCTCGCAATGATGACGCCGGCTCGCGCGGAGAGGGTAAAGCGCATGAGCACCGCGGTGAGTAAGGCCGCGCTTGGCTACGTGCTCGCCAACCTCTTTATCTCGGCAACAGCTGGTCTCGTTGTGTTCATCACACTCGAAATCCTTGGCGTGCCGTTCGCCCTACTCTTCGGACTCTGGGTACTCCTCGTCGATTTTCTGCCACAAATCGGTGGGGCGCTCGCGGGATTTCCAACCGTCCTCTTCGCCCTGGGGCACTCGGTGACGGCCGGCATCATCGTGGCCGTTGTTTTCATCGTCTTCACGCTCGTTCAAAATCATGTCCTCAATCCAGTGATCATGAGCAAGACGGTCAAGTTGAATCCGTTAACCGTATTCATAGCGATACTCGTCGGCGCCGAGATGGGTTCGTGGGTGTCGGGCATCTTTGGTGGTCTCGTGGGCGTATTGCTCGCGGTTCCCATCGCCGCGACCATTCAAGTCGTCGTAAAGGAATTTTGGATGAGTTCTCGTTCGCCAGCGGAAGTGGCGAACGATGACGCGACACCGAACACGACCCCTTCCTCCTAAGCTTCAAGATTCTCCGCGATAAATCGGACAACGCTCTCCGCGACGACTCGCGGCTGTTCCGGAAGTATGGCGTGACCACACCTCTCGAGTCCCACGACGCGCGTATTCGGACGTCGAGCGACCAGGTTCCAGGCATTTTGAGGCGGCGCGATGACGTCGTCGAGACCCTGGACAATGAAGCACGGGGCCGTACCGCCAAGGGCGAAGTCCTCGAAGTTTGTGGCGATGACGGCTTGTCCTTGCGCACGAGCGAGCAGGGGGTGCCAGCCTTCACGCCACGATGAAGCTTCATTCGATGGTGAAAAGAATGCTCTCCTCACGGACGCTAGATGCTCCTCGCGAGGAAGCGCGGAGTCGAAACAACGCAAGAAATCAATGTGCACCTCGTCGCTCGAAGGCACCTCGCCGCCACACGCGAGCAGTATGAGCGCGCGAAGCGCGCTCGGACGAAGGGTCGACGCCGCTCGGACGACTCGATTCCCGTACGCGTGACCAATGAGGAACGGATTCACCAGAGCCAGATGATCCACGATTGCCCACAGGTCGCTCGCAACGTCAAAGAGATCACGCCACGGTGTTTCGACCATGCTCGTCGAAACACCTGGCGGATCGATCGCGATGGCGCAGAATCCCGCTCGCGAAAGTGCGAGACACAATGCGTCGAAATCAACCGCGCCCCGACCGAGTGACGGGTAGAGGATCACTGGCACGCCATCACCCCAACGATGCAACTGGTACACATTCTCGCCAATCACGAGTGTTTCTTGTCGAGCCTTCACGCCACGACACGTTAGGACACTGCACTCGTTCCCGCGCTCGAATGCGCCACGTTCCAGTGGGTTGCAGTCCTGATTTTCTTTGAAGGCACGGTCATATACTTCGCCTTATGGCGGTCCTCTTCTGGCTCATAATCGTGGTTGTCTGCGTCGTCGCAGAACTGCACACCAACGCCTTCATCGCCCTGTTCATAGGCTTCGGCGCCGCCGTCGCTTTCATCCTCGCCATTGCCAGTGTGCCGTTCGCACTACAGGCAGTGCTGTGGCTCATCGTCTCTGGCGTTACCTTGATGGCGCTACGACCATTTGCCATGAAGAATTTCCATCGCGCTTTGGTCACTGATATGTCGCGACCAACGAAAAGCGCACTGACAAATTTAAAGGGTGTAGTGGAAGTGACAGTCGGGGACGAAAACCATCCGGGTCGGGTCAAGATCCAAGGTGAGTCGTGGAAGGCCGTCACCGATTGGATGGAACCGATTCCTGACGGCGCGCCGATCGTGGTGAAGAAGACCTACGGCACCACGTTGTGGGTCGAACCGGCGTAGTCACGCCGTCGTGAACTAGGCGCCCGGGGTGACGCTGGGCACGTCAGACATCACGCTCTTGATTGCTTGGACCGCACCGAGCAAGGCAGCGCTTTCGGCGGGAATGATCAACTTCGTGTTGTCGCTCTCGGCGAACTTCGCCAACGTATCGAGTTGCAAAATGGCGACGAGGGTCGGATCGGGTGCTTGCTGCTTGATCGCGGCGTACACCGAGGCAATAGCTTGGGCTCGACCTTCAGCTTCGAGAATCTGCGCTTGGCGATTTCCTTCGGCACGAAGGATGGCTGATTGTTGAGCGCCCTCTGCTTCCTTGATTGCGGCTTGTCGTTCGCCGTCGGCGACGTTCACCGCGGACTGCTGTTGACCTTCTGATTCAAGAATGCGCGCGCGCTTCTCTTGGTCCGCTTGCTTTTGCAACGCCATTGCTTGGAGGATTTGGTCGGGCGGGGTGATCTCGAGAACCTCGACACGATTGATCCGCACTCCCCACTTGTCCGTCGCCTCCTCCATCTGCGTTTGCAACATTGTGCCAATACGTTCGCGCTGCGAGAACGCTTCATCCAACGTGATGCTGCCGAACACCGCTCGAACCGACGTACGTGCGAGGTTGTCGGTGCTGACAAGGTAATCGGAGTTCGTGAAGAGTGCGAGGCGCACGTCCACCACTTGGCTGAAGATCGTGGCGTTCACGATCACGGCGACGTTGTCACGAGTGATGACTTGTTGGCGGTCCCCAGTGCGCGGCGTCTCTCGAACGTCGACAATTTTCATCGACTCGATGAACGGGACGATGAAGCAAAGTCCCGGATTCTTAATGTCCTTGAACTCTCCAAACCGGGTGACGACGCCCACGAAACCTTGCTGCACGATTCGTACTGCTTTGGTGATGCCGAAGATCACAATGAGAACTACGACACCCGCAATGACCGCTAAGACAATTCCCATGTCAATCCCTTTCGAAACCACGCACTTCATCGCAACGCGGTGAATTGGCCGTTGTTCGGAGTGTAGCCAAGGACGCCTCGTTCACGAGCGGGACGTGAGCCTTGTGATCCACCTAAAAGGACATCACAAATCCGATGATGCGCAATGCTGCACTACTCAACGTAGGCAACAATGGTGAAGTGCAGGAAAGCGCCCTTCTCATAGCGGTTCCCGAAGCGGAAGGTCTCGTCTCGTCGTGGCGTGCGTCCTATGACGACGCCGCTCGTTACGGCGTGCCCGCTCACGTGACAATTCTCTATCCATTCGTCGCTCCTGAACTCATCGACGAGGCAATCATCGCTCGCGTGCGACGCGAAACGTCATCGCACCGACCCTTTCCCTTTTCCTTAGTGGCGGCACGACGATTCAATGACAAGATTTTGTATCTCGCACCGTCACCTGATGAGACGTTTCGGATGCTCTGTTCGACGTTCTATGTCGCGTTCCCCGATAACCCTCCCTACGAAGGACGATTCGAGGACGTGATCCCGCATCTCACGGTTGCCGACAATGCCCCTGGGGCAGTACTCGACGAGGCGGAGCACGACGTTTCGAGGGGCCTACCGCTTCAATGCTTCGCATCCGAGCTTCTCTTGATGACAGGAAGCACCGACGTCGACTCCTGGCGAGTGCGAGAGCGATTCGCGTTGGGCGAATAATTGGCGTGATTTCTGGCGGCAGTGGCACGAAGGCCGATGCTTCGAGTAGAACGGCATTGAAAAAAGTACCCGAGACGAAGCACCCGAAAGGCTTCGCAGCTTTGGAGGCACCGTGAACGTCGCGACATTTGTGGCATCGATTTTTGATAATGAACTCCCTTTTCGCGTCGAAGCCTTTGACGGCAGCAGTGCGGAACCGGCGATCGAGTCCTCGGCGAATGGCATCACCCTCAAGATTTTGAACAAGAATGCGCTCCAGCGCTTCATCACGCGACCAGGTGAACTCGGTCTCGCCCGCGCCTTCGTGGCTGGCGACATTGACATCGACGGTGACCTCGATGCGCTTTTCGAACTCAGCGTGCCGCCGCTGCGCCAGATACTCACCGTCGACAACCTTCGAGCACTGGGGTCGATCATCGGCACCACCGGTTTACAGCGTCTCGCACCGCCACACATCGAAGCGCGTCAACGCGGGGCACTGCACAGCAAGGCTCGAGACAAGGACGCGATCTCGCACCATTACGACGTCTCAAATCGTTTCTACGAAATGGTGCTCGGGCCTTCGATGACGTATTCGTGCGCGGTCTTTCGTTCGCCTGAGGACACATTGGAAGTTGCCCAGAAGCGCAAGGTCGACCTCGTCGCGCGAAAACTCGCACTCGAACCGGGCATGCGCCTACTCGACGTCGGTTGCGGGTGGGGGGCGATGGCCATTCACGCCGCGAAGAACTATGGCGCGCGTGTGGTGGGCGTCACCTTGTCTGAACCCCAACGTCACTACGCCACCGAACAGGCTCGACTCGCTGGCGTCGAAGACCTCGTCGAATTTCGACTCCAGGACTATCGCGACGTTCACGATGGTCCCTACGATGCGATTAGCTCCATCGGCATGTCAGAACACGTGGGCCGTCGCTCACTTGCGCCGTACGCACAATCCCTCTACGACCTCCTAGCTCCTGGCGGACGCTTTCTTAATCACGCAATTGGTCGACCCGTTTCATTTGACGAGAATCCTCAGCCGTCGAGGTTCTCCGAAGCCACCCGCCAGACACAGATCGCCGTGGGCATGCGTGGACCATCCAAGATTGGCAGTCCCTTCATCGAACGCTACGTCTTTCCTGATGGCGAGCTTCACGAGGTCGGCACGATGGTGTCGCTGTTCCAAGCCCACGGATTTGAAGTTCGCCACCTCGAGAGTCTGCGCGAGCACTACGCGTTGACCCTTCGCCATTGGGTCGACAACTTGCTGAAGCGTTTTGACGAAGCCGTCGAAGAAGTGGGCGTGGAGCGCGCTCGCGTCTGGCGGCTCTACATGGCGGGTTCGGCTGTCGGGTTCGAGCGCCATCACTTGGAGATTCACCAAGTCCTCTGTGCAAAACCGATCAGGGGAATGAGTGGCATCCCCCTTCGCACCGACTTCGAACCAAGCTTCTAAGGAAGAGATCGTCGCGTTAGCGTGAGTCCATGACGCTCCATCTGCGACCGTTGGACGACGAGGATGAAGTTCAAGCCACGGCGGCACACGTCTCAATGCAGCCGGAGGATTTCAGTTTCCTCCTCTGGCGCGATCAAGTTGAAGGATGGCACGACTACGTGCACCTACTACGAGAACAACGACGCGGTCTCAGCCTCTCTGTGGGCATGGTGCCCGCGGCATTGCTCGTCGCCGACGTTGACGAGGAGATCGTTGGCCGCGTTTCTGTTCGGTTTCAACTCAATCGCTTCCTCTCGGATTTCGGAGGACACATTGGCTATGCGGTACTGCCAGAATTTCGTCGTCGCGGCTACGCGACGGAAATTCTTCGCCAGGCACTGATCATCGCTCGGAGCGAAGGTCTCACGTCGATATTGATCACGTGCGACGAAGACAACGTCGCCTCGCGCCGCGTCATTGAGTTGAATGGCGGCGTGTTCGAATCCCTCGGGCCTTCGTACGACGGCACACACCAACTTCGTCGCTATTGGATCTCCTAGCGCCACATCTACGCGTGCAACGTCGACATGAACGAATCGGCGCCCGTGTCGGACTCGATCGTGATCACGACGAGCGAGGACGAGTATCGCACGAGGGCTCCGTCAATTTTTGGTCTCACGTCCTTGGGGAACCGGAGAACGAAACGAAGGAACGTCGGATCAAGGTGCTCGGGACAACCTTCGGCTTGGACTTCACGTCCGAAGTTGCGGAGACTTCGAAAATGGGCCCGTTAGAGACAGCGCCAGGGCGAAATCTCAATCAAGATGACCGTGTCGGCGCGCTCGAATCGCAAGTCAAGCGTGTGAAAATACGTACCGTCCACGATCCACGATTCGCCGGACAACAGATCGCTCTGTCGTTGCACCCACTCGTCGTGCGGTGTCTGCACCCAACCCGGACGCCAGTAGTGGCGATTACGATGTACGACCGCCAATCCTGTGTCGACCCAGTTCTTCGGCCATCGTGGTCGTTCTCGGTCCGGGTGAACCAACGATGGCGACCCGGCCCATATGAAGGCATTTCTACCATTCTGGGCTCATTACGGCTTGTTTTGATTGCGCGCTGATGAAAGGCTCTGGTGATGAACAACGAACGCCTCGAAGTACAGCGAACCATCGCCGCAAGCCCCAGCGCAATCTTTTCCGTCTTGCGACGCCCCTCGGGGCACGTCGCCATCGACAGCTCAGGCATGTTGATGTCCGCAGAGGGAGACGACGTCACCAAGGTGGGCGACGAGTTCATCGTGCATATGGACCGCGAAGCCCTGAACGACTACCCACTTGGTAAGTACGACGTGAGAATCACCATCACCACGTACGAGGAGAATCACGCGATCGCCTGGAACGTATCGGGCGTCATGCGCGGCACGATGGGACACGTGTACGGCTACACCCTTGAACCCGTGCCCGGGGGCACGCTGGTGACCTCGTATTACGACTGGTCCAATGCCGAGCAGAAGTGGAAGGACGCCAATATATTTCCCATCCTCCCAGAAACCGCCCTTCGCGCGACCCTCGGTGTTCTTGCGCGCACCACTGAGAACACCGCACCAACTTCCTAAAGTCGCTTAAGGACGTCGCGCGCAGTAGGTCGTCGTCACGTAGGGAAGTTCGAAGTGCTCGTCAAAACCCTCGATGATCTGGTCAACGTCTCGAAGGATGAGATCTTGATCACGTTTGTCCATCACCGCGATGTAACTGGTCGTGAGCACTCGTTGATGAAGTGACGCACGGTCCATCATCTGGACGTGCTCGAAGACGTTGCGTTCAACGTCGGAGAAACTACCCGACGCGATTACGGGAGCAAAATCCGTCGCCATGTCGTAGGGCCGTTGATGATGCCATCGAATCGCGCGACTCAACTCGTCGACCCACGCGACTGACTCATCGCGTTCGTTCCAGATCAGACAGAGTCCACCGCCCGGCACCAGTACGCGAGCAAACTCACGCAGCGCCTCGACGGGATTGAACCAGTGGAAGGCTTGGGCCACACTTAGTACGTCAAAGGAACCGTCCTCGCACGGCAGATGCTCAGCCGTACCTTCGACGATGCTCAGTGACGGCAGTTGCTTCGCGAACTCGGCTCGCATACCTTGACTTGGTTCAACGGCGACGACATGGCTCGTGACGTCAAGCAACTCTTTCGTGAACAGTCCGGTACCGGCCGCGACGTCGAGGACCCGAGTCGTCGAGGTGATGTGGAGCCGATCGACGAGAAAGCGTATTGCGTCCCTCGGATACCCGGGACGGGCCGACTGATATCGAGCGCCGTCGGCGAAGCCCCGTCGACCAACCTCGCGCTCGTCGTTATCGCTCACGTCAACTGCATATCTTCTTCACGGCGCGTAAGCATAGAGTCCCGTGGCGCGTGCACGCAGACGCGAGAAGAATTGTCACCTAACGTTGTGACGTGCACACGGAGCAGTGCGACGGCGCCGAAGAATTCCTTTACCGTAGCGCCACGTATCGCGCCGCCGATCCCATTCGTACCAACGTGCTCGGCTCAGTCGCGACGTCGGTGGCGCAGGGCTTCCAGCACTACGAAAAATTATGGTGGTGGCTTGTCGTCGATGATGGTGACGTCATCGGTGCGGCGTGTCGCACCGAGCCATTTTGGTTGCAACTTGGACCAATGCCTCGCGACGCGAGCACCACGCTCGCGCGCACAATGGCGCCGCACGACACGGCGCTGCCGGGAATCAACGGCCTTTCGGCGGTCGTGCAGGATTTCCTCGATACGTGGTGTGAAACGACGTCGCCCCGCGCGTCTCGACCCTGGTCCCAAACCCAGGACAACCTCATCTACGAAGCCGGTGCCATGCGCGCACCCGACGTCGAAGGGCAACTTCGCCTGATGACCATGGAGGGCTTCGACCTCGCAGTGGCATGGAACAACGACTTCAGCGCCTTCATCGACGGTGCGCCGTATCATGCCACCGATCTCGATCTCGAGGCCCTTACCGCGAAGATCGAACACGACATGCTCTATTGCTGGGTTCTCGACGACCTTCGAGTCTCGATGGTCGGCCATGCGTCGCCCGTGCGCATTGGCGAACACACCACCACACGGATCGGGCCCGTCTACACGCCCGAGGAATTTCGTTGTCACGGGTACGCCGCGGCCGCGACGGCGACCCTCACGCGCTCACTGCAGCAGCAGTCCCATTGCGTGATGCTGTTGGCTGACGCCACGTACCCGACCAGTAATCACGTCTACCAAGGAATTGGCTACGAGGTCGTGGACCGGTTCGTGCGCATCGAGTTCTCGTGACGACTGCGGTCCAGTTCCAAGGAAGAAGGACTCGGTAGTCTTTCGAAATGGACCGTCGCCTTAAGGCGAATCGAGAGAATTGGGACGACCGCGTCGCAGTTCACACGCGTAGCCAGTTTTACGACGTCGAGGGTTGGCTCCAGCGTTCACCTGGTCCCGCGCCTCGAGAACTCGCACTGCTGGGCGACGTGGGCGGAAAGTCGCTCGTGCAACTGCAGTGCCATTTCGGACTCGAGACGCTTCAGTGGGCGAGGGCGGGCGCACGCGTCACGGGCGTCGATTTCTCACCTGTGGCGATCGACGCCGCGATCGAATTGTCAAAGAGAGCTGGCCTCGAAAATAGTTCGAGATTCGTGTGTTCGAACGTCTACGATGCCGCCGCCACATTGAAGGGCGAACGTTTCGACATCGTGTACGTCACGATTGGTTCGCTGGTGTGGCTCCCCGAGGTGCGTCCGTGGGCAAAGGTCGTCGCCGAGCTACTTGCTCCCGGCGGTCAGTTCTACCTCTTCGAGGTGCATCCCTTCACCAACAGCTTTGATGCTGACGGGGTGCATCTGGTCTACGACTATTTCGATGATCCCAACGCTCCCCAGATCTGGGACAACGACGAGACCTACACCGACGGCGGCGCGCTCGCGCACACGCGCAGTTACGAATGGAATCACTCGTTGTCCGAGATTGTCCAATCGCTCATCGACGAGGGACTGCGCATCGGCGCCCTGCTCGAGCACGACTGGACCGAGTTCCAACATTTCCCGTGGCTCGAGCGAGATGTCGAGGGGATCTACCGTATCCCACTGGGTTATCCGCGCCTACCGCTCAGCTTCACGCTGCACGCGCGAAACTGACGCGACACACAAAGCCCTCCGTTTCGCATTGCTCGGCTATCGGCACCCACGGCAACCTGTTAGGGGTGAGGGTCAGCTACTGCGTCGTTGAGTCCGGCGCTCACGCCAACGCCCGCTGATCCTACGCCCGCTTCGGCCATCACAACATCGCCAACCTCGGCGAAACCCTCCTCGTCTTCTGCGCTTGGTACCAGCAACTGGCGCTGCACACCAGCTCCACGCATCCAGCTAAAGATCGCCGCCACGAAACACATACCTGCGGCGGCGAGGAAGGCGAGGTGCAGCCCTTTCGCGAAAGGCTGCGCGATCAAACCGGGGAAGAATCCGCGTCCGAGTAGCACGCTCGCGTGCACGCCGGGTTGGGCGAGGATGTGCGCACCCAACAACGTCTGGATGGGGTTGATCCCGAGGAACGCGGAAAACAGGCTCCCAATCGCCGGGATGTGCGAGATGGAGGTCGCCTGGGCGAGCGGAACGCCTTGGGCCGTAAGGCCGTGCAATAGCGAGTGAGGTAGCGACGAGGCGAGACCGAGCGTGATCACGGTGAAGAAGAACCCAATGGAGAGCACGCTCGCCGAGTTCTGGAAGGTGTTGAGCATCGCCCCGCCAGCGCCGCGCTGGTTCGCTGGCAGTGAGTTCATGACGGCGCTGGTGTTGGGAGCGGCGAAGAGCCCCATGGACAGACCGACCAGCAACAAGAGCAGCGCGAACATCCAATAGGAGAAGTCGATCGGAATCGCTTGAAGACCAATCAAGCTGACCCCGGTAAGCACGAGTCCGAGCGTTGCGAAGTTACGCGCGCCGTGGCGATCAGCGAGTCGTCCAGCGACGGGTCCTGCGATGAAGAATCCGATCGTGAGCGGCACCATGTAGATGCCCGCCCAGAGTGGAGTTCGAGCGAACGAGTAGCCGTGTTCGGGAAGCCAGATTCCCTGCAGCCAGATGATCAGCATGAACTGCAGTCCGCCACGCGCGAGGCCGAGTAAGAGGCCCGCGATATTGCCCATGGCAAATCCCTTGCTATGGAAAAGGTGCAACTGGAACATCGGTTCTTTCACATGAAATTCGATCCACACGAACGCGCCCAGAATGGCGATTCCCCCGAAGATGCACGACAGCACGAACGGGCTGGTCCAACCCATGGCGTGCCCCCCGTACGGCTGGAGTCCGTAGACGATACCGGTGAGGACCGCGATGAGCCCAATGGCGAAACTGAAGTTGCCAGCCCAGTCAATCTTCGCTTTCGTCCGAATGCCGTTGTCACGCAACTTGAGCGCAGCCCACACGGTCCCGAACAGTCCCACGGGCACCGACACCAGAAACACCAGGCGCCATTCGATTGGTGCGAGTAATCCTCCGAGAATGAGACCAATGAACGCTCCACCAATGGCGGCAACACCATTGATACCAAGCGCGAATCCTCGCTCGTCAGCTGGAAAGGCGTCGGTGATGATGGCGTTCGAGTTCGCGAAGAGGAACGCGCCACCAACGCCCTGTCCAACGCGCATGACAATGATCCACAGCGCCGCCGTCGGTCCGCTCATCCACGTCGCGGCGAGCAAAATCGAGAACACCGTAAAGACGGCGAAGCCCAATGTGTACATACGCACTCGACCAAAGATGTCCCCTACTCGTCCAAGACTCACGACGAGGACCGAGGTGACGAGAAGAAATCCCATCAAGATCCATAGGAAGTACGGCTCGTTTTGTGATGCGAGGGGATTCAGGTGGATACCGCGAAAGATGTTGGGCAGGGCGATGAGCAGAATCGATCCGTTGATCGTCGCCATCAAGATGCCCATCGTGGTGTTCGAAAGAGCGATCCATTTGTATCGGTCGGGGTGCAGTGTCGTTGGCATTGAATCTCCGTGGGAGGACTATAAGAATCTGACAGACTTATACTTAGTTGATACTAACTAAGTATAATGGAGGAGTGACCAGCGCACACGTAAAAAAAGAAATTGGGGAGGCGTTGGACTACGCGAACGCGGCGGCGTTACGCCTTGCGGTCGTACGTATTTATCGGACGCTACGCATACACGCGGATCGCAATATCACTGCGTCACAGGGGTCGGCGTTGGCCCGGATAGAAAAGGAGGGTACCGTGCGCGTAGGCGTCCTCGCCCAGTTAGAGGGCATCACGCCGGCGTCCATGAGCAAAATTGTCGACAGCCTCGAAAATCGCAATCTGATCGAACGGATTCCTGATTCGCTTGACGGTCGCGCGAGCGTTATCCAAATGAGTGACGGCGGTCGTGAACTGTTCTTCGAGATCCGTTCGGCGAGCACCGAAATGCTCGAGGGTGCCATTTCATCCTTGAGCGATGACGAGCGCGGGTTGCTTCGCCAGTCGCTTCCAGTATTGGAGAAGATTTCCGAAACCCTGCAGGTGAAGTGACGCTCTCGATGGCACGGGGAAAATTTGAATGGACGTCTTAGTTTGTGCGCGGGAGCGATGAACCGTCCGATTGAGGCCTGCGCTAATCAGCCGTTCGCCTGAGGGCGAAATCGATGCGTCGGCGCGATGTGCACCAAAGCGTTATAGGAAACAAGAGCAATCGCGAGGTGCATGCACATCAATACGACGACGCCCTTCGCCGGTTGTCCCTGGTGCCAGATATACACGTCAGGCGCGAGGAGCACAATCGTCACGACGATTGCCATGCGAAAGAATAGCCAGCGCGGCAACGATGAGATACGTGTCACGATGGGCCAGGCACCACAAGCAATGACGACGCCGATCACCGTGAGCTTCGAGTAATCGGAGAAACGGAAATGGCCGTAATTCTTCACCGACGGAAAGACCCGAGTCCCAATTGCCACGAGCGCCATGTCCGCAACGAGTGATCCGACAATCGCGACCAATGAAGCGAGGACCACTTCGCCATTATGGGGAGGTCGTGGCGGCTCGAAATCCACGTGAAAGTAACGCAGGACCGGCCGGAGAAACGTAGGGAAGCTCTCAACTTTCACATTCACTCCCAGATTCCTCTAACGCCGGCGAAGTAGACAAAAGAAACATTTTACTGACTCGAACGCGACGCCCGGATTCGCTTCAGTCCTCCAACAAGGTGTCTTCGAGGAAGGCGCGGAGTTGGCGACCCATTTCACGTGGATTCCCGCTGATCTCGCCAATCACCTCGCCTTCAATGTCGGTATTGTCACCGGGTCGATAGAGCGACACCCGCATCCCTTTACCGGCTCGAAGCGCGCTGATGACCCAAGGTGAGCCAATCGAGCCAGAATCCTTCGTCGCCATGATCTGACCAGAGCGTCCGAGACCAATGCTCCAACCAGGTGAACGCGCCGCGTCCATCACCCGTTGCGTTTCGCCGCCGCTCGAGAATCCAGAAGATTTTGCGATACCTAAGCCTACGACCGTGCTGTCACATCGCCAACTACACGGACGATTCGCAGACGTCCTTCAGTCGCTCCAACGTGGTACGGATTGACAACTTGGTGAATTCGGCGCGATCAAAACCCTTCTTCTTGTCGGGACGACGAGCCAGCCAGTTTCGTCGGTCCTTCCAGGTTTCGACGACGCGACACCCCGAAGGTGTCGGCTCAATCTCGTAGCTCCAGTGTGCGACCCGAAACGGTCCGAAGGTCACGTCGAACGTGAAATTCCTTGGCGGCTCGAAGCGCGTAATGCGAGCCGTTGTCGCCCACCGATCCGGTCCACGAGCGTTGGTTCCTTTAAACTTCACTCCCACGCCCGGTCCGGTCGCAGTGCCGATCCACGAGCCGCCAGTGTTCTCGAGAGATAGTCGTCCCATGGAGGGCAGGTCAGTCACGACGTCAAAAACGCGTTGGGCATTCGCTTCGATGTCGATGGAGTCCGAATAGGTCACAGCACGCCTAGCAGCTATTAGGCCTGGAAACGAACGCGCGACGCTTCAAGTTCCTTGAGCGCAGCGTCGCGACCGACCCAGTCTTCGACCTTCATCCACTTACCTTCGTCCAAGTCCTTGTACACGGTGAAGAAATGCGAGATCCGATCAAGCACGCTCTTGGGCACGTCGCTAATGTCGGTTGCCTTCTTCCAGGCGGGGTCATAGGAGGGCACCGCCAGAAGTTTTTCGTCCTTGCCCTTCTCGTCTTCCATGATGCACATACCGAGGATCTTGGCTTCGATCAAGCACCCGGGGAATGTCGGAAACTCGGTCAAGACCAGCGCGTCAAGCGGGTCGCCGTCGCCACCCAATGTGTCGGGCACGAAACCATACTCGGCCGGATAACCCATCGAGACAATCAGGTGGCGGTCTAACTTGATGGTGTGATTCTCGTGGTCGTACTCGTACTTATTCTGACTTCCGCGAGGAATCTCGACGATGATATTGACGATGTCCATACTCTCTGCCTTCTCGAACGATGTCAGACGAACTGCGCACGTCAATCGTATCGAGAACGCGACGCCCCAGAGAGGTGGGGGCGAAGCGAGTTCCGGTACTTCAATTGGTGCTAAGCACTTGGAAGAATCGACCCACGTCATAGAGAGGAATCGCGATGGCACCCTCGGAGCGCCTGTTATCGAACCTACGAGGAATGCGCTACGGCGAAGTCCTGTTGGCCTATTTGGGTAACGAGACCCGCGTCGAGGTGTACAACTCGTTTCCCTTGAATGATTGTCCCGATGAACTCTGGCGTGCCCTTGACGCTGAGCTCATCGCCAAAGAATTCGAGGCTACCTTTGCGCTCTTAAATGGACCGCGCTACTGGCTCATGGACGGAATCGGGAAAGTCCAGAACGTCAACCCGCTGCTGCGCGCGTTCGGCGGCATCGATATGCGCTTGGTCGCGACACTCGAACTCGACGGTGACGTTGCGCGAGTCTCGTACAAGGAGCGCCACGTGAATCGTGGCGCCGTGTGGTATTTCGACGAAGGCAGCGCCGTGCACGAACTGACCAGCCCCGAAGGAAGGACCTACGTGATGCAGGCTTACTGCACGGGAGTTGATCGAACGCTGCGTGAAGATTCGCTCGACCAACTCGGTGCCACACTGCAGTTACCGGCGGGTTGGCGCTACGCATCACGAGTACTGACGAGCGAACTTGTCGTCGACACGACTGAACACGTCGCGACTGTCCTGCAAGACGAACTCGAGAACACCTACACGCTCGTCGACTGACCAAAGAGAACAGCGCACGACGGCTCTAGACTTTCGACGAACGATGTGACGTCGTGGGCGAAAAGGAGTTGCTATGGAACGTGTAGGAGTCGTCGGGTGTGGACTTATGGGTTCGGGCATCGCCGAGATCGTCGCGCGTTCAGGTTCGAGCGTTGTCGTCATTGAGCGCAATACCGATGCCCTAAATTTAGGGCGTGACCGCATCGAGAAGTCGCTCGCTCGAGCAGTCTCGTCAGGAAAACTCCCCGACGATGAAGCCAATCGTGCGCGGGCGAACCTGACCTATAGCGAAGATTTCAAGAAACTCGCCGACGCGCAGCTCGTCATCGAAGCCGTCGCCGAGGACGAGAAGACCAAGGTTGATGTCTTTAAGACACTCGACGCCGTCGTCCAGGACCCGGCAGCCATTCTCGCGACGAATACCTCGTCAATTCCCATCATCAAACTCGCGATGGCGACTCGTCGACCCGAACAAGTCATTGGGCTGCACTTCTTCAACCCCGTGCCGGTGCTTCGATTAGTTGAGTTGATTTCTTCGCTCCTGACCAGTCCCGATACCACCGCGCGCGCGCGCGATTTCGCGAGCACCGCACTCAAGAAGAAGGTCATCACCTCGCCGGACAGAGCGGGATTCGTCGTCAACGCGTTGTTGATCCCCTACTTATTGAGCGCGGTACGGATGCTCGAATCAGGATTCGCGAGTGCTGAGGACATTGACACCGGCATGGTCGTTGGTTGCGCGCACCCTCTTGGACCACTGGCCCTGACCGACCTCATTGGTCTCGATACGACGCTGGCGGTTGCCGAGTCGTTGTTCGAGGAATTCAAGGAGCCCCACATGGCGCCGCCCCCGCTGCTCTCTCGAATGACCCAAGCCGGACTCTTAGGGCGAAAGTCAGGCCAAGGTTTTTACTCGTACAAGCACTAGCGAAAAGCCACAGGTGCTGGGGCGCCGCTCGTCTCGATGGGCGATGGTGCATTCATGCCGCTCTCCTACGCTTGAGAAGAAAGAGGATTCGTGTTCACCTACGTCATGACATTGCAATGCCTCGACCGGCCCGGCATCGTGCGTGCGACGAGTACATCCATCGTCGAAGTTGGCGGCAACATCCTCGAGAATGACCAGTTCACTGACCCGGTCACGCAGCAATTTTGCATGCGCACTCGTTTCGAGACCCAACAGGGCGACATAGATGAGGTGCGTGATCTGTTGACGCGAGAATTGGCACCGTTCACGCCGCAACTCGGTCTTCGCAACGAGCAGGTGGAACGACGCGCGATCATTATGGTCTCGCAGTTCGACCATTGTCTCGCCGATCTCCTGTACCGGCGCGAGCAAGGTGACCTTCCACTCGACATCGTCGCGATCGTCTCGAATCACGACGTGTGCGGCCCGCTCGCAGCTCGCTACAACGTGCCCTTCTTCGAGATTCCTGTTTCCGAGACGACCAAACAGGCAGCGGAGGATGAACTTCGCGTCTTGCTCACGAGTTTGCACGTCGACGTCGTCGTACTCGCGCGTTACATGCAAGTCCTCTCGGCGTCGCTGTGCGCGGACTTGAGCGGGCGAGCCATCAACATCCATCACTCGTTCCTGCCAGGGTTCAGAGGGGCCAAGCCCTATCACCAGGCCTACGAGCGCGGCGTCAAACTCATTGGGGCAACGGCGCACTTCGTCACGCCCGAACTCGACGAAGGACCCATCATCGAACAAGACGTCGTTCGCGTAAGCCACGCCCGCCGACCAAGTGACCTGGTCTCGCTCGGTCGTGACATCGAGCGTAACGTGCTTGCTCGTGCGGTGCGCTTGATCGCTGAGGATCGAGTCGCCCTCGTGGGCAACCGCACGGTCGTCTTCTCGCAGTGAGCTACGTGACCGGGTTTCGCACGCGGTAGCGCGGATCAAGATGCATCGCAGAATTGAAGACTTCGACCATTCGCTCGACCGCGTCATAGACGTCAACAAATCGCAGGTACAAGGGCGTAAACCCAAAGCGGCAAATATCGGGATCACGAAAGTCGCCAATGACACCACGTTCGATGAGTGCTTGGATGATGCCATAGCCGTCGTCGTGGCGCAGGGCGACTTGACTGCCTCGCTTGTCGTGCGCTCGTGGCGTGACGATCTCAAAAACGCCGGGCAGCCGGTCTTCGACCAGCGCCATAAACAGGTCAGTCAACGCCAAGCTCTTGCGTCGAATCTGGCTCATTGAGGCTTGGGCGAAAACCTCGAGCGCCCCGTCAAGTGACGCGAGCGCGATGATCGACGGCGACGAGGTGACGAATGCCTGCATCCCCTCAGCGGGCTCGTACGTGCGCTCGAAGTCAAAGGGCCGCGCGTGACCGAGCCAACCTGGTAACGGATTCTCGATGACGCCTTGCCAGTTACGCCGAATATACGCAAATCCCGGAGAACCCGGTCCAGCGTTCAAGTACTTGTACGTGCACCCCGCGGCGAAGTCGACGTCGCACCCGCTCACGTCGATGGGCACTGCACCGGTTGAATGCGCGAGGTCCCAGAGCATGAGGGCGCCCGAGTCGTGCGCCTTCTTGGTGATGCCCTTCATGTCGAGCATCTCGCCAGTTCGAAAGTCGACGTGCGTCAGCATCACGAGGGCAACGTCGTCGTCTAGGTGTTCGTCAAGTGTCGCGCGTTCAATCGTCTTCACTGTCATGGGGCGACCAGCCCGCTGGGCCATCGCTTCGACGATGTAGAGATCGGAATGAAAATTTGCCTCGTCGGTGATGATGACGTGGCGATCCGGGCGCAGCGCGAGAGTGCCACCGATCAACTTCGCGAGTAGAAACGTGAGGGTGTCGGCGACAACGACCTCACCGGGCTCAGCGCCAATCAACGGAGCGATCTTGTCACCCAAGCGCGTTGGTTCGAGCATCCATCCTGCGGTGTTCCAGCTACGCACCAGCCCTTTCGCCCACTCCTCGCTGACGACCTCTCGCACCCGACGACTCGACGCCTCACACAAGGGACCTAACGAATTACCGTCAAGATAAATCTCTCTTTCGTTGAAACAAAATTCACCGCGCAACGAACACAACTCGTCGTTCTCGTCCATTGCTGCACAGTCGTCACGAAGAATCACAAGATCGACCTCACTTCCCACAACATCGGGTACAGGCGTTGCGTGATCGTCGTATCCAGATACGCCATTCCCTCACTCCCTCCGGTACCAGGGCGACGTCCGATCTGGCGTCCAGCCATCATCATGTGCTGGTGACGCCACATAGCGAGACGCTCATCGTGATCCATCAAGAGCTCTGCGACTGCGTGCAGTGACGACGTTTGGGCTGTCGTGTGATCGTGATACAGCGCACCAAGTACCTCAAGCAGATCATCGTGATCACTCGCCCCGAGGGTACGTCGAAGCGCATGCTCAAACCCCGACCATACGTTCGGTGCTTCGCTGATCTCGCGAAGCCATTGTCGTTGGAACTCGTCGAACAGTTCGAAACTCAACATTGCCTTCTTGCCCGCACCACTAAGAAACTCGATGGCGCGAAACTGGCACGATTGAAAGCCTGACGCCGGATTGAGGGGGTCGCGAAACTCGAGGAAACCTTCGGGCGACATCGTTTCGAGCACGCGAAGGTGTTCGAGCAATAGGTCCTCGATGACGACCGTCCGGCGCAGGTGCGGCGTCGCCACCCACGGTTCGTTGTTGTGAAGAGCCAAACTGGCCCGGCGCAACTCGTCGATGATGACCTTAAACCAGAGCTCATAGGACTGGTGTACGACAATGAACAGCAGTTCGTCGGGCGCATCCTTGGTCAGTGGAATCTGCAATTCCAGGAGATCACTTATTCGTAGATACGCCGAATAATCAGTGCCGTTGTCCACGTTCAGCACCTTACTTCTAGCGATTACTTGGCTTTTCGCGAGGAGCCCAAGAACGCGTGAGTGGTTTGTAACGAAAGTGCTGAGGCTGATCGGCGTCGGTGCCGAGACGCTTATGACGTTCTGCTTCGTAGTCCGAAAAGTTACCCTCGAACCAACGCACTACCGCGTCACCCTCGAACGCAAGCACGTGCGTGGCGATGCGGTCGAGGAACCAGCGATCGTGGCTGATGACGACCGCGCAACCAGGAAAATTCAACAGTCCGTCCTCCAGCGCACGCAGCGTGTCGACGTCGAGGTCGTTCGTCGGTTCGTCCAAGAGCAGCACGTTGCCCCCACTTCGCAGGACCTTGGCGAGCTGGACGCGGTTCCTCTCGCCCCCCGAGATCTCGCCAACTCTTTTCTGTTGATCGCTGCCCTTGAAACCGAAACTCGCGACGTAGGCGCGAGAGTGGATCTCACGACTTCCAACGACCATGTGTTCTTGGCCCTCGCTGATCTCGTCGTAGACGCTCTTGGCCGGATCGAGATTGTCGCGACTTTGGTCGACGTAGGCGAAGGCGACGGTGCTGCCGACCTCGATTGTGCCCGCGTCGGGTTGCTCGAGTCCGAGCATCATCTTGAAGAGCGTCGTCTTGCCTGCCCCGTTGGGACCGATCACTCCTACGATCCCTCCCGGAGGCAAGAGGAACGTGAGGTCCTCGATGAGCAAACGGTCATCGAAGCTCTTCGTGATCGTCGACGCGTTTACGACGACGTCACCGAGTCGAGGACCTGGTGGGATCGCAATCTCGAACTTGTCCGCGCGCCGCTCTGCGGATTCAGATTCCGCTTGTAGTTCATGAAACGCGCTGAGCCGAGCTTTGCCCTTGCTCTGACGTGCACGTGGTGACATGCGTATCCATTCGAGTTCCCGCTCGAGTGCGGCTTGGCGAACCTTGTCAGCTTTCTCCTCGGAGGCGAGACGTGCTTGTTTTTGCTCCAGCCAACTCGAGTAGTTCCCCTCCCACGGAATGCCGTGGCCGCGGTCGAGTTCCAATATCCACGACGCGGCGTTGTCCAAGAAGTAGCGGTCGTGGGTGATCGCAACCACGGTGCCGGTGTAGTCCTGCAGCGTGCGCTCGAGCCACGCCACCGACTCGGCGTCGAGGTGATTGGTTGGTTCGTCAAGCAATAAAAGATCAGGCTTCGAGAGCAGTAATCGACACAGTGCGACGCGACGGCGCTCCCCTCCCGAGAGTTTTGTGACGTCGGCGTTGGGTGCCGGAAGTCGCAATGCGTCCATGGCGATTTCGAGAGCTCGCTCAAGGTCCCACGCGCCGGCAGCGTCGATCTTCGCTTGTAGGTCCGCTTGTTCGCTCAACAGTGCGTCAAAGTCGGCGTCTGGATCGGCGAACGCGGCACAGACCTCGTTGAAGCGAGTGAGGAGATCGCGCTGTTCACCAACGCCGTCAGCGACGTTACCCACGACGTCCTTGGTCGGATCGAGTTGGGGCTCTTGCGAGAGATAGCCCACGCTGAAACCCGGCGTGAGGCGTGCCTCGCCCGTGAAGCCATCGTCGAGCCCGGCCATAATCCGAAGTAGCGACGATTTGCCAGAACCATTGGCTCCAATGACCCCGATCTTGGCACCGGGATAGAACGAGAGGTTGATACCTTTCAAAACTTCGCGATCCGGGGGATAGAAGCGACGAAGATCGCGCATCGTGAATATGAACTGTGCGGCCATCACCTCTAGTGTTACCGAAAAATTGGAAGGGAGTTGCGCGAAAGCGATGCAAGAAAATCAACACCATTACACTCGTTCCATGTCCACGACCACCAAAGCCCCTGTTCGTCACGCTCCGGACTGGATCATCTTGTCAATTGCGTGCTTGGCGCAATTCATGGTGGTACTGGATGTCTCGATCGTCAACGTGGCATTACCTCGAATGGGTCGCGACTTGCACTTCAGTGTCTCTTCGGCGCAATGGGTCGTGAACGCCTACGTGTTGACCTTCGCTGGCTTTCTGCTCTTAGGCGGAAGGGCCGCCGACATCTTCGGTCGACGACGCGTGTACATGACCGGCATCTTCATCTTCACGTTGGCGAGCATTGGTGCGGGCTTCGCCCAGACGGGTTCGCAAATGGTGGCGATTCGCGCCGTGCAAGGCATCGGCGGTGCGATTCTTTCTCCCGCGACCCTCACGATCATCGTCACCACCTTTCAAGGTCCGCGTCTTCCCAAGGCGATTGGTGCGTGG
>Ga0302319_10003665_pt1 | contig 31932 bp, 25 predicted proteins | sample Bog_T0_2_FD_203319 | JGI IMG/M metagenome (GOLD analysis project Ga0302319, IMG submission 203319) | Peat permafrost microbial communities from Stordalen Mire near Abisko, Sweden - Bog_T0_2 | ecosystem: Environmental > Terrestrial > Soil > Wetlands > Peat | place: Sweden: Abisko, Stordalen Mire... | reverse complement strand
CATTTTTCTGTTCTGCCTGATGAGCGTATGGAACGGGCTGCTCACCTTGCAAGGCCCCCAGACCCGCAATACTCACCTTCAATCTGCCTGAGAATCACTTTTTCAGGATCGACTAGCTTATATAGCTGCCGAGGGTGGTGCTGATGCCGTTGAAGGCGCTGTTCAGCGCGGTCGCCAGGCTCTTCACGCCCATCACCCATCCGAATGCGAGCAGAGCAGTGATGAGGCCGTACTCAACCAGATCCTGTCCATCCTCCGAACCGAACAGCGATTGCAGCTTCATCTGCAGCTTGATTGCCATCAACATCATCTTCTGACCTCTTTTCTGCCTGTCGCGTATGCATCTCATCGCGAGTAACCTTCTCACAAAATATAGGTTGTGCGAGGCCGGCGCCGGAATCCCTCAATGGTGTGATTGCGATGAACCGAACAAGGCAGCGGGGAGCCATAACCGGGGGAGTCTCCTGATTGCCTTGTCATTTGCCCCCAAGGAACCTTCATGTCCGGCTTTGTGGCAGGAGAGAGCCGCTGGCGTCCGGCGCGGCTCCAGGGTCGTCCTCCGGGCCCGCCCACACGCTGCGGCCGTCGATTTTTCCTGTTGTATGCGCTTGATTTAGCAGTGTTGTAACCTTCTATTCACATGAGCCCGGTAGCCTGTTTGAGGTGATCGACAACGTGCCAGAGACTCCGACCGCACAATCTGCAATCGAGACCCAGCCGAGTCCTGGCAAGGGCCGGACCCCCGCCGGACCGGCTGCGGCAGAAATGTCGGCCATTCGGGGGTTTCTGCTCTCGCGCGGCAACTCGGCCATTGCCGACCGCGGCTTCCATTGGCTCATGGTGCTCTGCGCGCTCAGCATCTTCGCCATTGTGGTGCTCATCGCTTTTGAGCTTGTGGTGCGCTCGCAACTGGCGTGGAGCAAATTCGGATTCAAGTTCTTCTTTTCTGTTTTTACCGATCCCGATACAAGACTGCCCATGTACTGGGACCCGGTCAACGGGCATTTCAGCGCCCTGCCCTTCGTCTATGGCACGCTGGTTTCGTCGTTCCTGGCGCTGCTCCTCGCCGTGCCGCTGGCCATCGGCGTGGCCGTGTTCCTGACCGAGATGTGTCCCGGCTGGCTGCGTGCGCCGCTGGCCTTCGTCACCGAGCTGCTGGCGGCCATCCCAAGCGTTATCTATGGCTTGTGGGCCGTGTTTGTGCTGGTTCCGCTGCTCCGCGAACACGTCAACCCATGGCTTATTAGGTTGTTCGGCTGGACCGGCTTCTTCAACGACGACAACCCCACCGGCCTGGGCTTCGTGGCCGCCGGCGTGATTCTGGCCATCATGATTCTGCCCATCATCTCGTCCCTCACGCGCGAGGTCATGAACGCGGTGCCCGGCTCGCAGCGCGAGGCCGTGCTCGCGCTGGGCGCCACCCGCTGGGAGATGATCCGCATGGGCGTGCTGCGCAACGCCCGCATCGGCATTGTGGGAGCCATCATTCTCGGCCTGGGCCGCGCCCTGGGAGAGACAATGGCCGTGACCATGGTCATCGGCAATACTCCGCAGATTACCCGCTCGCTGCTCGCCAACGGAAGCTCCATGGCCTCGGTGATTGCCAATGAGTACGCTGAGGCCTCCGGCGATTTGCACCTGAGCGCGCTGACCGAGATCGGGCTGGCGCTTTTTATCGTCACCATTATTGTCAACGCGTTGGCCCGCCTGCTGGTGTGGGCGGTTACGCGAGGCGCGCCCGCATCGGCGCATTGAACTGCAAGCCCTTAGCTGCCAGCTCTTAGCTAGGAGCTGGAAGTTAGCGGCTAGAAGCTATCGAACGGGAGAAGGACACTGCGAACAGGCAACACATGGTGGACAAGGCTGCGGACCGTGACCGATGGGTTGGCCACCGGGCTGGCGGTGCTGTCGACGCTGCTGGTGGTGGCGCCGCTGGTGGCCATCTTCGTCTACCTCATCTACAAGGGCGCCAGCTCCCTGAGCCTGAACTTCTTTTCACAGATCCCCAAGCCGGAGGGCGAAGCCGGAGGCGGCATGGCCAACGCGATTCTGGGCTCCGCGGTTCTGCTCGGCCTGGCCAGTTCCATCGGCGTTCCCATCGGCATTGCGGGCGGAATCTTCCTCGCCGAGTTTGGCCGCGGGACCAGGCTGGCCAACGCCATCCGCTTCACCGCCGATGTATTGAACGGGGTTCCTTCGATTGTGATGGGCATTGCCGTTTACTCCCTGATTGTCTACCAGCAGAAGCATTTTTCCGCGTTTTCCGGTGGCGTCGCACTGGGCATCATGATGATTCCCACCGTGACACGGACCACCGAGGAGATGCTGCTGATGGTGCCGCACGCGGTGCGCGAGGCGGCGCTGGCGCTGGGCGTGCCCAACTGGCGCTCGGTGCTGTCGATCACTGTGAAGACCGCTTCGCCGGGCATCATCACCGGCTGCATGCTGGCCTTTGCGCGCGTGGCGGGCGAGACCGCGCCGCTCATCTTCACGGCGCTGGGCAACTCCAACTGGAGCGCCAATCTGAACGAGCCCATCGCCGCGTTGCCGTTGCAGATTTACACTTATGCCATCTCGCCCTACGACGACCTGCACCGGCTGGCATGGGCGGGCGCGCTGGTGCTGATTGTGCTGATTGTGACGGCGGTCTCGCTGGTGCGCTTTGTCACCAGTCGCGGCGTGCTGAAGGGGGCAAGTTAAGTGGGCGTCGGCATCGAGGTAGTGAACCTGAATGCGTGGTACGCGGCCAATCACACGCTGCAGGACATCAATCTGAACATCCCGGCCAACCACGCAACGGCTCTGATTGGACCATCAGGCTGCGGCAAGAGTACATTTGTGCGTTGCATCAATCGCATGCACGAGACCAACCCCATTGCGCGCGTCACCGGCACCGTGCGCATCGGCGATCTGGACATCTACAAGGACGCCAAGCCCGTGGAGATTCGCCGCCGCGTGGGCATGGTCTTTCAGCGGCCCAACCCGTTTCCCACCCTGTCTATCTACGACAATGTGGCGGCGGGGCTGAAGCTGAACGGTTACCGGAACCATCGCGTGCTGGACGAGATTGTAGAGCGGTCGCTGAAAAACTCGGCGCTTTGGGAAGAAGTCAAAGACGACCTGAAGAAAAAGTCCGGAGCCAGCCTCTCTGGCGGGCAGCAGCAGCGGTTGTGCATTGCGCGCGCGCTGGCCGTGGACCCGGAGGTGCTCTTGATGGATGAGCCGGCCTCGGCCCTCGATCCGGTTTCCACCTCCAAGATCGAGGACCTGATCTTCGAGCTGAAATCGCAGTACACCATCGTGATTGTGACCCATAATATGCAGCAGGCGGCGCGCGTGGCGGAGAACACGGGCTTCTTCCTGAACGGGCGTATGGTGGAATTCGACGCCACGCACAAGATCTTTACCAACCCCAGCGACAAGCGCACGGAAGATTACATCACGGGCAGGTTCGGATGACACGCATACGGTTTCAACTCAGCCTCGACGAATTGAAGGAGAACCTGCTGGTGATGGCCGGTTTGGCCGAGCAGGCCATTCAGCGCGCCATTGAGGCGTATCGGGTGCGCGACCTGTCGATTTGCGACCTGGTGAGCCGCAGCGAGATTGCCATCAATCGCCTGGAGCGCGACATCGACCAGGCGGCGCTCGATCTGCTGGCCATGGAGCAGCCCATGGCCATCGATCTGCGCTTCATCCTCAGCGTCATCAAGATCAACGCCGATCTCGAGCGCGTGGGCGACGCAGCCAAGATGATCAGCGACCGCGTGCGCAGCATGGAGCAGATGGCGGTGGCCGAACTGCCCGTGGACATTCCGCGCATGGCCTCGCTGGCCGCGGACATGGTGCGCAAGAGCCTGCAGGCGTTTATTGAAGCAGACACCGACATGGCGCGTACCGTGCTCACCATGGACGATGCCGTGGATACCATGAACCGCGCCGCATACAAATCGCTGACCAGGGTGATGCAGGAGGAGAGCCACCTGGCTCCGCAGGCGCTGAATGCGCTGATGGTCGCCCGCGCCCTGGAGCGCGTTGCCGACCACGCCACCAACATCGCCGAAGACGTGATCTTCTGGGTGCAGGGCGCAGATGTGCGCCACCACAAGAGCCTCAAGCGCGTTCCCGATCCGCACGCCATGGGCGAGGCGGAGCCGCCGGGAAACGACGGCCAGCTACCCTCTTCGAACAGCAAATGATTTCAGGCGCCGGGTTGCCCCAGAGCCTGCCCTGAGCCTGTCGAAGGGGGTCTCGCTTTTGAGACCTGGTAGTCAAAGGACCCTGTGCCGCGCAAGCGGCGGCTGCCCCACCGCAGGGGTCTACTTCGAGTCCGCCAGCGTGCTCTTGATGAACGCGGCCACCCGGTCGTGCAACTGCTTCAGGCTCTCGTCGCGCACGTAGACCATGTGCCCGGACTCGTACCAGTCGTACTCGATGTTCTTGGCCAGCGACTGCGGGATGGGCAGGTGCTTCTCCTCGTATTCCGCGGCAAAGAATGGCGTGGCCAGGTCGTAGTAGCCGCCGTTGACCATCACGCGCAGCCGCGGATTGGTCTTCAGCGCCTCGGCCAGGTCGTTGGCCACGTTCAGGTCGATGGGGTTGCCCTTGTGCACCACGTCCCATTCGGTCGATCCGAATTGCGCATGGGGCAGGTAGGTCTGGCCCTCGCCATACTTCAGGTCGCGGCGCACGTAGTCGTTGAACAACGACACATACGCCGACGAGATGGCCGAGCTCTGCGGGTCGTACTCCGCGCCCTCGCTCAAGGGGTTGAGGTTGGGGCCGGAGAAGCGGGTATCGAGGCGGCCGGTGGTCAGGTCCTGATCTTCCTGAAGGGTCTTCTCAAACTCGCCGCCGTTGACGCGCAGGTTGGCCTTCAGCAGATAGGCCACGGGCAGGCCGGTATAGTCGTGGAGCTTGGCGGCGACCGATTGCTTCTCCTCGGCAGTGAGGTCGGTTCCCTGGCCAAGCGCGTGCGTGTAGGGGCCCATGGCGAACTCTTCCACTTCCTTCAGAAAGGGCTCCAATTCAGCCCGCTGCGTGGGCAGCTTCTTGTGGTACCAGGCCGTGGCCGCATAGGTGGGCAGGCCCAGCACGTAGGGCAGGTCAACGCCCGGGTTCCCCTGGGGCCCGTCAATGTCGGTGGTGAAGTTGAAGATCTGCGAGAGCAGAATCACGCCGTTCAGGTCCATGCTCTTGCCGTTTTCCAGAATGTTGGCCAGCACCGCCGAACGTGTCGTGCCGTAGCTTTCGCCGAAGAGGTATTTGGGCGAGTTCCAGCGGTTGAACTTGGTGACAAAGCGTTGGATGAAGCGGGCGAAGGCGTTGGCGTCTTCGTCCACTCCCCAGAAGGCCTTCTCCGCGTCCTTGCCCACCAGGCGTCCGAAGCCGGTGCCCGGCATGTCGATGAAAACCAGGTCGCTGGCATCCAGCAGCGAATAGGCGTTGTCGATCATCTTGTAGGGCGCGGCGGGCAGGTGCTGGTCCGTCGACGTGACCACGTGCTTGGGCCCCAGCGAGCCCATGTGCAGCCACACGGTCGAGCTGCCCGGGCCGCCGTTATAGAAGAAGGTGATGGGTCGGTCTTCCGCCTTCGCGTCTTTCTTGAAGTAAGCCACATAAAAAATGCGCGCATACGGGGTTGCGTCTTTGGGGTCTTTCGGCTCTGCGTTGGCCAACTGGCTGCCCGGCTGCGGCCTTCCATCGATGCCCAGTTGCGCATCCTGCACGTCGGTCGAGCCCACCGTGATGGTCCCTGCGACGGCCGTGTAAGCAATGTGCCCCCCGCCCACATCCACCGTGCCCTGTGTGGTCGATTCGGCAGGTTGTGCCTTTTCGGCAGCAGCCTTTTCAGCGGATGTCTTCTCCGCGGCTCCCTTGTCCGCGGCAGCGGGCTTGGCGGCATCGTCCTGCGCGAGGGCAAGAGCGGGTGCGGCAACAAAGGAGGCTGCAAACAAGACAGCCGTCAGAAACTGGGGAAAGCGCATCGGAGTGTCTCCAAAGTTTGAGATTCAGGCGAAACGTCAGTATAGAGCTTGAGAGCGGACAAGGCTCGGACGTCAGCAGGCCTGGGCGCGGATGTGACCCTCTCGCGCGTAATCGAGCAGTTTGCTGTCGCGCGTGATGAGCGTCTGGCCCATGGCGCGAGCAGTGGCCGCGATGATCCGGTCGGCGGGATCGCCCGGAGGGGCGCCTGGCAGCATCGACGATGCGAGCAGAATTGTCGGAGTGAGGGGTGCAAGTCTGATTCCGGGCATTCCGATCAGCGAATTGAACCACTCATCGGGAGGGATGGTCAGTGTCAGTCGGCCCTTGCTGATAAGCATCCCCACCTCCCAGGCGGTGAACGGGGAGACATACACTCCAGCGCTCGCACGGTAGGCTTTTTGAATCATCTTGCGGCTGCCCATCGAAAGCGGCATCCGCTGCATGATCCAGATGGCCGCACATGTATCGAGGAGGATCGAACCGGTCATCTACTGTTCCGCTTCCCATTCCACGTCGACGGGATCGGTAAGATCGACGCCGGGAGCGATGGTCATGGTGTCTCGCATCGCGCCCCACAGTTCAAATGGGTCGTCTCCGTCCCTGCCGATTGGTACAACGGCGGCAACAGGCTTGTTGTGCTTCAGCAGGATGATGCGGTCGGTCTTTCCTTGCGCCACATCGTCGATCAGCCCCAGGCACTGCGCCTTGAAGGCGGTAACGCCGATGACATTTTTGCTACCCGGTAACGTTCGCATTTCTCGCCTCCAATATGGACCATTCTATATGGACCATATTAACGACGCAAGGGGAGGACTTTACTTCGCCGCCTTGTTGTCCGGCTGCTTCTCCGTGATCTTCGGCCGCTCCTCCGCCTGCAACTCCTTGGACACAGCCTCCACCTCGCGGAAGACTCGCAACAGATTGCCGCCCAGAATCTTCCTGCAGTCCTCGGCCGAGTAGCCCCGGTCCATCAGTGCCTGTGTGATCTTGGGCAGGTCGGCCGCGGAGTCGATGCCCTCCGGCAGCTGCCCGCTCACGCCGTCGAAATCCGAACCCAGCCCCACGTGGTCTACGCCGGCTACCTTGGCGATGTGGTCGATGTGATCGATGAGCATCGACAGCGGCGGACGCGGAATTTTATCCATGTAACTGCGCTGAATCTTGTCCTCGTCGCCGTAGGTAAACTCGCGCCCATCGGCCTTGGCCTTTGCCTTGGCGTCTTCCACGGCCTTGTCCACTTCGGGCTTCTGGGCCTTCTGCGCGTCGCGGTAGGCCTGCGAGATAAAGCCGGAGAAAAAGTTCACCTGCACCACGCCGCCCTTCGAGTCCGGCCCGCCGGAGCGCGCCACCGCACGCAGCATGTCGTCGGTCATGTTGCGCGGCGCATCGCACAGCGCCCGCGCCGCCGAGTGCGAAGCGATGACCGGCGCGCGCGTGATCACCAGCGTCCGGTAAAACGTGCGGTCGGAGACGTGCGAAATGTCCACCATCATGCCCAGCCGGTTCATCTCGTAGACCACGTCCTTGCCGAACTCGCTCAGCCCCTCCTTGGTGTGCGGAATCGTCTTGTCGTCGATGTCGCCCGAGGAGTCGGCCCAGTCGTTCGAGTTCGACCAGGTCAGCGTCATGTAACGCACGCCCAGCGCGTAGTACTGGCGCAGCAGCGCAAGAGAATTCTCAATCGAGTGGCCGCCCTCGATGCCCATCAGCGCCGCGAATTTGTGTGTCCGGTGCGCGTACTCGATCCCATCCGGCGTGGCCACAAACATGATCTGATCGGGATGTTTGGCCACCTGCTGCTTCACGCTGTCGATCAGCTCCAGCGTGCGCCGCGCGTACTGCCCTTTATAGAGGTTGGGCTCGACCCAGATGGAGAAGAACTCCGCGCCCAGATTTCCCTTGCGGATGGACTCAAGATTGAGATTGCCCCCGTTGAGCGGGTCGCTCAGGTCGAAGTGCTCGTCCACAAAGCGCTGCGGCGTGTCGGCGTGGGTGTCGATAACAAGGGCGGACTTCTGGACCTGGGCGGCAGTGACGGTCTTGGGTGTCATTTTGGCAGGCGCTTTGGCTGGTGTTTGGGCGAAGACAATCGCGGGGCAGGCAAGCAGCAGAGCAACGCAGAGGCGGGTACGCATAGGCTTGGCGTCAGTATAGAACGGTGAGGCAGGGAACCGGGAACAGGGAACAGAAAGACACTCATGGCAGGAAGCTTGGCGGGAGCGGCGATGGACGCCACTCCCCGCAGCCGCTAGTCTTGTCTGGCGAAGCCAAATCCAGTTTGACGGCGAGTCTCTTCCTGCGAGGCCCTATGATTCCGAATCCATCTCCAGCCAAACCCGCCGGCAAGACCGCCCCCGTCAAACCTGCCAGCCCAGCTTCAACGTCCCTCGCCGTGCTCGGAATTCTCGCGCTCATCCTCGGCGTCATCTATCTGCTCAAGACCAATCCCGCCACGGGGAACTGGTCCCAGATCTACGACCCCGCCGGTCATTGGGTTCTGTCGACAATCCTTGCCGCGCTGCCGGTCATCGCGCTGCTCGGCGCCATTGCGCTGCTGCGCATCAAGGCGCATCTGGCGGCCGTGGCGGGCCTGCTGGCCGCGCTCCTCGTTGCAGTCGCCATCTTCCACATGCCGCTGCGGCTGGCGCTCACCACTGCGGCCTACGGCGCAGGCTACGGACTCTTTCCCGTCTGCTGGATCATTCTTCCGGTCATCTATCTTTACCAGCTGACCGTGAAGACAGGCCGCTTCGAAGCGCTCCAGCAGAGCGTGGCCAACATCACCGGCGATGGCCGCCTGCAATTGCTGCTGATCGCCTTTGCGCTGGGCGCGTTCATTGAAGGTTGCGGCGGCTTCGGCGCGCCCGTTGCCGTCTCCTGCGCCATCCTGATGAGCCTGGGCTTTCGCCCCATCCAGGCCGCGGGGCTCTCGCTCATCGCCAACACCGCGCCGGTGGCCTTCGGTTCGCTGGGCATCCCGCTCATTGCCCTGCACGCGGTCACCGGCATCGATATTCAGCTGCTTTCCAGGGTGGTCGCGCTCATCCTCTTCCCCTTCTGCCTGCTGGTGCCTTTCTGGCTGGTTTGGATCTACGCGGGCTTTCGCGGCATGATCGAGGTTTGGCCGGCTCTGCTTGTCGGCGGCGGGGTCTTCGCGCTCGTGCAATGGGCCATGGCCGCCTATACTGGCCCCGGCCTGGTAGACATTACGGCAGCCACGGCAACCATTGTCGCGCTGATTGTATTCTTCCGCTTCTGGATGCCGAAGCACGTGCGCAATGCGCGCGGAGAAGCGGTCGCATCCCTGGGCCCCGCGCGAACCGGTCTGGGCGCGGGAGCAACCTTCAAGGCCTGGTTGCCCTGGCTCACGCTGAGCGTGCTGGTCTTCGTTTGGGGCATTCCGCGGTTCTCTCACTGGATGGATGCCAAGACCACCATCGCCATTCCTGTCGCAGGCCTTCACAATGTTATTCAGCGCGTTCCGCCCGTGGCCGCCGCGCCAACCCCCGAGCCCGCCATCTTCAATCTCAACTGGCTCGCCGCCACCGGGACCGGCATCCTGGTTGCCGCGGTTCTGGCGGGGTTTCTCATGGGGTTGGGCCCATGGTCGCTTATCAAGGCGTTCGCCCATACCGTTATGAGCATCCGCTTCACTGTGCTCACCATCGCGGCCATGATGGCGTTGGGCTACGTCATGCGCTTCTGTGGGCTGGACGCCACGCTAGGCCTCGCCTTTGCCCGCACCGGCGCGCTCTATCCCTTCTTCGGAACCCTCATAGGGTGGGTGGGCACGGCCACCACCGGCTCCGATACCGCCTCCAACGTGGTCTTCGGCAGTCTGCAGCAGGTCACCGCGCGGCAGATCGGCGTCTCGCCTGCGCTCATGGCCTCGGCCAACTCCGTCGGCGGCGTCATGGGCAAGATGATTGCAGCGCCCAGCATCGTGGTAGCCTCCACCGCCACCGAGACCTATGGCCAGGAAGGCACGATCCTGCGCTTCGTCTTCTTCCACAGCCTGGCGCTGGCCGCGCTGGTCGGCCTGTTCGTCCTCTTCATGGCCTATGGAGCGCCGTTCGCGGCGCTGGTTGGGAAGTAGCACGCCGGCAGGTCAGCGAGCCGGCAAGTCAGCGAGTCAGCGGGGCCTAGCGCCTATTCCTTCGTCGCCTCTTCCACAAACACGTCGCAGGCCTTGTGCCACTGGCCCTGCTGGTTGAAGCCCGCGCCCCCAGGCCGATCTTGTAGGCGGCCGCGCCGCCTTCGCCGCTGGCGCGCGCCAGCACGAAGCCGTCGTAGAAAGTTCCCTTTTCTGTAATGACAGTGACCTTCTGATCCAGTTCGAGCATGGCGCTTTCTCTCCGTTTTGGGGATTGGGGACAGGCTAGCCGCTTTCCTGCCGCCTTGCATACAGAAATTGGGCCGGATTTAGCGCCGCTGGTTGCTTGCTGGTTAACTGCGCAAACGCGGCGAGGCTTATTCTGGGCCTATGAAACAAACTCTTCTGCTATTGGCCGGCCTGGCGGCGTTGTCGGCGGTTTACGCTGCGGCTCCCGCAGGCACGGATGCGCGGGCGCGCGCGCTGATTCAAACGCTGCACCTCAAGGTCTTGCCGGGCGAGTCGGGCTACCTGGGGCTGATCGGCGATTCGGCGCAAAAAGTCGAAGTCGATGGCCAGTCGCTCAAAGTGCAGAGTCAGGTCTACTACATGCTCACGCGCGAGCGCCCGGTGAACTATCTCCACTGGCTGGCCTCCGACGACACGCATATCCTCATCGAGGGCGGTCCGGTGGACTACTTCATCTTCCATCCCGACGGCCGCGTCGAGAAGCTCGTCCTCGGCCGCGACGTGGCCGCGGGCCAGCGCCCCGTGGTGGCCGTGCCGGGCGGTTGCTGGAAGGCCCTGCGCCTGCACGACGGCGCCGGCTATGCGCTCATGGCCAACGCCCTCTCACCCGAGTGGACCCCGGATCGCGTGAAGATCGGCGCGGGCGAGGATTGGCTGCGGCGTTACACGGGTGCGGCGCCGTGGGCCAGCAAAGAGAATTTGCGCGCGATGATCGGCCCAAACTGGAAGCCTTAAGACCTTCCCGCGGGGAAGATCTAACGGCGATTCGCCGCTTCTGCCGCTTGCTTCGTCTCCTCGAATGCCTGTCTGAGCAAATCCTTCGCCTTCGCCGCATGACCATGCATGTCGAACTCGTTGGCCTGCTGCGCAGCGTCCAGCTTGCCGATGGCCTGCTCCATGAAGCGCTGCGCGGCCGCCAGGTTCGGATGCCGGTTTGGATTCACGTTTTGTCCGACCACTACGCCGGAAGCGAAAAGTCCCAGGCCGAGAACGCTGCCCATCAAGAGTTTGCGAGTAATCATAGGGAATACCTCAGCAGACAAAATACAGAGTTCAGGGGAGTCTGGCAAATGGGGAAGGGTCTGTACGCCGCGACTGCTGCGAAGGAGGTCGGTCTGTTGCGGTTCGTGGCCTCCCAGGCCCTCAGAGCGACAGCCGGCCCAGGCGACACCCGTCGGCTAGCGGGAAGCAGGCTCCATGTCGCGGCGTCCCGGCGTGGCCGGCGGCGCCAGCCGATGGCCCAGGCGAATGAACGGCCTCTCCACCAGGTAGAAACTCGCATTCGCAATCAGCAGCACCGCGCACATGCTCCACGGCCAGCTTTGCAGCAGGTTGAACGGCCACGCCGCCCCAAAGCTGGTGTGCTTGCCGATGAAGAACAGTTGATGCCACAGATAAATACTGTAAGAAATCTTGCCCAGGTGCCGCAGGGGCGCAATCTCCAGCAGCCGCGAAAGCCAGGTCCGCGGATGCATCATGGTGCTGACGATCAGAAAGGGAAATCCGAAGTTGGCCGCCGTCTGGATCAGCCCGGAGTTGGAGAGATGGAGCTTGACGGCCAGGGCGAAAAGCGCCCCGAAGACAACGATCAGCGCAGGAATCACGAAGTGCGGCTTCAGCCAGCGCTCGGAGAAGCGGTTGAACGTGGGCTTGCGCAGCAGGATGGCCAGCAGCGCCGGAAAAATCAGCGCGTTGATGCGCAGCTCGGTCCGCATCACCGACTCATTGCCGCCCATGAAATCCAGCCATCCCCGGTTGGCATGAATCAATGTGCCGTAGACAAAGAAGGCGGCGATCAGAGTGACCAGGACGGCAATGCGGTGCTTGCGAAACAGCACCAGAATCCCCGGCAGGATCAGGTAGAAATGCTCTTCGATCGCGAGCGACCAGAAATGGTTGGTATACAGCGAGACCTCGACGCTGCGCACCCAGACGTTGTAGTAGTTACCAAGGAAGACCAGCGAGCACAGCCAGGCTGCGAGTCCCACGTGAACCACATGGGCGATGCCGAGGACGGCCAGCACTCCCAGGTAGAGCCACGCCGGAGGCAGGATGCGGCAGAAGCGCCGCACGTAAAAGTCGCGAATAGAGATCTGGTGATTCGTGTATTCCTCATCGAGCAGCCGCGAGCAGATGAGGATGCCGCTGATGGCAAAGAAAAGATCCACTCCCATGCTTCCGTAGTTGTGGATGAAGGAGTCGGAGACCGGCCCGATGCGCCACAGTTTGTCGTGATAAAAGATCACGGAAAACACGGCCAGGGCGCGCCAGCCGTCGAGCGTGGGAATATAGCCGACCTTGGTCGGGCGCGCAACTTGATCGGGCATATGTCTGGTAATCATACCATCGCGCGAAATCGCACTTGCGAGGGCGGCGGCGTGCTTTTCCCTGAAAATACAGCGCTTGCGCGATCAAGATCGAGCCGCAGGCAGCCGCCGGTGCTCACGCGGCAAAGCGCTCTTCGCGTGCCCGGACAGAGCCCTCGGACGCGCGGAGTATTGCCACCAAATTCCGAGGGTAGTTAGCTTCCTCTTCTTGCTTTCCCTGCGTCGGCGTTACTTCGGCGTTGTCTTGGGCGCGTTCGTAGGCGCATTCGTGGGAGCGGTCGCCGTCGACGACGCTGCGCTGAAAGTGATCCCGCCAACAATCTGCTGGCGCAGATGGAACTCCGCCGAACTCACTTGCGGATTCACGTTGGGAAAGGTAAGCACGTATGTTCCCGTGTCCCCCGGCTGTACCAGCAGTCTCGGCTGCTGGCTCCCGTACTTGTCCATGAAGTGAGCGGAGTCGGCCTTGTGCGGCACGTGCGCGTCGTCCACCAGTTGCACGCCTTGCAGCTCTGCGCCCGCCACCAGCGTGGCCTCGTTTCCTTGGTTCGTGAAAGTGAAGGTGCACTCGGCGCTGTTGCCGTTGTGCTGGCAGCCGCTCGACGAGTAGACGCGCGTCTGCCACGCCAGCGTGCCCGATCCCACCGTCCCGCTGCCCATGTTTCTTTGCGGCGCAGCCGGATTGGTGCTCGTCCCCGGCAGCCCGCCGGGCCTGGTCGTGTTTCCCGTTCCCGGCGCGCTGTTGGCCGCCGGATTTGCACCCGCCCTCGGAGCGGCCGTGTTGCCTGAGGGCGTGTTCTTTGCCGCGGCCCTTGCTTGCGCAGCCGCCGCCCGGTTTTGCGCCGCCTGCTGCGCCGCTGCCTGGCGGGCTGCCCGCGCATCCGCTGCCCGTTGTTGCGCAGGCGTCAGAGGCGCGGTGGTGGGAGCGTTCTGCGCTCCGGCGCAGAGGCACATGGTGAGAAGCATGCCTGCCATGCAGGCAGACTTCACCTGCAGTGAAATGAAGCGGGTCGAGCGGTTCATGAAGCCTCCGTGAGGGAAGATCTGAAGGGTTGCCTGCGTTTGCGCCCCTGGCCGCAACCCAACCAGGGGGAGTGTACCGGGCCTCGGGTTTCCCCGGCGCCTCGGCCGTCAAGGGAGTTCAGTCTAATCGCAGGAGATTCGCGAGAACAAGAACCTTTTTGCGGAACGGTAAAGTCCTTTGATCGGCCTTATCTATACCTGCGCAACTTTCGCGCCCCGGTGCCAAAATCATTTGCTTCGGCCTGTCATGGAGCATTCGGCCGCACGGCAGCACTTACGGATTCGCCTCAAAAGCTTTGATCAGTTCCTTGGCGTTCGGGGAGCCCCAGCCGGTCGAAGGGCTCCAGACGGACGCTCCAACGCCGCCCGTTTTCGCATCGATGTGGCGAAACGCCGTGGTGGGGCCGATCTTTTCATACAGCCGCTGATTGATGAAGCCGACATTGTGACCCAGGCCTTGATTGATGAGCGCGATCAGGGCTGCCCACAACGGCGCTGAGCAGGCCGTGCCACCTATGACCGATGCTTTTCCGTCAATCATCACCTTGTATCCCGTCGATGGACTGGCATCCGCGGCAACGTCAGGCAGTGCCCGGCCTGCAAATCCTCCCGGCCCAGGCGGCACACCCGCGTGCATTTCCCAATCGGGAATCGGGAAAGTCTTGCTCACGCCCATCCCCGATGCCCCGGACTCAGTCTTCGAGTCGTCCCAGGGAAACTCCAGTTCAAGCCCGCTTGTTCCCGCATGGAGATGTGTGCCTCCGACTGCGGTCACCCAGGGGCTTGATGCCGGAAAGTCAACCGCCGGTCCGTTGGTTCCGTCCGATGTGCCATTGTCTCCTGATGCCGCCAGAACGGTGATGTTGCGCGCCTTGGCGGCCTGGAATGCGGCGTTCATCGATTGCATGAATTGCGGCGTCCAACTCGATTCCGGCGCTCCCCACGTGGTGGCCAGCACGGAAATCCTGTTTGCGTTGTCGCTGATTGCAGCCTGGATCCCGTCGAGATACCCTTGGTTCGTGTTCGGGGTAAAGTACAACACGATGTGCGCTCCGGGCGCCACCGCCCCCGCGATCTCGATGTCCGCCTGGACCTCGCCGTTGGCATAGCCGCCCGGCGCGTTTTTTGCGCTGTCAATCCCCACCGAGGTGATCTGCGGCTCTGCGACGCCCAGCGTCTTGAAATACTGGGCCATGTCTGCATCTTTGTATCCCCCTCCCAGCTCGATAAACGCGATCGCCTGCCCGCTTCCATTCAGGCCGGGCGGAAAGTCATAGGCGGCCGCAACCTCCGGCGGCGTAAACGGGTGGTCCGGACTGGCTTCGGCGCTGCTGCCCGGCTGCTGCGGAGCAGCTGAGGTCGCAGTAACCTCGTTGCTCTTGGGGACGGAGCCAAAGTAAGTCTCGGTGTGCGAAATGAAGATATCCATGGTCTGTTTCTGGGCCAGCACCTGCTTCGACAGAGTCTGTGCCTGGTCCAGCACCGCAAGTGACTTCTGCGTCGCCTGCTGCACATTGGTCTCTTCGGCCTCGATCGACTTCTCCGCCGCTGAAGCCTTGGCCGCGGCGTTGCTGGTCTCCGTCTGCTTGGCCTGGACGTCCGCGACCTCCTGCTGCAACTCCGCTTCCGAGGCCTGCGTCTTCTTGAGCGCGTCGGCCGCGTTTTGCGCGTATTCGGTAATCTCCGCTTTGGCCTTGCCGATGGCGTCGGTCGACTGCTGCACGTTCGAGGCAGAGTCCTTTGCCGCGTATGCCGAGTCGTTCGCCGCTTTCTTCGAATCGTCCATGTTCTTGAGGGACTCTTTGATATCGATGCCATAGAGGTAGATCCCAACCGTGATAAAGATGGCAAGTATCGCGGCCGCAAACTTTCCAAAGCGGACCAGGCCCTGGTCCACGATCAGAACCGTATTACCGCTCTGTCCAACCTGTGGGTTTGGGGAGTTCTCAACGCTCGGTTGCGGGGGCAGCAGGGAAGAGTGACAGTACCGGCACTTGATGGCCTCGTCCTGGATATCCTCTTTGCAGAAAGGGCAGACTTTCATAGCTGGCTCCCGGGGGATAGGTCACCATCGCTGAATGTTTTTGAGAGTTTTCCCTGGTCACCCAATATAGCACAACCTTCCTTTTCGCTGGCTCCTGAGGCGCTACCAGGCTGGCGCCTTGAATGGGATTCACGGCGAGGTCGTAGCCAGTGCCGCCGATGTTTCTCAATGACAGCTCACTGCAAAACTGGGCGCCCAATCCATTTGGTTGAGGTAGAAAAGGCAGATGAAGGGTGAGCGACCCGCCCCCGGCCGACTTTTCCTCAGATGGCCGGGATTTCAACCGGAGTTTCAACGGAATGGGGATTTGGCCTCGGCGACTAAAATCGTACTCAGCCATGCCCGAATTCACCCATCTCCATCTGCACACCGAATACTCCCTCCTCGACGGCGCCTGCGACGTCTACAAGCTCGTCGACCGTGTCGCCGCTCTCGGCCAGACCTCCGTCGCCATGACCGACCACGGCAACATCTACGGCGCGGTGCACTTCTTCGACGCGGCGAAGGCCAAGGGCATCAAGCCCATTCTCGGCTGCGAGCTGTATATCTCGAAGAACGAGGACCACCGCGCGCCGGGTGAGGGCGACGACAACAATCACCTGCTGGTGCTGGCCCAGAACGAAGAGGGCTACCGAAACCTGATCCGCATCACCTCCGAGGCTTCGCTGCACGGCTTCTATCGAAAGCCCCGCGTCAGCAAGCGCTATCTCGCGGAACATGCCGAAGGCCTGATCGGCTTTTCAGGCTGCCTCAGCGGGGAGCTGTGCGAGGAGCTTGTCGCCGGCCGCTACGAAAAAGCCAAATCCGCGGCGCAGCAGTATGAGGACATCTTCGGCAAAGGCAACTTCTTTCTCGAAATTCAGGACCAGGGCCTCGAAGACGAGAAGAAGATTCACGAAGCGCTCTTCCGCCTCGAGCGCGAACTGAACATCCCCCTCGTCGCAACCAACGATTCGCACTACCTCTGCGGCGAAGACTCGCACGCGCACGACGTGATGCTCTGCGTGCAGACCGGCGCCAAGGTTCACGACAAGGAGCGCCTCCGCTTCGACAGCGACCAGTTCTTCGTGAAGAGCGCCGACGAGATGGCGGTGATGTTCAAGGACGCGCCGAACGTGTTGAAGCGCACGCAGGAGATTGCTGAGCGCTGCAACCTGAAGCTGGCCAAGGTGGACAATCCCTTTCCCGAATTTGCCGTGCCCGAGGGCCACACCATCGACAGCTACTTCGAAGAGGTCTGCCGCACCGGCTTCAAGAAGCGCCTCGACACCGCTGTGCAAACGCTTGAAGCGCGCGGCTCGCTGCGCCACGCCGTGCACGAATATCAGGCGCGGCTCGACTACGAGATCGACGTCATCAAGCAGATGAAGTACTCCGGCTACTTCCTCATCGTGTGGGACTTCATCAAGTACGCGCGCGATCATGGCATTCCTGTCGGCCCTGGCCGCGGCTCGGCGGCAGGCTCGCTGGTTGCCTATGCCATGGAGATCATCAACGTCGACCCGCTGCAATACGGCCTGCTCTTCGAGCGCTTCCTCAATCCCGAGCGCGTGTCGATGCCCGACGTCGACGTGGACTTCTGCCAGAACCGTCGCGGCGAGGTGATCGACTACGTCACGCGCAAGTATGGGCGCGAGCAGGTGGCGCAGATCATCACCTTCAATACCATGGCGGCCAAGGCGGCCATCAAGGATTGCGGACGCGCGCTCGACATGCCCTATGGCGATGTGGACCGCATTGCCAAGCTGGTTCCGGCCACGGTGGGCATGACGCTGGACAAAGCTCTCGAAGATGTGCCCGACCTGCGCAAGGCGTACGACACTGACCCGGTGATTCGGGAACTGCTGGATACGGCGAAGAAACTCGAAGGCCTGGTGCGCGGCTCCGGCGTTCATGCGAGTGCGGTGGTGATTGCGCCTGTTCCGCTCATCGATCTGGTGCCCGTGAACAAGACCAAGAACGACGAAATCGTGACCGCCTACGACATGAAGGCAGTCGAAAAAATGGGCCTGCTGAAGATGGACTTCCTGGGCCTGACCACGCTCACGGTGATCGACGATTGCCTCAAGCTGATCGAGCGGAGCCGTGACGAGAAGGTCGACATCGAAGCCATTCCGCTCGACGACGAGGAGACTTACAAGAAGGTCTTTCACGCGGCGTTGACATCGGGCGTGTTCCAGTTTGAGTCAAGCGGCATGCGCGATATGCTGCGCCGTTACAAGCCCGACCGCATCGAAGACCTGACCGCGCTCACCGCGCTCTACCGCCCCGGCCCCATTCAGGGCGGCATGACCGACGACTTCATCGAGCGCAAGTGGGGCCGCCGCAAGGTCGAGTACATGCTGCCCGAGATGGAGCCCATCCTCAAAGAGACACTCGGCGTCATCGTCTACCAGGAGCAGGTGATGCAGATTGCCAACGTGCTGGCGAGCTACTCGCTGGGCGAAGCCGATCTGCTGCGCCGCGCCATGGGCAAGAAGGATGCGGATGAGATGGCGAAGCAGCGCGACCGCTTCATGAGCGGGGCCGCGGCCCTCGGCCATCCTGCCGGCACGGCCGGCGAAATCTTCGACCAGATGGAGAAGTTTGCCGGCTATGGATTCAACAAGTCCCACTCGGCCGCGTACGGCCTGGTGAGTTATCAGACGGCTTATTTGAAGACGCATTACCCGGTCGAGTTCATGGCGGCGCTGCTCACCTCGGAAACCTCGAAGCCGGAGAACGTGGTGAAGTATATTAGCGAGTGCAAGGAGATGGGCATTCGCGTGGAGCCGCCCGATGTGCAGGTTTCCGGCGCGCAGTTCACGCCGCATATTACGCCGGAGGGCGATGCGATCCGGTTTGGGTTGGCCGCCGTGAAGAACGTAGGCGGCAACGCCATCGAGTCCATCATGAAGGCGCGCGCGGAGGTGGGCGGACGCTTCAAGAGTCTCTGGGAATTCTGCGAGAAGGTCGACCTGCGCGTCATGAACAAGCGGGTCATCGAGTCGCTGATCAAGGCCGGCGCGCTGGACGCTCTCGGCACGCGCGCCGCGCTGATGAAAGCCGTGGACAAGGCCATGGAACGGGCGCAGAAGACGCAGAAGGATGCGGCGCAGGGACAGCACGGGCTCTTCGGCCTCTTCAATGAGGCGCCTGCGCCCGGACGCGACGCGGATGAGTTGCCGCGCACCGCGGACTGGGAAGAAGGCGAGCGGCTGGCCAACGAAAAGGAAGTTCTGGGCTTCTTTGTCTCGGGCCATCCGCTGGATAAGTATGCGGAAAAACTGCGCAATCTGACCGGCGTAATTTCAACAGCGGAGGCGCTCGAGCGCAAGCCGCCGGAGAAGCGCTGGGGCACGCAGGCCGACCCGGCCGATGAGATTCAAGTCGCCGGAATGCTGGTGGGAGTGCAGCCGCGTAAGAGCAAGAAGGATCAGAAACTATATGCGCAAGGTGCTCTGGAAGACGCGACAGGCAAGATTGAGATCATCTGTTTCTCGCGCGACTACGAAAAGCTGCAAGGCCAGTTGAAGATCGAAGCGCCGGTGCTGGTGCGTGGCGTTTTGATGGGCGACGAAGATGCCGCGCCCAAGATTGCCGTGAGCCAGATTGTGGCTCTCGAAGAGGTGCAGGTAAAGCTCCCGTCGGGAGTGCGCATACGCATCAACCTCGACCGCGCGACGGAGGAGATGTTTGCGGAACTCAAGAGCGCCGCGGACGCACAGCCGGGCCCCGGCAAGGTGATGTTGCATCTGGAAAAGAAAGGCGATTACGCGGTCATCCTGGAGCCGGAGGGCATGAGCGTAGCCGCCGATCGCGGCTGGGTCGAGCGCGTGGAAGAGTTGGTGGGCAAGGGAACCGTGCAGGCACTCGGATAGCGCCCTTCAGATTGAGCGAACATAGTGCTTGATCTTTGCTTCGAGCCCTCACGAAGGAATGACGATGCAATTTCGGCAACTGGGCCATGGACCGCTTGAAGTCTCCAAGCTGAGCTTTGGCACTTGGCTCACCGTTGCGGGCGGCATCGGCCGTGACCAGGCCATCCGCTGCATTCATGCGGCGGTGGACCATGGCATCACACTCTTCGACACAGCCAACCAGTACGGGGCCGGCGAGGCCGAGCGCGTTCTGGGCGAGGCGCTCAAGGCTTATCCCCGCGACCGGTACTCGATTGCGACGAAGCTCTATTTTCCTGTCGGCGATGAGTCGGATCGTGGGTTGTCGGCGGCGCAGATAGAAAAACAATTGGATCGATCGCTCACGCGGCTCGCCGTGGACTTCATCGATCTTTATCAGTGCCACCGATTCGATAAAGAAACGCCGCTCGAAGAGACGCTGACCGCGCTGGACGAGGCCGTGAAGGCCGGCAAAGTGCGCGCCATCGGCTTCAGCGAGTGGACGGCGGAGCAGATCGATGCGGCGGCGGCCATCTGCGTGCGAGACGGGCTGACGGCGTTTTCGTCGAGCCAGCCGCAGTACTCCATGCTGTGGCGCAAACCGGAGGTGGCCGTCTTTGCGGCGTGCACGCGGCATGGAATCGGCAACCTGGCGTTTTCGCCGCTGGCGCATGGTGTGCTGACCGGCAAGTATGCGCCCGGAGCCGCTCCGCCGCCCGGAAGCCGTGCGGCCAGCGAAGAGATGAATGCCTTCATGGAGACCGCGGGCCGCCACTACCGGTCGGATTTTTTGCTTGAGGCCGTCGCGCAACTGAAGCCAATCGCCGCCAATCTGAACCTGACCATGGCGCAGATGGCGCTGGCCTGGGTGCTGGGCCGCGGCGAGGTGGCTTCGGCGATCATTGGCGCATCGCGGCCGGAGCAGATCGCGGACAATGTTCGCGCCATCGGTGTGAAATTGCCGGCCGATGTGTTGGAGCGAATCGATCGCGCGGTGGGTGCAGTGGTGGTGTGGAAGTGAATCGCTGTGGAGAGAAAGGAACGCTCATGGATAGTTGTTGGACAAGGCGGCAGTTTTTGCAAGGGGCAGCGGGTTCGGCGGCGTCTCTCGCGCTTGCGCAGCCGGGCTCGGTAGCGCTCGGGGCAGTTGCGAGCCCGCCCGGCTTGCGCGGCCGCTTCCTGACCCACGTCTCGGTGGTGCGCGTCAATCAGATCGAGGTCACGCCCACGCGCTCCATTGGCGAAGACGAAGTGCCCGACAATCGTCCCGAGAAGATCCAGTCTCGCCGCGAAGCGTTTGCCCGCGGCTGTCCCGGCGGCCGCATGACCTGGGCCATCAGTTGGCTCGCGCTCCACGACGACCGGCAGCAATACAAGGATGTGCGCAAGCTCCTCGCCTCTTACCACGACAAGTTCGGCGACGAGATCACCTTCATCCCCGGCGGCTATTTTGCGCCCATGTACGACACCCGCGAGCACAACCGGCAGACCATTCACGACGCCCTCAAGTCGATCGCGCAGATGGTGGGCGGCGGTTACCGGCCAGAGTGCGTCGTTGCGGGCTTCCTGGATGCGGACAACCAGCGCCATCTGGCCAACGACGAGGGCATTCACGTCTGCCAGGGCCAGATCTGGAGCCAGCACGGCATCGACAACGGCGACGGCGACGGCGGCATCTGCTATCCCTATTACCCCAGCCGCGAGCACTATCTGAAACCCGCGCAGGGCGCGGACGATTTCATTGACTGCGTCTGTCTCGACGGATGGACCTGCGACTTCTTGACCGCGCGCCGCGAAGGATTTCAGGGAGGCTTCAACAGCCGCATGGGCGTGGGGCCCATCGAGACCGTGGGCAACCTGGGCGTGGAAGCCGGACGCCGCGAGATGATGGCGACCACTGCCATGCATTTCGACCGCGGCCACGAGTTGAATGGATTCGGCTTTGTCACGGGAATCTGGGAAGTCTCCGTGGGCCACGATGAAGACCTTGCCTGGTGGCTCCAGGCCGTGCGCGAGCGCTGGCCCGATACGCAAGTGATGACCGAGGGCGCCTATGGCCTGGAGTGGCGCGGGCACACGCCCACCAATGCGCATCTGGACTACCGCTTTGTTGCGCGTGGCACAGGAGCTCCCGGCTCGGAGAAGGAGCTGGAGATCGAGTGGCGCATGAACCGCGAGTTTCGCCTCGGCCTGCTGAGGGACTGGACCACGGGCGGCCCAACCATGGCCATCGACTTTACCCGCTACGATTTGCCTGCGCATGAGCCGCAGGGCCTGCAGCGCGAGTGGAGCCTGATGAATGTGCTCAATCAAAAAGGCACGCGCCCGCAGGACAAACCGGTCCGGTTGGGACAATTGAGTGTCGAGGAACAAAGGCTCATCTACCCACGTTATCCGGAGCTGAAGAGCCTGGCATAAGCAGCATCGGAGGCCAGGTACCCACGTCAAGCGAAGCTCAACGGTATCCAACCAGGTGATCGCAGGCGGAGCCTTGCAGCCGGTACAGGGAAACGGCACGCCTTATGGACCGGCTGCGCTGTGCTGCGCCAACCGCCGCTGCCGCACCGTCACGGAAAAATCGCTCTGGTTCCCGCGCCCCCGGAATTCTTCCGCGTCCTCGCGCATTCCTAGCCACTGTGGTCAAACCCGTGGGTATAATCGAGGGCATTCCAACACGAGGAGGTTGTTCCCCCATGGCAACCACGCAGCCCACTCTCAAGTACCAGGACATGATCAAGAAAACCATCGAGAAAGAGACCCAGGAGCGGCAGGAAAAGATTCCACATCTAAGTGCGTTCATCGAGGGCATCAAGAGCACCAAAGCCGGTTTGGAAGTGCGCTACCAGGACCCGAACACCGATTTGACCGAATTTGAGTACAAGAAGAGGCTGGCAGGCTACAACGCATCTCTGGACCGGGCCAACGAGCAGAAGAAGGCCTTGCAGCGCGCCGAGTTGGCAAAGGACTCGACCAAGGCCATTTACATCAAATCGGGCGACACGGTCTTCGCCAATGCATATAAGGTCGAGTCCAAGAGCGGCAAGAACAAGTTGTATCTGGGCAACAAGGAGGAGGTCGCACTGTTCGCCTCCGAGGGCGTCAAAGCCGACCAGAGGAAACACCGTATTCTCGACGCCGGCGTCTGGTCATGGGACGTGAACTTCGCATGGCTGGAAGGCGGAATCAACGCACGCGCATGCTTCAAGCTGAAATCGGAGCTTCCGGAATCGGTCAAGCAGGCGATCATGCGCACCGCCAGAAACCGGGTCTCCCAAATCAATGCGCGGGACTTCAAGGAACTCTGCGAGAAGTCGGAGCCGGCGACCGGCAAGGCGTATTCGGACTTGTGGCACTCGGGCGAGAATCGCCTCACCTGGTACGCCCTGGAGATCGTCACCCTTTTGGAGAATGGTTATAGGTTTCGCTGGGAGGATAAGCCAGGGGGAACCCGGTACTACCTGGAAAGACCCAACTGAACCCTGGAGCGGCACCAGAGTAGATGTTACCCGGAGCCAACACCGCCAGGTGGCTCTTTCCACAAGAAAGAGCCACCTTCGAGAATCGATGGGAGGCCACGGTTACTCTGGTTTCGCTCTAGCCGCAACCCCAGTTCCCGAATTCGGAATCTGGGAGACTTGAAATCCATGCGGTCGTATCACAAGCTCTTGCTCAGCACGGCCGCCCAGCGGCGGATTCCCTCCGCGGTGACAGGCCCGCTGTCGTTTTCGCCGGCGGCAAGTTGCACGGCAAAGTTGCCCAGCGTCGAGCTTTCCGGATGTCCGATCTCGACGGGCCGGTGCGTGCGCTGCTCGGTCAATTCGGTGAGCAGCTTGTTGCGGCTTGCGCCTCCGAGAATGTGAATGCGATCCAGCTTGCGCCCCAGCAGGCTTTCCAGGCTGGTGAGCGCGGAGGCGTAGCGGTCGGCCAGGCTCTCGAAGATGACGCGGGCAAAGACAGGCTCGTTGCCGGCCACGTCCGGGATGGTCGCCCAGCGCCGCCGCCACAGTTGGTGGTTGATGCGCTCGGGCATCTCGGAATCGAGCAGCAGCGGCTCGGCATCCACGTCGATGATCCCGGGAAAGCCGGAGACGGCTGCTTGCGCAACCAGTTCCTCGATCTTCCACGCCCGGCCTTCGGCGGCCCACGCATCCATGCACTGCTTCAGCAGCCACATGCCGTTGACGATCGAGTGGAAGCATAACCCTCCGCCGGCCGCGCCCAGGTTGGTGTATTTTGCATCCAGCGCCTCGCTGCTGGTGACCGGCTCGGCAATCACCGTGCCCACCAGCGACCAGGTTCCCGAGCAGATGTAGAGCGTAGAGTCGAGCGGACTGGGTATGCCGGCGATGGCCGATGCCGTGTCGTGCGTAGCTGGGGCGATGAGCTCTGTGTTGCGAAAAGCATCGAGAGAGGCCAGCGGCCCTTTGAGCTTGCCCAGCTTGGTTCCGGCGCGCACCATGGGGGGAGCCGCGTCGAGGGGCAGGCCCAGCAGTCCGAACAGCTCTGCGTCCCAGTCGCCGGTTTTTAGGTCGACCAGCCCCGTGTGCGTGGCGTTGGTGTGTTCCGCCACGCGCCGGCCGCCCAGCCAGTAGAGAACGTATTCGGGCAGCATCACCCAGGGCGCGTGGGCATCGACTCCGCATGCCGGATCGGCCAGCAGTTGATAAACCGTGTTGATGCGATGCGGCAGCACGCCGGTGCGCGCAAACATATCGCGCGGCGCTATGATCTTGTCCGTCGCTTCTTTGACCGGCTCGGTGCGCTCGTCGCGATAGCAGAAGGGCGCTTGCAGCGGCTCGCCGTTCGGGGCCAGGCGCACATAGTCTACTGACCAGCTGTCAACGGCGATCGAGGCAATGCCCTCGGTAGCCACCGCGGCTGCCTTGCGCAATCCCTCTTCCAGCCCTTCAAGGATGGCCTTCAGAGGCCAGTGCATCCGCTGGCCGCGATGCACCGGTCCATTGGGAATGCGATGAACAACTGTGACGGTCGGCGTACCGTCAGTCCAGCGCAGCAGCGAGACGCGGCAGCTTTCCGCGCCCAGGTCAATGGCGATACGTGCGGCTTCTTGCATAAAGGCGTTTCAGTCCCTCAAGGAGTTTAACGCAGGAATGCCTCCGTCAGCCCGCCATCCACGGGAATCAAGTGGCCGGTGGTGCAACGCGATCGCGGGCTGCCCAAAAAGAGGATGGCCTCCGCGCAGTCGGAGGGTTCAATCGGTTGGTGCGTCAGCGTCCGTTTGGCATAGTAGGCGGCCAGTAGATTCCGCAGCTCGTCGTCGGAGAGCGAGTCGTCAAATGGAACTTTGTATTTGTTGAGCGAGGCGCGCACGCGATCGCGCGGGAACATGGTCGATCCCTTCACCACCGTGGCCGGGCTGATGCCGTTGACGCGCACACACGGCGCCAGGGCCACGGCCAGTTCGCGCACCAGGTGCGAGACCGCTGCCTTGCTCACATCGTAGGCTTCGGAGCCGTGCTTGGAGACCACTGCGTTCGCGGAACTGGTCAGCACGATGGACCCGTCGAGGCCTTGCTCCTTGAAAATCTTTGCGACCTCGTCGGAGAGCAGGTAATTGCCGGTCACGTTGATGTCCAGCGTGGCGCTCCACATCGCGTCGGAAACCTTGCCCGAAGTCGAGGTCGGGAACATCGCCGCGGTGTTGATGAGGATGTCGAGTCCCCCAAAGGCCGCGACGGTGACGCCGATGGCCCGGGCAATGGCCTCGCGGCTGCGAATGTCGACTGCGGCTACGGCGGTGAACTCGGCCGAGCTAACAGACTTCAACTCGGCGGCCACGCGTGCAGCCGCAGATTCGTCGCGATCCGCAACCACCACGTGCGCGCCGCGCGCCGCGGCCAGATGCGCCACTTCGCGGCCAATCCCGCTTCCGCCGCCGACAATAAGCGCAATGCGCCGGCTGAGTTCCTTTTCCGGCGGCTGGCGGCGAATCTTCGCCTCCTCCATCGCCCAGTACTCAATGCGGAACGCTTCGATCGCCGGCAGCGCGACGTAGTTCGAGAAGACCTTGAAGCTGGCCGGATCGTCTTGCGGCCCGCACTGCGGCAGCCTGCCCGAAACCTCGCCTTCGCCGAGCAGCGTTGCGCCCTCCATCACGTGAATGGCGTTGGTATAAAACTCGCCGGTGATGCGCGCTTCGGTCTTGTTCTTGCCGAAGCTGAACATCCCCAGCCCCTGGATCAGCACCACGGTGGGGCTGGTGTCGCGCAACGCGGGCGAGTCCGGCGTGGCGAAGCTGTGGTAGTAGTCGCGGTACTGCTGGCGATACTCCACCAGCGACTTCTCGATCTGCTGCTTCAGCGCGGCCAGGTCGGCGCCCGCCGCCCACGGAACAAACAGCGGCCTGATCTTGGTGCGGATGAAGTGGTCCGGGCAACTGGTGCCAAGAAAGGCCAGCTCGCGCGCGTCGACGGAGTTGACGAACTGGAGCACGTCGGGCGCGTCGGTAAAGCTGGCAATCCAGCGATTCTGCGTGCTCACGCGTCCGCGCAGAAAGGGCGCAATCTGCACGGCCAGCTGCGCGCGGCCGTCGCGCGCCTTCGCCGCCTCGCCGCCAAACCGCGATGGCCCTTTGGCGATGCCGTTCTGTTCGATGAACTGCCCGATCTGGTCGACGACGGCAAGCGTGGTCAGGTAGCACTCGCGCTGCGTTTCGCCCCACGTGAACAGCCCATGCCCGCCCAGCACGATGCCGTCGCAGCCGGGGTTTTCGCCCACTGCCTGGCGCAGCATCAGGCCCAGTTCATATCCCGGCCGCTGCCATGGAATCCACACCAGCGAGTGGTCGAACTCGCGGTTGAATTCCTCCATCTTGGCCTTCCCATTGGCCGACGCAGCCAGCGCGATGCCCCAGTCCGGATGCAGGTGATCGACGTGCCGGAAGGGAAGAAACCCGTGCAGCGGGGTATCGATCGAAGCGGCCACCGGGTTGTTGCGGAAGGTGCACAGCGGGTACATCCCAACCATGTCGTCTTCGTGCTCCACGCCCTGGTAGCTGCGCTCCAGAGCCAGGAACTTGTCCATGTAGAGCGTGGCCAGGCCGGCGCGCTTCATGCTGCCCAGATCGCCGCCCGAGCCTTTCACCCACAGCACCTCCACCGGTTCGCCGGTCAGCGGATCGAAGTCACGCACTTTCGAGCTGGTGTTGCCACCGGCAAAGTTGGTGATGCGCAGGTCCGATCCCAGCAGGTTTGACCGGTAGCGGAGCAGTTCAGGTTCGTCGAGCGTAGCAGCCAGCTGGGGGTCCCAGCGGTCTTCAAGGAATTTGAGCGTAGCGGTCGGGGAAGCAGTCAGTGTCATATACACCACTTTACGGGGAATTTAAGCAACATGGACAGCATAACACAAGTGAATAGCAATAGAGAACATATTTCGTATGGGGAATCTGGGTGCCTTCGCACACATCGACCAGCAAAACAGCCCCGGCTGCGGACCCGCCTATTCCTCTTCCTCGCTTCCGTTCGCGCTCAGCGTTTCCGCCGTTACGGCCTTGTGGCGGACGTAGTTATAAGGAGGCACGGTGTAGCCGCGCAGCAGCGAGATGCCCAGCTGGATCAGCCGCGGTCCGTATGTCTCGACTTCGTGCGAGATGCTGCCGATGATGGCGCTCTTGCCGCTGCGCATCTCCTCCAGGGCCTCGGGGATGCAGTCCTGGCCGACGATGGCGAAGTCCGCCTCGCGGCCAGCCTGGCGCGCCGCGTCCAGCACGCCCAGCGCGCTGGAATCGGTGGCCGCCGCTACCAGGATGTGTTCGCCTTTGCGCCGGCCGCGCAGAAATTCGGTCACCGTGAGCAGGCTGGGCTGGCGCATGCCGCGGCCCTCCACCTGGACAAAGCGATCGGCCGGGATGTCCTTGATCCGGTCGCGAATACCTTCGAAGGCGCCCGTAATGCGGCCCTGCACAAAGCTGCCGGCCTCGGCCATCCCCACGCCCAGAACCCAGTCCGCCTTGCCTTTCCACTTGCGCAGCGCGTGCTGCGCAAGCAGGGAACCGGCCTCCAGCCCGCACTCGAAGTTGTCCACGCCGAAGTAGGTGGCGTTGGGGTGGGGCACATCCACGGCCACCAGGGGAATGTCGGCTTTCCTGAAGATGTGCGCCACGCGCGGTGCGGCCGCCTCTTCCACCTGGAACTCCAGCACCAGGTCGACGCGCTTGGCCACCAGTTCCTCGGCGTTGCGCACCGCGACATCGGGGTCGAAGCGGTTGTCCAGCACAATCAGTTCCACGCCCGCTGCGGCAGCCGCGGCGGTCACGCTCTGCGCCACCGCGACTGAGAAGGGCAGCTCCGCGCTCTGCACGCACAAGCCGAAGCGCAGTCGGCGCGGACGCGATACCAGCCGGTACAGCCCGTTTTGCGCCTGCGCCACGTAGCCGCGATGAACCAGCGTCTTCAAAATCCGGTACACGCTGGTCTTGGAGATGTGGGTCTTCTGGTAGACATCCTCCAGAGAAACCGCTGCGTGATTCTCCTCCAGCAGCTCGATCACATCGAGGGCCTTGGAAAGGATGGGGATCAGGTACAGGCGCTTGATCTTTGCCTTGGGCAACGGTCTGTCTCCGGTTGTACGGAAGTGCGGATATTAGGGCTCAACCAGCATAAACCGTTTCAGGCATAGCTGCTTACCGCGGATTGGCGGCTGCCGCGATCCAGGGCGATGCGCTCCACGTAGCCGCCTTCGCGCAACGCCGCCAGCGGGTCGGCAGGAAGGCCGCGCGCCAGTCGCCAGGCCGCGGCCAGCGGACGCACGTCGGTCCAAAATGCGCCGCGGAATAGCTCTTCGGCAGCCACCAGATCGCACGACTGCTGATAGACCGCCAGTTGCTCGCGGTCCACAAGCGCAGCCTTCAGCCACAACTCCTGCGCCGTCACCACGGTCTGCACTGTGGCCTCGATCTTGCCCTTCAGGTTGTGGCTCTGGTCGATCATGAACGCCACTTCGTGCGGCAGCCCCTCGGTATCGGCGCTGAGCAGCTCATGGAAGATGCGGAAGATCTGGTAGGGATCGATGGAGCCCAGCGTCAGGTCGTCGTCGGCGTAGCGCCGGTCGTTGAAGTGGAAGCCGCCCAGCAGCCCGGTGTGCAGCAGCCACGCCACAATCTGCTCGATGTTCTGCGCCGAGTAGTGGTGCCCGGTATCCACCAGCACGCGCGCCTGCGGGCCGGCCGCTTGCGACAGGTGCGAAGACATGCCCCAGTCGGCGATGTCGGTGTGATAGAAAGCAGGCTCGAAGGGCTTGTATTCGATCAGCAGGCGCTGCTCGGGACCCAGCGCCGCGTGCGAGGTGCGCAGTGCCTCCTCCAGCCAGCCGATGCGGGCTCGTATGCTTTGCGAGCCGGGATAGTTCGAGCCGTCGGGGAGCCACAGGGAGACGTCGCGCGAGCCGGTCGCCTTGGCAATCTCGATCGAGTCGAGCATGTGGTCCACGGCCTGCCGCCGGATTTCGGCGTCGGGGTTGCAAAGCGAGCCGAACTTGTACTGCTGATCCTGAAACAGATTGGGATTGATGGAGCCGGCGCGGATGCCGAAACGGCTCTCGAGCCGCTTCAGTTCAGGCACGTCGGAGAGCCCGTTGGGCAGGTCCCACAGGACGTGCAGCGCAATGGTGGGCGTAGAGCCGGTCAGGCGGTTGACTTCCGAAGCGTCGGCAAACTTCTCTTCCAGGCTCGATGCGGCGGCTGCCTGCAAGAACTTGCCGAACCGCGTGCCGGTGTTGGCGAATCCCCAGGAGGGAATCTCGATCTGAAACGCGTCGAGGGCTTCGACTGCACGGTCAAAGAGTACGGATTCGGACTGCGCCATGCCTGCAACCTTTCCCCGGGGCCGGTCGGGCCCGGTCAACCGTGACAATTCGGCGCAATTGTGACCCGATACGGGTGGGGCGGCACGGGTGCGCCGAATGAAAGAAGTATGTTATTCGATAGAGAGACGAATTGTCTATTGCAATTTAACAATTGCCCGTCCAACAGAGTTTTTTGAATGCGGCTGGCTTTGCCTGAAGACTCGTTCTTGCCCAAAAACTCGGCGCCTTGCTCAAGAGCTCCGAGTCCTGCCCAAAATCCGCCTGCGTCTGCATCCGCAGACCGTTCGAAGAAGGCTCGAGGGAATGTTGCTCAAACAGTAACTACCGAGTAGCCGGTGACCCAACCGGAATCCGTCAGGAGTGCCTTTTCCGGGATTCAAGAAAACGGGCGCGGAAGACAGCGCCGCTTAAACTGTCGCCTCTTAAATGTTGCAGATTCGCAGGCCATCCTCCTCGTTTATCATTTTTTCACTCTACCGTTATCGGGCTTTCATCCTCGGGGCAGCCTAATTGCAGAGCACGTCAATCCCCACGAGGAACCAAACGATGAGAGTATTTGCGCGCTGCTTCCCGTTGCTTCTGATCTTTCTCTCCATCTCTGCGACTTTGCAGGCACAAGACACCAATTCCAGACACAGGGTCAAGCACGTTTTGCTGATCAGCGTCGACGGCTTGCACGCTCTCGACCTTACGAACTATGTCAGCAGCCACCCGCAATCGACGCTCGCGCAACTGAGTTCGCATGGCGTTACCTTCGACAACGCTGCCACCTCGCAGCCGTCCGACTCCTTTCCAGGACTTTCCGCTTTGGTTACCGGCGGATCGCCGACGACTGCCGGGTTCTGGTACGACGTCACCTATAACCGCAAGCTCTCTCCGCCGGCTCTCACCACGCCGTACATCGCTTATGTGGGCGCCCCCGGCGGTGCGTGCCCAGGGCAAATCGGCACCATCACCGAGTTCGACGAATCGATCGACAAGGATCTGACCAAGCTGTATGGATCCATCGATCCGAATTTTCTGCCCCGCGATCCCAATCGTGGATGTGCGCCCGTCTATCCGCACGAATATCTCCGCGTGAACACCATCTTTGAGGTGGTGAGGGCCCACGGAGGCTATACGGCCTGGACCGACAAGCATCCCGCGTATGAATGGACCAATGGTCCGAGCGGCCAGGGCGTCGATGACTTCTTTGGTCCCGAGATCAACTCCATCCCGGTTGCCTTGCCTTTTGCAGGCTGCACGCCGGTGCCCGCGCCCGACACGACTCCCGACGATGGCTGGACCAACGATCTGAAAGTCATCCAGTGCTACGATCAGACCCACGTCCAGGCAGTGCTCAATCAGATCAACGGCTACACACACGATAGATCCCAGCGCGCGCCCATCCCAACGTTGTTTGGCACCAACTTTCAGTCGGTCAGCGTAGGCGAGAAATTGGCGGGCAATGGCTATCTGGATGTCCTTGGGACCCCTTCACCAGGACTGCTCAGCGAGTTGGAATTCGTGAATAACTCTCTTGGAGAGATGGTCAGCGCACTGAAGAAAGCCGGCATTTATGACGAAACGCTCATCATCATCGGCGCAAAACACGGCCAGTCGCCCATCGATCAGACCAAGAAGGTTGCCATTGGCGGCGGCCAGCCCGCAACTTTAATCAACACGATTGCTTCCGGAGAGGCCTTTGACATCTCCGACGATGGCTCGTTGATCTGGCTGAACGACTCTTCGCAAGCCGCGGAAGTCGCTCAACAGCTCAGCACACCAGCCAACCAGGCCACTCTCGGCATCCAGGAAATTTTCGCAGGCCCGGCACTCAAGGAGAAATTCAATAGCCCGCTGAAAGATCCGCGCACACCCGACATCATCCTTAAGGTCAACACCGGCGTCATCTTCACGGGCGGTTCAAAGATCGCCGAGCATGGCGGCCTCAACGAGGATGATACCCACGTGGCGCTGCTCTTCTCCATGCCGGACTTCGCGCCCAAGCACGTGAAAACCTACGTTCTCAACCAGCAGGTCGCGCCCACTGTCCTTCAAGCCCTGGGCCTCGACCCCAACGAACTGAAGGCAGTGCAGATCGAAGGCATCACGCCGCTGCCGTTCCTCTTCTAACTGCCTCGCCGATTTTTTGGCCTTCCTCGGGACGGCTCCCTAAACTGGGGGCCGTCTCTTTTCGTGTCCTGATTGGATTGCGGGGCGACACACCGTGGGATCGGGGAACCGGGTAGAGCCTGGATGGTCGGCCAACCGTACACGACCCCGGCTGGAGGCTGCCGAGGACCCTGGGGAAGCCGAAATAGGGGTTGGAGACGGTTTGCCGGTAATACTCCCAGCGCGCACCAAGATCAAATCGGGATCTTACAATTTCGGTTCAACGGACAACGTGGAAAGTGCGTTTCCAGCGCGTGTCTGGGAAGAAATGCACCAGAACGTGGCCGATCCACGCGAGCTTGTGACCGAATCCTGTTTGTTCAAGTTGCCCGTCTGCGGCCTCGAACGACCAAT
>Ga0302319_10003663_pt1 | contig 31939 bp, 19 predicted proteins | sample Bog_T0_2_FD_203319 | JGI IMG/M metagenome (GOLD analysis project Ga0302319, IMG submission 203319) | Peat permafrost microbial communities from Stordalen Mire near Abisko, Sweden - Bog_T0_2 | ecosystem: Environmental > Terrestrial > Soil > Wetlands > Peat | place: Sweden: Abisko, Stordalen Mire... | reverse complement strand
GGTCTTCGGCGCACTCGACAATGTCGATCTCGGCTATGGCCCCGGACCTGTCTCCGCTACTCAAAACGTCTATCAACTGTTTCAACAAAATCTCTACAACGAGACTTACGCTCTCTACGAGCTAGACGTTCCTGACTCTCTCAGCGGCGCCGGAGTTAACCCCAATCAGACTTACCCTTCCTATCGCTTCTACCACGACCAATACTCGGCTCTCTACTCGTGGAGATCAGTCGGCTTCTCTAACTATCACGCGCTTGAGGTGGTATACCGGCAGCAACTGGGCGCAGGCCTTGAAGCCGATGTCAATTACACCTTCTCCAAATCGATGGACATCACTTCCCAGTCAGAGCGACTCAACACTTCCGGCGCTACGAACTACGCACAGATCCTCAATAGCTGGATGCCCAACCAGCTCTACGGTGTCTCGGACTTCGATGCCGCTCACCAGATCAACTCCAACTACATTTGGACTCTTCCCTTCGGGCAAGGAAAGAGATTTGGAGGCTCAAGCAATCATCTTCAAAATGAGTTCATCGGAGGATGGCAACTTACCGGCATCGTTCGCTGGACGAGTGGCTTCCCTTTAACCGTGGACAACGGCGCCTACTACCCGACTAACTGGGACATCGAGGGCTGGGCCAGCCAAGTCTCCAAGATTCCTTCCAAGGCAGCCGCGCGCGGATCGCTCACACAGCGTTTCGCTGACCCGGCCACCGTGTTTGCGTCCTTCGCCCACGCTCTCCCCGGCGACTCCGGTACCCGCAATCCACTTCGCGGAGACGGCTACTTCTCCTGGGACAACGGTCTCGACAAAGAATTCCACCTGACAGAAAGGTACAAAATGCAGTTGCGCTGGGAGATGTTCAACATCACCAACAGCGTACGCTTCGATGCCCAGTCCATCAGCGCAACGCTCGACAACCCGCAGAACTTCGGGCAAGCCACGGTGCTACTCACAAATAAGCGGCTCGCTCAATTCTCAGCAAGGTTTGAGTTCTAACTGAATCCGGGTAACTCCTGCTGCGCGATTCCGCGGTCGGGGTTACCCGAACCAATTGCCCCCTCGATTGCGCGCTAACAATGCGGATGCGCGTTCTTTGAAACGATCTCGATCGGCAGCCAATCTGAAAGGCGCTTCGTGTTCACCTCGTCTTCCCCGGCTTGGTTTGATAAAGACGACCTGGCCAGAGCTACCGACAACTTGATCTTTCCCTTGATGCAGTACGCCCCAACCAGCTTGGAGAGGCCCTTATCTGCCGCATCCATGTAGTCCGCGGGAAGGGTGCCCTCTGCGCTTGGGATATCGACAGGACCCATGATCATCTGGTCCATCATCGGGCCCTTCTTCGTTGCCCCGGACGTGTCGAACCGCACCACCAGACTGGCTCTTCTCTCCAGTGCTTCTGGATTCGCGGTGTACTTGATCACTGGTATGGTGATACCCGCCGGGTTCGGTTTCGTTGCCTGCGTATCAAACGCAATATGGTAGGCAGCTCCCTGCCATTTCGGAGCGGCGGGAACATTGGAAGGTTTGTCTCCCTGGTTTCCGCACCCTGCCAAAAGTGCCAATCCCCCAATAGCGACTATGATTCTCTTTCTCAAGTCATCCTCCTCGTTCATATGGAACGACGCGCCATAATACCATTCCTTTGCCTTCTTGCAATGTGATCGATGGGGTTCCCGTTCTGCCATCCTGAACCTCCATTTCGTCGCATCCATTGAATGCGGTGCTTCCGTGTTTCCAGCCGTACGGTCGACCGATCTCAACTCAAATATGGTATGGTTCGTAATGTTTAATTAGTATCCGTCGCAAAAGATGCGCGCCGGGGCAGTCTGTTTCCCTTCGCTGGCGTCGGCCATTCGGGCCGGGAATGCGACCTTCTCTTCGAAGTTCCCGTCACCCTGACGTAACTCCTTCTTCTGAACGAACCTCGAAAACCGGGGACCACATTGAAGCAATCATCGAAATTCATCCTTGCATTCGCGCTCTTGCTTTCTGCGGCCTCCCTCGTCTGGGCCGACGACACAATTCCGAAAACTGCTTGGAAGCGCCCGCTTGGACTTCCGCTTCAGAATCCGGGAGTGACGCGCGTGCCAGGCGACATCGATGACGGCTACTGGCAGGGTGTTCCCGTTGGAGGTCTGGGCGCCGGGACGTTCTCCCGCAGCTATCGCGGCGACTTTGCGCGCTGGCACATAAAGGCTGCTGCGCATAAGTATGAGCCGGTTTACGCCAATCAGTTCGCTATGTTCCAACAGTCGGAGGGCGATGCTCCGGGCGCCGCGCGCGTCCTGATGAATGGCCACCCTTCAGCCGGCGAGCTATCAAGTTGGCAATGGGATTACCCAGTCGGCGATGGCGATTATTACGCCCTCTTCCCAAAGGCCTGGTTCGATTACAAGTCGAGCCGGTTCCCTGCCCACGTCGTGGTTGAACAATTCTCCCCGATCATTCCGAATAATTACCGTGAATCCAGCTATCCTGTTGCCGTCTATCGTTTGCACGCTGACAACCCAACCAGCAAGACCGTGACCGTATCCGTTCTTCTTTCGTGGGCAAACATGTCGGGTTGGTTTCGAACCTTCACACGCGATTTCTCCGGGGCACCCAATCAGGGCAATCACAATGACTTCAAGAGCGAGAAACTCGGTGCGGCCGGAACCATGCGGGGTATCGTCTTCGACAGAAACCGCGCAGCCAGTTCGCCCAATGAATGGGACGGCCAATTCGCCATCGCGGCAATCGATTCACCTAGCGTGGAAGTCAGCTATCAGACGACCTTCCAGGCAGCCGGCGACGGCAAAGCGGTTTGGGCTCCGTTCTCGAAAGACGGCAGGCTCGCCAACGACACCAAATCATGGGTCAGCGACAAGGAAAAGCTTGCAGGCGCAATCGCGGTCCGATTTACGTTGCAACCCGGAGAATCGAAAATTGTTCCCATGGTCATCGCATGGGACTTCCCGTTGGTCCAGTTTGGCGAAGGAAGAAAGTGGGATCGGCGCTACACGGATTTCTACGGGACGTCGGGCCGGAATGCATGGAAGATCGCGCGCGATGGAATTCTTCATGCTACACAATGGAGCAACGAGATTGACAAATGGCAAGCGCCTTACATAGACGATGAAAGCAAGCCGCTGTGGTATCGCGGCATGCTCTTTAATGAGCTGTATGCGCTCACCGATGGAGGAACGTTCTGGGGACGGCAGGTCGGCTCGGACCCGAATGCCCATCCAACGTTCGCCCTCTTGGAATGCTTTGACTACGCATATTATGGAACGCTCGACGTCAGCTTCTCCGCATCGCTTCCGCTCCTGAAGTTCTGGCCGGACATTGATAAGCAGGTGCTGTTGGAGTTTGCCGATACCGTTCCTGGGGAGTGGCCCGAGCAAGGCCTTTGGGTATGGAAATCGGCGCAGACAGGCCAGCCCGTGACACATAAACGCAAGAAAATCGGCGCCGTTCCTCATGACCTTGGCGTGCCGGAAGGCGATCCATTCGTCGCCGTCAACGAACCTGGATGGCAAGATACCAACGACTGGAAAGACCTCAACTCGAAGTTCGTTCTGATGGTCTATCGTGACTATGTGCTTACCGGCCGCACCGATGCTGCATTCCTCCGCCGCACCTGGCCTGCCGTAAAGGATGCGATTGAATATCTTCGCCAGTTCGATCATGGAGGCGGAATTCCTGAAAACGGCGGCTACCCCGACCAGACTTATGACGACTGGGTAACAACTGGAGTGAGCGCATATTCAGGCGGCCTCTGGCTCGCCGCTTTGCGCGCCGCGGAAGAGACCGCTCGCACCCTCCGCGATACGAAAGCGTCCTCAGAGTACCACGCGCTTTTCTTGAAAGGACAGAGTACCTATATCGCGAAACTCTGGAACGGCGAGTACTTTCGCTACGACACCACCAGCGATTCCAAAGATGACATCCAGACAGATCAACTGGCCGGCCAATGGTATGCCAACCTTACCGGTCTCGGGGACATCGTTCCGCATGCCATGCAGCTATCCGCAATGAAAAAAGTCTTCGCCTTCAATGTCATGAACTTCGGTCACGGCGAGATGGGTGCCGTCAACGGCATGGCAGCGGATGGCACCATTCTAACCAACGCCGAGGCGAAGGAAGTATGGGTGGGCACGACAGCAGCCTTCGCCGGCTTGCAAATGAGCGAAGGCTCGAAAGACGAGGCCTGGAAGAGCGCATGGGGACTCTACCACGTGATCTACGAATCCAAAGGCTATTGGTTCCGCACACCCGAAGCATGGGATATCTCAGGGAATTTCCGCGCCGGCATGTACATGCGCCCCATGGCCATCTGGGCATTGGAGATGACGCCTGCCCGATCTATACGGCTACACTGAAATCTACTTTCGAATAGTGCGCCGGCTTCATCGCGCCACCGGATCACCGCCGGCATGCTCGTGCGCAGCCACAACCGTGTTTTCAAGCGACGCTGTATCTGCGCAATTCTTGTAGAGCGATCCTTCCTTCATGATCACGTAAAGGTTCTTTTCCCGCACAACAAGGTCAAGGTCCTCCAACGGATCGCCGTCCACCAGCAGTAGATCCGCAAGGTAGCCTTCCTTAACCTGCCCTAGCTCGCTTCCCAGCCCCATCACCTGCCCGCCGATGCGCGTGCCGCACTGTAAAGCTTCGCTTGGCGAGAAGCCCAGCAGGTCGACAAAATGCTTTAAATCGCGGGCGTTGTCCCCCTGCGGCGACTGCGCGAATCCATAATCGCCGCCGATGAGGATCCGCACTCCGCGTTTGCGAAGTTCCGCATATACCGCGGCAGTAGTGTCAATCACACGCTGCATCTGTCGTCCGATTTCGGAATCGCGATGGAATCCAAATGGTTCGCCTTCATACAGCGTGCTGTAGATGATGCCGATCGCTGGTCCTACAAAGATGCGGTCCTTAGCCGACTCCAGCATGTCAATTGCTTCTTCGTCCGCCGATTCGCAGTGGTAGATCACGTCGATGCCACAACGAACCGCCTTCTTTACCGATTCCGCCGCACGCGCATGGCAGTTGACTTTCTTGCCGAAGTCCCTCGCCACGCTCACCGCCATCTGTACCTCATCGTCGCGCATTACCGTGAGTCCCCCATGCGCCGCTGGACTCAGGTCGTCGCCGGAAATGTTCACCTTGATGTTGTCCACCCCCTCGCGACAACACAGCCGCACAACCTTCCTTATCTCTTCCGGCCCGTCGGCAATCATGCCAAAGCTTTCGTAATACATATGCGCTTTGCGCTCATCGCCCAAACCTCCCGTCACCGTTATCTCCGGGCTTGCCGCTCGAATACGAGGCCCTGGAAACTGTCCCGCATTCACGGCATTGCGGATCACCACATCAAGACGCAGCTTCGACGTCGCGGCACTGTATGCGCTCGTAAATCCATGGTCGAGCAGCGTCTTCGCATTGCGAACAGTTAGAAGCACGTGCTCTTCGGGCGGAATGTTGCCAAGATCCGAATCATTCACCGCGCCGCCGAAAGAAATATGCGCGTGTCCTTCTACAAGTCCGGGCATCAGTGTGCGGCCGCGTGCCTCGATTACAAGATCTCCGTCAATCGCAAGCCGCTCTGGCGCCCGCGCGATTGACTTGATCCTGCCACCCTCGACACGAACATCGGCTGGATATGAATTCGCTCCGCTGCCGTCCCACACACTGGCTCCACGAAAGAGCGTTGGCTTCATGAAATGAACCTCCTTGCTGATTGAAGATCAGATCCTCTAGCGCTGAAATCATCGGCCGCCTCAAGCCCCTCCCGGCCTCCGCCTTGAATGCGCCAAATCGCATGCGCAATACCCTCTCATGTTTGTAATATTTGTTGAGAAAGTAGACGAAGTGCTATCCGCGTGATGCTTCCTTCAACATCGCTTAGAATTAGGAAATTGTCAAACGGATAATCGCTGCTTTAGGGCATGATTTGAGGCAAAAGCAGAGACGGGATCGATTCGAGCGCCAGGGCAATCGCGCCCCAGAGTACTGCGAAGTCCCCGAGGCTGGCGGCAGCAATCTTCGGAATCGCAAATTCTGATTGTTCCAGCTCTTTGGCAACGAAGCTGAGTAATGCCGGATGGCTCCCCACCTTGCCTCCCAGCAGAATCAGGCCGGGATTGAGGACCAGCGAAAGATTCACGATTACGTCTGCAACAATTCCCGCGCGATGAAGGATGATCTTTCTAGCCAACGAGTCGCCAGACTGGGACAGGTTCAGAACACCAGAAGCATCCATATGCTTCGGGGACGGTATGGAAGCATGCCGCGGCTTCGCAATCGCATCGTTCCAGCTCTTCACGATTCCCGAGCTGGTCAATACTGTTTCAAGTTCTCCGAACTCGTGCAATGATGGCTGCTTTCGAAGAATGCGCGGCAACCGCAGGTAGGCGATCTCCCCCGCCGACCACTGCGCTCCATGATGCAACTTGCCCTCAAGCACAATTCCCGCACTGACATTGGCCCCAATGTCGATCAGTATGAATGTCTGCTCACTGCGCGCCGCTCCACGATATCGTTCGCCCACCGCAGCCAGGTTGGTATCGTTTTCGATAATCACGAGACAGTCAACGTATTTGTTCAGCAATCTGCGCAAGGGAACAGAGCGCCAGTCGTCAAGCGTGCTGATGGATAGCACGATTCCTTCTTCCACATTCGCAATGGCCGGCACGCCGACCACGAGCGCTAGTAGTTGTTCGCGAGCTTTCTTGTGCTTTCTGAAAAGCTGCCGGATTTCTTCCGCGATGAGACCGCAAATTGCCTCGGGATCTGTTTTCCGGCCTTCGAGCGATACCTTCGCCGAATCGATTTCTTCTCCACTCAAATCCGTAAGCAAGAATGACACAAACTGCGCTGAGATCTGCACGCCAAGGATGCATCCCCGTTCCGCCTTGAAACGGATAATGTCCGGAGGCCGCCCCCCGCTCGACTCCCCTTCCCCAAGAGGCTTGATCAGGTTAACCGCAAGCAGATCGCTCACCACGTTTGTTACCGTCGGCGCGCTCATCCCCGATGCACGAACCAGGTCCGCGCGTGAGCACGACCCCGCTTCGCGCAGAAGCTTCAGGATCGTGAGAGCGTTCGTACGGCGGAGCAGTGACGGTCTGCCGACCGCTATGGGTTCTTTTTTCACGGTAACTCGATCAGGGTTGGAACGTTGAACAATCTTTCTTCACAAAGTATAGCAAGCCCGATAAAGGCGTCGGCTTATCGTGAAACGCTTCACGGCCGCGCGCTCTGTCCCCTGATATTCAGAATTGAAGCCGAACCTTCATCTTGGTAAGCGCCCAGGAAATACAAAGAATGAGGAAGGTAAATGCAAAAGTCTTAACAACCGCTGGCCAGCCCGCAACAAAATGACTATCAACAAACGTGATCCCAAACGAGATTGATAGAAAAAACCATAAATCCGGCAGCAGGTAAGTGGTGAGCGTATTCTCGCCGGCAGGACGAAGAAAAAAGGCCCAGCCCATCCATCGCTTGACGTCACACACCCAGTACAAAAGCACGAACATCAAAACGGCTGCGCCGATACTATAAAGCGACCAGGTCGGTGTTGCCCGAATCTTCGAAATGCCAAGCGGCGTGAGCACTCTGCCTGAAGCCAGCATCAAAACGCCAAAGCCGGAAACCATTGCCATGCGGTACCGTTGAGCCCGACCGGCCCCAGACCCAATCACAATTGAAGTCGTGATTACCCCTGCCATGATGATGCAGGCCATCGCGCCGTTCCCAAATGGCCAGAAATACAGAGGCACCTGATTGGGAAATGAGAGCATCCCAGCCGTTGAGAACACGCAGAGCGCCACAAGCAAGACGAACCAGACCGGCTGCATCCAGACCCAACGCCGCGTGGGGATATAGAGGATAGCGACCGCCAGATAGCTGAGCGCGATAAGTCCAAGAATCTCCGGATAAGAGAAGTCGATCCAAGCCGAGTGCCCCCCGGGCGTAGCCCTGCGAAAGACTGCGAGCAGTGCGACAACCCCGAAAAGGCCGCCGAACCGTAGCACGCGGTATAACACCTTGAACCGGTCTGACTTTCCATATTGATTCAAATAGAGACCCGCGCATATGAGAGAAAGCAACGCCCAAACACCGCCCCTCATTGGCATTTGTGCCGGGTCGCATTTTTCCGCATTGGCCAGTATAAGTCCGAGCACAAGCAAGCCCAGAACGCGCACAAGCACGTGCAGCCAAAGTGCCGGCAACGATGGATTGCGTTTCAGCCTCTGCGCGGCCGAAAGAGGTAGCGACATCCCGACGATAAAAAGGAAGAACGGAAAGACCATGTCGACATAGGTCATTACGTCTTCTTCGGCGTGCGCGTGATAAGTCCACCACGGCAGGCCTCGCACGTCAGAAAGCTGATTCACAAAGATCATCACCGCCATCGTCAAACCGCGGAAGATATCGATAGAAACGACTCGCGGCGCACGTGTAGCACAACTGCCAGGGAGTGAAGAAGGAGCGAGGGTGGCTTTCATCGGGCTGCCTTTCCGCCGGTACAGGCTCCGCGTAGAGTTCAATTAGTGATAGCAGGCATTCGCCACCGATGGATCGCATTGCGGCATGCGGTGATCAAGGAAAATCTTCCTTCTTCCCTAATCACGCTTTCTAAATAAAATTACCAAAGAATTGCTGACTTCTCTACACTAATCGTGAACTCAGCCTAACTGGCTTCTTTAAGCTGAGTGATCAGGTGGCCTCTCAATGGGAAACTGCACACTCATCGAGCGTCTTTTCGTCTTCACACTCGGCGCTTGCGGCATCATTCTTTACGGACAGCCTTGTTCCGGGCAGATGCACGTTCTCGTCGACCAGGTTGGGTACGAAACGCGGGCGCCGAAGCAAGCCATCGTTGAGGGTTCCAAACACGATCGGCCACAGAGATTCGAGCTTGTTGATGCCAACTCAGGAAAAACCGTATATGACTCGAACCTTCAGCCTTCAGGAACGGTCCATGCGTGGGAGGAACGAGTCTTTTGGACAGCTGACTTCTCTTTGTGGCAAAAGACCGGCCACTATGTCTTGCGTGTGCACACGCTCAAGGGCGACTTAACATCCTGCGCATTCGACATAGATAACGATATTCTGGAACGCGATACGCTTTCAAATGTTGTTTTCTATTTCAAAGGTCAGCGCGCAAGCGGTTTGCTTGACCAGGCAGACCGGCACCTAAAACTTCCAGACGGCCCGGGATTTGCGGATCTGCACGGCGGCTGGTACGACGCAACCGGCGATTACGGAATCCATCTTTCCCATCAAAATCCAACATCCTATTTCAATCCGCAGCAAGTACCGTTGGCCGCCTGGAGCCTGCTGAAGAGTTACCTCGAGCTTGCGGCGCGGAAGGACGACAACTTCAGTGAATACGAGCGTCGCATGCTCGACGAAGGCCTTTACGGCGCGGACTACCTTGTCCGGATCAAGCGGTCAGATGGATCGTTCTTCGAGACCATAAACGCTCCCGGCAAGGAAAAGCTTCCGCAAGATAGGGCGATTGGAAATCCTGACTGGAAGACGCAAATCAAGTTGAAAGCGTCCGATTCCACCGAGACTATCGTCAAGGCTGAAGGACCCCATGCATACGAGGCGAGCCTTCGCGCCGGGGGTGGGATGACTATTGCGGCATTGGCCCTGGCCAGCACCATGCCGGTCGATGGCGAGTTTACTCGCAAAGAATATCTGCGTGCAGCCGAGGATGCTTACCTATTCTTGAACGGGCATAATCGCGAGCTATTGAATGACGGCGTAGAGAATATTCTGGACGATTATTGTGCTCTCATGGCCGCGACCGAGCTCTACCGAGCAACCCGAGACCAGGCTTACCTCACCGCCGCCGATGAGCGCGCCAACAAACTGATCGCACGATTGACAACCTCAGGGAGCTGGCATGACTACTGGCGAGCTGACAACGAGACCCGCCCCTTTTTCCATCCCGCGGATGCAGGCATGCCCGTAGTCAGCCTTCTTGAATATTTCAAAATAGCGGCGCCAACAATGCAGGCTAAGGTGCGGGATGCAGTGGAGCGCTCTCTTCGATTCGAACTAGCAACGACTTCTGAAGTCAACAACCCATTCGGTTACGCTCGACAACTAGTACTCACCGGTGGCACTCCGCGCACTGCATTTTTTTTCCCCCATGATACGGAGGCGGCACCGTGGTGGCAGGGTGAGAATGCCCGGCTGGCATCAATGGCAGCAGCCGCGCGCATGGCCCTGCCGCTCTTTGCCGCCGAACCGGATCTTCAATCGCAACTGCGAGCATATGCCTGGAATCAACTGCATTGGATCCTCGGCCGCAATCCCTTCGATGCCACAATGCTGATGGGCAGCGGCCATGGGTACGCACCCTACATGTTTTTTCGTTCTTATAAATACAACGGGGTGCCCGGTGGAATCATGAATGGAGTTACTGCGGGGCTCGACAGCGAAGATGGGATCGCGTTCAATCTCGGCTACGCAGTTACGGGTAAGGACGAGGATTGGCGTTGGACGGAACAGTGGCTTCCACACGCGGCCTGGTATCTGTATGCGGTTAGCCTGCCTCACTGAAAATGAATCTCCGCCGCAGCAAAAAAAGACGCCGCTGCCATGGATCGCGGCAGCGGCGAGGAGGAATAATCGTTCAATTACACAAATCGTTATCGCACCGCGTTCCGATCAGAAAGCATACTTGAGCGAAAGTTGAACGGAGCGATTGTTGCTGACCGTTCCGGTAATCTGGCCGAAGTTGCCATCCGTCATTCCGCTGTCTGGGGCAGAGTAGTCGGCAATGTTGAATGTGTTGAAAAGATCGGCGCGGAAATCCAGACGATGCTCATGGTAAACGGGAAAGCTCTTGAAGACCGCCATGTCAATATTCTGAAAGCTTGGCTGGCGTAACGATCCCGGGCGAACCGTCCCAAAAGAATAGTTTGATTGTTCCTGAAAAACGCAGGCGCCGTTGTCTTCATCCGGGCCGCATGAGGTTCCTTGTACCCCGGTCCCCCAGTAGGCATTGATCGAGCGGTTGGTGATTTTCAATGGACGAAGCTGGTTGGGCCGCGCCGCGCCGGTGAATGCATTGACTGCGTTCGAGTAATGGGGAGGTGAAGAAACCGTGGTCGGGAACCCGGAGTAATAGACTTGTGCTCCGGTCAACCTCCACCCTCCAAGAGCCGAATTCAACACCGGACTCCAGTTCGAGCCGAAGGTCTTTCCCGTTCCGAAAGGAAGGTCATACACCCCAGTCACAGAAATATTGTGGCGGGTGTCCATCCCCGCCGGACCCCATTCCGATTTGAAGTCGTAAGCATTCTGTTCGTAGTATTGGCCGCTCCAGATGTTGCTCACGCCATAAAAACCGATGTCGTCCGTCAACGATTTGGAGTAAGTGTAATTCGCAGTCAGCTCCAGGCCGGCCGAGAGGCGTTGCCGGAACACAGCCTGAAGCGCGTTATAGTTGCTCGCCGATTCAGTCCCCGTAACCTTCGCCACACCGTCCTGCCCCACAATACTTGCGTAGGGTGCAACGGCCGTCGGAGAAGTCCACTGGTTGCCCCAGTAAGGATCGGTGAGATGGTGTCCAAGGATTCCGACATAGCCCACTTGAAGCGTGGACGCATGCGCGATCTGATACTCGGTTGTGACACTGAATTCCTGCGTCATGGCGGGTTTAAGATTCTTCGGCCAGATATAAAACGTCGTGGTGGGTACCTCGGTAGTCGGGAAGCCGCTGGCTGCCTGGTAGTAGACACCGGGAGAGTAAGCGGAGGACTCCGCCGCAGGACTCGGACTCACGCCCGTTTGTTCGAAGTCAGTATGGAACGGTGGGTTTTGCGTCAGGCGAAGGTTGGCGCCCGTGCCTTCAAGATAGCTTGAGATTCCGTAGCCTCCTCTCACAACCAGGCGCGATTGCAATTGATATGCGAATCCAAAGCGTGGTTGGAATTGCGTGTGGTCGGCGTCGTACAGCGCCCTGCTATTCCCATCCACCCCTGCGTATTCAATCTGCAGAGTCTGCATATTCACGTTCGCCATCTTGTTATTGACTTCGTAGATGGGTTGATCAAATTCCCAACGAACGCCAATATTCAATGTCAGTTTAGGATTCACTTTGAAGTCGTCCTGAGCAAAGACGCCATCCCTCCACTGCCGCTGCCCCGTTCTCCCTGTCACATCGCCAATCTGGACATCCTGAACACGATCCAGAAGAAAGTCTGCGAATGGGTACGGAATCCCGGATTCATTGGCGCTTGCCGGATAAGGATTGGCGCTGTACTGGCCGTTATAGTTGAACGCGCCGAGTTCGCCGTCATTGCCAGGATAGAAGCTATTCTGCTGATAGCGCAGAAATTCCCCGCCAAACTTCATCAGGTGTCGGCCCTTTTGCCAGGTGAAGTTGTCGGAGTAGCCAAACACGTTATCGATAAAAATCTCCGGCGATGGATTCGTCCCAAATCCACTCGGATAACCCGCCCCGCTTGTCCCGTTGAAGTTCTGCGAACTGAATCCCGCGGTCTGCTGCGGGTTGCTCGGAATGCCCACCACTGAGTTTCCAGTTAGTCCGAAAATTCCCGATGGATCGGTCGAAACCCCATTGTTGAAGCGGATCCTTCCGTAGTTCGCCGTGAACGAGTTCACCATCGATGACGACACTGTGTGAACCGAGTTCACATCTAAGAAGTGATCAGGATAGTTGTTGGCAATCGGGAAATTTACTGGCAGCGGATCAGCCGTTGTCCCGTCAGCCGCGTAACCTTGCGAATACCGAAAAGCGAGCTTGTCTCCCGGCCGAAGTTGCCAGTCAACCTTGGCATCGCCCTGGTCGTTCTGTGAGAACCCGGCGCTGGGTCCGATGAAGTTGTTCTGAATTCCAAGCGGATCGCTGGTCGGATTATTTGGAAGCGGGTACGCCTTGGGATTGCTGAACAGGTAAAGCGCAACTGGATTCAAAATTGGAATCTGGTTGTTCGCGTAGGCCCTCGGTTGCCCAGTCGAGGAGTCGATCGTCTGTGTGTCATAGAGCTGGGTCGGCTGCGGTGCAAGCGAGCCCGGCGCTAACAAAGCTGACAGATCACCTGTTCGAAACCCCGCCGGAACCACGCTGGACGTCGTCTCGCCGGCTCCGTGATAGCGCATGCCTTCATAGTTCACAAAAAAGAACAGCTTGTCTTTAATGATGGGGCCGCCAAGTGTACCTCCAAATTGAACCGTCGTATATGGATTCTTCGGCGTCGGGATCACGTTGTCATCATTGCCCCAGCTATTGGCGTCCAGGTTGTAGTTCTTGAGAAATCCAAACACGCTGCCGTGAAGATTATTGCTGCCGCTCTTCATCACCGCCAGCACCGTACCCCCATTCACGTTGCCGAATTCGGCATTCGCGTTGGATGAGATCACGCGAATTTCAGCCAGCGAGTCGGGACTGGGATTATAACCGAGCGTGTTGTTGATGTTCTCGTTGATCTCCTGGCCATCAAGCAGATAATTGTTTGACTGTTGACGGTTACCATTCACCGCCACCTGTGTGCCGCCGTCAATGTCTCGCTCGGTTGAGTCGCCGCCGCCGAATGAGCTGAAACCAGGCGCGACCGATCCAGGTGTGTAAACCGTCAACTGGGTGAAATCCCGCCCATTCAACGGAATGCTGTTGATGGTGTTCTCGGTGAACGTCTCGCCCAATGTCGCGTTTTCGGTGTTCAGGATCGGCTGCATCTGCCCTGACACGTCAACCGTGGCTGAAGCTGCGCCGACGCGAAGTGAAATGTCGACCTTTGCAGTCTGGTCAATCTCCAGCGCAAATGGACCGTAACTGGCGGTCTCAAATCCCGAAGCTGCAATGGTTACCTTATATTGTCCGATTTGAAGGAACCGGATGGAGTATTCTCCCGAGTCGTTGGTCCTCGTTACCGTTGCGACGGAGGATGCGGTATTGGTCGCAGTCACGGTGGCGCCGGACACAATTGCGCCGCTAGGATCAGTGATCGTTCCACGAATTGTTCCGGTCACTGTCTGTGCCCTCCCTTGCAGGATGAGCGTACAGAGGCAAATCAGGATCATGGGGAATCCAAAGCGCTTCATAAGGCCTCTCTTTCTTACTTATGTTTGTAAAGAAAGTCGGTACAAGCTGGCTACCTGTCAGCATGAAACCGATTCCCTGACTTCGGGGTTGGCTGAAGGCTACATCCAGAAACGCAAGAATGCAAGACTAAATTCACATCAAACCAAGACAAAGTCTCCCACGAGCCGCGATTAAATGCATGTCATCCTCAGGCGGGAATTGACTGCCACGCGACAATGTTGGTCCAAAAATATCCGGGAAACGTTTCCACGCTGATTACGGGCAATTACTCGAATCCGGACATACACAAATGGTTTACACTTTCGCATCGGGAACGTCACGCCGGTCTGAGGCCCCAGCTTCACCAACCCGTCGCCATAACCCTTCATCCGAAGATTCTTGGGTCACCTTGCCGGTAACAATCTTTGTTCTGGCCAAACTCTTGGCTCGACACTGTCTGGCGCGTTTCAGATAAACCGAATTACCTGGCTGAAGCGTAATACCTAATTTATGATCTTTGTTATTAACCGTGAGAAAGAACGCTCATGAGGCTTGCCAACCCCTATGCTGAACCTTCTTGAAACAGTTAAAGCCGCCGCGCGTATCCTGGCTTTTCTCAGCACGGCGGTTGTCCTGAGCGCGCAGCCGTCTTCATCAGGTACTGACGGCCACAAGCGACTGATTGCGTATTATCTCTACGAGGACCAAACCCGCGTTCCCCCGTACACTGAAAAGCAGATCCCGTTTAAAAAACTCACACATCTCATCCATGTCGCATTGGTCGTCGACCCTGCCGGCGATGGAGCCATTCAGATCTCTCCGCACGCAATCGAAGAAAGACTCATTCCCAGGGCTCATGCGGCGGGCGTTCATGTCCTCGTCTGCGTTCAAGGCGCGGGTAGCGCATTTAGCAAAGTCGCAGCCACTCCGGAGGCCCGCTCGCGCTTCGCAAAGAATTTGAAGGATTTCATCGTCAAGTACTCCTACGATGGCGTCGATATGGATTGGGAAGTGCCGGCGGGCCCGGCAGACGTCGCAAATGATGTCCTGCTCATGCAGGCGCTTCGCAATGCGCTTCCCTACCCCCGTTACTTGATCTCGATGGCGACACCGTCCGAGCCCGGACATTGGGGCGACTATGATTTTGTTCAGCTCACCCCCATTGTCGATTTCTACAATGTCATGACGTACGACTTCCACGGTCCGTGGACCAACCACGCAGGCCATAATTCTCCGCTGTTTTCCAATGAAACCGATCCTGGTCACGACGGCAGCATCGACGACAGTATGAACCTCTACTTGAACAATCTCGGCGTGCCCCCGGAAAAGATCAATCTCGGTACCGCATTTTATGGATACGAGTTTCCCGTCGGGCAATTGAACGGCCCGTGCAATTGCGACAAATCAACCGCCAGCCGCAATTACGGTACATACATTAAGCCCCGCATCGGCAAGGATGGCTGGGTGCAATCCGTGGACCCCGTCGCGATGGCCCCCTACCTCGTGCACGGAAATACTGCTTCCAGTTTCATCACCTACGACGACGCCGATTCGACTGCTAGAAAAGTTGTCTACGCCCTCGATGTGAGAGGCCTCGGCGGAGTCTTCATGTGGGAGTTGTCAGCGGACTACGACGGCAAGAGGCAGGACCTGCTAGACAGCATGTACAAGACATTCAAGCGGATCAAGGAACATGGGCATTGAGGATCGTCATCACCGACGCGCGTATTGCTTCACTCGATCAGTTTCGACAACATCAACGACCGTAGACGCTTTGTCATCCGCTTCATTGGCTACGTAAAGCTGGCTTGATCCCGGAACAACTGCAAGAGCATAAGGATTTTTCCCCGCACTCAGCGTCGAGAGAACGCCATTATTTGCTGCATCAATCACCGTAACCGTGCCGTCGCTGGTGTTCGACACATAAACAAGGTCGCGGCTCCCATCGAAAGCAATCGCCTTGGGATGTCGACCCACCGGGACCGTTGCCGTTTTTCGCCCCGTCGATGCGTCGATCACTGAGACAGAATTATCCCCATAATTGGCGACATAAAGCTTGTTTGCTTTCACGTTTACCGCAATTGCGCAAGGTATCTCGCCCGCGGGAAGACTGGTTGAATTCAATGAGCCGGGTTCAACCACGGCCAGGTCCTCGTCTTCGATCCTCGTTACATACACTACTCCTGTGACATCGTTCAACATTAAGCCCCAGGCGTGTTTTCCAACAGATCGCTCGGTCAGCTTCATGGTGGCGTCGTCAAGCACCTTGACTGCACCCCCATAACCGAGCAGGTAGAGCATGCCTTTCCGGGAATCGATCGCGATCAGGTCAGATGAACCTGTCTCAAGCTGCGACGCCTGGTTGGTTGTTCCATCAACGATGCTTAGTTGATCACCAAAGGTGTGAGTTACGTATACTTTGCCGGTAGCGGAGTTAACCGCAACAGAATAAGGATGGCTGCCGACGGGAATTGTCGCCACCACGGAATCAGAATTCCCATCCAGCACCGTCAGCGTGCCGCCGCCGGCATTGGCCACGTAAACTTTCCCATTGGCCGGGTTCACAGCGATCGAAACCGGTCCATCTCCTACGATCACGCGACGTGCCTGCTTGCTTCCGCCGGAGTAGATTTGAATGGCTCCATGTTCCGTATCCACCGCGTAAACCTTTCCGGTCGCAGGGTTGAAGACGATCGCCCTCGGGTTGATTAATCCACTGCTAGGCGGCTCAGTCGGACCCTGCGTAAACGCCGGAACCGCCCCAGAGATTATCGCTGCCGCAATTACGGCCTTTGCCATACGGTGGAGATAAGAATCGTGAGAAGTGCCCATCCGAAAACAAAAATTCATGAGATACTTCACCTTGATTACTAAGTATGCTCACCGAGAGCGCCTCTTGCAAGGGACAAATGCGCGTCCTCTAATCGCTGGCGCCTCTTAAACGGCACGCTCGATCGTGAGGCCTATGGCTAAGCCAGATTTCCTGATATCGCTCAAAAAAACATCGCGACGTACCCCCCTTGCCACCTTTCTGTTCCTCTCTATGGCCTTCATAGCCACCTTGGCGAGGCTCGCCGATGCCCAGCCGCCTAAGACAATGTTCAAGGTCATCGCAATTGCCGAGAAAGGTGGAATTCACCAGCCATTCGTCGATGCAGCCAAAGTCTGGCTTGCACGTGAAGCCACCGCCGACGGTTTCACCATCGACTATATTGAGAACTCTGACAAGATTGATGACGCATTTCTATCGCAATACCAGCTTTTCATTCAATTGAATTTTCCCCCTTACGCGTGGAATCCCACTGCAATGGGTGCCTTCCAGAGATACATCGAAGATGGACGCGGTGGTTGGATCGGCTTCCATCACTCAATCCTGCTTGGCGAATTCGATGGCTACCCAATGTGGCCATGGTTTTCAGCTTTCATGGGCGGCATCCGATTCTCCAAATACATTCCAACCTTTGTCACCGGAACCGTATCCGTCGAAGCCCCTGAGCATCCAGTGATGAATAATCTTCCTCGCCATTTCGTAATTGAAAATGAGGAGTGGTATACCTACAACCGTTCGCCGCGTCCCCAGGTGCATGTGCTGGCAAGCGTCGATGAGAGATCCTACTCGCCCTCAACCGACATCAAGATGGGCGACCATCCCGTGGTCTGGACCAATGAGCACATGAAGGCAAGAAATGTTTACATCTTTATGGGCCACCACGGAGAGTTGTTTCAAAACAGTGCCTTCACAACCCTCTTTCATAACTCGATTCTCTGGACGGCTAATCAATGATCACGCGTGTTTGCCTTGCAATCGCGATCGTCATGCTCATAGTGTCTCCGGCCATCATCTCTGCGCAGGCTGAACCCCCACGCATCCTTGCGTTCTACTCGACCAATGTTGAGCGCGACCATGTTGATTTTGCACTGCAGGCCGTGACGTTCTTTGCGGAAGCCTCAAAAATGGACAAATTCGATTTCGAATCCACAACTAACTGGGACGATCTGAACCCCCGGCGGCTCAAAGGCGTCCAGCTTGTCTTGTGGCTCAACGACTCGGCTCACACTGCGCCGCAGCGTGCTGCCTTTGAGCAATACATGGAACATGGGGGTGGCTGGTTTGGCTTCCATTTTGCTGCCTACAACGACAGCGGCACGCACTGGCCATGGTTTGTCCAGTTCCTTGGCGGCGCGGTTTTCTATGGAAATAGTTGGCCACCTCTGCCGGCAATGCTCAATGTCGATGAGAGGGCCAGCCCGGTTACAAAGCATCTCCCGGCCAGCTTTCTATCGCCCGCCAATGAGTGGTACAGCTGGCAGCCAAATCCACGCGCCAACAAAGACGTAAAGGTCCTGTTGACCCTCGCACCCTCCAACTTTCCGCTCGGCTTTAAAGACACACTCACGGGTGGCGATATTCCAGTCGTCTGGACGAATGCCAGGTTCAGGATGATCTATATGAACATGGGCCACGGCGACAGAATCTTCTCGGATGACCGCCAAAACAAGATGTTTGAGGATGCCTTGCAGTGGCTGATGGTTAAGCGTTGTAATTGCGATCGATGTTACTGCTCCATCACGCCGTATTCAAACCGCGGCGGCAGCCGACAACCCGCTCGCTCCACCATCGCCAGTGTTAGCGCCTGCGGAGCGAGCAGCGATGTGATCCCCTCCCACGGTTCCGCCACGGGATCCACCCGAACAGGAAACAGCCTCTCCGCCGGTTCGCGCTCTACCTCAGAAACAAGAACAACCTTCCCACCGCGTCGGTTGCACTCCCGGGCAAGTTTCACTCCGAGTTCCGCAACCCTGCCAAGTCCAAAGATAATGGCCAGGTGCGACCCATCCACGTCAAGGTTCGGGCCGTGACGAAAACCGGCGCCCGTATGAGCGGCGGCGCGGTGTCCTGTCATTTCGCGGATACAGAGCGCGCTCATCACGGCGCCCCCGTATGCTGCGCCGCGGCCGATAGTTTCAGTGTTGACAGCGCCCCGGCAAAATTCTTCAAGCCCGCACCGCAATGAGAAGATCCGGTCAAGATTGGAGGAAAAGATTTCCGCCGCCGCTTCAGCATCTTTCTGCCACGGGATCCCAAGAATCTCCGATGCTGTAACAATGGCCGCCGCCGTGGCATTCGTGTAAGTCTTCGTCGCATTGCCGTATTCCGGCCCAGCAAGGATCGGCAGCTTTTCCTTGGCCAATCCCCAGCATGTGCTGGCCGAGTTGTTGCAGATCAGGGCCAGCTCCCCTTGACACCCGCGTCTCATCAGTTCAACTAGCTCCACGCTCTCCCCTGATGTCGTCAATAAAATTGAAAGAGCGGCATCGTCCCAGGATGGCGAGCCATAGTGCAACCACTCGCCCGCATCCGTCCAGAACGAGGGCCTGCCATGCGATTGAAGAAGAACGGCCCCGCTCATCGACGAGCATAGAGACGCTCCCATGCCAAGAAACAACACCGGACCCTTGTTCGCTGCAGCTGCGCAAAGTCTTTTCAGTGTAGAGCGAATCTCCGCATCGACGGAATAAGCTCGAATTAGCTCCTTGAGTTTGCCCGCCTGTTCCCGACACTCGATCTCCAGAATCTGGGCCCCCGTCGCACCAAGGAGTTCCGCAGCCGGCTCGATGCCCGAGATCCATCGCCTCTTGGTTGAGCCCATCGTGCCTCCCGGAATGCTCCAAATACTTTTCGAGTTATTTTGTAATGATTGCTTAAAAAGTGGTTTAATTGTAGCAGAGATCGCCTGAATCATACCTCTGTTTGACTGGGGGAAAATTGCCTGACGTCATTTCAACTGCGCGCCCCGCCGTCAACAGGATGTTCATCTGGAAGGTCTCGCTGATCGCGGGTCTCGGCGGCATTCTCTACGGTTTCGACATGGGGATCATCGCCGCAGCGCTGATCTTCGTTCGCTCCACCTTCTCACTTTCTACGCAAATGGAAGAGATCGTTGTGAGCGTGGTCCTCGTCGGATCCATGGTCGGCGCGGTCGTTGGCGGAGTTTTTGCTGATCGTGCGGGGCGACGCACCACCCTGGTATGGGGCGGTGTGCTTTTCATCGCAGGATCCATCCTTGCGCCTATCTCGCCCAATGTCTACATATTGATCGTCTCTCGAATATTACTTGGGATCGCCATTGGCCTTACCTGTGTCACGGCGCCCGTCTATGTGTCTGAACTCGCGCCGCCGCAATCGCGCGGCATGCTGATCGGACTCTATCAATTCGCGCTCACGGGCGGCATCGCACTGGCCGATCTGGTCGGCTATTGGCTGGCGGGAGACCATGCTTGGAGATTGATGTTCGGCCTTGGCGCGATTCCGGCGCTCTTCTTTCTCGTCCTCGTTCTCACCGTACCTGAAAGCCCGCGCTGGCTGGTCGCACACGGCAGGCCAATCGAGGCTGAAGCCATCCTCAGGTCGTACTCTGACGACGCTGGCGCAAGTTTGATGCTGGCCGACATTCGTGCGAGCCTGATGATCACAATCGAGAAACGCTGGCGCGCACTGTGGAGGCCAACCGTACGCAAAGCACTTTTCATCGCCGTCGGGTTCACGGTGCTGCAGCAGGTTACCGGCATCAACACCATCATCTACTACGGTCCGCAGATTTTCGCGCTTGCCGGCATAGGCTCTGATAAGAACGCCATCTTTGCCACGCTTCTTGTCGCCATCGTAAATGTGCTCGCAACCGTCATCGCGCTGGTTCTCGTCGACCGCGTTGGCAGAAAGCCCCTTTTGTACTGGGGCGTCGGAGGCATGACCATCTCGCTCTTCTTACTCGCATACGCCTTTCATAATCAGGCGCTCCTGGGCTATTCGCTCGGAGTCATCGCAACCGCATGCCTGATGCTCTACATCACCTGCTTTGCATTCAGCATGGGACCCATCGCCTGGATTATCGTTGCAGAAGTGTTCCCTCTTCGTCTGCGAGGTCGTGGCGTTGCGGTCGCAACCCTTGGATCCGGAATCTCCAACACAATGGTATCGCTCACGTTTCTTTCCATGATTAAAGCTGCGGGAAATACCGCGACCTTCTGCATTTATGGCGCCTTCTGCATCCTGACTCTCTTCTTCGTGCGATTTGTGATGCCGGAAACTAAGGGGCGGGAGTTGGAAAGCATCAGCGCCGAGGTCCCAGCTGAAATTCAATGAACACTTGTTCCAACAAGCTGCAAAAAATGAAATAGATCGTCGAGGCATCAACAGCAATGTCACAAGAACGTTTCTCAACTTTGCTTTCATCGCCAACATCCCCGCCCCGAGGTGCGTCGCAATATGTCATAGGCGCAGACATTGGAGGTACCAGCCTCCGCCTCGCTCTCGCAGACGGCTCAGGTACCATCCTCGGCCGATGGTCTGCATCAACTACCGGAATCAGAGACGCCGCCCTGGTTCTCCGGCGGATGCGCAATGGAGTCGATGCGCTTTTGCAGGATGCGTCCTTGTTGCCGGAATCTTTGTGCGCAATCGCTGCGGGCGCGCCCGGCGTTACAGATGTGGATAAAGGAATCGTGATCGCAACCTCCTATTTGATGGGCTGGCGCGACGTTCCCTTGCGCGAAATGCTGGAAGCCGAATTCGGTGTCCCCGCTTTCATTGACAATGATGTGAACCTGGCCGCCCTGGGCGAGATGAAGGCGGGTTTGGCCCAAGGCGAAACCGACTTCGTCTTCTTGGCAATCGGAACCGGAATCGGCGCAGGCATCGTCGTAAAGAGTGAAATCCACCGCGGCAGCTCTTGGACAGCCGGCGAAATCGGCTACATGCTCGTTCCCGGCACATCGGAGGTACCCGTGACGCTCGGCGAACCCGGCGCACTTGAATCTCTCGTCGGCGGCGAAGGCATTAAGCAACTCTGGCAAGGCCGCTGGAATCCAGACGATACACCCCTCCCGCGAGACGTAACGGCGACCCAGATCTTCGACCATGCGCTGGAAGGAAATTCACTCGCGCAAGAGATTCTGCAGCTCGTTGCTCGCACCCTGGCATACGCCATCTACAACATTTCGCTAATCCTGAATTCTCCATTGTTCGTGCTCGGCGGAGGCGTTGGAATTCATCCGGCGCTGGGCAACGCCACACGCCAGGTGCTTGATGGGCGGGAAGCCCGTGTGCAGCCAAGGCTGATCTGCAGCGCCCTGGGCGCGGATGCGCAGTTAATCGGCGCAATTTTTCTGGGGCTGCAAATGGTAACTAAGCAAGTCGATCTCGCGGACGGCTGACCGCCAGGCCCATTTAACTCGGAACCGCTTCGAGGAAAATACCCGCTCCCTAAGCACCGTTGTCCTCTGCCAGCCGTCCCACTGATCAGTCGCCTTTCCAGTACTTATTAAACCCGATGTACTCTGAGTCGACGTTCGCCAGAATCGTTCTGCGAAGTTCCAGGATATCTACCGATCCCATCTGCTCATAAAGAACCTTTCCATCTGCGGAAATGAGGACGGTATAAGGCACAGCAGAATCCCATGCTGGATCAAATGCTTTTTGCCATTCAACAGTGTCCGTCGACGAGAAAAGAAAATTCTGACTCGTTGCGTGTTTCTTCTGCAGAAATCGAAGAACACTCGCCTTTTCATCGGGCATATTCACTGAAACTGTCACCAGCGACAGATCGCGATCGCTGTACATGCGAAACGTATCCTGTAGATCTGCGAATTCCGCGATACAAGAGCCACACCAAGTCGCCCAGAACTCCACCAGCATTATTTTATGTGAGGGGTTAGTACGCAACCTGGCCAGATCTGCCTTTGTTACCAGGTCTACCGAAACCGGCTGGTCCTCAATCTTCTTGAGCGTCGCTATCCTGTCCGCGGATTTCTCGGCCCATTTAGTCGAACAGCCCATGGCGCCTGTATGTTTCACCGCCACTTCGCGGTGGGCAAGCAGTGCATCGATGGCGTTGCGCGCGTCGTGTGTCTTCACCAGCTCAATGCGATAACTGTTATCGATGCGCCCCTCGTAGCGAAGCTTCCTCTGCTCGTCGAAAATAAACACGTGCGGCGTTGCCGTGGGTCCGTACGCACGCGCCACCTTTTGGGTGTCCCCGTCGTAAAGGTAGGGGTAGGTCAAGTGCTTGTACTTCACTCGAATCTTCATCTCATCAAGACTGTCGCTGGTGTCGGAACAATCGAGCTCGTCAATGCGAAGGGCACTTGGATCGTTAGGCTGGATCGCCACAAGGGCCACTCCTCGGCCTTTGTAATCGGCGGCCAATCGCTCAATCCTACGCTCGTACATTTGTGCGATCGGGCAGTGATTGCATGTGAAAACGACAACCAGGATTGGACTCGACGCGTAGTCACTCAAACGGTGAATTTTCCCGTCCGTTCCCTGCAGTGCAAAATCGGGAGCCGTCGACCCAATGGGGAGAATCGGATGCATCTCGGTTGCCGTTGCAACCGCCGCCAACATAAACAGAAAAACGAATATAAGCTTCTTCCTCATTCTTCGAGCCCTCCCTTGCACCAGGCGCCGCCAATCTACGCAGCCTTCAAAATCTCCCCACACAACTCGGCCAGTTCAAAATTCACTGACCAAATTGTTGGCATTGCCGCAAGCTATGCCAAATCAGAATTACCAGCGGGACTTCCTAAACTACATTAATAATGCACACCAGAATCGAAGTTTGCAACCTGTGTAATTTCGCGCGTGTAATCGCTACAAACTGTTGCGAAAATAATAAAAACTCGCCGGAGCCTCGGCAACGTCGCGGCTCCGGCGAGTTTTGGTGCGGCTGGCTTTCCAACTCAGACTGGTTCGATCAAATTGCTATTCATGCCGATGTGTAAAATCGAACAGGCTGAAGAGATCGTCAAGCGCGGGGCTATTCACTGGAACATAGGGATTTGCATCCGAAGCAATAGGATTGGGGAAGTTATCGCGACTCCGCTTGGTGATTGTCGGAAGCCCCCAGTTTGCTTCGATGAATTTGTCGATCGAAACGTGGTCGGCGTACTCGTGAGCAACGTGGCCGGGCCGCGCGTAAGCAGACACCACCAGTAACGGGATCCGCGTCCCGTCCCCAAAGAAGTCCAGCGGCTGCACATAACCGGAATCATAGTAGCCCCCGCCTTCGTCCAGAGTGATAAATATCGCGGTATCCTTCCACAATTCCTTGTTGGCCTTCACATCGTCGACAATCCTTTTGCAGAACGACTCAAACAAGCCCAGCTTCGATGAATTCGGGTGACCGTCTACCAGTCCGCTCGGCTTCACGATTGAGACCGCAGGCAATGTTCCATATTCGATATCGTTGTACAGGTTTGCCGTGTCCTGAATGTGAATATTGCGGACATCGGCATTCGCCATGATGGACGTGTCGTACTGGAACGGATTGCAGATGTTGCAGTATTCATCCGTGTTCGCGCCAACGGCGCCGTAGTTAAGCTGGTAAGGATCGGGGACGTAGTTGTTCCACTGATCGCCGTAGTATTTCCATGACACATTCGCATTGATCAGGTCGTCGCCGATACTGGGCACCGAAGACGGCGGAATCGTAAACACTGTGTTATTGGCATTCGTGTCGGTATAAGCATTGTTGCCGTTGCCAAAGTATCCCGGGTTGTAGTTGTTCAAAAGGTAATAACGGCCTGCTTCGCAACGCGGATCAATGTGCAGCTTGTGCAGGTAATCTACGATTGGAGCCACGCCCGGCTGACTCTTGTCAGCGCAGTTGGTATAGGATCCGCCTCCGTATGAAGCGGAACCATAACTGCCCCCTCCGTAACCATCCTCGGTGTACCAGTTGTTGCTGCCCTTCGCCGGATTCGGATTCATGATCTCGTTCACAACCCCCGCGTTGGGAGTGCCCGGGTCAACCGTGAGGTTTTCCGGAGGAGGTAACGGATGCCCCTTCCCGTCGCTGAACCAGATCACATCAGCGTGACCGAACATGATGTGGTTCGCTCCCGTTCCGCCATTCACCGACTGGTGGAAATTATCGCTCATGGAGTATGTATCTGCGAGGTACTTGAAATACGGAGCGTCGCCCTTCTGCACGTTGTAGAAACCCATTGACGTCGACCCTTCACCCGTCGTGACCGCTGTCGGCGAATACTCGGTGCTGAAATCGGCAGGCTGAACCACGCCATTCGCGCCTGCTCCAACCGTCACTTCGACCCACGGGAACAGCCGCGCGTCGCAACCGGATGGATTCACTTGCGTCGCATGATCAAAACTGCAATCGAGTTGCTGCCACATCTGGTAGAACCGGTGAACAGGGCTTGCAGCGTACGAGTTGTACGTGAAAGCGTTCCCGTTGGTCAGCTGGAACGGTCCGGTGGGGAGTGCGTCAACGTTGGTGATGCGCTTATCAGGCGTCTTGCTGGTCTGACCGGTGCCGCCGGAGATAAGAGCCTTATAGCCTTCCTCAGTAAGACCGATCTGCGACTGCTTTGCCAGCGTCAAGCTATCCCCCGGGATGTATGAATCCTTCGGGCCGCCGACAAGCGGTGCCGGCAGAACATCCCCTGCGAAAGACGAAGTGTTCGGACTCAATAGAAATGCGTCGGGCTGTTCATCAGTCGCTGCCTTCTGTACAGCCTTGTCAAAGTTCGGCCCGGGCGTCCCATCGGCATTGATAATCTTTTCCGATAAAAGATTGTGAACGTGCTCGTGCTTATTTTTCGGTACATACGTCGCGAAGACGTGGTCGAAGCTGCGGTTTTCTCCGATTATCACGATCACATGCTTGATCGGCGTCGCCGTGTAGTTGTCCCGCGATGGATCCGTGCCTTGTTGCGCAGTGGCGAATGTGTTTCCGATTGCGAGCTGGAAGATAGCGGCAGACACCAGCCCCGTCCTCACAGCCCGCGTGGCTGTGAGCGTAAAGTTCCTTATAGTCATTGAATCCCTCCGAGGAAAGGCCGAGCGAATTCGACTCGACTGGATGAAAACTAATCAAGAAAAATTAAATCCGCTCGCGATTCTTATTAATAGACAATGAATCTTTCGCAGGTTTAGTGTCCGCTGTCGCCTTCAAAACTATTGAGAATTCTTATCACGCATAGGTGCGATTGTGCATCCAGAACCACCGCCAACCTTGCATAACCCAGCCGCCTGCTCCGCACGTCCCGGGCTCTCTTCCACCCGGATCGAACCCATCATTCCCTTGTCTTCATGTTCCAGCAAATGGCAGTGGTACACGAATGTTCCCACCGTATTCGGATCTCGAAAATCCATCCGCAAACGAATACTTGGATAAGAAAGCGCTCGCCCGTTGAAGTAAGGAACATTCACCGTATCGCGTAGAAAATTCTCCTTGACTGGCTTCCCCATGTAATCGAGCAGCAGGAAATGAAGCTGGTGAATGTGGAATGCGTGCAGTTCGTTCGAACGGTTCTCTATGATCCAATCCTCCACAGTTCCCTGTTGCGCAACAATATTCGGTATGTCCGAGGTCATATCGAACATTTTTGCCTCCTCCCCATCCACGGTCAGGTAAAACTCCACTGCGCTGGTCGGATCATTGGGAACCGCCAGCTTCTCTGAGAAATAAAGCCGCCGTACCCGCACCGGTGCCACCGTTCCGAGCCATGCCTCCTTCGCAGGCGGAAGAGGCGCGGGCACGCTTTGCAATTTCGAGCGCGGCTCCGGCGCCTCGTCGCTAGCAACAAGAGTGGCCAGCGCCCGATTAGGATCATTTTCGCCGCCAGGCCCCGTGTCCACTGTCCGTGTGACAAACAAACCAGTCTCCCCTTCCGGCGGACCGGTCACGATAAACTCAGCGCGCGCACCGGGAGGTAGTCCCAGGTGCGTTTGTGGGTCCACGGCCTCGCCCTCCGGATCGTCGTGGCTCATCGGAACCCCGTCCATCCCTACAAGATCAAGCTGCTGCGGAGTGTGGCCAAATAAAATCGCAAGATTCAAATACGTGATCGCGGAGGCATTCAACACCCGCCATAGCTGGCGTTCACCCGGCTTCATCTGGATTACCGCGGGCGGATAATCCGGATAAGGTACGGGTACGTAGTTGATTGAGAGATCCTTGGCCGGCTTCCCAAAACCCGTGCCGTTATTGGCTGCATCTCCATCGCGGTCAATCAGGAACTTCGGCACCACGGGTTCAGATTTCGCCGGCGCAGCATTCTTGTTCACCAGGTCTTGATCGCGGATGATGAGGACGCGCTCCGGCAATCCGGCCGTCACTCTCTTCGCACGCTCCAGGCCTTCCACGATTAACGCGCCTGAAGCTCCTCCAAGCATCGGCACCTTGCTGAACCCATGAATATGCGGATGGTACCAATAGAGCCCCGGTGGTTCATCATCCGGAATGCGAAACCGATACTCGAACGCAGCGTCGCCTGGCTGAATCGATGTTTTGAGAACTTCATCCTGGTGGCAGACCGGCGGAATCGTCAGCCCATGAAAGTGAAGATTCGTCGATACCGAACTCATGATTCCGCTCGAGCACGGATCTCCCGTCGCTCCATTTCGTTCGGAATGATGGTGGGCCGCCGACGCAGTTCCGCTGCCAATATCTTTGAGTTCATTCTTCAAATGAATAACAACCAGGTCGCCAGGACTCACGCGCAAATTAGGCGATTCCCTGCCCTCGCCATCGGTGAAGCAGTAACGAATGGATCCATCTGCATTCGCCGCGTTGTTCGCCGTGAGTTCTGCCACCAGCACGCCATCGCGGCTGCGCAAATCATCCGGCTCTTCAACAATGCTTCCGGCGGCCGGGCGCGGGCAAACCGTCTTAGCACTTTGAGCGATCAAAGGTTGGCACAGAAGAAAAACAACGAATAGTACGACTGTTATCGAATCGCTCTTATGCATCGGTATGGGTATACTCGCCCTGTCATCGCCCAAAAGTAGAAAGGGAAACACACTGGGCGCACTCCAACTATTCTTTACTGAAAAGATTAAAATGCCATGAATCGCCCGAAAACCGCTCGCGCGCAACTGCTTCACCCGTCCCTGCACTTCTAATTCTTCGCCAGGATCGTGAAGTTTCGATCAACCGCATCCAATGGGCAAGACGCGCGGGGATGCGTCACGTTCCCAAACGCGCTGTCATCCTGGCGTGCAGCGGAAGGATCAACCCTGAGAATTATGCCGCCCTCGTACCGCCCAAAGAGCTGTCATTCCGACGAAGGAGGGATCCGCGGTTGCTTTTCATGTCCCTGGGTGGAACTCTGTTCCACGAATGACTGCGGTTCCTCTTCCGTTCGTCCCTTCAAAGGCAATCCAGTGGACGTTCCCCGCTGAGGTCGATCTTTTGCACCAGAGTTCGGCAGAAGTAGACCAGAACGCGCTTCTCGATGCGTTCGAGCCGGACCGTATGCGAGGCCAAATGCCTGGCTCGCTCTCCAAGCCCGGTCGCCGATGTAGATATGGCTTTGCGCGCCGACCTTGCGCAACTCGGCTCCTGCGACGTAATCCCAGGCCTGCGTGTCGGGATCGTAGACCGGGGCGCGGGGCAGCCATCGACTGGCCGGGGAACGCATGCCCAGAGCCTCATGGGGCCGCCGTTGGCTGTACTCGTGGCGGACCACCAATCGACGGGGCTAACGGCGCTCTCACGCAGACACTCTAGCCCTCGCGGAGGTGTTTTGCTTGATAAGTGAGTCAGCACTTTTTGCCCCGTCATGGCGGGGCCCTCAGCTTACTGCGTCTCATGAGTCTTACTGCAAGCTTGCCATCAATCCGTCCAGCGCGGCCTTTGGCGGCCTCGTCAGAGATTCAGGCAAAGTCGCCAATGGCTCTTCCACCACGTTCAACGTGTCGATGAACGTCTGCTTTTGAGTGTCGATGTAAAACACGCCGGTAAGAATCTCATCGCTCTGATGAGCTTCCATCAACGTGCGCACCGCGTTCGCCTTGTCCGTCGGATCGTACGATTCGTGAAGCTTGCGAAGCCGCAGGTTGGAACCATCGTGCATCTGTACGTCATACACCTGTCCCGAGTCGTAATCCACATCGATATCGTCGAAGCTTGCCACAAACCCGATCTCGTTGATCGGCTCATCGTTTTCCTGCATGAACTTGTAGCTCTTCGTCGACCCCTCGTGATCGTTGAACGTAACGCAAGGACTGATCACATCCAGCATCACGGTGCCCTTGTGCGCAATTGCCGCCTTCAACATCGCCAGCAACTGCTTCTTGTCACCCGAGAAGGACCGCCCCACAAACGTCGCGCCCAACTGGATAGCCAGCGCGCAAGTATCAATCGCCGGAAGATCGTTGATGACGCCGGTTTTCAGTTTCGATCCAATGTCCGCCGTCGCTGAGAACTGGCCCTTCGTCAAACCATATACGCCGTTGTCCTCGATGATGTAAATCATGGGAAGGTTGCGACGCATCAAGTGTACGAATTGCCCCATTCCAATCGACGCCGTATCGCCGTCTCCCGATACACCCAGCATGGTCATCGTGCGGTTCGCGAGAATTGCACCCGTAGATACCGAAGGCATGCGCCCATGAACACTGTTGAAGCTGAAAGAACGGCTCATGAAATAGGCAGGGCTCTTCGACGAGCAACCGATCCCGCTCATCTTCATAACCCGCTCCGGCTGAACGCCCATCTCGAACATCGCATCGATAATGCGCTCAGAGATGGCGTTATGGCCGCAGCCCGCGCATAGCGTAGTTTTGTTCCCGCGATATTCGAGAACCGGAAGGCCGATCTTATTAACTTTAGGTCCCGGTGTTGCCGTTGCCGTAGCCATCTAGAGGCCCTCCTTTGTCACGAACTCTTCCGTGACAGTCCGCGCGTCCAGCGGCAATCCGTTGTAGTGCAGAATGCTGCGCAGCTTCACAACCTGGTCCGCAGGAAGATCAAGCTTCAGCAAACTCGCCAACTGTGCGTCGCGATCCTGTTCAACGATGTAGACCCGTTCATGCGAAGCTACAAAGTCGTGAATCTCGTGCGCGAACGGATACGCCCGTATGCGCATGTAATCCACACTTTGTCCGTACTCCTTTTCGATCTGGTCAAGGCTCTCGCGCATTGCGAAATCGCTGCTGCCGTATCCCAGGAATCCAATCTTCGATGTGCCGTCCTTCACCGCCAACGGCGCCGGCACGAGCTTGCGTGCATTCTCAAACTTGCGCGCCAGCCGTTCCATCACCGCAATGTATTCCTCCGGCTTTTCGGTGTAGCCCGCTGCATCGTTGTGACCCGAGCCGCGCGTGAAATAAGCCGCCTTGGGATGATCCGTTCCCGGCAGCGTTCTCCAGCCAATCGCATCTCCGTCCACATCGCGATAGCGCGCGAACCCGCCCAGCCGATCAAGATCTTCCTTGGTCAGCACCTTGCCGCGATCAAGCGGCTTATCAGGATAATCAAACTGTTCTGACATCCAGTTGTTCATGCCCAGATCAAGATCGCTGAGCACAAACACCGGGGTCTGCAACCGCTCCGCTAAATCGAACGCGGCGTATCCCATCTCGAAGCATTCCTTCACGCTTCCAGGAAGCAAAACAACATGCTTCGTATCGCCGTGCGAAAGAAACGCAACGCTCAGTAAATCAGCCTGCGATGTCCGCGTCGGCATGCCTGTCGAAGGACCCGTGCGCTGCACATCGAAAATCACGCCTGGAATCTCTGCGTAATAACCGAGTCCTGAAAACTCCGCCATCAGCGAGATGCCAGGGCCTGACGTTGCCGTCATCGACCGCGCGCCGGCCCATCCGGCTCCCAGCACCATGCCGATTGCAGCCAACTCGTCTTCAGCCTGAACAACAGCGAATGTAGCTTTGCCTTCCGGCGTCACGCGAAACTTCTTCAGTAGATCGGTGGTCGCTTCCACCACAGAAGTCGAAGGCGTAATCGGATACCAGGCAACCACCGTCACACCCGCAAACACCGCGCCCATGCCGCACGCCGCGTTTCCGTCGATGATGATCTTGCCCTTCGTTTCATCCATCCGTTGGATCACGTATGGATCCTGCTTCGTCAGCTTCTCCGCTGCATATTCGAAGCCGGCCTTCACCGCACCGAAGTTCAGATCGAATACCTTCTGCTTTTTCGCAAACTGTTTCCGCAGCCCGTTCTCAACCACGTTCAAGTCGATTTCAAGTAGCTGTGCAACCGCGCCTACGTAAACCATGTTCCGCACCAACTTGCGCAGCTTGGCCTCGGGACAAATTGCCGCCGTGATCTTGTCGAATGGAACCGGATAGAAAACCACGTCTTCGCGATACTGCTTGAGGTTCAGGTTTTCTTCATAAATCGCCACGCCGCCTGTCGGCAGCGCGAGAGTATCAGCCTTCGCCGTATCGGCATTGAGCGACACCAGGACTTCCGGGTCCCGCTTGCGCGCCACGTATCCGTCTTTGCTGGCTCTGATTGTGTACCAGGTAGGCAATCCGGCAATGTTCGACGGGAACAGGTTTTTTCCGCTCACCGGAACACCCATACCGAAGATGCTCTTCAGCAGCACGCTATTGGCGGATTGCGAGCCGGACCCGTTCACCGTTGCTACGTTGATGCTGAAGTCGTTCGCTACGCGCTCGCGCGCGCTGGTTGCGCCCTGCTCTTCACCCAGGGCCAAGTTACTTGTCGCCATTTGGCGGAATTCCCTTCCGATGAATTCTGCGGAATTCGTCGTTTACACCTATGTGATTATAGTCACTTTCAAACTCTACCGTCTCAATCCTGTTACCCCTTTGAGTCCCCTCGCAATGCTGCAAAAGTTGCAGCTTAGCCTCGGTTCCGCAATCCCCAACCATTTGACAAGTCTCTCAGCGAAGGACGAGGCGAAACTGAGTCGAAGGGTTACTTCTTGTCTTCACTCCGGGAGAAATTGCCCTCTTACCTCCTCGCTTGGATGCTTCCAATCCATCGGAATAGCTATTGTGTCGTCACCAACCTACCAGAATCGCGGTGCCACCTCAGCAACAGCGTGGAAGCAATCACGATCAGCGCCAGCGTCAGGCCAAT
>Ga0302319_10003662_pt1 | contig 31940 bp, 20 predicted proteins | sample Bog_T0_2_FD_203319 | JGI IMG/M metagenome (GOLD analysis project Ga0302319, IMG submission 203319) | Peat permafrost microbial communities from Stordalen Mire near Abisko, Sweden - Bog_T0_2 | ecosystem: Environmental > Terrestrial > Soil > Wetlands > Peat | place: Sweden: Abisko, Stordalen Mire... | reverse complement strand
ACTGACACCAATGTTTTTGGGAAGGTAGAAGTAGGGACAGGCCCTATGAAACAAGTGGCTTATTAAGAGCGACCTAGGGCTATAGGCCGGGATGGCGGAACTGGCAGACGCAGCGGACTCAAAATCGTCCAAGACAGCGTCCGATAGCCAATCAAATCATTCAAAATAAGCATCTTATAGCGAGTCCGGCAAGTCGGCTCCTATTGCACAACTCTTCCACACTTTTGTAGTATTTTGGTGTCAGGAGGTGCTCTCGCATGTCCGAACATCACACCATCCTCGGTGGCAAGGTACACGTCTACAAACGTCCGAACAGTTCTAGCTGGCAGTGCGCGACCTACTTGGCCGGTAAGAACCGGCGCACAACAACCAAAGAAGACAGCCTCTCGAAAGCGAAGGAGTTCGCTGAAGACTGGTACTTGCAGTTACGAGGCAAGCTCCGCGACGGCGAGTTAGTGAGCGGCAAACCATTCCGCGACGCGGCCAAGTTGTATCTGCGCGAGTTCGACATCATGACGCAGGGACAACGGAACGCAACCTACGCGCGCGGCCAGCACGCGCGTACGAATGGCCATCTCGTCCCTTTCTTTGGCAGTATGGTTCTCCCTGAGATCACCGCGGGCACGATCAACGAGTACCGCATCCATCGCCTTGAGGAGTCGAAGGCGTTACGCGGCAAGCCGCCTGCGCATAACACCATGCACCAGGAGATCGTCACGTTGCGCCAGATCTTCAAGACGGCGTTGCGTCACGGATGGATTGAACACCTCCCGGATATGTCCGCGCCCTATCGGGCGTCGGCCAAGATTTCTCATAGGGGATGGTTCTCGCCGGAGGAGTACAAGCAGCTTTACGAAGCGACTCGCAAGCGAGCGCAGCACCCGAAGCAGCCGCGCTTTCGCTGGGAAGCGGAACAGCTTCATGACTATGTTCTGTTCTCCGCGAATACAGGGCTTCGCCCGGATGAAGCGATGCGTCTCCAGTTCCGCGATGTGAAGATCGTCGATGACGAAGGTAGCGGCCAAACAATCCTAGAGATCGAAGTTCGAGGTAAGAGGGGCATTGGCTTCTGCAAGAGTACGGTCGGAGCTGTGCGACCGTTCGAGCGGTTGAAGGCTCGCCTGCGTCCCGAGGGCGGGCCGGGACGTGCGGGCAGTCGTAAGGATTCATTGGAGAACGGTGAATGGCAGCAGCCGGGAGCAACCGAACTGCTGTTTCCGAAGTGGTCGCGCGATCTGTTCAACGCGATCCTTGAGGAAGAAAAGCTTCGGGTTGACCGCGATGGCAGACCTCGTACTGCCTATAGCCTTCGTCACACGTACATCTGTTTGCGGCTTCTTGAAGGGGCGGACATCTACCAGATCGCAAAAAACTGCCGGACCAGTGTGGAGATGATCGAGAAATACTATGCGGCCCACCTGAAGACTCAGCTGGATGCTTCAGCGATCAACGTGATGAAACCGCGTCTGAAGAAGGATTTGGCCAAGAAGGAGCCGCGCAGAGTCGAAGCTCAACCGTTAGCCGATGCGATGTAAGTTTGTTTCACCCGGATGGAAGCATCCGGGTTTGCTTTTGGCATCGGATCAGGGCCGCTCCGGCCCGTTTTGATCCGGTGCCGCCTCTGCACACGAGCGTGTGCTCAGATCCTGGAGTATGCAATGCCTTGTATATTAGCTAAACTCTTGATATAAGCTGGATTGCTCTGTATGCTAGTCAATAATGTTATCCCTATCTATCCTCGCCGAACAAATTGCCCAAAAGCGTAAGGCGCTCGGTTTGAGCCAAACCGCGCTTGCCAAGAAGGCACACATCGGTCGTTCCACCTTGGACGCCCTCGAAAATGGCCGTATGGGAGAGTTGGGATACACCAAGATCAACAACATTCTTTCTGCGTTGGGTTTGGAACTGAAAATTCAGGACGCTACCTCCCGTAGGCCGACTCTAGAAGAGCTGATGAGTGAGGGAGGCCATGATTAAAGTTTGGACCGATTCGCAGGAAGCGGGGATGCTTGATCGTTCAGGTGAACGTGGCAGCAGCTTCGCCTATGCACCAGAGGCTCTTCCTGCACGTTCTGTCTCAGCGACAATGCCGGTGCGTCTTCCGTCCTGGGACATTCGTTTCGGATTGCCGCCGATCTTCGAAATGAATCTTCCCGAAGGCGTGCTTCGTGAGCGTCTACGCTTGGCCTTTGCCAAAGCGACAGGAAGCTTTGACGAGTTCGATCTCTTGGGTGTCGTGGGCCGTTCGCAGGTTGGACGGATTCGATATACCGGACAGCGTGAGCAGCTTCAGGAAGATGTTCCCTTTCAATCGGTCGATGAGATTCTGGAGCACCGACGCGGCGGCGATCTCTTCCGTTACCTCCTAGAAAAGTTCGCGACATTCTCCGGCATCAGTGGCGTGCAGCCAAAGATTCTCGTGAGAGACGAAGCCGCGTTCTCTGCGCTCGACGGTTCCGGCCAATGCTTTTCTGAAAGCTACCGAGGCGCAACTCACATTGTGAAGTTTTGGGATCAGAACGAATATCCGCAGCTCGCGGCGAATGAATACTTTTGTCTCGAAGTTGCCAAAGCGTGCGGGCTTGAGGTGCCTTCCTATCGGCTTTCGGAAGATGCGAATGCGCTTGTGATCGACCGCTTTGATCTACGTCCCGATGGCACATATAGAGGTTTTGAGGATTTCTGCGTGCTGAACGCCAGGCGTACTGATGAGAAGTATCGCGGCAGCTATGAAACATCAATCATGAAGCGGTTCACGCAATTTGCGAACTCGCCACATCTCGTCGAGGATATGGAGCGTCTCTTCACGCTCATCGCTCTCAACTGCGCCTTGCGGAATGGAGATGCGCATCTGAAAAACTACGGCATTGTCTATGACGACGTTCAGGGCGAAGCGCGGCTCGCTCCTGTCTATGATCTGGTGACCACGGCAGTCTATCTGCCGAAGGACAGCATGGCGCTCACGCTAAACGGCTCGACCCGCTGGCCAAGCGCCAAAGACCTTCAACGTCTAGGCGAAACTCGCATGGGAGGCTCGCCTGCAAGAGTCACCGCGATCCTCGAACGCATCGCGGATGCAATGTCCGAGGTTGCGTCAGCTATGAGGCGATACATCAAAACCCATCCTGAGTTTGACCAAATAGGCTGCCAGATGCTGTCGCAGTGGCAAGCCGGAATCGCGTCTTCAATTAGTGATCGCGCTGAATCGGCTTTGGATAGGCAAAGCTAATCGTGGAGGTGTGCTGTATCTTTACTACTATCAATCATGTGATGATGGGCTGTCCTAGCGACTATGAATCTGACTCCGTATCAGGCCAAGTATTTTGCGCACGAGCTGACAAAACGCTGCGCGTCTGACAGTGCCGAGAAGCTCGCTGGAGCCGTTGCTAGTGCACAGGTAGACCTCAATCCTCATCAGGTCGATGCAGCCCTTTTTGCTTTCAATTCGCCTTTTGCGAAAGGCGCACTCCTCGCAGATGAGGTCGGACTTGGCAAGACAATCGAAGCTGGCTTGGTTCTCGCGCAGAAATGGGCTGAACGTAAGCGCCGTATCCTCGTAATTACCCCGTCCAATTTACGTAAGCAGTGGTACCAAGAGATCACAGAGAAGTTCTTCTTGCCTTGCAGGATTCTGGAAGCCAAATCCTATAACGCGGCGATCCGGAAGGGTGACTTCCGTCCATTCGAAGCAAATGAAATTGTTATCTGCTCGTATCAATTTGCTTGTGGCAAGGCTGCGGATGTAGCCAATACGGCATGGGACCTTGTTGTCATCGACGAAGCGCACCGGCTTCGCAACGTCTATAAGCCTGCAAACATCATTGCGAACACTCTGAAACGCGCGCTTGCGAATGCGCCGAAGCTGCTTCTAACTGCCACGCCATTGCAGAACTCTCTGTTGGAGTTGTTCGGCCTCGTCAGCTTCATCGATGAGCATACTTTCGGAAACCTGAAAAGCTTTCGTGAGCAATTCACCAACCTGAGCCAGGAACAAGTCTTCGAGACTTTGAAGTTCCGCCTCAAACCGATCTGTCATCGAACGCTACGCCGTCAGGTGACGAGCTATATCCCTTACACGAAGCGCCTCCCGCTGTTGGAGAACTTCACTCCTGATCAGAGCGAAGATCAGCTTTACCATGCTGTTTCCAACTACTTGCTTCGAGAGAATCTGCAGGCATTGCCGGCAAGCCAGCGGTCGCTGATGACCTTGGTCCTCAGAAAACTTCTAGCGTCCTCGACGTTCGCCATCGCTGGTGCGCTTACATCGATGGCGAATCGCCTCAAGGCGAAGCTCGTCAAGAAGGAACCGGAAGTTCCGCTCGAAGAGCACCTCGAAGAAGACTATGAAGCTTTGGACGAGACTGCGGATGAGTGGGACGAGCAGCTCTTCCCGGAGGAAATCTCCGAAGCAACGCGTACTGCTATCGAGCAGGAGATCGCCGACCTTGAGGGTTTCGCGGCTTTGGCTTCCTCCATTCAGCACAACGCGAAAGGAAGAGCCCTTCTCAAAGCCTTGGAACACGCCTTCGCCAAGGCTGGCGAGATCGGAGCGGAAGAGAAGGCGATCATCTTCACTGAATCGCGGCGCACTCAGAGTTACCTGCTTCGGGTCCTAGGGGACAGCCCGTTCGCGGAGCGCGTGGTTCTGTTCAATGGAAGCAATACTGACGAAGGGTCCAAGAAAATTTATTCCAAATGGCTGGAGAAACACAAAGATACCGACCGAGTCACTGGTTCCCGTACTGCGGATATGCGTTCAGCTCTAGTCGACTACTTCCGCGAAGACGGACGCATCATGATCGCGACCGAGGCTGGGGCCGAGGGTATCAACCTCCAATTTTGCTCTCTTGTTGTGAACTACGATCTCCCCTGGAATCCTCAGCGTATCGAGCAGCGCATCGGACGCTGCCACCGTTACGGTCAAAAGCATGACGTTGTGGTCGTGAACTTCCTGAATCGCAGCAACGCTGCTGACGAGCGTGTTTTTCATCTTCTCTCTGAGAAGTTCCAGCTTTTTGAGGGCGTCTTCGGGGCCAGCGACGAAGTTTTAGGCGCAATCGAGTCTGGCGTGGACTTTGAAAAGCGCATCGCTGAAATCTACCAGCAGTGCCGCCAGCCCAAGGAAATCAAGGCTGCCTTCGATCAGCTTCAGTTGGAGCTGTCGCTGGAGATCGATGAGGCCATGACGAACACCGGGCGCAAGCTTCTTGAGAACTTCGACGATGAAGTTCGGGAAAAGCTCCGCATCCGCGATGAGGCGTCCCGCGCCTTTCTGAACCGGTTTGAGCGGCTGCTTATGCAGATCACGGAACATGAGCTCGCCGGACATGCAGACTTCCTCAACGATTCTTCGTTCCGACTGCATCAATCGCCGTTTCCGGCCCGCGAGACGGAGATCCCGTTGGGCTTGTACGAGCTGCCTCGCCGTTCGGGTGAGTCGCACTTGTATCGCCTCAATCATCCGCTCGCCGAGCTTGTTGTCGAGCAGGCCCTCCAGCGCAAGCTACCTCCGGTGACGCTTCAATTCGATTACGGCAGTCGGTCGGGCAAGGTTTCGCTGCTGGAGCCTTTGCTCGGGACTTCCGGCTGGATCAGTGCCTCACTCCTTTCCGTGGAAGCGCTCGATCAGGCCGAAGATCACCTGATCCTTACCGGCATGACCGATCTCGGGGCGGCAATCGACCCGGATGTTCTAGGTCGCATGATTCACCTTCCCGCCACCATCACAGGGCCTCAGGAAGTCGCAGAGTCTATGACGACCGCACTCTCCGGCCAGACGACGGAACGGCAAAACTCCATACAACGCGGCATCTCCGCGCGCAACGCTCAATTCTTTTCGGCAGAAGCGGACAAGTTGGATGGCTGGGCGGACGATCTCAAGCTCGGCCTGGAGCGGGATATCAAGGAACTCGACCGCCAGATCAAGGAAGCGCGGCGGGCCGCCACCGCAGCTCTCACGCTGGATGAAAAGCTCGCCGGACAGAAGCAGATTCGGACGCTGGAAGGGCAGCGTAACGACAAACGACGGTCATTGTTCGATGCGCAGGATACAGTGGATAAGCAACGCGACCAATTGATCAAAAAGATTGAAAGCAAACTCAAGCAAAAGGTGAACTGTGAGCCGCTTTTCACGCTGCGCTGGATGTTGTCGTAGCTGTTCGTCCACGCCTAGAGGTAAATTATGACAATCCTGCCAACAATACGTAGCGGAACCTGGTCAGTTGAGTCTCTGAAGCCGTCGCTTGCTCGTGAGCTGCGCGCTTCCGGTGTTGGCTCAACTTTGGATCTCTTCTTTTATGCAGTCACTCTTTCCGGATGGAATCAAATAGCGAAAGAGCTTGCTAGCTGGCGCCAACGTTCCAAGGGACAGGTAGCTTTATTTGTCGGGACAGATCATGCGATTACCGACCCCGAAGCATTGCGTGCGGCGATGCGTGCCAATGTCAAAGTTCTTGTATTGACGGACTATGTTGGGGTGTTCCACCCGAAAGTAATCTCTCTCCGAGATAAGCGAGACTGGTCTCTCTGGGTGGGAAGCAACAACCTCACTCGTGACGGTTTCAGGTCGAATATCGAAATGGCTATCCTCGCGAAATCAAAGGGCACTAACCTCGCCTTCGATGAGTGGGCGAGGGAGGTGGAACTTTCAGCTGTTGAGTGCGACGAAAACCTCGTTCTTGAATACCAAAGGCAGCGTGAGCGCTATCAGGCGAAGATGGCCGAGGCGGGTCAGTTTGTCTGGCAGCGGCGGGTTAACAAGAAGGCAGCACCGCAACCAGGAAAAACACCGCGTCGCGAACCGAAACTGAGCAAAATGGGAGATCTTGCCCTCCAAATTATGCCGAGAGAGACCGGCGGCGATGGCAAACAGATTCAATTTCCCATGAGCTCACTGGAGTTCTTCGGCCTCACGACAGTCCCCGGCGATTCGAGAACGGTCAGGATCGCGGAAGGTGATGACGCTCCCTTTACAACTCATCCCATCAGGGTCTACCCAAATAAGACTGCTCGAATTGTTATCGCGGAGTTGGATTACCAAGATCGACCATGCGTCCTTCTCTTTCGCAAAGCAGGAAAAGATCGTTTTGTCTTTGAAATTCTGTCTAGGAATACGCGCCCCGTGGAGCACGACGCTGTCTTGCGTCAACTGAATCAGCCAACGAGACAAGGCAGCAGACGCTGGGGAATTTTAGGAGATACGAACTAATGAGTCGCAAGTTGAGACTAGAACTTCAATGGATTAACAAAGATGTTGAACCGAGGTTAGAACCTCGGATACTTCTCGAAGACATTGCAAAAAGTCATCATGCCCCACGTAGGTACACAGATGAGGATATTTTCGACAACCGGCTAATCTTTGGAGACAATCTTTTGGCGCTTCGCGCTTTGGAGCAAGAGTATGCCGGGCAAGTGAAGTGTATCTATATAGACCCGCCATACAACACCGGCGCCGCATTCACTCAGTATGAAGATGGTTTAGAACACTCAATTTGGCTATCCGTCATGCGTGATCGATTGCTGATACTCAAACGTCTGCTGCGAAAAGATGGGATCATTTTTGTTCAAATCGACGACAATGAACATGCCTACCTTAAGGTCTTGATGGATGAGATATTCGGCCGGAAAAATTTCTGCGGGCAGTTCATCTGGGAGAAAAAGAAGAAGCCATCCTTCCTGAATGCGAACTTAGGAAATATAACGGAATTTATTCTTGCGTATTCTCCTTCTCGTGACGATTCCCCCGCGTTCGTAGGCGGGCTCACAACTGCAGGCAAAAAGTACCCACTGAACAACGCCGGTAACGGACTACGCGTGCTTGAGTTTAAGCCCGGCACGGTGAAGTTCGCTTTCCGAGCGGGAACCGTAGCAGCGCAGGACATGTCGGAAGGAAACATCGTCACAAGGTTGCTTGATGATCTGGTTGTTGAGGAGTGGATCAACACTGGGTCTTTCAGACTTGAGGGTGAATGGCGATACTCGCAGAAGAGGGTCGACGAGATACTTGAAGCCGGAGAGACTATCGTCATCAGCAAAATTCCTTTCCGCCCTAACCACATCAAGGAGGGTGGCGAAGATAAGAAACTGAAAAATCTCATTTCTATTGCCCACTATCAAATGTCCACATATGAGGATTCGACTGGAGAGAGTAGAGCCCTTTTCGGTGACGCCGCTTTCGACTATCCAAAGCCGGAGAAGCTGCTTCAACTCTTGATCGGCTCGGTAACGGACCCCGGTGATCTAGTCCTCGACTCCTTTGCAGGCTCTGGCACCACCGGCGCAGTCGCTCAAAAGATGGGCCGCCGTTGGATCATGATCGAACTCGGCGATCACATCCACTCGCATATCATCCCGCGCCTCAAGAAAGTCATTGATGGCAAAGATTCGGGTGGAATCACGGAAGCTACCGGCTGGCGTGGTGGCGGTGGTTTCCGATATTTCAAGCTTGCCCCATCGCTCCTAGCCAAAGACAAGTGGGACAACTGGGTTATTAGCAAGGAATACAATGCTGCCATGCTTGCAGAAGCCGTCTGCAAGCTGGAGGGCTTCACCTATGCGCCGAGCGAGACGCTGTACTGGCAGCAGGGCTACTCCACCGAGCGTGACTTCCTCTACGTCACAACCGCGCACCTTACGCCCGAGCAGCTCCAGCAGTTGAGCGAAGAGGTTGGCCCAGAGCGTACCTTGCTGGTCCTTTGCACAGCATTCCGGGGCAAGCCAGACCGTTTTCCAAACCTAACTGTAAAGAAAATTCCTACGCAGGTACTCTCACGCTGTGAGTGGGGACACGATGACTATAGCCTTCAGGTGGAGAACCTGCCGAAGGCCCCGCCACCTGCGCCACCGTTGTCAGCGGCAGAGAAGCGCGGCCAGCAGGGACTCTTTGGCGACGAGGTGGGCGAATGAACCGTCACGTGAACGCCATCGCAGGCCGCTTGAGCCTGCGTGCCCCGCAGCGCGAAGCTTTGGAGCGGTTGGACCGCGTTACCGAGATCGTTCCGCCACGCAAGGACGCCGATCTGGGGGCGGCACTGGAGATCATCCACTCGGAGTATCCTTCCGTTACGAGCTTTGAGCGCGAGTTTCCGTCGCTGTGCTTTGCGCTCGCCACAGGCGTAGGCAAAACGCGCTTGATGGGTGCGTTTGTCACCTTCCTGCACCTGGCGCACGGCATCAACAACTTCTTCGTCCTCGCGCCAAACCTCACGATCTACAACAAGCTGATCGACGACTTCACCCCGAACACCCCGAAGTACGTCTTCAAAGGCATCTCCGAGTTCGCGACCGATGCTCCGGCAATTATCACCGGCGACAACTACGAGTCGATGTCCGCTACGCTCTTCGACATCACTCTGCGCTGCAAGATCAACATTTTTAACATCGCGAAGATTTCCTCCGAAGTACGAGGTGGCAAGTCTCCCCGGATCAAGCGGCTGTCAGAGTACATCGGTGAAAGCTACTTCGCATATCTATCCGGTCTACCCGATCTCGTGCTGTTGATGGACGAGTCCCATCGTTATCGTGCCTCCGCTGGCATCCGGGCGATCAATGAACTAAAGCCAGTGCTTGGCCTTGAACTGACCGCGACTCCATTCTCTGAAGCGCCTAAGGGGCCAATCCCATTCAAGAACGTCATCTTGGACTATCCACTGGCGAGAGCGATGGAAGATGGCTTCGTGAAGGAACCCGCCGTCGTCACTCGCAAGAACTTTACAACGGCTGGAATGTCTGCCGATGAGATCGAACGACTGAAGCTCGAAGATGGGGTCCGGCTGCATGAAAGCGTTAAGGTGCAGCTAGAAACCTATGCGCGCGAAAACTCACGGGCCATCGTCAAGCCATTCGTCCTAGTGATCGCTCGCGATACCACCCACGCCAAGAAGCTTCTCGAACTAATCGAATCTGAAGAGTTCTTCCTCGGCGCTTACAAAGGCAAGGCCATCCAGGTGGATTCGAGCCGGACGGGAGCGGAAGAGGAGGAGATGATCGCCCGGTTGCTGAAGGTAGAGCACTCGGATGAGCCGACGGAGATCGTGATTCACGTCAATATGCTGAAGGAGGGATGGGATGTCACCAACCTATATACGATCGTTCCGCTCCGTGCCGCGAACGCACGGACACTGATCGAGCAGTCCATCGGACGAGGCCTTCGCCTTCCTTATGGCAAGCGGACCGGAGTCGCCGCCGTAGACCGCTTGAGCATTGTGGCGCATGACCGTTTCCAGGAGATCATTGACGAAGCCAATAAGGCTGATTCTCCGATCCACTTGAAGGCTATCGTGCTGGATGGTGGCGAGTTGGAGCAGAAAACTAAGACAGTCGTGTCACAGTCTCAGATGGCTACTATGCTCGGCATCGTGCCCGCCCAGGCGACTTCGACCACCGTCCTGGCCGGGGCTGACATTTCGCCCATCTTCAGCGAGCTGCAAGACCAGAAGATTGCGCAGATCGCCTACGCCGCGATCAAGAGTTTTGAGACAAGACCGCAGCAGGCAGCTTCTCTAGGAGACCTTAGCAAACAGTCCGTCCAAGAGGCCATCGTGAAGGCGGTGGAAGAGCAGTTGCGCCCAACTCAGTTCGAGTTGGAGGGAGTGATTCAGAAGCCCAATGTGGCGGCCATCGTTGCGACGACCACCAGACTGGTTCAGGAGCAGACGATCTCGATTCCTCGTATTCAGGTAGTGCCGACTGGCGTCGTAAAGTCGGGCTTCAAACCGTTCGATTTGAAATTAGATGTATTCCGGTACCAGGCCCCTTCGGAAGAACTTTGGAGTCAGTACCTGCGAACCGGCGAACGAGAACTGCTTGCGCTGGGTATCGGTGGAATCGAAGAGAAGCGTCCCGAGAACTACATCGTGAGTGGTCTGGTGGATTACAACGACATCTCGTATGACGATCATGCAGATCTTCTGTACGACCTTGCGGCGCAAACTGTGAAGCACTTCCATAGCTATCTTTCAGAAGACGATACGGTGAAGGTACTGCGAACCCATCAAAGGGACATAGCGGCCCAAATTCATTCCCAAATGCTGAAGCACTTCTGGGAAGAAGCGAGTGGATATGAGACCAAAATCAACGCTGGTTTCACGGAGCTGAAGCCAAGTGCGTACACCGTAGGCGCAAACGATTCCGTTTTGGATTATCGCTTTTCTCCGCCAGACAAAAGCAATATGGCGAAGTATCTATTTGGTGGTTTCTCACATTGCTTGTACTCGGTGGAGAAGTTTCAGTCGGACTCGGAGCGGAGGCTGGCTGTCATTCTCGAAAGAGAAAGGGCGAAGTGGTTCAAACCCCGCAAGGGTCAGTTCCAACTCTTCTACAAATGGGGAGCCGATCAGCCCGAGTATCAGCCAGACTTCGTCGCGGAGACGAGTGACTGCATTTACATGCTTGAGCCGAAGTCCAAGGCCGAACTGGATGATGAAGAGGTGAAAGCGAAGCAGACCGTGGCGATCAAGTGGTGCGCTTCGGCTACGAATTACGCAGCAGGTCACGCAGGGAAGCCTTGGAGCTATGCGCTCATTCCGCATGATGTCATTAGTGACAATATGACAATTCAGGGTCTCGTGGAGCGCTATAGATAGTAGAGATCGCTGCGCTTCGGGTGGGATGATCCGCAACTGATTCTAAGCAGTGTGTATCACTAAAGCGCCCTCAAAGAGGACTACGCAAGCTATATGAGTTGTTGGCCAAATCTGTCTCTAAGGATGCCACTAGCATAAAGTGAGACAGCGGACTACTGAGGAGAAGCGAATGGCAAAAGCAGAAGCGACAGTCGAGGAACTAGTCGCGATGATTGAGCGGGGCGAGCTGAGTTTGCCTGAGATGCAGCGCCGGTATGTGTGGCGTTCAACGCGTGTTCGTGACCTGTTAGATTCGCTTTATCGTGGCTACCCTTCGGGTGCCATTTTGCTTTGGGAAACAGACGAAGACGTGCCGCTGCAAGACTTTTCCGTCTCTCAAAATGAGAATCCCTACAAGTCTCGGAGCACCCGTTTGTTGCTCGACGGACAACAACGGCTGACCTCACTCTCGGCAGTCATTAGGGGTGAGGGGGTGACAGTGCGTGGGAAAAAGAGACCGCTGGAGCTTCTCTTCAACCTTGAGCACCCCGAAGGCCGATCGTTTGTGACAGAGGTATATGAGGACGGCGACGACGAAGAAGAGGACATTGCAGACACGGACGCAGATTCGTCCGAAGACGAGCTTCTTCAACGTTTCGAGAAGATGACGTTCGTTGTTGCCGCCAAAAAGCTTGAGGCCCTCCCGCATTGGGTGAAAGTTAGTGACGCGTTCAAAATCGATGGTGACGCGCACTTTTTGGAGCGGGCAGGGATCGAAAGCTTTAGTGACCCTCGATACAAAAAGTATTCTGAGCGTCTAGCCAAACTCAGGAGTATCCGGAAGTACGTGTACAGGATGGACGTTCTTGAGCGCACACTTTCCTATGATGAAGTGACTGAAATTTTTGTCCGGGTGAATTCTCTCGGCGCTAAGCTGCGGAGTTCAGATTTGGCCTTGGCTCAGATCACGGCGAAATGGAGGAATTCCCTAGAAGTCTTCCAGGCATATCAAAAGCATTGCGTCGACCAGGGATTCGACATCGACCTCGGTCTTGTCTTGAGGAACATGATCGCCTTCGCCACTGGACAATCAAGGTTCCTGACTGTTCACAAGATTACGTTGCCGCAGCTTCAAACGGCTTGGAAGGAATGTTGCAAAGGACTAGACTTTGCAATCAACTTCCTAAAATCGAACGTGAAAATAGACAGCTCAGCTCTTCTTTCGTCTCCGTATATTCTGGTGTCTCTTGCCTACTTCGGCCACAAGCGCAATTACGAAGTCAGTGTCGAAGAAGCGGTGCGACTCCGGTTCTGGGTTCTAATTGCCAACGTGAAAGGACGCTATTCTAGAGGTTCAAGCGAGACTTTGCTCGACCAAGACTTGCTCACGCTTCGCGCAGGTGGAGCTGAGGAATTGATAGATCGCGTCCGTCTTCAGTTCGGTCGCTTGGATATTGCTCCCGACGAGTTGGAAGGTCGCAACCGGCGAAGCTCCCTGTTCAAGACGATGTTCTTGGCATTCAGAGATGCGGGAGCGCAGGACTGGCGGAGCAATCTTGTTATCTCGCTCAGTCATGCAGGGGCACAACATCAGCTTGAGTTCCACCACATTTTCCCGAAGGCCGTTCTAAAGGCGGATTACACCCTACGCGAAGCAGATGACATTGCCAATTTGGCGTTCATCGGCGGCGGAACGAACAGAGCCATCAGTTGCAAGACGCCCAAGGATTACCTAACCGCTGTTCTCGACAAGATTGGGGCGGAGGGCCTTGCCAAGCAGGCAATACCCACTGATGAGGGTCTCTTTGAAGTGGCAAGCTACAAAGCGTTCCTTGCAGAGCGAAGGAAGCTCATTGCAAAGCGTCTCAATGAATTTCTGGCAAGCGCAGCCAAAGCGGGCGGCCTCGATGTGGAACCGCCCGTTGAGGTACTGATTGCCGAGGGTGAGAGCGGCAACATCGAATTCAAATCATCGCTGCGATGGGACTTGGCGACGAATGAAGTGAATAAAAAGCTCGAAGAGGTGATCCTTAAGACAATCTCGGCCTTCGCGAATTCCAAAGGCGGGACGCTGCTTATTGGAGTCGACGATGCAGGTCAGATTCTCGGCTTGAAACAGGACTACGCTTCCATGGACGGCGGCAACAGGGACAAATTCGAGCGGCATCTTCGCCAACTGGCGAAGGACAAATTCGGGGTTGCCTATACGGGTAGCGGTTTAAGCTTTCATTTCTATGATGTAGACGGCGCAGATGTGTGCAAAGTGGCAATCGCACCAGCATCTCAGCCGCTCATTATCAAGGTGTTCGACAAGAATGGGCAGCAGAGTGAGCGAATTTACATCCGAAATGGCAACGCATCGCACGAGCTGCCGGTGAGCGAAATGCACGATTACATTAAGCAGAGGTTTGTGTAGAACGGCTCAAGCATCGACGGTGATAATAGCTCTCCGTCAAAGTAGTCTGCTCCCGGAGAGCAAGTTATTACATAGTGTGTCGCAAACCCGATGAACCCCAAGCCCAATTCTCTGCCATCTCAACGATTGCAACCAGATCGAAGCATTAATTGAAATACAAAGAATAAGGAACACGTCCCTCTTGGCCGAGAGCTTGGAAGTCATTCAGGAGACCGCCAGTGTCATCCTTGCGGCTCTGGAACCGCCTGCGCAAGTAGGCGCAGAGGACTGAGTAGAGGAACCGGAACCAGCGGACATAGCAGCCTGAAAACTAGTCGTCAATGCTCAAGGAAGGCGGGAGGCGCAAGCGCTCCCGTCTGCTTGAGCCCGGCGGCAGGTATACACCCTGCGGGTTTCTCCCTGCACCCTCTTCCAGCCGTCCGGCCTCCGCTCGCCGGCTGCGCGTTGGTGCAAAGCTATGTTTAGCGGTTGGTCGCTGTCCTCATGAAGCGGCGTAACGGTACCGACCAATCAGGTTGCCTCACTGAAGTGGGCGGATGAACAAGTCCCAGAAGAACTCGGCAGCGCCTTGCGGTGTCAGCTTCTGCTTATCTCTGTTTCCGTAGGACTGCATACCGAGGGGTTCGAAGTAAAGAGTTTGATCGTCGTTCTTCACGTAAACGGCTTCGTTCATTCCCCCGTCGCGTGGCGTATCGGTCATCGAATATTGAATGCTGTCGGAGCCCATGTGTCCTCCACCGACGGAGGCAGACCCTCGGCAAACCTTCTCACCATTTTGATAAAGAGATGCCGTGAAATGGTTCGCGTCCACCCGTTGAAAGCGTTGGGCTAAACCTGGATTGCGGTTGGCGATCTCAAGCAGAGACGCTTCGAAGAACTTGGCAATAAAGTCGAATCCTTCATGTCGGAAGGTGTCTCGGTCGAGATCGGAAAACTGCTTACGAATTCGGAGGTTGCTGGAACGGATCGGCGCCGCAGAGCTTGTAGGGATTGCTGAAGATTCGGTCCGGCGGGAACTAGCGGATGGGCTGGCCTTTCCAAGTTCCTTGAGCGCATCTTTGATAGCCGTCACGATGTCCAGGAAGGCGTCGTCTTGATCCGCCCATTTGGTGACAGGTTTGCCGTCCTTCGGTGCGGCCAATAGCTTCCCGAACGGTAGGCTATGCCAGTCGCATGGTCGCAGGATAATGGGAATGACCCTTGCCTCAAGTCGGTCATGGCGCTCCATCGCTCGCAACATCTCGCGCTCGTAGCAATAGTCCGAGTTGATGAAGTCCGGGCTGATGAGCAAAAGAATCACATCCGCATCGTTCAGATTCTGGTCGATGGCATTGCCCAGCTCCGTACCAGCCGAGATGCGCCGGTCGTGCCATGTCGAAATGACACCTTGGCGCTTCAAGCCTGCCAAGTGGACTTCGAGCTGATCGCGTAACTTTTCGTCATGATGGGAATAGGAGAAAAACAGAGTCGGCATCCTGCCACCACCTTCTTTCATCGCCAGTGTGCAGCGTCTACCAAAGCTTACGCTGCTGCGCAGCGGATTGAGGATGACACGTCACCCCCAAATGGGAACTGTGGAAGAGCCGTCCCGCGAGACTTCTGTTTACGTAGGTGAACGCCTTTAGAATCTGTCGCATTGCTGCTGGCACGAATCGTCCCGGTGATTGTGCGATTGCTCCAGAGCGCTCTATGTAAACGCAGAGCGCACGTTGGCGTAAACGGATTGATTTCTCAGGGCTTACGCACTTTAGCCAAAATAAGCCGATTGACGCAGCAAGCTGGCTGGGAGCAAGCTATTTATAAGGCGAGGTTCCCCCATGAGCCCTCTCGTCAAAGGTTCTTCGACGGCTTCCAGCGCTGTGGAAAGCGCTCAGGAGAAGCCCGGCTTCCGCACCAAAACAATCGCGACACGGATCACGCCGGAGGAGCTGCGTGAGGTCGAAGCCGCTGCCGAAAAGAGCGGCAAGACGCTCGCGGTGTGGCTGCGCGAGCTTGCACTGAACGCTGCGCGGGAGCGTCCCGCAGATCCCACGGAGTTGATGGTCGCGGAGCTTTCTGCGCTCCGTTACATGCTCCTCAATCTCTTCCATGCGTCGGCCTCCGCGCAGACCGAAGGCAAGTATCTGCTCCCTGAATCCGTCGTCAAAATTCGCGATAAGGCAGAGGCCCGGAAGCTCGCCGACGCCCGCAAATTGCTCACCGATTTTCTTGCTGGAGAGGATGGAACTGGAGGGCAGAAATGAGCACTGGGCCGATGCGTTTCCCCAGCCGGGGGCTGTGGCTTCTTTGGCTGATTTTGCTCTTCCTGTTGGGGCCGTTTCTGGTAGTTCTTCCGGCCTCGCTGTGGCTCGGCTGGACGATGAATCCCGTCCAGACTTTCTACCTCGGAACCTATGCAGCTTGCTCCGCTTCGAGTAACTATCCGGGAGCCGTGACCACCGTTCGCTACGTCGAGAAGACGGCTCCGGGACGGAAGCCGGAGACTCTGCTAGCCGAAGATGCGGTCAAGGGACCGGACCCGAAACAGCCTCTCGGATTAAATCCAAAGGCCCTCGCAGAGGGCTGGCGTGGCGTCACTATCACGCCGCCGCAGAAGGTCCGGGCGAAAGAATTGCGGAAGTATCTGGCGGCCACGATCTACGACGGCGATAGCGTATGGTTGATCTTCCTTCGGCCAGTGCTTTATCTGGCTGCGTTGGTGCTCTCCCTGTACCTACTTTGGCTCCTCTTTGGCCATAAACTTCGTGCGAGTCGGAAGCAGCAGCAGCGTCATGGACGGCGTACAAAAGGCCCTGAACTTATCGCCGCATTACGGGGCTCCAGCGACAACGGTATCCGCTTCCAGATGAAGCGCAAAGGTACGCTCGGGCAGTTCCTGCCCGCCCGCAGCTTCCATATCCCGCGACAGTTGGAGGCTAGCCACGTCCTGCTCATTGGCGATACTGGCTCGGGCAAAAGTTCGGCCATTCGGCAGTTGCTCCGGCAGGTCGCGGACCGTGGCGAAAGTGCCATCGTCTATGACCCTGCGATGGACTTTCTGGGTGAGTTTTACGACCCAAAGCGAGGTGACCTGATTCTGAACCCGCTTGACCAGCGGTGCCCTTACTGGGGGTTGGGTGACGAGATCGACCGGCCTGAGACAGCCACTACGATTGCTGCCGCGATGTTGCCGGACAAAGACTACGAGAAGGCGTTCTTCACTGATGCGCCGCGCCGGGTGTTGGCTCATTTGCTGAGAAGTAAGCCCCAGCCCAGGGACATTTTGCGGATGATGGCCGATCCTATTTGTATTGAGGCTGCGGTGAAAGGAACGCCGCTCGCGGCTCTGCTCGACCCCGGCGCTCCGGCGCAGCGTGCGGGTGTGCTTTCCAGTCTTAATATGGTGGCCGACAGCCTGGAACTGTTGCCGGAGTGGGAGCATACAAGGAGAACTTTCGCGACGGCTGAGTGGTATACCGAGCGCAAACGCTGGGTGTTTCTGACCTCTTCCGCCGCCTATCGGCAGAGGGTCCTCCCACTGCATTCGGCATGGCTCGATCTATTCATCCTGCGCATGATGGGGTATTGCGAAGACCAGGCGGCGAAGCCGGTATGGTTCGTGATCGACGAACTGGCCAGCCTGAATAAGCTCCCTCAACTTCATACCGCCGTGACTGAAAATCGGAAGTACGGCAATCCCGTCGTTATGGGCTTACAGGGGCGCAGCCAAAGGGAGAAGCGTTACGGCCAGGATGCCGAGGCCATGCTCTCCCAGCCCGCGACGAAAATCTTCCTAAAAACTTCAGAGCCGCGCGCGGCGAAGTGGATCTCCGAGGCCATCGGCGAGATCGAAGTTGAACGTCTAAAGGAGTCCCGCAGCATGGGGCTGCTTCGCTCGAAGAAGTCGTTCAGTATGGAGATCGCAACCAAGCCCCTCATCATGGCCTCCGAGATCGCCGGGCTTGCTCCGCTCACAGGTTTTATCAAGCTGGAGAATCATGTCGTCCCGGCAAGGTTCCGGCTGGCAAAGAAACAGAACAAGCAGCCGGAGTTCCTGGAACGAGGGAGAGAACAGCCGTTGCCGCGCAAGGTCGAGACGGTGAAGATTTCGACGCCCGTGAAAACGCCCGAGACAAAGAAACCCGTGCAGGCTTCCTTACCGCTGGAGGCGGCACCTGTCGCGAAGAAGGAGGGTTTCAGTTGGGATGAGAGCAAAGGTATTGAGTGAAATGGGAGATTGAGTCCTTATGTTGACGCTGTCCAAGCCGCTGTCAGCGGGGCAGGTACGTTCGTACCATGAGCGGGAGTTTGCCTCGGAGAGGCAAAACTACTGGAGCCAGAACCAGCAAGGTCATAGCGAGTGGCGGGGCGAGCTTGCTAAAGAGTGGGGCCTGTCTGGTGCGGTTGGCGACGAGCACTTTGCGCGACTGACCGAGGGACAGCATCCGTTTAGCGAGGCGCAACTTGTTCGCCATCAGGTTTCCCGAACCTACGAAGGCAAGAACGGCAAAGAAGTCACCAGCGTCGAACACCGCGCCGGATGGGACGCGACGTTCTCGGCTCCAAAATCAGTTTCGCTGACTGCGCTTGTGGGCGGCGATAATCGTGTCCGGGAGGCGCACCGGGAGAGCGTGCGCGTAGCGCTGGGTGAGTTGGAACGGTATACGCAGGCTCGGATTGGCAATATCCATGCGCCGGAGACAACGGGCAAGTTTGTGGCCGCGACGTTTGAGCACGATACTGCGCGGCCCGTCGAAGGGTATGCTGCGCCGCAGCTACATACCCATGCGGTCATCTTTAATGTCACCGAGCGCGACAATGGACAGACGCGCTCTGTGCAATCGCATGAGCTGTATGCCTCACAGCACTATGCCACGTCGATCTACCGTGCGGAACTGGCGTCTCGTTTGCAGGAGCTGGGCTACGAGATCGAATCAGGCAAGTACCAGCAGCCGGAGATCAAAGGCTATACGAAGGAATACCTCGAAGCCTCCAGTCCGCGCCGCGAACAGATCAAAGACCATCTTCGGGCGCAGGGACTCGATGGAGCGGGAGCCGCTCAGGTGGCCGCGCATTTCACGCGCGACCGGAAGGAACTGCTGTCGCCGGAGGAAGTGTTACAGCAACATCGCGAACTGGCCGCGCAGTACGGCCATCAGGCCGACCATGTTGTTGCTCAGGCAAGAGAACATGGGCAGCGCCAGAGTCAGGAGCCGGACAAAGCCGCGCAGCGGGCTGTGACCTATGCCCGCGATCATCTCTTCGAGCGTTCCGCCGTCGAAGACCGTCGCACCATCCTCGAAAGTGCCCTTAAGCGCGGGATAGGTGAAACCACCTACAGCCAGGTCCGGCAGGAGTTCGACCGGCGTTTGCAGGCAGGAGAGTTTCGTGCAGCACAAGCCTCCGTGCGTGGGCCGCAGATCACGACCGCTTCCATGCTGCGCATGGAGCGAGAGACGGTTCAGCTTATGCAGGAGGGCAACAAACGCGGATTTGAAGATCCGATGCTGGTAGGTCCGGGCATACGCATTGCGACCGAAGATCGTCACTCGGAGTTGAATGCTGCCCAGCGTGGGGCAGTCGATACGGTTTTTCTCGCGCGCGAGAAGATCGTCGGCTTGGACGGAATCGCAGGCGGAGGCAAAACGACGACTCTGGCCGTTGTGCGCGAAGGTGCGGAAGCGGACGGGTACAAGGTCGAGGGTTTTGCGCCTACATCACGAGCAGCGCAAAAGTTGGGTGAAGCAGGGATCGAGACTTCGACCTTGCAGATGCACCTTGCACGCGGAGCGAAGCCCGATACGGGAGAGCGGCGACTGTATGTGCTGGACGAATCTTCACTAGCTTCTACGAAACAGATGCACGAGTTTTTGACACGGCTCCATCCGCATGATCGAGTGTTGTTGGTTGGCGATACACGCCAGCATGAATCCATCGAAGCGGGGCGCATCTTCGCGCAGCTCCAGGACGCGGGTATGAAGACGGTGAAGCTCGATGAGATCGTGCGTCAAAAAGATCCGGAGTTGAAGCAAGTGGTCGAGCAACTCGCACGCGGCGAGGTAGGAGAGGCCATCGTAGGCTTGGAGCGGCAGGGCCGGGTGCATGAAGTGAAAGATCCAGCGGAGCGCTTTGCGGCGATTGCGAAGGAGTATGCGAAGTCGCCGGAGAAAACGCTGGCTGTATCGCCGGATAACCGCTCTCGGATTGAGATCAATCAAGCCATTCGTGCTGAGCTGCAAGACAGAGGTGTTGTTAGCAAAGAAGAGCATCGGATGCAGGTGCTTGTGCCACGGCAAGACCTCACCGGCGCAGACCGGATGTGGGCGGCACGCTACGAGGTAGGCGATATATTGCGGTATAGCCGCGCGTCCAAAGAGACTGGTATCGGTAAAGGTGAGTATGCGCGAGTGTGCGGCATCGATGCTGCGAGTAACCGGCTCACTGTCGAGCGGAAGGACACTTCGGAATGCACCTACGATCCGCGCCGTCAACAGGGCGTTTCGGTGTACCGCGAAGAGGAACGAGCTTTCTCTATCGGAGACCGTGTGCAGCTCACTGCACCGTCGCGGGAGTTGGGTGTTGCCAACCGTGAGCTGGGAACTATCGGCAGCATAGGGGATGAGAAACGCATTGGCTTGAAGATGGAGGATGGCCGTCAGATAGAAATTGACGCGAATCAGCATCCGCATCTCGATCATGGGTATGCCGTGACTAGCCACTCCAGCCAGGGACAGACCGCCGAGCGTGTTCTGGTGCATGTGGACACGGAATTAGGAGCCAAAGACCTGCTCAACAATCGTATGGCCTATGTCGCCATCTCGCGCGGAGCACACGATGCCCAGCTTTTTACCAACGACCGAGAAAAACTCCCACTGGCGTTGGGCCATGATGTTTCCCACCAAAGTGCCCATGTACCGGAGATCGCTCCCTCAAAGTCCGTGCAGCAGGAAATTGCACAGAAGCAGGAACACAACTATGAGCATGGAATCAGTCTGTAGTCTGACCCGATAGATTGAGTCGACCAATGCAAGTGCTTCACTGAAGGTGCGTGCATGTGCGGAGGATGTCTCCTCCGCGCTTCGACCGCGTTCGCGTTCTCCGCTTCCACCTCTGCGGGCCGTTCCCGCCCGCAACGCCCACCCTATAGTTCCTGTGCGCGGACGCGCACTTTATAAGGAAACCAAGCCTTCCTAGTGGGCTCTGCCCCCCGCGCTCTGCAAGGCCATTCGCCCTCCGGGTTTTGGCTCCCCCACGCTACGCGTGGTCCCCCCCAAAAAGCTCCGCTCGAAGACCTTTCCGTTTGCTACCCCCGCCTTCGCCAGGTGGCGTTCGGCATGTACATGCCGCGTTTCAACGCGGACGTGCAAAGCCAAAACCAAGGAGCAAACATCATGAACACCACAGCCATCACCAACAACATAGCCACCATCCAGAGCAAGAAGCCCACCAGCAAGCAGGAGCTTATCGCCACCAACATCAAGCTCTTGATTGAGCAGCTAGAGGCAGGGCACTCCGACGCCCTCACCAACTACCTCACCGCGATGAGCCGCTTTCACAATTACAGTTTCGGGAACGTGTTGGAGATCGCGCGGCAAATGCCCTCGGCGACCAAAGTAGCGGGGTTCTGGACGTGGAAGAATCTGGGACGCTCCGTAATGGCAGGACAGAAAGGCATCCGCATCCTTGCTCCCATCGTCGGAGTTCGTCGCAAGAAGGACTCCGAAGTGCAGAAGGACATCACCAACCAGAATGAGCGGATTCTTTTGGGATTCAGAAATGCCTATGTCTTCGATGTTTCGCAGACTGATGGCGTAGACTTGCCAGCCATGCGCGAAGTGAGCGGCGACCCCGGCGAGAACATCGACACTCTGGCCGCATTCCTCAACAGCAAGGGCATTCAGCTTGTCTACAACGAGAAGATTGCCCCCGCGCTAGGCATGAGCTACGGCGGACGCATCGCCATCTTGCCCGGTCGGTCGAAGGCCGAAACCTTCGCCACGCTGGTACATGAGACGGCGCACGAACTCCTGCATAAAAGCGAACGCCGCACCGCGACCACCAAGACGGTACGCGAGACGGAGGCCGAGGCCGTTGCATTCGTTGTCGGCAAGGCCGTTGGATTAGTGACGGGTTCGGCGAGTGCCGACTACATCCAGCTTTACCACGGCAACGCATCGTTGCTGGCCGAGAGCTTGGAAGTTATCCAGCAGACCGCCAGCGTCATTCTTGCCGCATTGGAGCCGCCCATCGCAGTAGAGGAGACGGCCACCACCGAAGCTGCAGAACTGGCGGAGGTGGCGGCATAAAAAACAACCTGCGATTGCAGGGCTAAGAAGAGGCCTTCAGGAACAAGTGCACCCTCGGCTAAACAAGACGCATCGGTGAGGCCGCGAAGCTGTGGCCTCACCGTTTTCTTGCGCGCTCATCGCGCGGCAGGGAGAAACCCGCTCGGTTTCTCCCTGCACCCGTTTCCGGCTGCCTTCCGGCCCCCGCTCGCCGGCTGCACGGTAGAGGCCACGCTCCGAGGACCTACCGGCTCCGCGTACCTACCGGCTCCGCGTTCTGCGGTACAATCTTGGTATGGCCGAGTGGTGAAATTGGCAGACACAGCAGACTCAAAATCTGCCGAGGGCAACCTCATGTCGGTTCAAGTCCGACCTCGGCCACCATATCTACAGCTCATCCCAAGAGCATTTCGCTCACAATTGATGATTTATTTCTCGCTTGGGATACTGAGCAAGTAGAAATGATTCGGCTTTCATGCGGTGCTTCGCTTGCATGAATCTGGCATCTGGTAAGCAATGCGACTCGTAGTTCTTTCCGACACACACGGTCAACACGACAAGATCACAGATGTCCCTAAAGGGGACATCTTGATACATGCCGGGGATTTCATGAACTCTGGCACAGACCTGTTGGAGATCATCTCTTTTAATCGTTGGTTAGGAGAGCAGCCGTTTAGGCAACGTGTAGTGTGCGCGGGAAATCATGACAAGTATTTTGAGTCTGATCCCGGAACGGCGAGAGCGCTGCTCACGAATGCGCACTATTTGGAGAACTCGGAGATCACAATTGAGGGAGTCCGGCTCTGGGGTTCGCCGTACACTCCAGAGTTCTTCAACTGGGCCTTCATGTATTCGCGGGGAACTGCTGCTACGAGATATTGGGACAGCATTCCCGAACATCTTGACGTGCTGATCACCCACGGGCCGCCGTTAGGAATCCTCGATCAGACCGTGCCTCAAACGTTACATCTCGGATGCGCCGAGCTGCTCGATGCCGTCCGGAGCAAGAAGCCAAAGGTGCATCTATTTGGGCACATTCATGGTGGCGCAGGAGAGGTAGAACGGGACGGCATCCGTTTCGTGAACGCGGCATACCTGAACGAGCGCTATGAGCCCAGTCATCCCGCTGGCAAAATCCGCGTGATCGACCTCTAGCCGGAACAGGTGCATGCAAGTTTACCGTTGCAGCGAACCAGTCTCAAATTGAGGAATTGGACTCTGACCGAGCTTAGATTCAGGCTTTCCGAGGTCGGATGTTGGGTCGGCGGATTGAAACTCCGCCGACGCCTATGCAGGATATCTTTGGCTGCATATCGCTGCCCACGCAGGCAGCGGAGCTGAAATACCAAGGCCACGAATGGAGACATGGCTTCGACATCAAGAGCCCAAGGATGTGGTTCGGTAGTGCTTCGAAGGAGGCATATATCGAACACTGCAGATGGCACGATCATCGTCAAACGTTTTGCTCCCGCTTGGTGATGCGTGGACACAATCTCAAGGTCATACAAGAACTCGCAGGCCACAAGACGACTCAAATGAGCGCCAGATACGCCTGTCTCGGACAGAAAACACTGCGCAGTGCAGTGGACGCTTATGTTGACGAATCTGTGGCCGTCCGAATCGGACGATATTGGTCTCGCACTTTTAGTGGGGTGCGGTATGATTCTCGAATCACAAAGTGACATAATCTAGAGGACGATCTTTGCCGAAAGCTTCTGTTGCATCCCTTCCAAAGCCGCTTCGAAATCAATTGCGCGGAGCTCGCGATACGTTCGACGTCATTTCTACCGCACGCTTGCGACTCACTGCGCGTCAGATGCCTGCTTTGGCAAAAGCTGTCAGACTCAAGACCTACCAGGGGCGTCCCGCCTTCCCCCATTTGAATCCCAAAAGAATCGAGGACCTGCGACGGGATGATCGTTCCCTACAAAGGGTATCGCTCGAAAAGGAAGTGTGGTGGATTGCCAGCTTTTTAAGCTGCCACTCCTCGCGCTTAAATTCATATCTGGCGCAGAAGCGCTCCATTGAAATAAAACTCTGGCAGCAAGATCATGCAGGTGCACTGGATGAATTGACTTCGCTGATCGGCAGTTCTGGCGCTTCACTGTGGGCCATTGAACTCCAACAGGCCGTGATTCAGCTCGCTGAGGGCCTGCCGGCGCAGAAGTCCTTCACCCGCGACATCCGTAGTCGGCGAGGAAATCAAGATAGCGTTGCCTACATAGCTTTCTATTCAAGCATCAGGAATGAAAACACCACTCAGATATTCTCTTTCGTCGACCATTTCTCAGATCGAATCCGAACTAATGTCGAAGACGAAAGCTTCAAGGGATGGTTGCTCTATAGAATTTGCGACAAATGGGAACCAACGGAGGAGAATACAGCAGCACTTCTTCGCTCCGAAAATGCGTCCTCTCTTATAGATATTTATGAGACATTCATGCGCCTTGCGGTGAAAGCTATCGCCTTTGATAACCCTGGCGCACGATCTTTCCAAGCGTCGATGCGGTTACTGGATCAAGTTGAAGATGCTCGTGTCCGGCACGTGTTGAGTTTAGATCAGAGCCCTAAGGATCAGTTCTCGGAGGTTCAACCCGGTGATGTGGCAGAAGCGTTCTATCGGAACGACTTCGATCTGGCCGAAGATGTGGGACAAGCGAAGCTAATCGCTGGTGAAGCCGACAGTAGCACTTTGGAGTATCTCGCTAGGACTCGACTTCACATGTACACAGCCGGAAAATCGTCTTCGGTCAGCCTAGTAGTGCCAGATTTGATACGTTTGTATGGGACGCACTACGAAATTGACGCTTTCTTCTCCCTAGCAAAGCTTGCAATAAATCTTCGCTTCACTTCTATACCTGCAACCTTCGAAGAACTTATTTGGGATCAAGTGTCTCCTCATCCGTTGAAGGCGGACAGTGCCCGACTTCAATCGTTTCTCGCCGCTGATCGAATGAGCAAGGATACGTTTGTGCGCGTGAACACGCCGGACATCGTCACAGTGTCCAACTATATTCAGGAACACCAGTCGATCTCTACCCTCGTAGCCGCTGCCCAAGTATTACCAAATCTCCCCTGTGATTTAGCGTCTCCGCTAACAAACACAGCAAGCCAGTCCCTGGAACTCGGTAATTGTTTACGGGATGCGGCCTCAGACTGGGATTCGGTTAGCATTCCACTCCATCTCTTACAGACGCAAGAAACGACGCTCCGTAGACGCGCTCAACGTCTTCATGCAAGGGCTCTCCTTGAGAAGAAATGCTTGCATGAAGCAGTGCAGTTTATAGCCGATAGCGTTCTCAAGGACGACGCGCTTCGGTTCCAATTACCTGTTCAAGAGGTCTGCCGTCAACTGGACAAGGCCTATAGGAAACGTTACGCGGGAGACCTTTCGACATCGATAGTCCTGGACATTGCCTGCGGTTTCGATTCGGGGCATGAGACGATTCGCGCCTACGTCTATGAGGACTTGCTGCATAGCCTCGGTTTTGAACGCCCATCGCAGCTGACTGCGTGTGTAGAAGATTTTGAGAGAGATCATCTTGTCTACTATCTCCGTAATCTCTGTAAGCCGGAGATCTTGGAGCGATCCCTCGCTTTCCGTGGAACATCTCAAGTTGAAGATGAGCGAATAGCCATTTGCGCACTTCTGGCAACTCTCGATCCAACGCGTGCGAGCGAATATGAGGAAGAGACAAAGTCTCTAACCCAGCGCCAAGTCATCAGACGTGGGGTGATGCGCATCGAGGAGAGCAAGATCTTTGTAGACACTCTGGGCCTGGCACGATGGGCCGAAAAGAACCTCGGTGAAAGTTTCACACGTTACAAGGCGCTCAGAAACGCCGGCATGGACGTAGGAGAGGGAGACCTAGCGGCGGCGATCAAGCAAACATTGTCGGATGGAGACAAACATCCCAAGCCGTTAGAACTGCCTGTTAATGAAGCAATAGATCTGATGATATCCATGCTTCAGAAGCTCACCCACGAGTATCTGACAAATCCCGAGCACGGACTCGATTATTACCTAAGTATGCGCATCCGACACGGAGCCTTTAGTGGGCAACTGAGAAGCCCACTCGAAGCCCAGCAGATTGTCACGCAACGATCCAGTGACTCGGGAGAATACAAACACAATTCGCATTGGCGCGGCGTGTTGTTCAACCTAGATTCATCGGCTTGGGCTCGTATTGATGAAGCATTAGCCGCATTCACTCGTGGGTTTGACGAGGCAATCCGCACATATGCGGGTACGTTCATACAGGTCAACAGTGATGAAAAACCGCAGGGACTATTCAGATTACCTATAACAAACGTTTTCGTAGCTCTGATTTCATCTCATATCCAAAGCGACAATGAGATATCCGATTTCATCTCTGCGTGCTTCGAATATCTGGAGAGCGTTCTCGATAGTGTTCTGATAAATGTTCGGAATCACATAGATCACGTGCTCACCAAACAGGTCAACGATCTGTTCGTTACGTTGGAAGCTAAACTAGCCGACTTTGGAACGACGAATATCCATGAGTTGGATTCCGCAGTTCGAGTGTCCCAAACGGCACTGGCTCAATCAATCGTCCAACTCAAGAATTGGTTTCATCGCAGCGAATCGACCGAGGTGCCAGACTGGACGTTTGAACAACTAGTGCATATCGGTCTCACGTCCGTTACAAAAATGCATGACAGTTTTTCACCGAGCCTCGATTTGGAGCTGTCGCCATTGCCTCGCCTCGTTAACCTATCGCTATTCGCCGACATTCTCTTCATAGTGTTTGACAATATACGGGTTCATTCCGGGCTCAATGCGCCGAAGATTACAGTGTCGGCAAAACTTGAAGACAATAAGCTTAGAGTCAAAATAGTAAATGAACTCGCCGGGTCGGTAGTCACTCCGGAAAAGCGAACGCTAGTAGACGATATTCGTAAAAAAGTTGATCAAGGTGTGTTTGGATGGGGTGCGCGTAGAGAGGGTGGTTCGGGGCTTATGAAGCTTAGAAACCGTATTCGCGTGAGTGAAGAGGACTCGACTGAGTTCTCTTTCGGCTTGAAAGATGACAAGACCTTCTGTGTGGAGTTTGCATTGCCCTTTTACTTTGTTAGGAGAAAGGAGCAGATGTGAAAGTGCTTCTAGTTGAAGATGATGAAAACAAGCGAAAAAATCTGCGAGAGTGCCTCTTGGAGATTGTCCCGAACATTTCTCTCGATCAGGCGGGATCCCTGCAGACGGGTCTTCGTGCACTCCGCGAAAATACGCCGGAACTAATCATTCTGGACATGACCTTACCGAATTATGAGCCTGGACCTGATGAGCCTGGCGGACAACCACACCTTTTTGGTGGCCGAGAGTTTCTTCGGCAAATGGATCGCTACGACATCGTTATACCCGTGATCGTGGTTACTCAGTTTAGTGCTTTCGGCAGTGGCAAGCATGCGAAAGATCTCGTGGGTCTAGACGCGGAATTGCGTAGTGAACACGAAGCCGTTTACAGAGGTGCGATTCACTACAACTCTGCCGTCCTCGGATGGAAAGACGAGTTAAAGGCGAAAATAGGGAGCTTGAGCTGAGATGAAGATCAAGGTAATTGTTGTCGAGGACAACCGTGACAAGCTGGCGAAAATCTTAAGGATGCTCCGTGAGAATGTCGGAACACTCATCGATGAGCCGTTCATTGCCCGAGACGCTAAAGAGGCAAAAGCAGCCCTAAGGGATGCTAGTTTCGATCTGATGCTCTTGGACCTCTCCATACCGCGGGATCCGGAAGGCGCGCCGTTGACAGGAGGTGGCGTCGAGCTCCTGAAAGAAATACGAGAGCGTGACCTTTATTCAGTGCCTAAGGAAGTTGTGGGTCTAACAGCTTATGAAGATCTGCGGGACGAAGCCAAAGATGTCTTCGCTGAAGATCTTTGGTCAATCATTCATTACGATGCAAGCTCGGACAGCTGGTCTGACCAGATCGCCAGAAAGATTAGGCACATCGCCGCCTCGCAAAAGCTGAAGACCGCCGCCTCACATGGAGCTTCACTCTGTATCGTCACAGCGCTCTATGAGCCCGAGCTAGAAGCTGTGTTAAAACTGCCGTGGTCATGGAAAGAAATCAATATCGATTCGGATGTTGCGAACTATTTCGAGGGCAACATCGTGACAACTCGCGGGTCTCATCGGGTTATCGCTAGCGCCGCAAGTCGTATGGGCATGCCTGCCGCAGGTGTTCTCGCCTCGAAGATGCTGATGCACTTCCGGCCGCAATTTCTGGCCATGGTAGGAATATCGGCAGGGATTCATGGCCGATGCAACCTGGGCGACGTGGTTGCTGCCGATCCAGCTTGGGATTGGGGCAGTGGGAAGTTCGTTCTAAAGGATGGACAGTCGGCTTTCGAGGCAGCGCCTCACCAGCTTGGGTTGCATTCAGCGGTTCGAACAAAGCTCGAAAGGCTTTCGAGAGAGACCACGTTCTTCGACACTCTTCGCCAACAATGGCCGGGGCCGAAGCCTGACACGACACTCAAATTGAGAATTGGGCCCTCTGCATCGGGCGCAACTGTCCTCGCTGATGCTAGTCGTCTTCCTCTGATTGAGACCCAAAACCGAAAGCTCCTCGCAGTTGAGATGGAAACTTATGCAGTCTACGCAGCAGCTTGGGAAGGCCTTCTACCTCAGTCGATGGCTCTATCTTTAAAGTCCGTGTGCGATTTCGCTGATCACCATAAAGCAGATGACTATCAACACTTCGCCGCATATACGAGTGCTCAAACGTTGCGTCACTTCGCGGAGTCGTACCTCTTCTAAAGATCGAAACCTGTCATGCGACAATGCGCCCGGCGTGGTCTGCTCGTGCGAATCGCTTCAACCCTCGCAGAGTGATCAGCGTACGGCCACCATGCGTCTAGCGGCCATCTGCTTATTGGCGATGAGGTAGTCCAATGAACGTTGGCTGAGCGAGGGGTACTGCGCAGCACGTTTGCGATCCCTAGAAATCTCTATTCGATTGGGGGTTCAGAATGTACGGCTCTTCTCTCGACGTGCTGATCACCCACGGGCCGCCGTTAGGAATCCTCGATCCGACCGCGCCTCAAACGTTACATCTCGGATGCGCCGAGCTGCTCGATGCCGTTTGGAGCAAGAAGCCAAAGGTCCACCTGTTTGGGCATATTCATGGTGGCGCAGACGAGTTAGAACGCGATGGCATCCGTTTCGTAAACGCGGCATACCTAAATGAGCGCTATAAGCCCAGTGATCCCGGTGGCAAGATTCACGTGGTCGACCTTTAGCCCAAGCGGAACCAGCGGAAGCGGCATCAGTACCAGTTTGGGTGCGGGTTGGTACTTCTGATCTAGGCGTCTACGCGAAGACGTGACGTATGAGGCAGTGTGTGAGACCTCCCGGTTTGTCTCGGCACTGCTGAGAAAATTGCAATGGATTTGTCACCTGAGCATCCTCGGCCATTACAAGCGGTCGAAAGATCACGCTTGGTTGAGGATTTTGGGTGAAGAAGGTCGCCGGGGGCCATGCTTGCCCACCACTTTTGTCTCCTGACTGATCTAGAGACGTGTTGAAGTAGAAAAATGACGGCACGTTCTGTCCGGTGGAGAGACCGCCGAAGACCTGGATAAGGACTTGGGGCAATCCCTCGAAAGATTCCAGGCGGCGGACTTGTCGCTATGAAAGGCTGCCGTTAGCCGCCTTTTACGATAACAAGCAATATAGGAAGCAAAATAAGTATATTTTGTGTATTATATTGCTTGTTATGGGGAAGACGACACCATCGCTTGTACCACGAGTTGCCCGCTTGCTTGATGGGGTCGGCGCTCATCTAAAGCTCGCGCGGCTCCGACGCAAATACTCGGCGGAGATCGTAGCGCAACGCGCAGGAATCACGAGGCGCACCCTATCCAAAGCAGAGCAGGGAGACCCGGCGGTTGCGCTGGGGGTCTATGCGCGGGTGATGCAGGTGTTGAGGTTGGAAGACGATTTGGCACTGCTGGCCAAGGACGATGAACTGGGTCGAAAACTGCAAGATGCCGGAATCACCGCCAAACTTAGAGCTCCTAAACGCCTCGCCGCTGCGAAGAATGAGATCGCACTAGATCAAGCAGAAGGACGTCGCTGATGGCAGCTATAGAGACGGTCGAGGTCTATCTGAATGCCGACCAAACAGCCGAGCCAAATCTTATGGGAACGCTCCACTGTCAGCGGAGTGGTAAGGGGGAACTCTTTTCTTTCAAGTACGCCAAGGCCTGGCTTGATCAGGCGGAGGCTTTTGCCTTTGACCCTGACCTCACACTAGGCGAAGGTCATCAGTATCCTTCTGCGGATCGATCGAACTTCGGCATCTTCACCGATTCGTCCCCGGACCGCTGGGGACGCGTGCTGATGCAGCGCCGGGAAAATGCTCGTGCGCGTCATGAAGGAGTTCGTCCACGGACGCTGACGGAGTGGGATTTCCTGTTGGGCGTCCACGACGAAACGCGACTCGGCGCACTGCGATTCAAACGGCCAGACGGCCCTTACGTCGATAGCGATACAAGATTCGCCGCGCCGCCTCTTACATCGCTGCGGGAGTTGCAAGCAGCGAGCCTTCAGTTTGAGCGGCACTTGAACGACGAGGAACATCCCGACTACGCGAAGTGGCTAGCTCAGCTTATCGCCCCTGGGAGCTCTCTCGGAGGAGCGCGTCCCAAGGCTTCCGTCCGAGATGAAAAGGGAGCGTTCTGCATAGCCAAGTTCCCGAGCCGCCAAGACACGCGAGACATCGGAGCTTGGGAGCTGGTGGCACATTCACTCGCACGTAAATCAGGTATTCAGGTTCCAGACGCCAGAGCACTCCATTACGCAGAGAGTGCATTCACGACCTTTCTTGTTGAACGGTTTGATCGCACAGCGAGAGGGGGGCGTATTGCTTTCGTTTCAGCGATGACTCTCACACAGCGCAAGGATGGAGAAGCGGGAGCGAGCTATCTTGAGCTTGTTGATCTTCTCCAATCCAGAGGTGCCAACACCCAGGCCGATTGTGAGCAACTGTTTCGTCGAGTTCTTCTGAACATTCGCATTCACAATACAGACGACCATCTGCGCAACCACGGCTTCTTTGTTGATGCGCAGGGGATTCGTCTTTCGCCGGCTTACGACATCACCCCTTCGGTTGATCGCAATGAGCTTTCACTTGCCATCGACGAAACAGAAACCACATGTGATATTTCGGTGGCCATGAACGCCTACAGGACCTACGGTATCTCCTCCGCTCAGGCGGACGCAGCGCTAGAGTCTGTTCGAGCAGCTGTGGCGGGATGGAGAACAGAGGCGACCAGGTTCCGAATCCCCAGAGCCGAGCAAGAGCTTATGGCAGCCGCGTTCGAATAGAGCGACTCTCTCGCCATGTGCTCTCACAGCCTGAACCCTGTAATTCTGCCCCGACATGGCAGAATTACAGACTTATCCATCGTCCGGTGGGGGGCAACTCACCACGTTGGTATGTCCGGGGCTGGAGTGAAAAAAAGTGAAAATTTACACATTTTCTTACACACTTGCACGTTAGCGAGCGGTAACTATAACAATGTAAAGCACTTATTTTTTGTCCTGAAGGACTCAAAATCCGCCGAGGGCAACCTCATGGGGGTTCGATTCCCCCTCCCGGCACCAACCTCACTGATGCAGATCATTTTAGACCCGGACGGCTTTAGGGCCGTTGTGGCTTGCCATCCTCC
>Ga0302319_10003661_pt1 | contig 31941 bp, 28 predicted proteins | sample Bog_T0_2_FD_203319 | JGI IMG/M metagenome (GOLD analysis project Ga0302319, IMG submission 203319) | Peat permafrost microbial communities from Stordalen Mire near Abisko, Sweden - Bog_T0_2 | ecosystem: Environmental > Terrestrial > Soil > Wetlands > Peat | place: Sweden: Abisko, Stordalen Mire... | reverse complement strand
CCGGGCGTGGCGACGTAGGGCCAGATGACGAACGACCAGAGCGCCCAACCCGCCAGCGAGAGGAAAATCAAGCCACCGGTTGCCGACAAAACGAATTTCGTCGGGAAGGGTTTCGGCGGCGGCTTCGGCAGCGCGGGGGTCTTCGCGGTAGTTTTGGCATCCTTGGTTGTCGTTGTGCCCGGCGTTGTGGCTTTCTTCGTGACGTCCGGAATCGATTGCGTACGCCGCGTGCCGGTGTTGAGCCCGAGTTGCTCGGCGAGATCGAACATGGTCTGGGGCCGCTGGCCTGGCGCTTTTTCGAGACATGACGCGATCGCGTCTTCCCACTCCTTGGGAATCACTTCACCGGTGATCTGTAGCTCCTCGCGCCGTTCGCTCATTTTCTTCGGGATCGACTGGCGCACCTGGAATGGGATGTCGCCGCTGTAAAAGGGCGGCTTGCTGGTGAGGAGTTCGTAGATCGTCGCGCCGAGGGCGTAGATGTCGTCGGTCGGTCGCGCCATGTCGCCGTTCATCTGCTGCGGGCTCATGTAAACGAGCGTGCCGCTGGTGGCCTTGCGCATGGTCACGGCGGTCATCGAATCGCTGACGCTGCGGGCGATGCCGAAGTCGGCGAGCTTGATCTGTCCGCGCGAAGTCAGCATGAGGTTCGCCGGTTTCAGATCGCGATGCACCACCTTGACGTCCTCGTGCGCATAGTAGAGCGCCTGGCAGGCCTGGGAAATCCAGTCGCGGATCTCATCGACCTCGAAGACGCGGTTTTCCTTTTCGACCCGCAGAGCGGCCAGGGTTTTACCGTCGATATATTCCATCGAGATGGCCGCTGCCTGCGTGTCGGTGACGAAATCGTAAATGCGGACGATGTTGGGATGGGTGAGTTCGAGGCTGCGGCGGGTTTCCCGCTTGAGATCGTCGAGCGCGCCAGCGTCGAAATGGACGGCCTCGGGGAGAAATTTCAGCGCGACGTCGCGCTCGAGGCGCTCGTCGTGCGCGAGCCAGACCACGCCCATGCCGCCGCGTCCGAGAACATGGCGAAGTTGATAGCGCCCGAAGACCTGCTGGCTGACGACGAGCCCCCGAATGGTTTGGCCAAAATCGAGATCATCGGGAACGGGGGTGAGCTCGGAAGCCATTCGTTGCGACTCCGGTTATGCGGTGACGAAAAGCCCAGAGGCACATGTGCCGGGCTGCGCCATCCGTAGGGTTCGGGGTGATCTGGGTTGGGAGTGCACGGCGTCAACTTAAGGGGAAAATCTCTCGAAGAAAAGAGAGTTTATGCTCGGCAAAAGACGCGAAATAAAAGCCACTCGAAGATCATAATAATGAATTGTCGTTTAGGTGCCAATCGCCATTCTATTTCAATGAAATATTTCGCTCTGCTAATTGTAGTCCTGGGATGCGGGCTCTACTATATTCGCACGGAGCAGCCGGCCGTTTGGAATCAAGGGCTCGCCGCGTTGAGGGCACAGATGGGTGGAGCCAGCGGAATTTCCTCAGACACGGCGGACAATGTGGCGCTGAATTCGTCGACGGATTCCCCGTCGGGGCCCCGTACCACGCCGGAAATTATATCTCCGGACTCGGCCCACATCAACCCGATCCACGTGAGACCCGTGGTGCAGCCTGGGGAAGAGACGACGCCAAACACAAATACCTCGCCGGAGAGTGCCCAGGCCATGAATTTTCCAACGACGAATGCGCCTGCAACGAATGCTGCGGCTGCGGTTTCGCCGAATGGCCCTGCTGAGGCCTTGGCCACCAAGATGACCGGACCGAGGACGTCCGTTCCCTCGACCATTACAACCCTTTCAGGAAAAACTTATACGGGTTGCATTCTGTCGAGGGTGACTCCAGATGGAATCGCGATCATTAACTCCACAGGTGGAGCGGATATTAGGTTTTCCGATCTCGATCCAAGTTTTGGCACTGTATTCGGCTACGATCCGGTCGCGGGACAAAAGTATGAGCAGGAGCAGGCGGAGGCGACGCATAAAATCGCCCCAGGGCAAGCCCCGGTCAAAGTCGTTGAGAGTTCTACAACTGATGTTTCGAATCCGCCAACTGAACCCACGGCAGCGCCCAGCCAGGCGTTCGCAGCTCCAAAATTGTCGCCGGAGGATAGGGCGGCAATTCAGGCACAGATCCGTGCACTAAATTCAGACATCGCCTTTATGCAACGGGAGGAGGATAAGGTTGCCAACAGTAACAACTCGAGCCACGGAGGCTACTTCGATAAAATTGCCGCTGAGAGAGACCAGGTCGCGCAGTTGCAGCACGAATTATCCCAGTAAATTGTATGAAGCTTCAAATCGCTCACGGCACGACATCGACCGGGGTGCCGACGCGGACCATCTTCAGGACTTTTTCGGCGTTCCAGTTGGCGAGGCGGAAGCAGCCATGCGATTGCGTGCGCGAGATGTTTTCCGGCTCGGGTGTGCCGTGGATGCCGTAGCCCGGCAAGCTGAGGCCGACCCAGGTCGTGCCGACTGGATTGCGCGGTCCGGGCGGGATGGTCATCTTATGCGTGATGTTTTCCTCCTTCGATGCGTCGGCGAAGAGCGCCGGGTCAAAGGTGTAATCGGGGTGCGGATCTACTACCTTGACCGTGAGCAGACCGTGCGGGCGCTTGGCCTTGTCCTTCGCGATCGAGCAGGGAAAGAAGGCGATGATTTTGCCGCTGGCGTCGAGCGCCTCGATGCTCGTATCCGAGAGAGAAATGCGCAGTGACGCGGCCATGGGAACGGGCGCGGCGGGATAAACCTTTGGCCCGATGATTTCCGTTCCAGCAACGGGCGTGGTGACGGTGCGATTGAGCGCCTTCAGATAGGCACGCGTGCAGTGAAACTTCTCGGCCAGCAATTCCCAAATGTCGTTGTACCCGAGCCGCGTCGCCTTCGCCTTCTCGCGCCATGTTTGCGGCTTGGGCATGATGGAGGCGACGTCGTCTTCTGTGACGGTATAGGTGAGGAACGGCTCGCCCGGTTCGCCGATGGCGTCGCGGGTGGGCTGATCCAAAACGCCGGTGACGGGCAGGCCTCGGCTGATCTGGAAGGCGCGCAGCATCCGCTGGGTGCGCATGCCCTGGTCGCCGTCGACGAAGCCGCACGAGAAGTGAATACGCTCGAGCGCGACCTGGTAGGCAGCGACACGTTCGGTATCGAGCTTGTTCAGATCGACGGGCAGCGCGCGGGCGGGCGCTCCCGGTACGGCGGCGATGGGTACGGGCTGGGCCATCGGAGGCTCCGCTGCCGCGGGGGAGGGCGGCGGTGTTTCGGGAGGGAGGGCCGGGGTGGCGGGTTTTGCCGGCGGTGCAACTGGCGCCGGTGAAGGGAGCGGCTTCGGAGCGGTGCGTTCCTGAAGGAGGAGCGTTTCCTTGGCCGCCTCTTCCTTCAGCTTTTGGAAGCGTTCCTGCTCCTCGGTCAACGCGGGAGGGGCCGGCGGTTTTTCCGTGGGCTTTTGCGGCAGCGGCAGGAGATTTTCAGGCGGCTGGTTTTCCGTTTCGGGATTGGCAAACCAGCCTTTGAGCAACGGCGTTTCCCAGTTGAGCGCGATGAGGATGGCCAATAAAATTATCAGTCCGCCGGCGATCCAGTAAAGGAGCGTGGAGTTGTCCTTGGGCGCGCGTGGCTGGCGAGTGCGGGGACGTTTAGGTGATTTCGGTTTTTTTGGCGGACGATTTTTGGTCGCCGTGGCGAGGTTCAGCCGGATGGGAGGTGGGCGTTGGTCAGGCATGGGCTTCAGCCCTGGATTTCAGTGACGCTGACAATGAGATGAGTTGGCAGTCCATGTTTGGTCTGGATCGACTGGCGCGCCTCCACCTCGTCCCGCGCCTGGACATATTCCTCATGCGAACCCGGCCCCGATTTTGGGCGAAACACGACCTTGTAGATTTTCGTCGCGCCGGGACCGGGACCCTCGACATACCCCGCCTCGTTGGTCACTTTCCAGCAATCGTAACTCGCGCCCTGAATATTGCGGACGGCGAGCATGGCGGTCATCATCGAGTGGTCCTGGTTGTTGTACCGGTGCAGGCCGTTGCGGCCCACCGGCTGGAGATTGGCGAATTGGCAGACCCACGCTTTGATGACCTTCAGCTGCTCTTCGTAATCAGGGTCGTAAACGGGGTAGGCCTTGGGCATCCGGACGACAAAGGCGTCCTTGACCTCATCCTGCTTGACCAGGCCGATCTGCACCGCTTCGCGGATGGCGAGCAGGGCGAGGTCGTGGTCGGTGGCGTTCAAGAGATTGTCGTTTGCGCCGCAGAAGTATTCCATCCCGAGCGAGGTGAAGCTCGGGTCGGGCACGAGCGCGGCGCTCCAGTTTTTGTAATTTTGCACGCGGCCGACTTTGACCGATGGGTCATGGATATAGATCCAGGTATCCGGGAAGACCTCCTCCCGTTTCACAATGAGGCAGACGGTGAGGAAATCGCGGTAACGAAGCGCCTTGGCCGCGGCGACAACTTCCTTCGGCGGCGGCGGATCGAGGGAGAGCATCAATTCCTTGAGAGGAATGGAGGAGAGAAAATGGCTGCCCTCCTGCTGGTAAAATTCCCCGGCATGGTTGGTCCCGGTGACGTGGGTGACGCCGGTTTCATCCCAGTGGATGGTCTGCACTTTGCGGTCGAGGAAAATGCCGCCGCCCCGCTCGAGGATTTTGTTGGCCGCCGTCTCCCACATCTGGCCGGGGCCGAGGCGGGGATAGAAGAATTTCTGGATCGGGGGTTTCATTTCCTGCACGACGCGGTCGGCGTCGATTTCGTCGCCGGAAATGCCGCAGATTTTCTCGGGGAAAAATTTGTAGAACCTCTCGTACAGGCGTTTGCCGTAACGATTGGTGGCCCAATGCGCGAATGAGGTCTCGGGCTTGATGGGTCTGATGCGGGCCTTCATGTAACTCAGGCTGACTTTGAGTCCCTCGACCATGCCCAGTTTTTTGACGACGTTTGCGCGCTCGATCGGCAAATCGTAGAAGTTGCCTTCGTAATAAAGGCGGGCGTGGCAGGGGACCTCGACGAAATCGTCGGGCATGATCTGGCGCCAGACTTCGTTAATCTCCTTCGATTTGCTGAAGAAGTGGTGGCCGCCGGGATCGATGCGATAGGTCTCGGCCTGGACGGTGCGGGCCAGTCCGCCGACATAGGATGAATCGGCCTCCCAAATGATGACGTCGCGCCGACCGGCCTGAATCAATTGCCACGCCGCCGTCAGTCCGGCGGGACCGGCACCCATGATGACAACTGGTTTGGCGGAAGGCATAAAATCGAGAGCGTAGTGTTCCGGCTTGGAGGGCAATCGTCAAACTTAACCGTTTAGCCGCCATTCATGCTGAGGCGAAGAAATTAGGCAGGAGCTTGCATCGGGGAATCCTGCCCTCGTGCAGTTCCACCTCCACCACGTCGAAGCGGTAGGGGATGTCGTCGCGGTCGAGGAGGTCGAGATAGTCCTGGGCGGTGGAATTGAGCGCCGCCTCCTTGCGCGCATCGACGGCCTCGGCGGGCGGAACGACGTCGACGGCGCTCCGCGTTTTGACTTCGACGAAGACGAGGTCATCGCCATGACGGCAAACGAGGTCGATTTCGCCGCGGGTCGTTTTGAAATTGCGGGTCAATATCTTGTAGCCTTGGCGGCGCAGGAAGGCCGCCGCGACGCGCTCACCATAATTCCCGATCTCCTCGGTTGTCGGCAGCGACGGCGTAGGAGCGCTCTCGTATCGGCTTAAACGTTCGGCGATGAATTGGGCAAGGGCCGTGAAGGGTAAGGGCACGCGCGTGTTCCGGGGTTCCGTAGCCCTTATGATTCTCCAATCCGTAGGCGGGGTAAAGCGCGGCGAGCTCGGCCATGGCGCGATCGCGCGCGACCTTGGCGATGACCGATGCGGCGGCGATGGAGGGGCAGCGGGCGTCGCCATCGACGACGGTGATTTCCAGGCAGGGGAGGCCGGCCTTCTGGTTGCCGTCGATGAGGCAGGCGTGGGGTTGGACGGGCACGCCCGCGTGGCGGAGGCCCTCGACGGCGCGGCGCATGGCGAGGAGGCTGGCGCGGAGGATATTGTGGGTGTCGATTTCTTCAGTCGAGGCGATGCCGAGGGCCCAGTGGACTTCGGCGTGGTGGCAGAGGAAATGGTTGAGTTCCTCGCGGTACTCGACGAGGAGGAGCTTCGAGTCGTTGAGATGCCGGTGCTTGAGGCCGTCGGGCAGGATGACCGCCGCGGCATAGACCGGCCCGGCCCAGCAGCCGCGGCCGACTTCATCGACTCCGGCGATGAGGGTCAGGCCTTCGGGGCGCAACTTGCGCTCGAATGTCCAGCGAAGGGAGTAGCGGCGTTTGCGCGGAGGCATATTTCCGAATTTTTGACGGAATTAACGGAATTAACGGAATTTTTCCAAATTTATGGAATACCTAATCTGCCATGAAAGAATAAATTTCTCTGCCAGGATCGAAGTAGAAAATCGCAAGGCATAGCGCACCTATAACTAGTGAGGTGATAAAGCAGATGGCTGAAGATTTATCACGCCACCCAAAAAACCATATTGCCAGCGGAACAGGACAAATAAAACAACTACCGAGAGCCGCAAACAAATACAGAACGCCAGCGATATAGGCTTCCGAGCCGTGTAACCCTGTGCCCATATCTGGAAGATAATGCCTGAAATTAAACGCTCCGAGCATAAGCAGTGGGCAGAAGGCCCAAGTCAAACCGACACAATATTTCTTCATGAAATTCTCGGGTAATCCGACGATCAGTTTCTAATCGCGATAGACTCCCAAAAAATTCCGTTAATTCCGTTAATTCCGTTAATTCCGTCAAAATTCGGCGAGTGTCGCTGTGAACCTACGGATGAAAGGTGGTGCCGATGGCTTCGCCGGCGCTGATGGCGGTGAGGATGTTTTTTTGGCGGCCGTTGGCGATTTGCATGGGGATGCCGGCGGCGTTGACGAGCTTGGCGGCTTTGAACTTGGAGATCATGCCGCCGACGGAGGTCTGGCTCTGCGTGCCGCCGGCGAGTTTCTGGATGCGCGCGGTGATGCCGTGCACGTCGCGGATGAGGCGGCCGGTGCCGTCGGAATTGGTGGCGAGGCCGCGGATGTTGGAGAGGATGATGAGCCGCTCGGCGCGGGCGAGGACGGCGACGTGGGCGGACATCTGGTCGTTGTCGCCGAAGCGCGCGCCGATGAGTTCGTCGTAGGAGACGACGTCGTTTTCGTTGAAGATGGGGACGACGCTTTCGTGGGTGAGCAGGTGCTCGACGCTGCGCTGGATGTTGCGGTAGAGCGAGCGGCTGTCGAGTTCGAGGTAGGTGAGGAGGACTTGCGCGACGCGGAATCCGGCGCGGCCGAAGGCCTCGGAGTAGAGGCGCATGAGCTGGGGCTGGCCGAGCGCGGCGCAGGCTTGGAGTTGCGCCATGACGGTGGGGCGTTGAGTGAGGCCGAGGAGCGCCATGCCGCAACCGACGGCGCCGGAGCTGACGACGAGAACCTGGTGTCCGCGATGACGCAGTTCGGCCATCTGGGCGGTGAGCTGGTCGATTTGGGCGAGGTCGACCTGGCCGCGGGGGGTGCTGAGGATGCCGGTGCCGAGCTTGATTACCCAACGCTTCGGGACGGGGCCGGGTTTGGATTTACTCATTTGCTCATGCGCGGATGGTGTTTTCTTTTTTTAACAGGAAAATATGGAGAAGTGAAATCATGAAAAAGGCAAAAGATAATTAGACAGGAGGGACATGAAGTACAGGAGGAGGAAGGGATTAATTCCTGCCCCAGATTTTCCTCCTGTTAAAAAATCACGCTTTTAACAGAACGACGGTGTTCACGGGAAGTAACGGCGGACGCGGCGGTAGAGCTTGAAGAGTTTCCAGCCGCGGCCGCCCCAGCGGACGAGGTGGCCGGTGACGCCCGCCGGTTCCTCGTGTTTGAGGCTTTGCCGCTGGCGGGGCGCAGGCTTGGCGGGTTTGCCACGGCTCAGACCGATGAGAGCGGTGGCAATCTTAAGCGCGGCAGGCGCGGCGACGAATATCCAGGGGTTCTGCCGGACAAAGCCGAAGCCGCGCAGTCCGTACTCGGCGTAGTGGATGGGCTTTTCGAGATTGCGATAGGCTTCGCCGAGTTCGCCGCGCTGGCGGGCGATGTCGGCGACGAGGTGACGCCGTTTTTCGTCGAACGACTCGTATTCGTCGCTCATGGTTTGGCCTCGTCTTTTTTGATCGCGGCAGCCTGGCGCAGGCCCTCCACATCGCGGCGCAATTCAGCGAGGGTTTGCGCGAGGAACTTGGGACGGTTGAGGATCATCCGGTAGGCGATGATGAACAGCACGACGCCGACGATAAAATAAATCCCAAAAATTCCCGCGAGAACCCCGAGGCGGTAGGAGGTATCCCAGAAAATGGCCAGCAGGAGAAACGTCGCCCAAAAGAATGCCGTGAAAAAGCAGAGCAAGCTAAACAGCCCCGCCACGAGCAACTTCATCAGCCGGATTCCCTCGTCCTCCAGCTCGGAGGTGACGAGGTCAAGCCGGGTATAGAGGATGGCGACCAGGACGCTCCAGAAAGAGCGCAAGGACGCAAACAGGCCCGTGCTTGCGCCGGGGCCGGTGCCTTCGGGGGCTGGCATGAAGTTATTTTTCGCCGGGATTAATCGTCACCACGGCGCATGAACGCGCTGGCCGAGAAAACCACGCCGAGAAGAAAGCCGATTCCGGCGGCGACGCCGACCGCGTTCCAGGGATTATCGCGGACATAGCCGTCGGTGACGGTGAAGGCTTCTTGGCCTTTGCTCTTCATATTGTCCTGCACGACGTTCAGCTTTTCCTGGGCGACCTTCAGGCTGTCCTGAACTTTCACCCGGGCTTCGGCTGCCTTTTCGCCGACGACTGACGCCGTGGCTTTCAGGAGCTCCTGGACGTCTTTGGAGAGGACCTTGACGTCTTCAACGAGTTTATCGCGGCTGGCCCATGTTTCTGAATTGGAATTGTTAGACATAAATAGTTTCCCTTTAGAGTCACTTAAGCCCAGCGAGAGCCGAAAGCAAGTATTGATTGGCTTTAAGAAAAACACCGGGGAAATGCAGTCTCACGCAACGACCGCAAAGTTTCGGGAAGGTTTCTTCGTGGCGAACGTTGCGCCGTCGCGTGAAACCCGTCTTACCTCTCGTCCCAAGGGCAATGCTACTTATTGGCACCCGTGGAACCGGCATCGGGTGCGGGTGTGGTGGGATTTGGCGCGGGAGCGGAATTAGTGAGGGTAGCGGACTCGAGGACGGGCGTAGGACTTATGGGCTGACTGGCTTCCGGATTCGCGCCGTTATCCGGCGTGGAATCGGGCTTGGTCTCGTCCGGCTTCTCTTGGGTTTTGTCGGTTTGCTTGGGACCGAGCACGACGAAGAGTTCGTCGAGCTGGTTGAGGTCGGCGGTCGGTTCGATGAGGGCCTGGCGATAAAGGCCGAAGGTCGGGTAGTCATTGACGATCGGGGGGACCTCCACAACGGTGCCGAGGCGCAGGCCGGGAGGGAAGTAGGGGCCCAGGCCGCTGGTGACGATGAACTGGCCCGGTGCGACGGTCGATTCTTTCGGCAGGTAATCGAGCACGACGCGCGGCTTGCCTTCCTCGAAGTTGCCCTGGCCCTTGACGATGCCGTGGTCCTTGGTGCCCTCGACGTAGGCGGAGATGCTGCAATTCGGGCTGAGCATGAGAATCACGTCGGTCGTGTCGCGCGAAACGTTGCCGGTTTTTCCGACCACGCCGCGCGGGGAGACAACGGGCTGGTCCTTGGCCAAGTCGGGGTCGTTTTGCCAGCCGACGTTGACCTGGACGGTGTCCCACCAACTGTTGGGCTCGCGGCTGATGACGCGACAGGCGCGCAGGCGAAAGGCGGAGGCGTCGCGGAAGCCGAGCATTTCTTTCAAGCGGGCATTTTCCACCGTCTTGTCGGTGAGGATTTGGTTCTGCACAGTCAGCTCGGCGACTTGCTGCTGGAGTTTCGTGACTTCGGCCTGCGCCTGGTCGAGCGTCTTGAGCTTGGTGTCGACGCGGCCGAAGAACATGACCGGCTTGTCGGCGGTATTCAGGATGGGACTGAGCACCTCCATGGCGTCCTTGCGCATCGCCTGGGTGATTTGATCCGGCAGGAGGAAGCAGAAGAGAACGAGGGCCGAGCCGACCAGCAGGACTACGATAAAGGACGTGCTTTTGTTCACCGTGGGTAGGTTATCTCAGAAACCCGGCGCGTTTCGCAAGCAGGATGCCGGACAATGCGCGGATTAAAGCCGCCGCTCGGATTCAGCCGCCCGTTTCATGTACTCGAATTCCTGGAGCACCTTGCCGGTGCCTTCGGCCACGGCGCTGAGGGGATCTTCCGCGACGTGGACGGGCAGGCCGGTTTCCTCGGCGAGCATTTTATCGAGACCGCGCAGGAGCGCGCCGCCGCCGGCGAGGACGATGCCGCGCTCGACGAGATCGGCGGAGAGTTCCGGCGGGCAGCGCTCGAGCGTGATGCGGATCGACTCGACGATGACCTGCACCGGCTCGGCCATGGCTTCGCGGACTTCCTGCGAGGTGATCGTCAGCGTCTTCGGCAAGCCGGCGACGAGATCGCGGCCCTTCACTTCCATCGTCGATTCTTTTTCGACGGCGTAGGCCGAGCCGATTTTGATCTTGATGTCCTCGGCGGTGCGTTCGCCGATCATGAGGTTGTAGGCGCGGCGCATGTAATTGATGATGCTCTCGTCGAGTTCGTCGCCCGCGACGCGGACGCTGCGGCAAAACACGATGCCGCCGAGGGAGATGATGGCGACTTCCGTCGTGCCACCGCCGATATCGACGATCATGTTGCCGGCGGCTTCCTGCACGGGCAGGCCAACGCCGATGGCCGCGGCCATCGGTTCTTCCATGAGATAGACGTCGCGCGCGCCGGCGTTGATGGCGGAATCTTTGACCGCGCGCTTTTCGACTTCGGTGATGCCGGTCGGCACGGCGATGACGATGCGGGGGCGGCGTTGGAATCCGCGCTTGTTGCTGACTTTGTGGATGAAGGCCTTGAGCATCGCCTCGGTGATTTCGAAATCGGCGATAACGCCATCTTTCAGCGGGCGCACCGCGATGATGTCGCCGGGGGTGCGGCCGAGCATGCGCTTGGCTTCGTCGCCAACGGCGAGGACGCGCTTGGAGCCGGCTTTGATGGCGACAACGGAGGGTTCGCGCAGAACGATGCCGCGATCACGGACGTAAACGAGGGTGTTGGCGGTGCCGAGATCAATGCCAATGTCGTTGGAGAAAAGGCCTGAGAAAAGGTTCATTTATAGAAGCAGTGGGAAAAGAATTGTAAGGTTGTGGGAGAGATCGAAATAGGCTGGCGGTATCTTACAAGGATGTCACGCAAAGACCATCGATTTGGAAGAGTCGCGCTGCACCTCTTGTGTAGAGGCACTGGCGGCGAGCGTCAAGGGTGTTCGCCCTGCGGGCGATTGGCCTGCGATTCGGGCTTAAATTTGCGGTCCCGGCAGGAACTTGGGAACGCCACTTGCCCTCTCTTGACTCTGCCCCCTACATTACGGCATGGACGATTGCCCCGAATCGGCGCGCCTGGCGGAAGACGGCGCGCGTACCAGGAACTGGAAGCGCTGGGGCCCGTATCTGCCCGCCCGGCAATGGGGCACCGTCCGCGAGGATTATTCCGCCGGCGGCGATTGCTGGAATTATTTCCCTCACGATCACGCCCGCAGTCGCACTTACCGTTGGGGTGAGGATGGGCTGCTCGGCTTCACCGACCGCGAATGCCGCCTCTGTTTCGCGCCTGCGCTTTGGAATGGCGTCGATCCGATTCTCAAGGAGCGGCTGTTTGGCTTGACCAACTCGGAGGGTAATCACGGCGAGGACGTCAAGGAGGCCTACTTCTATCTCGACGGCCTGCCGACGCACTCGTACCAGCGCGCGCTTTATAAATATCCGCAGCGCGCGTTTCCCTATGAGGACTTGATCGAGACGAATCGCCGGCGATCGAAAGACGAGCGCGAATATGAGATCACCGACACCCACGCCTTCGACGAGAACCGTTATTTCGATGTGGAGATCGAATATGCCAAGGCGGGGCCCGATGACATCCTGATCCAGATCACCTCGACGAATCGCGGGCCCGATCCGGCGCTGCTTCACTTGCTCCCGACCATCTGGTTTCGCAACACGTGGTCGTGGGGGCCGGTGCCGGAGGACACGCCGATCCGGCCTGAGATCCGCCATTGCGGCGATACCAAAATGGAGGCCGACCACGCCACGCTGGGGAATTTCTTTTACCTGCTCGACTCCGCGAACCAGCGCGACATGCGCGGCCTGCTCTTTACCGAGAATGAGTCGAACCTGAAGCGGCTTTTCGGCACGCAAAACCCCCGACCTTTCGTGAAGGATGGCTTTCACGAGGCGGTGATTCGTGGCCGTGGTGACGCGGTGAATCCGGCGTTGTACGGAACCAAGATGGCGCCGCATTACGCGGCGACGATTGCGCCCGGCGCGAGCTGGTGCGTACGCGTGCGGCTGGTGATCCGCGACCAAGCGCCGGACGAGGGCGCGGCTTTCGGCGACGATTTCTCCAATGTCCTCAATCGCCGGCGGCAGGAGGCGGACCGCTTTTACCAACTGCATTTCCATTACCCGCCGGAGAGCGAGGAATTCCGCATCATGCGCCAGGCCCAGGCCGGGCTGCTTTGGTCGAAGCAATTTTATCACTACGAAGTCGCGCGCTGGCTGAAGGGCGACCCGACCCAGCCGCCTCCGCCCAAGGACCGCGAGCTGCATGGCCGCAACTGGGACTGGCCGCACATTTTCAACCGCGACGTGCTGGCGATGCCGGACACGTGGGAGTATCCGTGGTACGCCGCGTGGGACCTCGCCTTCCACACGGTCGAGCTCTGCCGCACCGATCCGGCCTTCGCGAAGCATCAGCTCATCCTGCTTTTGCGCGAATGGTACATGCACCCGAACGGCGCGCTGCCCGCCTACGAATTCGCCTTCTCGGACGTGAATCCGCCCGTGCACGCCTGGGCCGTCTGGCGCGTCTACAAAATCACCGGCGAGCGCGGCCACCGCGATCTCTACTTTCTCGAAAGCGCTTTTCAGAAGCTGCTGATGAACTTTACCTGGTGGGTCAACCGCAAGGATTCATCCGGTCGCAATCTTTTTTCCGGGGGCTTCCTCGGCCTCGATAACATCGGCGTCTTCGACCGCTCCAAGCCGCTGGGCGACGGCGCCACGCTCGAGCAGGCCGACGGCACGGCGTGGATGGCGGCTTACTGCCTGATCATGCTGAATATCGCCGCCGAGCTGGCGCAGACCGATCCGGTTTATGAAGACGTTTGCTCCAAATTCTTCGAGCACTTCGTCGGCATCACGAATGCGATCAATACTTTTTGCGGCACCGGCCTCTGGGATGAAGAAGACGGCTTTTATTACGACCGGATTTCCCGGAGCAACGGCGAATCGATTCCGCTCAAGGTCCGTTCCATTGTCGGCCTGCTGCCGTTGATCGCCGTGTCGGTGGCTGAGAGCAGCACCGTGGGCCGGCTGCCCTCGTTCCAGAAACGCTACCTCTGGTTCCTGCGCAATCATCCCGAACTCGCCTCGCACGTCTCGGAAATGCACGATCCCGCTCTGCCCGGCAAGCCGAAGCGGATGCTGGCGATTCCGTCGCGCGAGCGGCTCGTCCGCATGTTGGGCTACATGCTCGACGAAAACGAATTTCTCTCGCCGCACGGCATTCGCTCCGTTTCGCGTTATCACAAGGATCACCCCTACGTGCTGCATTGGGAGTGTGAAAGCGCGCAGGTGGATTACAACCCGGGCGACAGCCGCACCGGCCTGTTCGGCGGCAACTCGAATTGGCGCGGGCCGATCTGGATGCCGATCAATTACCTGATCGTCGAGGCGCTGGAGCGTTACCACCATTTCTACTGCGACACGCTGAAGGTCGAGTGCCCGACCGGCTCCGGCAACATGATGACGCTCGACAAGGTCGCCGCCGAGATCGAACGGCGTCTCGCCTCCATCTTCCTTCCCGGCCCCGACGGCACGCGCCCCTACGCCGCCTCGCTGGGCCGCTATGCCAACGATCCGCTCTGGCGCAACCATCTCCTCTTCAACGAATATTTCCACGGCGACAACGGTCGCGGCCTCGGCGCGAATCACCAAACGGGTTGGACGGCGTTGATTGCGGATTGTCTGCGGGGGATGGCGCCGCCGAAATAGGTTTCGCGTGTATCAGCGCGCCCGCCCTGACTCCAACTCATTCGCCAGCGGGTCGGCGTGGTAAATTTTGCGGAGGGCTTCGATGATGGCCGAACTCGACACGGCGACGGAGCGATTTTGCGCGCGATCGTAGGCGTAGCGGCCCGAGAGGGACGGCTCGTTGCCGTCGAAGATGATGCCGATGAATTCGCCCTGCCGATCCACGACGGGGCTGCCGGAATTGCCGCCGAGGATGTCTGCTGTGGTGGCAAAATTAAACGAGGTGGCGAGGTTGAGCTTTGATTTTTGTTCAACCCACGCGCGCGGCAGATTGAAAGGCGCTTCGTTGCCGTAATGCGCGGATCGCTCGTAAAGCCCGGCGAAGTCGGTGATCGACTTGGCGTAGGTGTTGTCGCGCATATACCCGTCGACCGTCCCGAACGCCAGCCGCAGCGTCCCGGTCGCATCGGGATACGCCGGGGCCTGATTTGCCGCCACGCGCGCCTGGTAAATTTCCGCATAAGCGCGGCGTTTCGTTTCGTCGTCCGTGTCGTCGATCTTCCGGGCCGCTCGCGCCGCGGGGTCCATCAGCGCGGCAAATTCCAGCAGCGGATCGGATGCCCCCTGCATCGCCTTTTCCCCGCCCGCATAGATGTTCTTCCGCGCCGCGATGTCTTCAAGCTTTGTGCCGCGCACCAACTCTTCCGCCCGCGCCTGTGGTGATTTTCCCGCCAATAACTGCTTTACCAGCGCATCATTCGCCCCGAAATCCTTCACCAAGGTATTCAGGCCGTCGGCGAGGAAGAAAATTTCCAGGTCGGGATAAAAGGGCCGTCCCGAAAATAGCCGGAATTCCAGCGAGGGCAGGCTGCTCTCCCGGTACGCTGGCAAGCGCTCCCCGTTAGGCTTCGCCCGTTCCGCTGCGGCCCGGACCATCGTGCGCGCCATGTTGAACACGTCGCTGCGCGAAGCGAACCGCTCGTAGTCCTGGTAAACCCTGAAATTCTCCCGGTCTGCCTGCACCGCTTCGGCCACGTGCGCGTAGGCATCGAGCGCCTCCTTCTGGCCGGGTTGCCCGGCAAGCCATTCGCAAAAATGTTTTTCCTCCGCGGCCTTCGCCTGCAAGAGGCCAGGATCGCGCAGGCCGTTGAGAAAGCCGTGAAATGCCTTGCGCGTATTCGCCACGGCGGCAAACGCCTCGCCCGCTTCGCGTGAATGCTCCGCGCTCGTTGCGCGGAATTTCTTCAGCGCCGCCTCGATCCGATCCAGCTCGGCGACCTGGAGGGGCAGGCGTACCTCCCGCTGGTAATCGACCTCGTCCATCGTCACCAGCCGTTGCGACGAACCCGGATGACCCGCGACGAAAACGAGCTGGTTCGGCGACGGCCCGGCTGTATTCCATTTCAGAAAATCGGGCGTGCTGAGCGGTTGGCCGTGGTCGTAAATGCGGAAGAGGCAGATATCGAGATCGTAGCGGGGAAACTCAAAATTATCGGGATCGCCGCCGAATGACGCCGCCTGCCAATCGGGCGAAAAGACCAGCCGCACGTCGGGATATTTTTTGTATTGGTAGAGATCGTAACGCGCGCCGCCAAACAGCGTGACCACCTCGCTGGTCAGTCCGGTCCGATCAAACGACTCCTTTTCAATCGCTGCCTCCACCGCTTTGTGCGCGGCCTCGGCCTCCGCCGCCGTCGCGCCCGGCTTAACCGCTGCCAGCACCCGCGCGGTGACGTTCTCTGTGTGCTGGAGCACCTGCATTTCCAGCCCGCGGCAGGGCAACTCGTCGGCGCGGGTCGGCGCGTAAAAGCCGTCCTCCTCGTAATTGTGCCGGCTCGTGCTCAGCGTATGCAGCTGCCCTTCGCCAACATGACGGTTCGTGATCACCAGCCCATCCTCCGACACGAACGAGCCGGATGCGCCGCCGATGCGAATCGCCGCGCCGCGCAAATGGTCGAGCCAGGCGGAGTCCGGCGCGAAATGATATTTGGCCTCAATCGCCGCCGTCGGCGGGTCGGTGAAAAGCCAGTAGCCTTCGTCGGCGCGGAGGGCATGGCAAAAACTACTCGAAAATAAAAGAAAGCAGAGCGTTCCAAGCCTCCCTCGTTCCCAAACTCCATTTGGGAACGCACTTGTCCTCACTATTCTATTGCCTGTCTTGGGGCTTGCATGATAGGTGCGACTGCAAGCAATGGAATTGCCCCGACAATCCCGTTCCCAAATGGAGTTTGGGAACGAGGAGAAGATAACCGCTCGCGCATTCATGAAGCCGTCCAGAATGAGCGGGGAGCGCGCCGACGTCAAATGTTGGCCGGCATTCTTCAATCATCAAAGTGACAAAGAATAGCTTCCCTGATCGCCTGAACAAGTTCAGAAAGGGTCTTGGCTTGAGTGGTTATTCCACCCATTCCAAGCGGTGCATTCCAAGAGGCCACTAAAAATTCTCCATCCTGAGAGACTTCGAATTCAAGGACAGTGTTGGACATGCTTTGACTATAGTGGGAGTCCCTACCGAAAACAAATATGGCTAAAAAAGGGCCATCATGTGCCGCTCTCCGTAGCCGCTACTCAATCTCCCGCGGAAGCGCCATCCGCGAGCCGAGGTCCGCCGGCTCAGAGCGGACATCCTGCAGCACCTTGTCGTAATAGAGCCCGATCACGAAGCCGTAGTATTTTCCCTGTGGCTTGCCGTCGGGGCCGGGCGTACCGGGGATGGGAATGACGTAATCGACGCCAAAAGCCTCGCTCGTTTTGCCGCCCCAGAAAAGGAACGTGTCGTCAAACGACCCCTTCCGTTGACCCAGATCGGGCACGAGACTGCCGTCCGGCATCTGCTGATAAAAGATCACGTAAGGCTGCAGCTTTTTCTGGTCGAAACCCTGCATCTGCGGGTCCTTGCGCTTCAGCACCGCGCGGACATGAAATTGTGCGTCTCCGTCCCGCGTCTCCATCGGCGTCTTCTCGACCGTATCGACATACAGCACGCGCGTCAGCGTCGAGTCCTCCTTCAGCGGATCGGCCTCGCGCCCCGAATCGAGCAGCAGCACGTGGTCCCGCGCGGAGGCATAGATCGTCTCGATCGGCCCCAGGTCGACCAGCCGCTGCCAGTAGATCTTCGACCGCACCGAGTCGTTCACCAAATTATAGGTCTCCGCCAGGCTTTCCAACGTCGCCGGATCGCGCGGGTCGATATCCTCGGCCTTGATCAACAGGTCCAGCGCCGAGGGATAATCATTCTGCTTGAGAAAAACCTGCGCTTCCTCGACCAGATTATTGATCTGCGTCCGCTCGTCCGTCGCGCTCGGCACATGCAGCAGCCCGGTATTACTCGTCACGGCGAGGCTCGGCAGGCGCGTCATGCCGCCCGTGTTGGCGATACTTCCGCCCGACGGCGTGGCAACCACGGGGTTCGGATTACCCGGCGCGTTGCCGTGGGCCAGCGGCAGCTTCACATTGACCGTCACGACCATGGCCCGCAACCAGAAGACCGAAATCAGCATCACCACCTGCAGGACGATGACCGCCACGACCAGGTAAACCGCGACGGAGTAGGTCTTTGGCCGCAATCGCTTCCGGTGCTGCATGGTCCGATGCTGGTATTGGGGTGGGGGGAGTTGGGTCACGTTGGAGCGGGGAGTTGCGCCGCAAGGGCATAACACTCAAGAGCATGGCCCAACTGCACGGGCGAGGCAAGCAGGCTGTAGTAGCCGCGCTCGCGAGAGCGTGGTTGAGGAAATCAGGGTCAGGACAGAGTCTGACCCTCCAGAAGGTGCATTTGACAGCGCGGCCACTCGCGTTATTTTCAGACGTTAACGCCTATAAGTCCAAAGTCGCCGCACGTCATCCATCTCTCACGCGATTCTCGCCTATCGCGGCGCAGCCCTAAATGAACACCAATACCATCGACCTGAACCATCGTCATTTCACCTCGCCCGGCCAGGGCTTCTGGCCCGACGCCACCCCCGAACAGTGGAACAACTGGCGGTGGCAGATGCAGCACAGCATCAAATCGCTCGGGGACCTCCAGGGAAAGATCGAGCTCAGCGGCGAAGAGCACGCGGGCGTCCTCCTGGCCAACACCAAGCTGGCCATGGGCATCACGCCCTACTTCTTCAACCTGATCGATCCGTTCGATCCCGATTGCCCGATTCGCCGACAAGTCATCCCGCGCATCGAGGAAATGACCTACACCCCCAGCGACCTGGCCGACCCCTGCGGAGAAGACCACGACATGCCTGTGCCCGGCCTTGTCCATCGCTACCCGGATCGCGTCCTGTTTCTCGTCACCGACCGGTGCGCCTCGTACTGCCGCTACTGCACGCGCAGCCGCGTCGTCAGCGGCGTAGGCGAGCAGGAACTCGAACTCGATTTCGATCGCGCCATCGAGTACCTGCAACAGCATACCGAAGTCCGCGACGTGCTCCTCTCCGGCGGCGACGCGCTGCTTCTTTCCGATGCCAAGCTCAAGAATCTTCTCAGCCGCCTGCGCGCGATCGAGCACATCGAGTTTCTTCGCATCGGCAGCCGCGTCCCGATCTTCCTGCCGCAGCGCATCACGCCGGAACTCTGCGCGATGCTGAAAGAATTCCACCCGCTCTGGATGAGCGTGCACGTCAATCACCCCAAGGAACTCACGGTCGAGGTCCGCGACGCCCTCGGCCGCCTCGCCGATGCGGGCATTCCGCTGGGCAACCAGTCCGTCCTGCTCAAAGGCGTCAACGACGATGCCGACGTGATGAAAATCCTCGTGCAAAAACTGCTGCGCGCCCGCGTCCGGCCTTATTATCTCTACCAATGCGATCTCATTCAGGGCTCCTCGCACCTGCGTACGTCGGTGAGCAAGGGCATCGAAATCATCGACAGCCTGCGCGGCCACACCAGCGGCTACGCCATTCCGCAATACGTCATCGACGGCCCCGGCGGCGGCGGCAAAATCCCGATCAACCCGAACTACGTTGTGGCGCGGACGCCGGACAGCATCGTTCTGCGCAACTACAAGGGCGACATCTACGAGTATCCCGAAGCAGCCTCTGCCGACGGCGCTACGCCGGAGCCGACGCCGATCTATCGGCACCTCGAATTCCTCGATCCCATCGAAGAGCGCGAGGAAATCACCAGCCGCTCCTGGCGTCCCGGCCGGCGGGATTAGGACGCGCTTTGCTTACTTATCCGCGTGATAAGGCTGGTGCGACTGGTAGAGCGCCAGGCGGGCTTGGCCGTCCGACGCGTCCGATGGGCTCAGGCTCAGCGATTCCAGGTACTTGGTTTCCCACTTGATCGCGTTGTCGTAGTCGCCGATCTCCGCGTAAGCCGCCGCAAGCGTGTCCACGTCGGCGGCTTCCTGGTAGTGGGTCATCTCGCACGCCTGGAGCGCATACTGCACCGCCTTTTTCCCATCGCGCGCGTGAGCGTCGGGGCAGGTCGCCAGCAGCCAGGCGAGATTATTCAGCACCATCGCATCCTTCGGATTAAGGCTGCTGGCTTCGCTCAAATCGGTGATCGCCTGGGTGTAATGGCCTGCGTCGTAAGCCGGGGTCGCCAGCAGCGCGATATATTGCCCGACTGGCTTTTCGTAAACCGGCAGCAGCAACCAGCAACCTAATGCGGCCACCACGACCACAATCAGCGCGAACGCCCCGAAGCCGAGGATCTTCAAAACCGCCCCCGATGCATCTGTGCCAGTCGTGTTCATTGTTCGCTAGGTTAGCCTTCTCTTCGATTCCAGCACATTCCCGTTCAACTTGGTAGCCTGCCTTTACCCTGCCAGCAAGCGACTTGCTTAGGTGCGTGATAAGACCGTGCCATATGCACCATTTCATTATCAACTTGCTCGCTTGCCTTTCCCACCCAAGGAAGCTTTAGTAACTGTCATATCTATGAAGCGCGAATTCTCTCCTGCCTACCTGGCTCTCTCCTTGGTCTTCGGTTGCGTCATTTTCCGGTTGCTTAGCAGCGAATTCCCGAGCTTCATACCCAACATCTCCCCACTCATGGCCGTCGCCTTTGTCGGCGCCATGTATCTCCCCCGCCGCTGGGGCTGGCTCGTGGGCCCGGCCACCCTCCTGCTCACCGATATCGCCTTCACCCGGCTTAACGCCCAAGCCGGGATGGCGATGTTTTCGTCATGGACCCTCATTTCGCTGGTTGTCTACTCGGTCGCTGGCGCGGTCGGCATTTTTCTGGCCCGGAATAAATCGCTGGTCAAGGTCATCAGCGGCAGCCTGACGCTCTCGGGTCTCTTTTACGTCGTGGCCAACACCTTCGCGTGGGCGGGTGGCGCGGCGACGGGGGCGACTTCCGGTTATGCGATGACGTTCCCGGGCTGGGTGCAGGCCAACACGACGGGGCTCGCCGGTTGGGAGCCGACCTGGCACTTCCTGCGCAACGGCATGGCGGGCGACCTTTTCTTTGCCTTCGTGCTTCTGCTCGCGCTCGACCGGGCGCTGGTTTTCGGTCGCACCTCGCTTAAAACTGCCCCGAGCGTGGCCTGATTGGGCAGGGATGCAGCCCCTGGCCCTCTCCACCTGCTGGAATTCGTACCGGCATCAGGACGGCTATGCGATGCTCAAGGAAATCCGGCAGCTCGGATTTCCCGTGGTGGAACTCAGCCACGCCATCCGTTTCTCGCTTTGGCCCGGCATCGTGAGGGCGTGGGAAGAGGATCTCATTCGCATCCAGACGCTGCATAATTTCTGCCCCGTCCCCACCAGCGTCTTCCGGCCCAACCCCAACGCCTACGAGTTTTCCGATCCGCGGCCCTCCATCCGCGCGGCCGCCGTCAAGGCGACGGAGGACACCATCCGCCACGCGGCCAAGTTTGGCGCGCGCGCAGTCATCTGCCATCTCGGCAGCGCCGGTCCCAAAGGCATCACCGACCAGCTCGAAAAAATCTCCGCCAAAGGGGGCTATCTCAACCGGCACTACTGCGATCTCAAGATCAAGGCGGTGCGGAAACGTAAGGAGACCTTCACGGTGATCTGGCCCCGCATCAAGGCCTGTCTCGATCCCCTCGTCGACCTGGCGGGCGAACTCAACATCCGTCTTGGCTTCGAAATCCGCCAGGAGTTCGAGGAGTTCCCGCACGAGGAGGAATTTCCCCTCGTGCTCAATTCCTACCCGCCGGAAGTCGTCGGTTACTGGCACGACTTTGGGCATTCGCAGTCCAAGGAGTTTCTCGGCTGGCATGACCACGCCGAAACCCTCGGCCTGCGCAAACCGCGCCTTTTTGGCGCCCACATTCACGATTGCCGCCGCCCTCACGAAGACCATCTGCCCCTCGGCCACGGCGAAATTGCATTCACCGCGCTCTTGCCCCTGATGCCGGAAAACGCTATCGGTGTATTGGAGCTGGCGCCCGGTACCCCGGAAGAGCAGGTGATCGCCAGCCGTCATTTATGGAATTCCTACGTCGCCGCATCGGCCTGATTTTACAGGCCCTCGTCTCGGCGCTGATCATCGCCTACCTGATCAGAATCGTCGACTGGCGCACGGTGTGGTCCAACGTTCAAACCATGGAGCCGGGGTGGATCGTGGCGGCTTTTTTCTGCTTCGCTCCCGTCCTCGTCATCGTCTCCTGGCGCTGGCGCATGCTCCTCGCCGTACACGGGGTTCATCTCCCTTTCCGGCGCATTTTTGAACTCACCATGATCGGCCAGTTCTTCAGCGCCATCGGCGTCGGCACCACCGGCGGCGATGTCATCAAGATATTCTACACCGCGCGCGCCGTCCCGCACCGCCGCGCCGCCGTGGCGTTTACCATCATCGTCGACCGCGTCATCGGCCTCATCGCGCTGCTTCTCTTCGGCGTGATTCTTTCCATTCCCAAACTCCCGCTGCTCCTTTCCCATCCCGAAACCCGCACGGCGACGGGTTCCTTTTATTTCTTCGCGGCAGGCGGCGCAGTGGCGTCATTGCTGGCCTGTATCGGGCCCTTCGTGATGAAAAGCCAGACCCTTCGCGCGCTCATCAAGAAGCTGCCTTTGGTTCGTCGCGGCGCTTCGCTCTTCATGGCCTACGAAGTCACGGCGCGAGCGTACAGGACCAACCTCCTCGCCGTCGTTGGCTCACTTCCTTCGCATGTTTGCGGTACGATGATGGGCTATTGCGTCATCCTAGCCATGGGCCTTCACCCCGATCTTCTCACCACCCTCGCCATCATTGCCATGGTCAATATGCTCATTGCCCTGCCCGTCAGCCTCAACGGGCTTGGCTTTCGCGAAGGACTTTACATCTGGTTTCTCGACCTGCTTCACATCGACAAGGAACATGCCCTGGCTTTTTCCCTGACCTGCTTTGTCCTGACTCTTCTTTGGAGTCTGGTCGGCGGTCCCTTCTACTTCCTTTACCGCCACGAGACCCACACCCCGCCGCCCAACGTCGCCGAAGTCGAACCCATTTTTTCCGAGCGATGAATCAGCGAGCACGTGACATTGTCGCCCAACTCCAACGCGCCGGACACACCGCTTACTTCGCCGGCGGCTGCGTGCGCGACGATCTCCTCGGCATCGAAGCCAAGGACTACGATGTCGCCACCAGCGCCCGGCCCGAGGAGGTCCAGCGCCTCTTTCCCCGCGTCACCAACCTCACCGGCAAATCGTTCGGTGTCCTGCGCGTCATGGTCGACGACGAATCGTTCGAAGTCGCCACCTTCCGCCAGGACGGCCTCTACAAGGATGGCCGCCATCCCGAAAGCGTCCGCTTTGCCACTGCCGAGGAAGACGCGCAGCGCCGCGACTTCACCATCAACGGCCTCTTCTTCGACCCCGTTACCGACCGCCTCATCGACTATGTCGGGGGCGAGGCCGATCTCCGCGCCAAAATCATCCGCGCCATCGGCACGCCCGCGGACCGCTTCGCCGAGGACCACCTTCGCCTCCTGCGCGCCATCCGTTTTGCCGCGCGATTCCTCTTCAAGATCGAGCCGACAACATGGGAGGCGATCCGCGCTGATGCGCACCTGATCCGCTCCGTTAGCGCCGAGCGCATCCGGGAAGAGCTCAACCGCATCTTCACCGTGAACAAGCCGGAGCGCGGCCTCGACCTTCTCGACCAAAGCGGACTGCTGGCGGAAGTCCTGCCCGACGTCGCGGCCATGCACGGCGTCGAGCAGCCGCCCCAGTACCATCCCGAAGGCGACGTCTACGAACACGTCCGCCTCATGCTCTCCAAAATCGAGGAGCCCAACCTCGACCTGGCCCTCGGCGTTCTCTTTCACGACGTCGGGAAAAAACCCACGGCGAAGGTCGACGAAAACGGGCGCATCCGCTTCAACGAACACGAAAGCGTCGGGGCCGTCATGGCCGAACAAATCATGACCGGCTTGCGCTACGACAACAAAAAAATCGAGACGGTGCGCGAACTCGTCCAGCACCACATGCAGTTCAAGGACGTGCCCAAAATGCGCCCCAGCACGCTCAAGCGCATGATGGCGCGCCCCACCTTCGAGCTGGAACTGGAACTCCACCGCATCGACTGCGCCAGCTCGCACGGCGACCTCAGCCACTACGACTACCTCAAGCACCAGCTCGAAGTCATGAGCGCCGAGCAGATCGATCCGCCCTCGCTTATTTCAGGCCACGACTTGAAGGCGATGGGCATCTTGCCCGGCAAGAACATGGGCCGCATCCTCGAAGCCGTGAAAATCGCGCAGTTGGAGGAAACCATTCAGACCCGCGACGAGGCTCTCCGCTTCGCCCGCCGGCTCGCCGGCACCAACACCGGCGAACTTCCGCCGCGGCCCGAACCTCCCTCGGATCGCCATTAGCAGCCGCGGCAACCGATCAACCCTCGATCGTGTTGATCTCGACCGGTTCGACCTGGACGCCATTCGCCTCGAACCACGTGACCGCTTTCTTGATCTCCTCGCGGTCGCCTTCCAGCTCCAGCGCGATGATGCCGACAGTGGGCGTCACGGAGGCGTTGCGGACATTGAAAATGACTTCGAATTTCTTGCTCATCTCCCAGATGAGCGGTTTGCGGCTGCTTTCGCCGTCGAAGGTTAACCAAAAGCGTTGCGTTTCGCGGGCCATAGGAATCTTGAGCTAAGCGGGCAAGGGCGCGCTTGTCGAGCCGGGAGGGATTATCCAAGCTCCAAGCCTGATCCGGATGCGCCTCGGTTTGTCGAAAGCTATTCAACAGGAAGACATGAAATCATGAAATACATGAGGAAGACATTTTCGATGCCTTTTGGGTAACCGCTGCCTTTTCATGTATTTCATGATTTCATGTCTTCCTGTTAAAAATGGATGGTCTCACCAGAGCAACTATATCTCCTCTCAATTTGCCTTATCGCCCAACCAGCATGTTCACGCACCAGCGGCTCCTCGTGCAGCTCCGCTCGGCGCAACGCGGGCAAATCATCCGCCGTTCCGATATTGCCGAGGACGACGCAGACGTTGCGGAGCAGACCGCGTCGCTTCACCCGCAGGATGGGACTTCGCGCAAAGCGTCGTTTGAATTCGGCTTGGGAAATTTCGAGGAGGGCGTGAAGCTCGTCGCGCCCGGAAACAGCATCGTCCTCCGGCTTCGCCAAAAAGCGCGCCTCCCGCGTCGTCTGCGCAAACCGGTTCCAGGGGCAGACATCGAGGCATTCGTCGCAGCCGTAAACGCGGTCACCGATGAGCGGCCGTAACTCCTCCGGAATTGAGCCCTTCAGTTCAATCGTCAGGTAGGCGATGCAACGCCGCGCGTCGAGCTGGTAGGGCGCAGTGATCGCCCCGGTCGGGCACGCCGTGATGCAGCGGGAGCAGGAGCCGCAGTGGTCGCGCGCCGGGGCGTCGGGCTCCAAGTCCAGGGTGGTGATGATCTCGCCGAGCATCAACCACGGCCCGAGCTTCGGGTTGATCAGCATCGTGCTCTTGCCCTGCCAACCGATTCCCGCGCGCTCCGCCAACGGCTTCTCCAGCACCGGCCCGGTGTCGACATAGACCTTCGTGGCCGCGCCCGACGACAATGAAATTTCCGCCGCGAGTGCCTCGAGTTTTTCGAGCAGGACGTGATGGTAATCCTCGCCGAGCGCGTAACGGGCGATGCGTCCGCGGCGCTTCGGCGACGGCTGCCAGTAATTCAGCCCGGCCACGATGATGCTCCGCGCGCCCACCTGCACCACGCGCGGATCGGTCCGCCGTTCCGGTTCGCGCGCGAGCCATTGCATCTCGCCTGCCTTGCCCTCGGCGGCCCATTGCCGGTAAAAATCGGCGTACCGCGCCGGATCGGCGCTGGTGATGCCACAGAGGTCGAAGCCCAATTCCGCGGCGCGAGATTTAATCCGGGCGACATCCATTACCTCTACAATAGTGCTCCTCGTGAAAAAGGCGACCAACGGATGGAGCGAGCTTCCCGACTTTGACGGAATTAGACTTTGTTAGAACCCCTTTTAACAGGAAGACATGAAATCATGAAATACATGAGGAAGGCATTTTCGAAGTTTCCTTTCCGACCGCCCCCTGCCTTTTTCATGTCTTCATGATTTCATGTTGAACAACGATGATTTAACCCAAGCAATGAAATCACAAAAAGCTGAGCCCTGTGCCGATCCCCCATATCCGCCCCCTGCCTTTCTCCTCAGCCCTCTTCAGCCCTCCGTGCGAAACCTTCGGGCGCTATTCATACGCCTCGCGCATCATCAGGATCGACTTGGCCACGTCCCCGGGTGCGTAGTTGTCCGTATCGACGCGATAATGCGCCAGCCCGTAATAGGCCCCGCGCCGCTCGAGCAGATCGCGGATGGTATCCTGCAGGTTGATGCCGGGCGTGTTCAAAAGCGGACGCTCCGCGATGCCGGACCGAACCCGCGCGGTCAACACCTCATAGGACGCCGACAGATAAAAGACGACGGTGTTGCTGATGAGCAGTTCGCGGGTGGTCTGCCACTGGAACGCGCCGCCGCCCAGCGAGAAAACGGCCGGCGGCTGCGGCAGGAGATATTCGATCAGCGCGCTTTCCACCTTGCGAAAATAGGCCTCGCCCTTCGCGATGAAAATCTCCCCGATCGGCATCTTCTCCCGCTCCTCGATCAGCGCGTCGACCTCGATGACGTTGCGTCCCAGCGCGTCGGCGACCAGCGGCGCCACGGTGCTTTTCCCGGAGCCCATCATGCCGACGAGGGATATGTGCTTGGCCATGCGTTAAGATGCTACATCCACAGCTTTTTTAAACAGGAAAACATGAAATCATGAAATACATGAAATACATGAAAAAACTCGAAAAAGCGTGGCGTCTCGCAAAGCCTCTTTGCTTTTTCATCCATAATCCCTCCTTCATGCCTTTTGCTTCCTTCATGCATTTCATGATTTCATGTCTTCCTGTTAAAACTCTCCTTTCTTCCCAACTGTGTAAATCTCGTTAAGCCCAGAACAAGAATTCTCCTGCCTTTCCTCCTGTCTAAATTCCGTCCTTCTGTTAATCTTCCACATCCATGCCGAACACCTTTGGCCATCTCTTTCGGATCACCACCTGGGGCGAATCCCACGGCGGCGGAGTCGGTGTGGTTGTCGACGGCTGTCCGCCGCGCATCGCGCTGACCGAGGCCGACGTGCAGGTCGATCTCGACCGCCGCCGCCCCGGGCAGAGCAAGATCGTCACGCCGCGCAAGGAAACCGACACCTGCCAGATTCTCTCCGGCACGTTCGAGGGCCAGACCATCGGCACGCCCATTTCCATCTGGGTGCGCAACGAGGACCAGCGCGCCGAGGCCTACAAGGAGATGGAAACGCTTTATCGCCCGTCCCACGCCGACTACACCTATCAGGCCAAATATGGCATTCGCAACTGGCAGGGCGGCGGCCGCGCCTCGGCGCGGGAGACGATCGGGCGCGTCGCGGCCGGCGCGGTGGCGAACAAGGTCTTTAAGCAATTCCTGCCCAAGCTCGAAATCGTCGCCTTTGTGTCGCAAGTGCATGAGATGATTGCCTCTGTTCCGCTCGAGAAAATCAGCTTCGGCGAAGTCGAAAGCAATATCGTCCGCTGGCCCGACAGCGCCGACGCCGAGCGGGTCATCGCGCTGATCGAAAAGGTGCGCTCCGAAGGCGACTCGGTTGGCGGCGTGGTGACTTGTCTTGTGCGCAACCCGCCGGTTGGCTTGGGCGAACCGGTTTTTGACAAACTCGAGGCCGATCTCGCCAAGGGCATGATGAGCTTGCCCGCGACCAAGGGCTTCGAGATCGGGTCCGGCTTCGCGGGCGCGCGGCTGCGGGGCTCGGAACACAACGACGCGTTCGTGCAGGAAGGCGACCGCGTCCGCACGGTCACGAACCGCAGCGGCGGGGTGCAGGGCGGCATTTCCAACGGCGAGGACATCGTTTTTCGCGTCGCCTTCAAGCCGACCGCGACCATCGCCCAGAAGCAGCAGACGGTTTCCGTTACCGGCGAGGCGGCGGAACTGAAGGCGCGCGGGCGTCACGATCCGTGCGTGCTGCCCCGCGCCGTGCCGATGGTCGAGGCGATGACGCGGTTGGTGCTGGTGGATCACTGGTTGCGGCAGCGGGCGATTGAAAGCTAAGGTCTGCGCTCCTCCATCCGACAAAAGGGAATAAAGTTGACAATATACACCCCTTGTTATACGTTGGTATTATGCGCCATAGTAACAGCCAGCAAATGGTCCTCTCCTTCATCGAACAGTATCAGGATGAGAACCAACGACCGCCTACGATCCGCGAGATCCAGGACCATTGCGGCTTCAAGAGTCCGCGCGCAGTTTCGTACATTTTGGAGAAGCTGGAAGCGGCGCGGTTGATCATACGTCGCGCCCACTCGCGCGGCGTCCAGCTGACCAAGGCGGTGGCGGGCACAGCGGTCCAGTTGCCCCTTTTCGCCTCCATTCCCGCCGGGTCACCGGATGAATTCGAGGCTGGTGAAGCCACCGAGACGCTCCGCTTTATCCCCACCACGCTCGGTATCTCCAACCCCGGCAAGGCCTTCGCGGTGCGCGTGCGTGGCGATAGCATGATCGACGCCGGTATTTTCTCCGGCGATATCGTTGTGCTGGAACACAAGGAAGCCAAACATGGCGATATCGTTGCTGCGCTGATTGATGGCGAAAATACGCTGAAGCGCCTGGTAAAGGACAACGGGCGTGTTTACCTCAAGGCCGAAAATATCGACTACCCGAATCTCGACCCGGTCGAGAAGCTCGACATTCAGGGCGTCGTGGTCAGTGTCCTGCGCACCTTCGCGGCGGCGGCTTGATCTGGAGGGTCGACGACAGGCGTGCCTGCCTGTCCTGACCCTGACTATTTCGCACAGAGGACCGAAGAGATGAAAGGCAGAGGGACGGCAGGATGATCTTTATGGAGGGTCATCGCTCTTGGGAATTACCCGAGAGCCACATTCGCTGCCGTCGCAGTTGGTAGCCGTCGCACTCCGTGCGACGGGCCACCTCGGAGGGTCAGCCTCCGGCCTGACCCTGAATCCTCCACCTCATCCAAAAAGCGTCTCAGGCGAAAAGGGATGCGGCTCGATGGAATGCAGGGCTTCCGCGCCATGCAGCCGCGCGCGGGTGTAAAGCGCCCATTGCCGCGTAAAAACCTTGTCCCAGGAAAAGCGGGCGTGCACCAGCCGCGACGCCTCCGCCCCGAGTGCGGCGAGGTCCTGATGCTCGTACCGTTCGATCGCATCGGCGATGTCGTTCGGGTCGTTCTTCGTCGCCCATTGGTCGAGGCCCACCATGATATTGGCATCCATAAAACTGCCGCGCACGCCGACGCAGGGCAGCCCACACGCCTGCGCCTCGAGGACGACGAGCCCGAACGTCTCGCAAACGCCGGGATGGATGAAAAGATCGGCCGCATGATAGTACTCGGCCAGCTTCCCGTTCTCCTGAATGTACGAGCGCCACGTCAACGCTCCCGTGCGATGCCGCGTGGCCGGCAACACGCGCCGCAACGGACCGTCTCCCACGATGACAAGATGGTAGGTATTCGGATGCCTGTCATTCAGCGCCTCGAAGGCGGCCAGCAGCATCTCGATATTCTTCTCCGCCGAAAGCCGCCCCACGTAGAGCAGCACCTTGCGGTCGAGCGGCAGCCCCAATTCCTCGCGCAGCGCGACGTCGCGCGGCACGGGACGAAACGCCTGCGTGTCGACGCCGAGATTGAGCGTTACCGTATTCGTCACCCCCCAGCCGTGGAGGACCTGGCGCAAATGTTCCGAGGGAACCAGCGTCGCGGTGAACTGGCTGTAGAGCTTGACGATATAGTCCTCCGCGTAGTTGAGCACCGCGTCGCGGAACCACGCTCCGCCATATTTCGCCGCCGTGCGGAGGTAGGCCTCGGGAAAATGGGAGTGATAAAAGCCGAAAACGGGCGCGCGCAGTTGTCCGCCCGCGCGCAGGCACGACCAGGCGAGATGATAGGGGTCGCCCGACTCGATGATGTCGGGCCGGATGTCGTCGAGCAGATCGAGAACGATCCGGGGACTGAGGATCAGCCGGTAACGCGACGGGTAACGCGAAAAGAAGTCGAGCCGGGGCGAGCGGATGGTGTGCAGGTGCAGCCGGCCCTGGCGCTCGTAGCGCGTTTCGCTGCCGGGAATGATGAGGTGATGCTCGTCGCGCGTCTGCTGGAGCACATACCGCCGCTTCTCCAGGATGTAGCGCTTCACGCCGCCGCTCACCGGCGAATAAAACTGGGTGACGTCGCAAATCTTCACGGAAAAATTATTACCAACCGCAGGATTGCCGCCAGCAAAACTATGGGGCCGTCCGAATTACTGCGTCCGCAGGAGCTGTCAGGGGCAGGACGCCGACCGCAGGACGCAACGGGCCTAGTCCTTGTTGCCTTTCCCGTTGACCTCGAAGAGCGAGGAAACCGATTCGCCGCCGCTGATGCGCTTGATCGCCTCGCCAAGCAGACCGGCCACGCTCAGGACCGTGAGCTTGAAGCCGGGGATGGGCCGCACGACCGTGCTGTTCGTCGTGACGAGCTCGTCGATGACCGAATCCTGGAGGCGCTTGATGCCGACATCGGTCAGCAGGCAGTGCGAGACGGCGGCCATGACGCGGCTTGCGCCCTTTTCCTTGAGCAGCTTCGCGGCGGCGGTCAGCGTGCCCGCGGTTTCGGTCAGGTCATCCACCATGAGGACATCCTTGCCGGCGACGTCGCCGACGAGGTATTGCGACTCGACGGAACTGGGGCTGGTGCGGCGTTTCGCCACGATGGCCAGACCGGTCTGGAGGAGTTGCGAATAGGCCGACGCCATCTTCATTCCGCCGACATCGGGCGAGACCACCAGCAGATTATCGCTCTTGAGCGGGGCCAGATAGCGGTACATGACCGGCGCGGCGTAGAGGTGATCGACCGGGATGTCGAAGAAGCCCTGGATTTGCTGCGCGTGCAGGTCCATGCAAAGCATCCGGGTCGCACCGCTGGCGACGAGAAGGTTCGCCACGAGCTTGGCCGTGATCGGGACGCGGGGCTGGTCCTTGCGGTCCTGCCGGGCGTAGCCGTAAAACGGCATCACGGCCGTGATCCGCCTCGCGCTGGCTCGCCGTGCGGCGTCGATCATGATCAGCAGCTCCATCAGGTTCTGGTTGGTGGGCGGCGCGGTGGGCTGGACGATATAAATATCGCGTCCCCGGATGTTCTCGTTGATCTTGACGAACGTTTCGCCGTTCGGGAACGACGTCACCGCCGCTTTTCCAAGGGGAATGCCGATATACTCGGCGATTTCCTGGGCAAGGGCACAGTTGGCGTTTCCGGTGAAAACTTGCGGGACGCTGGTATCCATGGCCCGGCAATAGTCGCGTCGCGAGGCGATTGGCGCAAGACAGAATCGACGCGAGATTGTTACAATTCATCCCCACTGGAAGGTCAGACTCTTGTCTTGACCCATCCTGACTGAATTTCGCACGTCATTGTAGCTGCTTTTTTCAGCGTCAGGCCGGAGGCTGACCCTCCGAGGTGGCCCGCGCACTCCGTGCGCGGGGCGAGTTGGTCGCCGATTCAGCGGTTCGGGTGCGAATATCCTCCGAGCCCGTCGCACGGAGTGCGACGGCTACTACGGGAACCGACGGCGGGCGCAGACCGCCGCAACTGCTGCCGACCGCAGGTCCGACGGCTACCTTCGGAGCCTTTTGATAACGCAGTGAAGATCAAAAGGAACTGCTCCGGGTAACGTCGTTTTGGACGCAAATGCGACCAGATTTGCGACTGCTTTCGCTGCTCTGGCAGAACTTGGCGGTTGCTCCACTGAAACTCTTCCAGAGGTTTCCGCGAAAATGGAATGCGGCTTCTTTCTAACTCCGTCATCCTGAGCGAAGGCGAACAGAACGCCTTTTTATTCCATTAGGCCCCGCTGAGCCTGAGTCGAAGGACCTAGGTTGGAGAACGACGGCGTGAGGTCCTCCCAGCCCCGGTTCAATTTCTCGATAAGCTCGATCTTCTTGGCGCGCGACCAGCCCTTCAGTTGTTTCTCCCGCGCGATGGCTGATTCGATATCGTCGAGGAATTCCTGATAGACGAGATAGTGCGTTTTGTATTTCTTGCTGAAGCCCTCATAGACACCGGTCTTGTGTTCCCACACGCGCCCGTGGAGATCGCTCGTCACGCCAACATAAAGGCAGCGCGAGTGGCTGCTCATGATGTAAACCCATCCGCCGTGCTCCGTCATGAGAGTAGAGTAGCAAGGTCCTTCGACTTCGGCTCGGCGAAATATGTGTGAGAAAAAGAAAGCCTTCCGCTCGCCTTCGCTCAGGATGACGGAGTTTTTAAAAGCGAGTTTTGCCGGCGTTGCCGGATGCT
>Ga0302319_10003659_pt1 | contig 31950 bp, 32 predicted proteins | sample Bog_T0_2_FD_203319 | JGI IMG/M metagenome (GOLD analysis project Ga0302319, IMG submission 203319) | Peat permafrost microbial communities from Stordalen Mire near Abisko, Sweden - Bog_T0_2 | ecosystem: Environmental > Terrestrial > Soil > Wetlands > Peat | place: Sweden: Abisko, Stordalen Mire... | reverse complement strand
CCGAGGAGACTTAGCCAGTGGCTGGCGAGCAAGGTAATAAAAGGTTTCTTGGTTTCCGGAGACATTTTATTTGGACTTTTCGTTGATATAGGCGATAAGATCCGGCATTTCACCGGCACGGAACACCGGCCACGGGATCTTCTTTTGTTTCATTTCAGTCAGCATGGTGGGGCCGTGGCGCCAAAGCGCGGAGACCATGGCGATTCCGTTCCATGTCCCGGCCTTGTCGGTAAGCGCCGGGCCTGGCCCGCTGCCGGAGTGGCAATCGATGCAGCGTTTCGCCGCGAAGATGCGCTTGCCCTTAGCGGCATCTCCGGTGCTGTCGAAGAATGGCTTCGCCCAGGAATAGCTCAGCACTTCGCGCATCTCCGCGTCATCGAGGCGCGGCGGTTCGAGATGCAGGAATGTAGCGTGATTCCACATGGCAGCGGCGACGCCCGTCAGGGACATCACGGAAAACTGCTGCGATTTGTGGCAGGCGAGGCAACCCTTCGATTCTAAGAGTTTCGCACCTTCTTCCCCTGCGGATATTTGAAACGTCGGCGGAGTGGATCGCATGGCGGGCGAGACGTTGCGGAGATAAACCAGGAGGTCGGAAAGGTCCTGAGCGGTGAGAGCGGGCCACGCTGCCTTTCTCTTTGACAGTTCACTCCACATGGCGGGTGAGTGGTTCCACATTGCTCCGACCAGCGCAATGGGGTCGGAGACCGACTGCCACTGATTGACGGGCTTAGCCTGAGCGTTGGGGGACGCAGTCAGACCGTGACAGTTAGTGCACGACTTTTCGTTGAAGAGGCGCTTGCCGCGGGCGGCGTCGCCTGGCATTTCAAAGTAACGGGCGGAGTAAAAAGAAGCGAATAAGTCGGCAGCCGTCTGCTGATCGAGTTCTCCGACCTTCATGCCTTTCCGCTGAATGCTGCCCCACATGGCGGGAGCGTGATTCCACATTGTGCCGGCGAGTTCGGCGGGAGTGTAGGCGCGGTCGAGCACACGGCTGAGGTCGGGCGCGGTGGTCCCGCCATGGCCTTTGAGCTTGTGACACTGAACGCAGCCCTGGGTTTCGAAAAGCTTGTCTCCGCGCTGCGAGTCCATTGGGATCGTCGCGGCACTCAGAGTAAGAGGGAGAAAGATCGTTAGCAGGCGCTTCATCTTGTGTACCTCAGGCCACCCGCGATCAGGTGCGCGCGGAAGGAATCGTAGCCGTAAAAGCTTTCGCCCAGGCCGTAGTAACGCCATTCGGCGAAGATTCCCACGTGCTTTGTGAGGGGCATGGAGAGCCGGGCCGTTGGCTGGTAATAAGTGGTCGGATTGCTGCCGGATGTGAGAACGGCGGCGCCGCCGGCGGAGAGTTGGACGGGGTGGTCCTTTCCCTCCTTGCCCGGAGCATGGATCGAGGTGTTCAGATAGCCGGAGATGCTGTGGCAGTCTTCGCGGTAATCGGAAAGCAGCGGGGTCAGCGTGCCCGGATTCAGGTAATCGATCTCGGAATGGAAAGAGCAGTGGGAATAAGATCCATCGAAACTCAACTTGTCGCCTTTAGGGGTCCAGTCGAGCCCCAGAGTCTCCTGGTGGGAAAAGAACAGGTAGGGCGAACCATCGTTGGGGTTATTGTTGCTGAGGACGTTGTAATCGGCGGAGGCACGGAGGGTTTTCAGCAACTGATAACGGGCGATGCCGCGCACTTTGGTGTAGTTGTAGAGGCTGGTTCGGAAGTAGGCGCCGGAGCTGGAACCTTTTTCGAATTCCGCGGTCAGCGAAAGCTTCGAACCCATGCGGTAAGTGGCGGCGATGAATCCGACATTGCGGCGCAGGTTTTCATTGATTACTCCCGGCAAACCCTGAACCGGCAGGACCAGATCGCTGGCATTTCCCCAAACGTAGCGGTAGCCGCCGCGCAGCGTGAGGTTGCGGGTGGCGTCGACCATTACGGTCGATTCCGCCTGGCTATAGTTGCTGGTCAGCGCGGCTTCGAGTAAATCCGCGATCACGGTGCTTGAGGAGGGAGACCCGGAATTCAAAGTGTCGTTTTGGGAGGCCGAACCGGAGCCGTGCAGACGGTCGGTCGACCAGGATTCGAGCAATCGGATGCGCTTCAGAGGACGGACTTCAATACCGACGTTGCCGCTGGTATGCGGGAGTTTCGCGTCCGACGCTACAAGGTACTGTTCGCTGTTATAGAAAAGGATCTGGCTTTCGAGAAACAGGTTGCCGCTGTCGTATTGAAGGTAGTTAACCGTGCTCTTCGGCTCGCTGTACATGAAATTGCCGTAGACATCAAGCCAGCGGAAGGGGGTCGCGGTGAACGTCCCTTTGGTGAAAAGGCTGGTGCCTCGAATTCCGTAGGCATCGAGCAGGCTGGTGAGGTCAAGCGTTTGGCCGAATACCGGCACGGGGTTATTGCCTGGATTCCCGGCCTGCGACGTATAGGTATAGGTGTTCTGCGAGCTTTTGAAGACGGTGCCACCGGCTTCGAGAGTTACATGGAAGCGCTGGCCGGAGATGTGAGTCCCGACTCGGTAAAGGTCGGTGCTGTCGGTTGTGGTATCGGGGACGGCGAACTCATCGGCGCTGGTCTGGAAGACGGTTACGCCGCTGCCAGTGCTCGAATCGTGCTCGTACTCCAGGTAAGGGGAAACCCGATGATTGTTCAGGAGTTCGAGCCTATAACTGCCCACATATCGCCTGGTGTCGAAGGACTGCTGGTCGAGCCCTGTACCCCGCGTCAGGTTGGGGTCGGCGTAAGAGGTCAGATCGTTGAAGTAAGATAGGCGGCGGACGTCGACGAGAAACTTGTAGAGTTCGCGCTTTTCGACGAAAATGTGTAGCGATGACCAGGGATCGTCACCCCAGTGATCGGCGCGCACGCGAATGCGGTCGAAGAGGCGGTGTTTGGGATCGAGAATGGTGAAGTCGGTGTCGTTCAGCTTAAGGCCGGAGCCCAGATCGACAACGCTGCGGTAGGTGGAGTAACTGCCGCCTACTCCTGTTAGTCCACGATAGCCGACTTCGATATAGCCGGTGACCCAGTTTTCGGATGAAGGCGCGGGCGAAGCGGCGGCGGGTTCCGGAGTGGCGGCAGGTGCGGCCGCCGCGGGAGCCGGTGCGGCTGGAGGAGGAATTTGCGCGGCCAGCGGCAATACAGCCAGGAAGACGAGTATCGGTTTCATCTGAGGAAGAACCTGTCGGCATAGCTGCCGTGCACTTTCTGATGGCAAACCGTGCAGTTTTGATAACGCGGCAGGCGAAGATCGTGGAACGCGGGCGGAACGGTGCCCGCCACGGAATTGCCCACTTTGGATGCGGCGGCGCCGACGGAGGGCAGGTTCGAATGGCACTCGAGACAGGTGAAGCGGACTTCGTTGCGGTTCAGCATTCGGGCGTTCACCGACCCATGGGGCTCATGGCAGGACCCGCAGCCTTCATATTTCACAGGCGCGTGTTCAAAGGTAAAAGGACCGCGTTTATCGCCGTGGCATTTGAAGCAGCCCGGTTCGTTCGAAGCAAATGTCTGGAGCATTGTTTGACGCGCGGAACCATGCGGATTATGGCAATCGACGCAGGTCATTTCGTTTTCGGGAACTTTGTGGCGGAAGGGCTTTGCGAACTGCGCTTTCACATCGAGATGGCAGCTGGTGCAGAGCGTATTGATCTGGGGCGCGGTGCGCGCCACCAGACCGGCGGGGCCGTTGGCATGGACGGTATGGCAGGCCACGCACGACACGGTGTCTTTCATGTGGCTGCTGTTGACGCGATCCGATTGCTTCACGGTATTGAGATGGCAGGTAAGGCAGATCTTGTCGGTCCGCTCGGCGGTGAGCTTCGCGGGGTTGAGAATTTTGGTGGCATCGGCCGAGCCGGCATGTTCGGCTCCCGGTCCGTGGCAGGACTCGCAAGCGTGGTCCTTCCAGCCGAGCCGCGCATCGGTATCGACTACCGAATGGGCGCTTTTGCGCAGGTTATTGAAGAGGTCTTCGTGACAGGTCTGGCAGGTGTCGGAACCCGCGTAGGTATCGCCGAAAGTCTTTGCTCTTCCCGTCGCGCCGGGGGGCGCCTGAGGGCTCGCTTTGCCGGGGAAGAGGATGAGGGCCAAAAGGGCGCAGGCAATTAAGCCTGCGCCCCTGGGTCCTTTTGGGTTAGTACTGAGCATGCACCGAGGCCACCGAGAACTGGCCTGTACTGGAGTGGCAAACCGTGCAGGCTTCGCCCAGTGAATCGGCGTTGGACAGGAAGTGAGATGCGCTGGGCGCATCCGCGTGGCAACCTGTGCAGGAGGCTGTGATGGCCGGCGCCGGATTGATAAGCCCCTGGGGACTCGTGGTTGGGTTCAGGCCGAGCGGCAGAGTCTGTTCGCTTCCGCCGGTGTGGCACATTTCGCAGTTGCGGGTATCGCCGAGTGAGCCTGTAGCGCTCATCGCGGGATACAGAATCGTGGTGAAGTCGTTGATGCTTCCGCCGTATCCGATGACGGTGTATGAGGCACCCTGCGGAGGCAGGTTAACGCCGGTGTGGATTCTGTGCACCAGCAGGTTCAAATCGATGCCCTGGTTAGGCAGGCTGCGCTGGGCTACGACGGTGGCGCTGGGCCGCGTCGAGGAGTCCGTATTCGACGGGTTGTGGCACATCACGCAGTAAGTGGTCTGGTTGCGGAGGCCGCCGTGAATGGTTTCGAACTTCGTGTGGCAGCCCTGGCAATTGGCGGTCGTTACGACAGTCCGGCGCGGAGCCACTGTGGAGCCATCGACCGAGAAGTACATGACCGGGTTCGTCGCCCCGTAAGTTACGGATGTGGAACTGGTCGTTCCCGCCAGCAGGGTTTCGGTGCGTCGGGCTTCGATGCCGATGGCATAGGAGCCGGTAGCCTTGGCCGGAACGGGCGTGGTCATCGCGTAGGTGCAGGCACCCGCGTTAGAGCAGAGGGCGGCCGTGAGGGCGTTCTCGCTGACATAGCCTGGCGTCGTAACCGTGCTGCCGAAGTTGGTGTAGCCGTAGTCGGTGGTCGGACCAGCCATTGTGATGGTCAGAGTTCCCAGTACGGAAGGCGCAATCGCTTTGCCCGCTGTATCGAGAAGAGTGAAGGCGACCACGGGTTTCTGGCCCGCTGAGCCGTTGGCGACGCCGGTGATGACGACGTTGACGCCATCAAGCAGAGTGGAATCGGCAGGCACGGTATGCGCACCGAGGATTGAAGCGTCGAACGGCAGTTCGCCCTGTGGAATGTGGCACTGGGCGCACATGGTGTCGTCAGGCTGGGGTCCGCCGGGGTGATTCTTGCCGGTGGCAAGGTTGACATCGTCATGGCAGGAGCCGCAGGCGGCGGCGGTGGGCTTCGTCATGAAGTTGTTCGCCTGAGTCGCTTTCGTGGCATCGTGGCAGGTGTTGCAGCGCCTTACATCCGACGGATACACGATGTTCGAGAGGTTCGTGGTGCCGATCAGATAAGGCGTTCCGGCCGTCACGCTGGGCAGACTGGCGCCGTCATGAAGTTTGTGGATGAAGACCTTGAAATCGACCGAATTACCGGTGGTCGCGTCCGTCATCTGAGGTGTGTGGCACATAACGCAAAGCGCCACGCCGCGGCGAGCGCCGCCATGGAAGGAAAGCTGATCGTGGCAACTATCGCAGGATGCGGTAGCAACCACGTCGCGGATCTTTGTGACCTTCGAGCCGTTCGGAACGAAGTTGTAGGTCGCGCTGCCGTAATTGCTGGTGATACCGAACGCGGTCATGTTGCGAGTCGCGTAAATAGCTACCGTGTTGGTTGCGGTAGGATCGTAGCCCGTCGGCGCTTTGGTGTGGAATACATATTGATACTGGCCGGTGCTGAGTTGGGAGACCACGCCGCCCGAATCGCCGCTCGGCCGCTGGAATGTGCCTGCCGCGCCGGTCGTTGTAGAAGTGTTGTAGTTGACGTACTGTTCCGCGTTATTCGGAATGTAGCCTTCGATGTAGCTGACCGTGATCGGCCCGGGCGTGTACACTCCAGCAGCGTCGAGCATCAGGCCGGACGGATCTGCCAGGGTATAAACGGCGGTAATCGTACCATCGCTCGCCATTGAGGCCGAGTTAATCGTCACCACCAGACCGGGTCTCAAAAAATCGATAATCACCGGACTCGTATAGGCGGCTTTGTCATGGGGTCCGTAGGGGCTCTTCTTAGCGCCCGTCAGGCTGATGGCTACCGCAAGCACCAAAAGCACTCGGATGAATTTCGACGTCGCACCTCGGGCGCGACTCCCTTCGATCATTTGCCTCGCAAGTTTATTGATTGTCATTTTTTTGAATTCCCTGTCCCTGTTGCACTGGCAGAACTTTGTGCCGCACTTGTCAGGGCAATCGGCGGACCGCTGCAAAGCCCTTGATTTTGTTGGTTTTGACGCGAGTGAGCAGGCACGCTTGTGGCCATATAGCGGATGGGTGCGTGAAATAGCGCAGCCATGCGCATATGGCCTGACTGAAATTTGCGTTAAACCGCCGTATTTTCAATTAAAAGGAACAACAACGCCGTGGAGAATCACCTGCTCCTCATAGGGTCCTGGGAGGGGTTTGTGGAATTTCGGAATATCCTGTTTCCTATTGATTTCTCGGCGCGTTGCGCCGCTGTGGCGCCTCACGTGAAAGCGATGGCACGACCGTTCGATTCGCCGGTATTCCACCTGCGCGTTGTGGAAAATCCCGGCTCGGGCCCGTCTGAAGTGCCCCGTACAGTCATGGAGCTCGAGTTGGAAAAGTATCTGAAGGATTGTGCGCGGGTCTCGGTGGCCAGGCTACAGCAAGAAACCGGTACGGCTTTCGATCTGTGCCTGCAGGCCGGAGAGCCGTCGCGCGTGGTGGAAACGGTGGCTCGCCATCATGAAGCGGACCTGGCGATTATTGGCCGAGGCAAATTACAGCCGTACGGGGGGCGGCTTCGCACCCATGCTTATTCCATCATTTGCGACTCCCCATGCCCGGTGATGAGTATTTAATGGAGCCACACGATAATCTGGTGGGGCATGAATCCCCCACCTCCATCCGACGCAGCGGAGGCTCTTTTCAATACTTGCCCGGACGCGGTGATAGCGCTGGACGCCGCCGGTCTGGTGGATGCGTGGAATCCGTCCGCCGAACGGATCTTCGGCTGGACGCCGGCGGAAACTGTCGGTCTAACTCCGCCCGCCACCGCGTTGCCGGTGCTGACGCCGGGAAACTGGCAATTAACGTCAGTCACACGGGCTGGCCATCCACTGGAAATCGATTTGACCGTTTCTCCGCGCGCATCCGGAGGGTTGCTGCTCGTGGCTGCTGACCGGAGCGTGGCTCGGCGCAACGAACGCGCGGCAACAGAACGCCTGCGTGGCGAAGCGCGTTTCCGCGAACTTCTAGACGCCGCGCCGGACGCGATTATCGAAGTCGATCGCACCGGCGCGATTGCGCTGGTGAACCAGGCTGCCGAGACGCTGTTCGGGTATTCCCGCGAGGAACTGCTCGCGATGAACGTGGACCAACTGGTTCCCGACGCGCTCCGCCATGGACATGCCCGAAATCGCGCCGCCTTCTGGAGCAATCCGGGCACGCGGCCTATGGGCAGAGGAATGGTGCTTTCCGCGCGCCGCCGCGACGGCGCCGATATCCCGGTTGAAATCAGTCTCAGCCCGGTGAAGAGCGAAGACGGGTTCCGGGTGACGGCCATTATCCGAGACGTGACCGAGCGCCGCATCGCCGAGGAGAAGATTCGCGCAGCCAATGTCGAGCTCGAAGTGCGCAACCGCGAAATCGAGCGTGCCGACCGGCTGAAGAGCGAATTCCTGGCCAGCATGAGCCATGAGCTGCGCACGCCGCTGCACACCATTATCGGGTTCACGGAATTGCTGGCCGAGGAACTCGAAGGTCCGCTCAACGACAAGCAGAAGCGCTTTATCGAGCATGTGCACAAGGATTCAGTCCATCTGCTCGAGCTGATCAACGACGTGCTGGACCTGAGCAAGATCGAAGCCGGCCGCATGGATCTGGATATTCGTTCGGTGGATGCCACGGAGATTCTAGGCGACACACTGAATGGGATCGAGCAAACCGCAGCAGCGAAAAACATTGTGGTGGAAAACCGTATCGCCGCCGCTCTGCTGGTGATGGCGGATCGGGTCCGGCTGCGTGAGATCTTTACCAACTTGCTTAGCAATGCCATAAAGTTCACGCCGGCCGGCGGGAAAGTGACCATCGACGCCCGCATTGAAGGCCGTTCGCGGATTCGTTTTTCGGTGGCGGATACGGGCATCGGAATCGCGCCCGCCGATCAGACTGTGATCTTCGATAAATTCCGCCAGGTAGGCTCGACCACACGCGGAGTGCGCGAAGGCACGGGCCTGGGACTCGCGATTGTGAAGCATCTGGTGGAGATGCACGGCGGCAGGGTGGAACTGGACAGCGCGCCGGGCAAAGGGAGTTGCTTCAGCTTCACGATTCCGCTCGATCGAGCCGCGTCCGGGACACCGCCGGTTGTGCTCATCATTGAAGACGAGCCGGCTGCCTGCGAACTGATCGCCAGCTATCTGAACCCTCTCGGCATCGCGACGGAAGTGGCGACGAGCGCCGCGGGCGCGGCGGCCTATGCCAAAGAACTGCAGCCCGACGCGATTACGCTCGATCTGTTGATGCCGGGGCGTTCGGGATGGCGTGTTCTGAGCGAGCTGCGCGCGCTGCCCGAGACCAGCGCCACGCCGGTTTTCGTCATGTCCGTCCTCGACCGCGATGCGGAAGCACTCTCGCTCGGCGCCACCGATTACCTCCAAAAGCCTGTAAAAAAAGATACACTGGTTCGAGCCTTGATCCATCACGTTCCCTCCGTGAAGGCGGTTCTCGCCAAATGACCGAAATTCCCGAGATAGTTATTGTTGTTATCGACGACAACGAAGGCATCCTGGAACTCTGCGCCACGGCCCTGACGCGCGAAGGCGTAAGAGTGGTCACGGCGTCGGATCCGGAAGACGGTATTGAAGCGGTGTTTCGCGAGCATCCGCAGATTGTGCTTACCGATCTGGTGATGCCGGGTCTGAGCGGCCTTGAAGTACTGGACCGCATCGTCGAGTTCGATCCGGCCATCGACGTGATCCTCATGACGGCGCATTATACGAGCGAATCGGCCGTGGAGGCGATTCGACGCGGGGCGGCCGATTATCTGACCAAACCGGTTCCGGTACACGCGCTGCGCGAGCGCATTTCGAAGCTGGTGGAGCAGGCGCGGCAGCGTCAGAAGGCGGCCGCGCTCGAATCGGAACTGGGGGAGACGGCTCGTTTCGAAGGCATGGTTGGGCGAGGGCCGGCGGTTTGGGAGATGTTCTCGCGCATCCGCCGCGTGGCGCCGCACTTCCGCACCGTGATGGTGACCGGCGAGACCGGCACTGGTAAGGAACTGGCTGCCCGCGCGATCCACAATCTAAGCCCGGTGCGCAACGGGCGCTTCGTGGTGATCAATTGTTCGGCGGTGGTGGAAACGCTTTTCGAGAGCGAGTTGTTCGGCCATGCGCGCGGCGCTTTCACCGGCGCCACGCAGGACAAAATGGGGCTGTTCGAGTTCGCCGATAAGGGCGTGATTTTTCTCGATGAAATCGGCGACATGCCGCTCGGCACGCAGGCTAAGCTTCTGCGCGCGCTGCAGAACCAGGAAGTGCTGCGTGTAGGGTCCCTCACGCCGCGCAAAGTGGATGTGCGGGCGATTGCAGCTACCCATCGTGATCTGCGCGCCGCGGTTGCCGCCAAACAGTTTCGCGAGGATCTTTTTTATCGGCTTTCGATGGTGGAGATTCATGTGCCATCGCTGGCCGAGCGCAAGGAAGACCTGCCGCTGTTGATCAGCCACTTCGTGGATAAGTTTTCGAAGCAGTATGGCAAGGAGATTCGCGGGCTGACTCAGCGCGCGCGTATTCTGGTGGCGCGGCATGACTGGCCTGGCAATATCCGGGAGCTGGAGAATGTCCTGGGATATGCCTGCATGATGGTGCTGGGCGACACGATCGACATTCACGATCTGCCCGAATATATGAGGTTGCCGGGACGGCGTCCGGTGGGACCCGCGATGCCGGAGCCGATGGCTGAGGCGAGCCTGGAGGAGCATGAGAAACGGCTGCTGGCGGATGCTATGGCGGTGGCTGGGGGGAATCAGTCGGAGGCGGCGCGGGCTTTGCGGATTGGGCGGGACGCGCTTCGGTACAAACTTAAGAAGCACGGGCTGCTTTGAGGCCGGCGCGAGCTATTGACCAGATTCTCCGAGCAGGGTAGTTCCCGCCAGCAAAGCGCGTAACTCTGACAGTACCTGAGGGATCTCCCGCTCAACAATTCCCCAGATCATTTCGGCGTCGGCTACATCATAGTTGTGAATCAGCACGTTCCTTAAATCGTTCATCTCACGCCACGGAATTCCCGAATTCATCAACCGGGAAGTCAGGACTGACCTTTCGAGATGCTTCACCCAGCACCTCCAGGTTTCGGCAAATTGCGTCCAGGAGTATGTGAGCCGGCACCGTTCCTTCCTGTCGCAGTCCTGAACACTCGATCAGGCGCTCGCACGCATCGCGCATGTGAAGCAGCTACACCAGCGGTTTGCGGACGGACATTCAGATGGGCCGTGACTCTGCCAGGACGTTATCGCGAATATACCGCAGACTCCCTGGTGTGACCACATCCACATTCGCCCCGAGCAGATCGCAAAGGTCGAGCCGAAACGCGATCAGATCGAACAGATTCCGCCCTTTGTCGAACTCAGCGAGGAAGTCCACATCGCTGGCTTCACGATTGTCACCACGAGCAACGGATCCGAATACACGAACATTACGGGCGCCATGCTTTTCGGCGAGGTCGATGATTGCACTTCTCCGCTCACCTTGAAGCGTGCTCAGGGTAACCATGCCCTTAATCTTTGCATGCTTAAGGTCTTGACGCGAACGTCCATTAGTGTTACCTTTTATAACATTACAATGTTTAACACTCACGTGCGCAAATCACCCACCGCTCTGGAGCAGTTGGTTCTCGATTACGTCTGGGCGCATCCCGACTGTACCGCCGAGACATGCCGAGAGGGCACCGCCGACGCCCGCGTTCTCAAAGACTCGACCATCCGGACTGTTCTCCGGAAGCTCGAAGAAAAGGGGTACGTGACGCACAAGGTGGAGGGGCGGACGTTTGTTTATCGCGCCGCGGATACGAAACGCAACGTCGCGGTCCAGGCGGCGCGTCAGCTGATCGACCGTTTCTGCGGCGGCTCCGTCGAGGAACTGCTGGTCGGGCTGGTGGACAACCAGGTGCTGAAGCCAAAACAACTGCAAAAGCTGGCGGAGAAGATCGCTGCGCGTAAGGAGAAGGCTGCATGAATACGATATACTTCCTGGCGGAATGGGCACTCCGTTCCTCGATCCTGATTCTGAGCTGCGGACTTCTGCTGTGGGCGCTGCGGCTGAAAGACCCGTCGATTCGGCTCGCGGCGTGGGTCGCCGTGCTCTTCGGCTCGCTGGCAATGCCTCTGTTCACCGCGGAGGCGCCTCGGATTCCGGTCATCGTCACGCGCACTGCCGCTCGGCCCATCGAAACGGGGAGGATTCCGGAGGGCGTCCGGCTGCCTTCTCCCACGATTCCCACAAGGGCTCCGGTTGGTGTCGTGAAACCTTTCGACTGGGGAAGCACGGCGCTGGTCGTTTACGTTGTTGTTACGCTCGGGCTCCTGTTGAGACTGGCCGTCGGCTTGACGATGAGCCATCGCCTGCTGCACGCGTGTGGTTCCACAGGCCTTGACACAGAAGGCGTAGAGATTCGCGAATCGGATATTATTTCCGCGCCGGTAACGCTGGGAATCGCGCGTCCGGCGATCGTTCTTCCCGCAGGCTGGCGTGATTGGAGCAGTGCCAAACTCGACGCGGTGCTGGCCCACGAGCGCTCCCATATCCGGCGCTTCGATCCGGCTCTTCAGTTGCTCTCGGCAATTCATCGGGCGCTGCTTTGGCATAGCCCGTTCAGCTGGTTCCTGCATAACCGCATCGTGCGAGTCGCGGAAGAGGCAAGCGACGATGCGGCGATTGCGGTGATCCCCGATCGCGCTTTTTACGCCGAAGTGATAGTCGGGTTTCTGCGTCTCGGCGTTCGCGGAAGCGGGCCGGGAGTGCCGATGGCACGATATGGCCGGCCCGAAGCCAGGATCAATCGCATTCTCGAAGGCTCCGTTCTCTCTCAAGGCTTGAAACGAGGCGGCCTGACGGCAATTCTGCTGGTGGCAGCGCCTCTCACTTTTCTGGTAGCGGCGGCGCATGTCGCTGAGCAGACCGAGAACGCTCCAGCGCCGAAGTCCCCTCAGACACACGCATCGGCACCGACTGCACCGGGGCCGGCGCCAGCGCCCAGGACCCAACCTGAAACCTCGTATCTCCGCGGTCTCGGCTCGGTCGCCGCATCTTATACTGTCGTGATCAAGTCACGGATTGAGGGCCAGTTGACGGCCGTGAACTTTCGTGAAGGTGAACCGGTTCAGCAGGGGCAATCGCTGGCAACCATCGACACTCGTCCCTTCGAGATCCAGTTCATGCAGGCTCAGAAAACCCTGGAGCAGGATCAGATGCAACTCAAACTCGCGAGCCAACAGGTCCAGAGCGGCACCGCGCCCGAGACCCTCCTTCCGCAGCTGGCGGTCAAAGTCAGCGACGACGAGGCCGCAGTTGCCAATGCGAAGCTCCGGCTGGAATACGCCGACATCAGATCGCCCATCAATGGCGTTGCGGGTCTGCGGATGCTGGATGCGGGAAATGTGGTGGGTCCGGGCCAGCCGATCGTTATCATTACGGAAATTCAGCCGGCTATGGTGCTGTTCACCGTTCCCGAAGAAGTGCTGCCGCAGGTTCGCAGAAGCCTTGCCAATGGCGGGAGTCCCGTGGCGGAGGCATGGAACCGCGACAACACGATCAAAATTTCCTCTGGCCATCTTGCGGCCATCGACAATCAGATCGACGAGCAAACCGGTACCGCGAAGCTTAAGGCAATTTTCGACAACAACGATGGGGCGTTGTTCCCCGGGCAGTTTGTGAATGTGCGCCTGATGGTGAGAGGGCGCTGAGGATTTATCGCCTGTCGCGCAGCTTAGCCAGCAGCCGAACGATCTCCAGATAGAGCCAGATCAGCGTGACCATCAGGCCGAACGCGCTGTACCATTCCATATACTTCGGAGCGCCCCGTTGCGCGCCCTGCTCGATGAAATTGAAGTCCAGCACCAGGTTGAGTGCGGCCACGCCGCAGACCACCAGGCTGAAGATAATCCCTATGGGGCCGCTCCCGAAAATACCCGGAATCTGCACGTTGAAGAAACCGAGAATCATGCTGCCGATATAGACCAGCGCGATACCCCCGGTTGCGGCGACCAGTCCCAGGGCGAACCGCTGCGTCACGCGGATCAACCCGGCCCGATACGCCGCCAGCATGCACAGGCAGGTTCCGAACGTCAGCGCTACCGATTCAATGGCTATACCGGGGAAGCGGAGCTCCATCGTCGCCGAGAAAGCGCCCAAAAACAGGCCTTCCAGCAGCGCGTAGATCGGCGCCGTGATCGGCGACCATTCCTTCTTGAAGACGGTGACCATGGCCATGATGAACCCGCCGAACGCGCCCACCATAGTGAGCCCGCCGATGGCCGACATGTCCCGCGTTGTATAGAACATGTTCCACGTCCAGGCCGCGGTGGCCAGCACGCAGAGGATCAAAAGGCCGGCTTTGTTCACGGTGCCCGAAATCGTCATCGACGGCCCGTATCCGGCGTGTTCCGCCGCAACATCGTAGGTGTTCCGTCCAAGCACCGGATTCGAAGACTTCATTAACGTCGCCATACAGTTTTATAGATTCCCCGACTCAATTATATGATTCGGCGCGGGCCTTCAATTCCTGACGAACTTCTTGAGGGTTTTGGCCTGCACTTCGGCGCCATAAACGTTGCCCTGATCGTCGGCCGCAACGCCCTCGGACGCGCTGGCGTTGGTGTGGTCGGGATCGGGGTCCGGCTCGGGATTAGGGATGAACGCGGTGACTTTGCCGGTCTTCGCGCTGCCGACGTAAATGCCACGTTTCCAGCCGGGATTGCGCGGCGTGTTCGATTCGGAATCGCCGACATACATGTTGTCGTGCCGGTCGATGTAAATACCGCTGGGCCTGCCGAACTGCCTCCACTCGGCGAGGAATTTTCCGTTCTGATCGAAGATCTGAATGCGGTTGTTATTGCGGTCGGCAACGAAAAGCCGGCCTTTGGTATCGAAAGCCAGTGCGTGCGGCAGATCGAACTGGCCCGCGGCCGTGCCCTTCGTCCCCCAGGTCTTGATGAACTTCCCGGTTTTATCGAACTTGACGATGCGGGCGTTGGAATTGTCGCCGTGCCCGTCGGCTACGAAGATATCGCCGTTCTTACCGATGGCCACGTCGGAAGGGCGGTTGAAGGTGTCGGGACCGTTGCCTGGCACTCCGGCTTTTCCAAGCGTCATGAGAAGCTTGCCGTCGCTGGTGAATTTAAAAACCTGATGGCCCTTTTTCCCCGGACCGTCCTCGGCATCGGTGACCCAAACATTGCCGTCGTCGTCGACCGTGATGCCGTGCGGCGAGGCGATCAGGCCCGCGCCAAAACTTTTCAAGAATTTGCCCGATTGGTCGAACTCGATGATGGGGTCGAGAGGGCTGTCGTTACAGGCTTTGCCCCCGCAGCGTTCGAAGATCCAGATATGGCCATTGGGCGCGACGTCGACCGACGCCACCTGACCCCACGGACGGCCTTCGGGAAGCTTGAAATAGTCGTTGACCACGTGGTAAGGCTGTGGCAGGTTGTTCGGTGGAGAAGCCAGGGCGATAGCGGCGAGTGCACAGGTCAACAGGGCTGGCATGTAAGTCTCATCCAATTAGATCTCATCGGGGAAATTATAGCCGCATTCGGGTCTCAACAATCTGTATAATTATCTGGTCTTAGGCATATGAGGAGTCATCCAGTGAACTTTTTTAGCAGAATCCTGACATTAGCAGTGTTAGCGGGCGGAACAATTCCTTTGTCGGCGGATTTGCTCGCGCCGGCCACCAAACCTCAGTTGGCGCCCATGAACCCTGAAGAGAAAAAGAACCTTGAGTTCGTGTTGAAGTTCTGGCGCGAGGTGGTTTATGCGGGCCACACGGAACTCGTCCCGAAATACATGGCCGAAGATGTGATCCAGCACAAGCCGAGCGTTCCGGACGGACGCGCCGGCTTCATCGCTTATATCGAGAAGACCACCAAACCGATGAACCCGATTCCTTCGAAACTGCCGAAGAAGCCGGTGGTGATGGCGGCCAAGGGCGATTATGTCTGGCTGGTTTTCGAAAAGCTGGAGAAGAATCCGTTCAAAGAGGGCGATACCTACTACTCGACGATCATGGAGCTGATGCGTCTGCAGAACGGTAAGATCCAGGAACAGTGGGACAGCGCGCGCAAGGCGCCGGGAGCGGGTCCGGTCACCGAAGGCAAGTCGCCGAAGCCGATGAATCAGTGGAACACCGGCACGCTTTCAAAAGAAGAAGAAGAAACGCTGCGGCTAGCCACCGCTGAGTTCAAGGACATGCTGCAGAGCGCTCATCTGGAAATGGCGAAAACGCTGCTCGACGCCGACTACCTGCAGCATAACGCCAATTTTCCGCAGGGCCGGGACGGCCTGGTAAAGGTGATGGCGTCGCGCCCCGGACGCCGGCCTGAGGACGCCAAACCGCTCCAGCCCGAGTGGCGCAATCCGCCGATTCTGACGCTGATCAACGGTCCCTATTCGATGATGATCTGGCCGCGCCCTAATGAAAAAGATCCAGACGATCCGACGAAGACTTACAACTTCTATCACTACGATCTGGTGCGTGTGCAAAAGGGCGTCGTGAAGGAACACTGGGACGAATTCGTAATGAATCCACCCAACACCGCTGGCCGCATGAATTAACGCGATTTGCTGACGTTCTCATACCATTTCACGTTGTTGGTGGTGGTTCCGGTACAGGCGAAATCGGGCTTGCCGTCTCCGTTAATGTCGGCGATCACGCAGCCGGTGGCGCCCATGTTGGGGTCTAGCAGGCTGCGCTTCCAGGCCTTGCCATCGAAGTTGTAGATGTAGAGGCAATCGGCGCGGTCGCGGCATCCGGCAATCAGTTGATCGTTGCCATCGCCGCTGAAGTCTTTAGCGAGCAAAGCGTGGCCGAAGGCGAGGGTATCGTCAATCACTTCGCGCTGCCAGACGGACGCGCGCTCGCGGTATACAGCCACTTTGTCACCGTGCCATGGCTCTACCGTCGCCAGAATACGTTCTTTGCCTAAGTGAGCCACGGCGATTTCGCTCGCCCCGCCTTTTGGCCAGGGTGCCGGGTCGGCCTTAGTCAGTTCCGAATGGGTCCAGACGCCATCCTTCCCGAGTTTATAGAGCCGAACGCCGGTGAATCCGGCGATGAGAATCGCGTCGCGCCCGTTATGATCCCAGTCGACAGGCGTTACTCCATGCACTACGCCTTCATTGCTATTGTCGATCAATTGGCGCTTCCACTCGCCCGGTAGGTAGAAGTTCAACGGGACATTGCCTTTATAGTCCGGTGGATCTGTGTCCGCCGCAGCCACGGGGGACATGATCAGAACTTTTTTGCCTGAACCATCGACATCGGCCAGGCGCATTCGATGCGTGCCAGGCAAACGGTCGATATCGGTCATTTTCCAGGGCCGGCGCGGATCGCCATCGTGCTTAAGCAGTGACACAATCCCCAGACTTTGTTTGGTTTTCGAAGAGAATTCGTAGGCCAATACGATCTCAGGGATTCCCTCCGCGTCCGGATTCAGCGCCACCATGTCGATCATGCCCTTGAGATTGGTCGCAATGACATGCTTTTCCCAGGTCGGATTCTCGAACCAGACAAGATCCGCGGTTGCTGCGGGCAGAACCACCAGGTCGACCTTGCCGTCATGATTTATGTCGACGGCAATGATTCCCGCGGCCTGTTTGAATTCGGCCACGTTGTGGGCCTGAAATTCCGGGGGCGCGGCGGTAAGTGTCGATGCGGTGAGAGCTATAAGGCTGGACCAATAAGGTACGACAGAGTGCCTTGACATGTTGGAAACATTATATTGCTTTTTTGAAAGGCGGCGAGGCAATTGTGATATGCCGTCTCGGCCGATTTATGTTATGCTTCCGGGTGAAAATGAAGTACAAAGTTCTCACTGCGGGTGTCGGTATTCTGCTGGCGGCCCTGCCATTGATTGCGCATCACTCGTTCGCGGCGGAATTCGACGATCAGAAGCCAGTGAAGCTGACCGGCACCGTGACGAAGCTTGAGTGGACGAATCCGCATGCGCGTTTTTACGTCGATGTGAAGGATGAGAAGGGCGTCGTCACCAACTGGGAGTTCGAACTGGCCGCGCTGAACGCACTGATCCGGGCGGGCTGGACGCGCAATTCTCTTAAACCCGGCGATGTGATCACGGTTGAAGGCTTTCGCGCCAAGGATGGATCGAAGCTGGCCAATGCCACGGCAGTGACTCTTGCCAATGGCAAGCGAGTCTTTGCAGCGTCCTCGCACGGCGATACGGCCGCCACGCATTACTGACGAATTCGTGATGCGCGCATTACGGCCCTGCATGGGGATGATCGCAGTCCACATGGCGTTTTCCGCTTCCCTGCCCGTCGCAAAACCCGAGACCGTCGGCATGTCTTCGAGCCGTCTCGCGCGGATCGGCGTGGCGTTGAATGCGGACATCGAACACGGTCTGCTTCCCGGCGGCGTGGTTGCGGTGGTTCGCGGGGGCAAGCTGGTTTACTATGAAGCCTTCGGCGCGGTCCAGAAGGATTCTATCTTTACCATCGCTTCGATGACTAAGCCACTGACGGCATCGGGAGCGCTGATGCTGGTGGAAGAAGGCCGCATTCTGCTCAACGAGCCGGTGGGAAAATATTTGCCTCAGCTCGATAACATGCAGGTCGCCAGCGCGGCGGGCGGGACGGAACCTGCCTTTCGTAAGCCCACCGTGCAGGATCTGATGCGGCACACAGCCGGATTCACTTATGGAAATCGCGGTACGAGCCCGCTGTACCGGAATTATCCGCAGAGTTCGGGCGAAGTCGCGGATGCGATGAACGGTGACGCGTTCCTCGCGAAGATCGGCAGCCTGCCGCTTTTCTTCCAGCCAGGTACTCATTGGGATTACAGCTTCGGTATGGACGTTCTTGGGCTCACCGTGGAAGCCGTGACCAAACAGAAACTCGGCGATTACCTGCGCGCGCGTCTGTTTACCCCTCTGGGAATGACCGATACCGGCTTCAGCATCCCCGCCGAGAAGGCTTCCCGGTTCGCGCGCCCGCTGCCCAAAGATCCGCTGACGGGGAAGCCTCAGTCCTTTCGCGATCCAACAATTCCCAACCAGTTCGATTGCGGCGGCGGGTGCGCTTACTCGACCGCTTTGGATTATGCGCGCTTCGCTGAAATGCTGCGCAATCGCGGGAAGTTCGAAAGCACGCAACTTCTGGGACGTAAGACAGTGGAATACATGACGTCGGATCAGTTGGGACCTGAAGTCAATATCGATAAGCTGCGGGAATTCGCCAATATGAACGGTTACGGCTTTGGCCTCAGCGTCGCGGTGCGCAGAGGCACCGGCGTATCGGGCATCATGGGCACCGCCGGGGATTTCAACTGGGGCGGCGCCAACGGCACTTACTTCTGGGTGGATCCGAAGGAAGAACTCAGTGTCGTGTTCATGGCGGCCGCGCCCGGCGAACTCAGGGTGCGCTACCGACAGTTATTGACCGCGCTGGTGCTGCAGGCGATTGCCGATTAAGCGTCGCCGACCACGGGTTGGTCTTCCTTGCCGAGCCATCGGTAGACAAATCCCGCGGCAAGTGCGCCTATGATCGGCGCGACCCAGAACAGCCATAATTGGCCAATAGCCCAGGAACCGGCAAACAAGGCCGGCCCCGTGCTGCGAGCGGGGTTCACGCTGGTGTTGGTGACGGGAATGCTCACCAGGTGAATGAGCGTGAGGCAGAGACCGATCGCGATGGGGGCGAACCCTTTCGGCGCCCGCCCATGGGTCGATCCCAGGATGACGAAGAGGAATCCGAACGTCATCACGGCCTCCGCGATGAAGCCGGCAGCCAGGGAATAGTGTCCCGGTGAATGCTCGGCGTATCCGTTAGCCGCGAAGCCGCCATCGAGGCTGAACCCCGGGGTGCCGGTCGCGATGGTGTAAAGAATCCCCGCGCCAACGATCGCACCAATGACCTGAGCCACGATGTAGGGCAGCAGGTCGCGAGCGGGGAAACGGTCGCCTGCCCAAAGACCAACGGAAACCGCCGGGTTGAGATGGCATCCCGAGATGTGGCCGATGGCATAAGCCATGGTCAATACCGTGAGGCCAAAGGCGAAGGCGACTCCGAGGAGCCCGATACCGACGCTCGGAAAAGCGGCCGCAATCACCGCGCTGCCACATCCGCCCAGCACAAGCCAGGCAGTTCCAATACATTCCGCTGTCAGTCGCTTGAACATAATCACTGGAAACGATACCACAGCGTTTGCTGTTCCTGCCAGCGAATTTGCGGAACATGTTCGGGACCGTTGGGGTCTACTTTGGCATGTTCGATCAAACCTTTGTCAATACGGGCGGTCCAACCAGAAAGCCATGGACTGTAGCGGTTTCGATTGCAGGGCAGAGTGTATTGGTGGGGGCGGCGCTGATTGTGCCCATTCTGCACCCTGGGATATTACAGCCCAAGCTCGACACTCCCATCTGGGTGCACTTACAACCTATGAAGGAATTGCCTAAGGCGGAGGCAAGTCATACGCCGGCGGCGAGCCATCCATCGGTGCGCCGGGTGTTCGTGCCTATCGATATTCCGAAGGGTGTACGAAAGTATGTAGACACCGACATTGGCGACACAGTTCCTCAGGATTTCGCCATGGTGGGACCAGGAACGGGTAACGCGGGTCCAGGTGGAGATATTTTCTCAAATCTTCTACCCTCCGGCGCGCCAGTCATCCAGCCGAAAGAAGCGCCTAAGGCCCGGCCAACGCCGCTGGTTCCCTCAGGTCCGGTGTCTGTAGGCGGGGACGTGCAGGCGGCAAAACTGATCTACGGTCCTAAGCCGGCTTATCCTCGCCTTGCTGTCGTCTCTCGGGTCCAGGGTACCGTCAAAATTCAGGCTATCATCGCCGCGGACGGGACCATCGAAAAACTACACGTGATGAGCGGCCCTCCATTACTGATCCAGGCGGCTAAAGACGCCGTTTCCCGCTGGCGTTATCAGGCCACACTGCTCAACGGGCACGCGGTCGAAGTAAGCACTGAGATCGACGTTAACTTCATCCTCGGTAATTAACCAGTTCTATGCCGCGCTGTTCGATAGCCCTTCGCACTTCAGGCGAGACCAGCGCGGCAAGTTCAATTTCGCGGCTCTTCTTCAGACGAGTCGGAGCCGCCTCCAACTCAGGGCCCAGCTTACCGGGATGGCACATGAATTCGCTAAGCCCGGTCGGCAGATTGCGCAGTTGCTTCGCCAGATTCTGAGTGTTGAGCCGGCCGGTAAGCAGCAAGCCCAGGAAATGATCGGTAGTTTGCAATCCGCGCAGGGTCGAACCCACGCTCGGCGAGATAAACCTCCGGCGTACCCACGGGATCTGAAATTCATCCGCAATTCTGGCCACTACGTCCATCACGGGCGGCAGCAGATGGGTGTGTTTGTGGGAATCGATGTGAGTAGGTCTGATACCCGCGGCGAGCAGCTTATCGAGCTGGGCACGGGCTTCTTTATAAACCGGCAGTTCGCGGCGCACCAGCGCGCTCAGCAGACCCGTTAAAGTGCGAGGCAATTCACGAGACGGGTCCGCTACGCTGCGGCCCTGCACCAGCACCAGATGGCAGCCAACATCGAGCGAGGGATTGGCGCGCGCAAGGGCGACCGCATCGTCGAACGCGCCGCCATTCGCCATCAGCGTGGTTGCGGTCAGGATGCCCCTGCGGTGGGCTTCGAGAATGCCGGCGTTGACATCGCGCGTGAACCCAAAATCGTCCGCGTTCACGATCAGCCGGTAACGCGAAGCCATCAGAACAGCGCGAGTTTAATGCGCAGGAATTTCTTCGGGTTCTTGTGCACGTCCACGAGCAGGCTGTTGAGTTCTTTGGTGGCTCCGTTGAGCGAATTGTAGAGGTCCGGATTCACGACGATCTGGCCGAGCGTGCCCTGTCCGGCGTTGATTTTGTCGATAGCCGCGTTCAGCTTTTCGGTAATCCCCGTCACTTGGCGGTAAAGCTCGTCGTCTTTAAGGAGCTTGCCCGCTGTACCGCGCCCGGCGTTGAGTTCGTCCAGCATAGTTTTGGCTTCACCCAGAATGGCGCGCGCTTCATCATACGCCGCGGGATCGTATAGAAGCTTGCCCGCCGTCCCCTTCGCCTGCTGCACCTGCACCAGCATCTCGTCGAGCCGCTGGATGGGCCGCCGAATGTCTTCGTACAGCCCGTTGTCGTAGAGCAGATGACTGATGGTGCCGTCACTGTTCTTGACATCTTTCACAAGCTGCTCGATTTCGCCGACTGTAGCGTTCAGGCGGTCGTAAAGGGAATCGTCTTTGATCAGCTTTCCGAGGTTTCCCTGCCCCGCATCCACCACCGCCAGAAGGTTGTCGACCTTAGTGAGAATGGTCTGAAACTGGCCGAGCAAACCTGAAGCCTGGGCGAGGATTTCGGGAATGTCCTGGGTCGCCTGGGAAGCGATGGTGCCATCCCTCTCGACATGCCTCTGATGAGTGCCCTTGGCGATGTTCACGTATTTATCACCCAGCAGGTTCGACGAGTTAATCGACGCGGTCGAATCCTCAGGCATCTTATCGAGGTACTCCTCGTTGATCTGCATGTCGATGCGAACGGTCTTTTTCGGATCCTTCTCGCCGGAGAGCGCGATCTTAGAGATATGCCCTACCGCGATTCCGTTCAGCCGCACGGCCGCGTTATCCGCCATGCCGGCCGAATCCTGCATATAGGTGTGCAGCATGAACGTGCCATGCAGGAAGTTGCTCTGGCTGGTGAGCAGGATGATCAGAATACCCACAATGATCATCGATATGGTGGCGATGATGCCGACCTTTAACTGCGCCCATTCGACTCTTTTGCGGGATGCCATGCGATCAGGCCGCGTCCCTTTCGGGGCGCTTCACGAATTTGGATATGTACGAGTCTTTTGAGGATTCGAGATCCGTCTGTCTGCCTTCGAAAACGAGCGAACCTTCGTGCATGACCATGTAAACGGTGTTGGCGGCCGCATCGGGAGACGGATCGAGGCGGCCGCTCTTCGAATTGTAGCGGAAGTTGGCCACCAGGTTGCCGTCCTGATAGCGATGACTGACCACGAGAGCCGTTGTATTATCCACGTCGCGTTCTTTGATGATAAGCGCCATGATGGTGTGGGCGGTAATCGGGTCGAGCCCGGCGGTCGGGGAATCGTAAAGCAGCAGCGGCGGTTTCGTAACCACCGCGCGCGCGATGGCCACGCGGCGGCGCATTCCGCCCGAGAGTTCGCTGGGATATTTAGTCAGTGTATGTTCCAGTTCGACGAAGCGAAGCGAATCCCGGACGGCGGGCTCCATTTGATCGCGCGGCATCCGGTTGGCGCGCTGGTTGAGAAGCGGGTAAGCCACGTTCTGCGCGATCGTCATGGAATCGAACAGCGCGCTCTCCTGAAACAGCATCCCCACCTTGCGGCGGATGTCGAAAAGATCCTGTTCGGGCTTGTTGGTGATATCTTCGTCGAAAAGAAAGACCTTGCCCGATGCCACCGGATTCAGTCCCATGGCGGTTTTGAGCAGCACTGTTTTGCCGCTGCCGGCGGCGCCGAGGATGATGCGCGTCTCCCCTTTCAGGACGTTGAAGGAGAGATTGCGGAGCGCCTGGAGTTCGCCGAACGCAACCGTCACGTCTTCGAAGCGGAGCAAACTTTCCGGCATCAGAAGCTTGAGCTCTGGACGAAGATGAGTCCCAGGAAAAGGTCGAGGACGAGCACGGCTACCGACGCCGCGACCATGGCTTGAGTGGTGGCTCGTCCCACGCCCTGCGTGCCGCCCGAGGCGCGCAGACCATAGAAACAGCCGATCAGGGAGATGACGAACGAAAAAATAAAGGGCTTGAACAGACCCTGCCGCACATCGCTCCACGCGAGCGCGCGCCAGCTCTGCGACCAGTACTGCAGGAAATCGAGATTGTAGACCAGCTTGCCGATGAGCCAGCCTCCGAACATGCCGACAAAGTCGTCGATCACGGTCAGGCACGGCAGCATGATTGCCGTCGCGATCATGCGGGGCGTCACCAGCTTCTGAATTGGATCGGTGCCAAGCGCGCGCATGGCGTCGATCTGTTCAGTGACTTTCATGGACCCGAGTTCGCTGGCGATTCCCGAGGCGTTTCGGCCGGCGACCATCAGCGAGGTGAGCACCGGGCCCAGTTCGCGGACCAGGATTATCGAGACCACTGTACCGGTTCGGCCGGTCTGGCCGTACTGCTGGAGCGCGCGGCCCATTTGCAGCCCCATCACAGCGCCGGAGAACGCGCCGGTCAGGATGACGATGGGCACGCTGCCGACGCCCAGGGCATCCATCTGCAGCTTGATGTCGTCGAGGTAATGGGGTTGCCGGAAGACATTACGAAGCGCCCGGCCGGTGAGCAGGAAGAAGTCCTGGATTGCCTCGATTGGGCCCTTCAGAATGTCAAGCACTGTGCGTGTTATCCCCGGAACTTCTACGCAACCGATGCTAGCATATGAGCACGCTATGAAGGGTTTAACGGACGTTCCGGGCATACTCGTAGGCCACGTCACGGATCATGATGCGATCACCGGATGCACGGTGGTTCTATGCGGCTCTGAGGCGGTGGGCGGCGTGGATGTGCGTGGGTCGGCGACGGGTTCGGTGGAACTGGATGCCCTGAATCCAGGCCATGTGGCTCCGCATGTACACGCGATTATTCTGGCGGGCGGGAGCGCATTCGGTCTGGAGGCATCGGCCGGCGTCCGCCGTGCGCTGGAAAAGCGTGGGGTGGGATTCGATACCGGTTTTGGCATTGTGCCGATCGTGCCCGGCGGGATTCTGTTCGATCTTCCAATAAGTAAACCAGGCGTGAGGCCGGATCGCGAAATGGGAGAAAAGGCGGTAGCGGCCGCTTCCCCCGATGCCGTCGCCGAGGGCAACGTAGGCGCGGGCACGGGGGCCACCGTCGGCAAGATCTTCGGCATGAAGCAGGCGATGAAAAGCGGTGTCGGAAGCGCATCGCTCACGCTGGGTTCGGGCGTGATGGTCGCGGCAATGGTGGTAGTGAATGCGCTCGGCGACGTCATCGATCCCGAGACCGGCAAGGTTGTCGCGGGCGCACGGAAGTCGCCGGACAGCCGCGAGTTTGTGAATTCAGCAGCGGCGATGCGGCATGGCGTAGTCGGACCCGCTTTTCGCGGCAACACTACGCTCGCGGTTATTGCCACGAATGCGCGCCTGGATCGTGTGCAGATCAATAAGGTCGCCGCGCTCGCGAGTCTGGGAGTGGCCCGCACGATCTCGCCGGTCAACACCATGGCCGATGGCGACATGACGTTCGCGATTTCCATCGGCGCGGAATCGGCAAGCGTGGATGCAGTAGGTGTGGCCGCGGCTGAGGCTTTGGCGATTGCTGTTCTCAGGGCAGTTCGCGCCGCTGAGACTCTCGGCGGGATTCCCGGGCTGGGTTAGCCGGTGAGCAAGGATTCCATCAGGACTCTAAGCTTGCGGGTCTCCTCCGGATCCACCGGTATGTTCTGTTTTTCCTGGGTTAGCCCGTTCATGAAAATCATCGCGCGGCCCGAATCGAGGAAGTCGATGTAGCAGATCATGTCGACGTTGACTACCCTGTTGTGAACGCGAATGAAGCGAGGCATAAGGCTATCCGCTGAAATTCGAAAGAATCTGCCGCAGGGTGTTGAACTGGTCCATCATCATCCAGAGCAGCGGACCGGAAATTTCCCTCACCGCGAACCAGATACCGGTCCCCACCACAGCGAACTTAACCAGTTTGTTGTCGGTAATGAAAGTCCTGATCAACGTGGCCGCGGTAACCGGGCCGGCCGCGACCAGCAGGTCGTACCGCGTAACGTACTTGCCTACGATTCGCTGAAGTTCGACAAAACTTTCAGGATGGTACACGCCCTGAGTCTACTCGCGCAAAACGCGCCCGTAAAGATATCAAAGGTTAACCTGGTAACAGTTTGGTTAGCGGCCGATTTGCTCAACCTGGCGGCTTGTGCCCAGTGACTGCATGTCGTGCATGGTCTTGATCACCGCCGGCGCCAGCGTGATTACGAAGAGCACCGGGAGGATAAACAGGACAATCGGGAACAGCATTTTGGTACCGGCCTTGCCCACGGCTTCCTCAGCGCGAAGCTGGCGTTTTTTTCGCATTTCGGCGGCATAAACGCTCAGCGCCTGGGACAAGCTGGTGCCGAAGCGCTCGCTTTGGATGATCATGGCTGAAAGCGAGCGGATATCCTCCACCCCCGTACGGCGCACCATCGCGTTGAAGGCCTTGCTGCGTTCCTGCCCTGCGCGCACCTGCATCGTGACCGTATAGAACTCGCTTGCGAGTTCCGGGTAAATGTACCGCAGCTCATCGCCTACGCGATTCATCGCCTGATCGAGCGCGAGGCCCGTGCCGAGGACGATGCCGAGCAGATCGATAGTGTCCGGGAGCGCGTCCTGGAGGCGCTTGCGATAGCCCGTCGCCAGTTTACCGAGCACGAACTGCGGCAGAATGAAACCGATGATGCCGGCGGCGAGCATGCCTCCGAAAAAATTCGCAGCCTCGTTATTCCGCTGCAGCCAGAGCATCCCGAGCAAACAGAAAAGGAGGAAGCAGACCGCGATCGTCATGTAGACGCCCAGTGCGTCTTCATTGCGGTAACCGGCCTGGCGCAGGCGTTTCCGGCTGCCGTCGATCCAGTCACGTCCGCCAGGCAGGGAGCCGATGAGACGCAGCATGCCGCCCGGCAGTCCGCTGCCGCTGATGCGTTCCTTGCTCGCGCCGCCCACCATGCCCGCGTTACGCAGTTCAAAGAGGCGATCGCCAAGCGGGTCTTCGCTGGGTTTGAAGAGCTGCACCCCGGTCCAGACCAGTGTCACCAGAGTCGCAACTGTAAGGATAAAGAAGAGGATGGGTGCTAGCATGTCAGACCTTGATGTTCGATAATTTGCGGATGATGATAATGCCGATTATTTCGGAGACAATCGCATAGGTGAGGAATTTCGTCCCCAGTGGGTCAGTCCAGAGAAGCGTGACGTATTCCGGCTTCTGAATGTAAAATCCAAGACCTACCACGAACGGCAGACAACAGAGAAGCGCCGCGCTCATGCGCTGCGACGCGGTGTGGGCCTTTAGTTTCCCGGCCATGTTGAGACGTTCGCGGACCAGTGTTGCCAGGTCTTCCAGAACAGACACCATGTTGGCGCCGGTCTGGCGCTGCAGGTTCAGGCCGGTGATGAAAAACTTCAGGTCAAGGATGGGAATCCTCTCGCCGAGTTTGTGAAGCGCGGCATCGATGGGAGAACCCAACGCCAGCTCTTCCACCACCTTGCGGAACTCCATCTTTACCGGATCTGAAGTTTCGTCCGCGATGGTTTCAAGGCCACTGTGGATGTTATGCCCCGCTCGCATGGTGCGGGTGAAGAGATCGATAGCGTCGGGAAGTTGCAGCTCGAATTTAGCCAGACGCGATTTGCGCTTACGCATGATGAATACAATCGGCAGCGCGCCCACCATCAGCGCGATCAAAATGCGCAGGATGAAGATGGGCACGAAAAGACTAAGGAGCAGATATGTCAGCAGGCCTATCCCCGCGGAGATAGCGACCACATCGGCAGCGCGCCAGCTAAGGTTGGCTTGTCTTATGTACACCTGGAGCCGGCCTACGAGGCCGATCCAGTTAACGAAATCCCCCAGAGCCGCAAAATTGCCCCGGCGTTCGCGAGTAACCAGGTCGGAGGCTCCGCGCGAGGTTGCGCTGCGCGCCGTCGAACGAACGCCTCGGAGCCGGGCATCGAGATCGAGTGCGGCGGCCTTGCGGGGCACGGACCATACGTAATATGCGGTACCGAAAAAGGCGCCTGAGAAAAACAGGAATGAGATGAAGAAGAACATCTACTTGTCCTGCACCTCCACTACTTCGTTGAAAATCGATTTTGACAGATGGACTCCATAGCCCCGCAGGCGCTCCAGCGATTTTGGTTCCGCTCCGCATCCTTTAAATCGCCCGACAACCTTACCGCGCGGGCTGATGCCCAGACGCTCGAATTCGAACAGATCCTGCATCTCGACCTGGTCCTTAGCGACGCCGATAACCTCCGCAATGCCGGTAATCTTACGCGTGCCATCGCTCATACGCGAGCATTGCACGACCAAATGAATCGCCGAAGCCAGTTGCTGGCGAATCACTTTATCGGGCACATTCTGGCTGGCCATCATAACCAGCGTTTCAAGGCGCGAGAAAGCATCGCGAGGCGTGTTGGCGTGGATGGTAGTCATCGAGCCGTCGTGGCCGGTGTTCATCGCCTGCAGCATGTCGAGAGCTTCAGCCCCGCGCGATTCGCCAACGATGATGCGGTCGGGACGCATACGCAGGGTATTGATCACGAGGTCGCGCGCCGTCACCGCGCCGGCGCCTTCGATGTTCGCCGGGCGCGTTTCAAGCCGCACCACGTGGGGCTGCTGCATCTGCAACTCCGCAGTGTCCTCGATTGTGACAATGCGCTCGCTCTCTGGGATGAAACGCGACATTGTATTGAGCATCGTCGTCTTGCCCGAACCCGAGCCGCCTGCGATAACGATGTTGAGGCGCGCTTCGACACAGCCGCTGAGAAAGTCAAGAATGCCGTGAGTGAAGGTCTGGTTTTTGAGCAGATCTTCGGTAGTGAGCAGTTTTTTGCCGTAGCGGCGGATCGATACAACCGGGCCAATCAGCGATAGCGGCGGGATCACCGCGCAGACGCGCGAACCATCGTCGAGGCGCGCGTCGACAATAGGCGAGGAATCGTCAATCCGCCGGCCGACATTCGAGACGATGCGGTCGATAATCATGCGCAAATGCGCCTGATCGCGAAAACGAATATTGGTTTCCACCAGCCGCCCGCCCCGTTCGACATACACGTTATCGAAGCCGTTCACCATGATGTCCGAGATCGTATTGTCTTTAAGAAGCGGTTCGAGCGGGCCCAGGCCGAAAACTTCGTCCTGCACCTCTTCGATAATTCTGTCGCGCTCCGCCATCGTCATGGGGAGCCCTTCGTCAACCACCAGGCGCTCGACGAGGTTGCCGATCTGCGCGCGTACTCCGTCTTTGTTGAGCGCTTTCAGCTGCTCTGGCGAAAGCGTGTTGAGCAGTTTGAGATGAACCTGGTTCTTAATCTCAAACCAGCGGTCGGCACCTGAGGTGGGGCGCGACAGGGGACGCGTGCCCATGGATTAAGCCGCCGCCATAATGGTCTCGGGTTTGGTTGCCTTATCGACAAAAGCGCGGATCGATTTATCGGCGTCGGGGAAAGCCTGGCGATCCGAAACCAGCGGCCTCGCTTTGTTGATCGCCGCCAGAAAAGCCGGCGAATCGGGAATGCCGTAGAAAACAGCCTGATTCAGCGTTGTCTTGATCTGTTCGAGAGTGGCCAGGCTCGGGCTCACCTTCTTCTGATAGCGGTTCACAACCACGCGGATCTGGTCGCGTGTGTAGCCAGTCCGCATTAGCATGGCCAGATATCGCTGCGCGTTGCGGATGGAGGCAAACTCCTGATCGACGACGAGGAAGATCGCGGTCGAGAGTTGGCAGGCGCTGGCCACCACTTCGTCGTTGATATTCTTTCCCGCGTCGATCACGGTGTTGTCGTATTTTTCGATCAGGAATGTAGCGAACTCGCGGAACATGGGTTCCGTGAAATAGTTGCGATGTTCGAGCGTATCGCTCGGGCCGATGAGATAGAAGCCAAGATTGTCGCGCATCACAAGGCTTTCAAAAAGCGCCTGATCCATCCGGCTGAGATTGTCGGCCACTTCGGCGAGCGTATATTGCGGGGAAGCGCCTACCTGCATCGCGATGTCATTCGCGGTCCAGTCAAGATCTACCGTTACCACCGACTGTTTACGCTGCGCCAGCACACCCGCGAAGTTGACAGCCAGCGAAGTGGTTCCGATCCCGCCCTTAGTGCCTAAGAATGTGTAGACCTTGCCCAGCTTACTCGCAGTGTCGGCGACGCGTTTGGGCGCGCGTTCAAAGCGAGCGACGGCATCGCGAAACTCGGCGCGTTTGATGGGCTGAAGAATGAAATCGTTGGCGCCGAGCCGCATCGCCTGAATCACGGTATCGGCTTCGGCGTGGTAATGCGACACGATCACATAGAGGTCCGGAATAGCCTGTTTCAGGCGTTCGAGAGACTTGAGACCCGCTTCCGTGTCGCCGGAAAGATCCAGGATTACCGCCGAGTTCGGATGCCGCTCGGAATCCTGCATCACGCGGACGTAGAGGCTGGTGGAAACCTCCTGGTATTCAGGCCCGGCCTTCGAGTTCGGGATGTTCAGAAGGTTATCGCGAACCATCTCCCGAAAGTGCTCGTCGCTCGAAGCGATCATCAGGACAAAAGGTGTTGACATGATTTATAAGACCTTATGGATTGCATGTTACTGAGCCATTGTCGCCATTGCAGCCGTTGCTTTCGACCGGCATCGAGGTGGGGAAAGGCGGCATGGGAATTGGCGGCAGGTGGAGATAGCCGACGAAGCGATTGAACTGATAGTTTGTCACGGAGACCGTGACAGTGTCGGGAACGCAATCGGTTGAGCAGCCGCCAGAGCAGGCTACGGGTCCCAGAATACCGGTAGTGGGATCGAGTTGCTGATAGTTGACGACAATCAGGGCCGACCCGCCGGCCTGGAATTGAGTTTGATCGATGTTGGCCGGAACGTGCGTCTGCATGTAGGCAATCACGTTTTCAGTATCGGTCTGATAGCAGTGCGTGGCGGCGTAGCGCGCGCCGTCGCGAGTGAATTCGACCATGGAATGCCAGACCCAATACATTTCGGCGACATAGACAAGCCCGAAGGTCAGAGGGAGAATAACACCTGCGTACAGAACGGCGAATTCGATAGTGGCCTGGCCTGTGCGACGACTACGTGCCGCCATAAGGCACCTTCACTTCCGGCTTGAGCGGTATGGCATCGACCTGAATAAACGGGATGCGCGGCGTCACCATGTAGCCGTTAGGGATGGACACTACGATCTGGTCCGGCGGCGTACCATCGAAGGGCGGCGAGGCCACACACCCGGAGCCATAGGCGCTCAGCGCGCCTGTGGTCGGGTCCACCGCTTCGGCCGTGACCTGGATCATCGCGGCTGTAAGACCGTTCACGAAAGCAGGCTGGCTCCCGTCTGTGGTGCCGGTCACTCCGAAGTTGATTGCCGCGGCAATGGTAGGGTCGGCCGGATCGCAGAAGTTAACTCCTTGCTGGTTACTTAAATAGGTCCCGACGGCATAGATGGTTTTGCGCAGCGTGTAATAGATGTAGGTGATCTTGCCGAACTGCGCCATGCCAACCAGCAGCAGCAGGATCAGCGGCATGAGCATCACGGTTTCGAGCACGGCGTTGCCGCTGCGTCTCTTTATTGATGTGGGCGTCATTGATGCAGCACCACTTTCCCCGGGCCGTTCTGAATGCCGCAGCTGATATTGAGTCCCACCTCGCTCAGGTTGCCCTGCTTAACCGGGACAACTGAGCCGATGTACATCCCAATAAAGCGCCCGTCGCCATCGGTGGGAACGTTGGCCTGCGGGGATGCCGTCGAAGTAGTGGTCGGCTCGAGCAGGAACTGGCGAAATCCCATCACCTGCATGGTGGCAGCGGATGTCGAAAGCGCGTTCACCACAGGCAAAGTCATCACTCGCCGATTATCGCCCGTGTAGGCTGTGTAATCGATTTCTGTGAGCATATCGGTGTCGGCGGTATAGGCCGCACCAATGTCGGTAATGTCGCTGACAGCAGTCGTGCAGGCAGTAATCTGCGTGGGATCGGTCAGGCGCGAACTTACCCCACACATGGCTTCTTCAACCGATGCGTTAGGCGTCGCCGCGCCACAGGCCTGAATGGTCGTCACAGTGCTGGCCCAGGGATTTTCGGTGGTGCCGATGATCGAGCAGGACTGCGTGGGCGTCGTCGTTGGAATCAGGCCATTGGCTCCGGTGCGGAACAATTGCTGGTCTTCCGTGAACGGCAAGCCGGTGTTGTACCGGTCGATGATCAGATAAGGCACAACCGGCCCTGTTGTCCCGGCAAGCACTGCCGCGGTTCCGGTGCACATCATGCCAAACGTGTACATCTGGCCCGAGACAAATCCAAAGTTAACTGGATCGGTACCGGCACTAATGTCGGCGACAGCGAAGGGTTCGATGCCGCAGGCCGTACAGACCGGAGCGCTGATCCCGGCGATGGCGGCGGCGGCGATGGTGGTCTTCCGGCTCTGGCCCACCGAGAGCAGCGACCAGAAAAGCAGCGGCGCATCCGCGGTCAGATTGATGAGCGCGTGTTGAGCGGTGGTGCCATCGGCACCTGAAGAGATGCCGGTCTGACCGAGCGCCGCTGTAGCGTCGGAAAGATTCTGAAAAAACGCCGGTTGCTGGACCACGCTGGTGAGCAGAGCATTTCCCTGCCCTACAATCAGAGATCCGAAGTTATAAGCATTGGCGTCGGAAAGGCTGTTATCGAGCGTCGCCTGCGCGGCGGTGGCCGCGGAACCAGTGGCCGCAATCGTGCCGTTGAGCTTCGATGCCGCGGCGAGAGCCATAGCGCTGGCCGCCTGATTGAGTTCCCCGCGAATAAGATAGATGCGGCCCAGATCGACCGCGAAACCCATCATCCCCAGCACCACGGGCACCAGGATCACAAGG